>JADEYI010002000.1_pt1 | contig 11848 bp, 10 predicted proteins | sample 8542331 | NCBI WGS metagenome assembly JADEYI01 (sample SAMN16510988, study PRJNA670497) | mine drainage metagenome | isolation source: biofilm near Copperflume 1 | place: Germany: Marsberg coppermine Kilianstollen | collected 2018-02 | reverse complement strand
CGCCCAGGTCGATGGCCTTGTGCAGGGCTGCCAGCGATGTTTTGTCGTCGGTGCTACCCCAGGCGTCTCCACCAATGCCCCAGCTTCCAAAACCAACCACTGAGATGTTCCAGCCAGTACGGCCCAATGCGCGATATTCCATATCCGAGAGTGTAAATTTTGGGATTCCATGAGTGGAAATTTGACAATTACGTGGGTGATTCAGCTGCTTTGACATATCGATAGAGTGTGGACCGAGAGATCCCAAGAGTTGAGCACATTTCTGGAATGGAATGACTTTTCGAGGCAAACATGTGGCGGGCCAGCGCCACTTTGGCATTTGACTTGAGTTTGCGAGGTCTACCCCCTACATTTCCCCTGGCTTTGGCGGCGGCTAATCCTGCGTTGGTGCGCTCGCGAATCAGATCCCGTTCAAATTCAGCCAGTGCTCCCATCAGATGGAAGATCAGCTTCCCAGAAGGGGTAGTTGTATCAATCTGCTCCGTGAGACTCATGAACGAGATGTCGCGCTCGTCGAGCCCCTTGAGCAGTTCCATCAAATGCTTGAGAGAGCGTCCTGCTCGATCCAGCTTCCATACTACGAGCGTATCTCCTGGTCTCAGATACGCCAGAGCCTCATTCAGGCCTTTGCGCTCTGCCTTCGTCCCGGTAATCTTATCGAGGAACCATTTCTCGCAGCCTGCTTTTCTGAGCGCATCAATTTGCAATGCCTCATGTTGCTCCTGTTTGGAGACCCGAATATACCCGACTTTCATACAAGCATCTCCATCTGTCTCACGTTTCCCGTCAACTGAGTGAGGTTTTGAGATTCCCATTATGAGATGGCTTTTGAGATTCGTCAAGGGAAGGTCGCACGCTTGCAGAGGTGGTGTGCCGCCACTTATGAAAAGCAGAGCTGTTTGTCTCAACAAACGGTCGTTTGTGAAACACATCAACACGGAGCGTGTGCATCATGGTGCAGACAAAGGAGGGAGGGGCTGGGAGAACCGACGCATTCGTCTCTTCGCCAATGGTGATGTGTGAGCGGCTCCTTCCGCTCACGCTCCTGTTTGTTCAATCGGACGAGTGGGATCAGTGCCCCATTCTTCCCAGGAGGCATCGTAGAGGGCCAGGTGGCGGTAGCCTACCAGATGCAAGGCAAACAGCCCCAGCGAGGCCGAGATGCCCACCCCACAGTAAGTAACGATGTGGTGTGCTGGTTCGAGGCCCCTGGTGCTTGCCAGAGTGCGGAGAGCTTCGGGGTCTCGAAAGGTCCAATCGCTCGGATTCAGCGTGCTTGCGGCATGCAGGTGGAGGGCATTGGGGATATGTCCACCGCGCATCACCCGTCCATCCGCCAGTTGGAGCCAGTCCTGCCCAGGTGGAAAGAAGCGACTACCTTCTGGCGTCCAGATGGCTTGCCCGGCGTACTGTTCGGCGGGACGCGTATCCACGAGTCGGACCAGGCTCTCCGACTCCTTCAAGGCGCTCTCAATCTCAGCTGCGGTCGCCAGCCATTCGAGCTGCGGTCGCGGTGAGAAGCGCGTTGGGACCGTGTGGAGTGGCTCGGTACTCACGGCCCGTCCTTCCGCGACCCATTTGGTCCAGCCCCCATTGAGCACCGCCACCTGCGCATGTCCATAGTAGCGCAGTGCCCACCAGAGCCGTGCTGCCCCGGAATGATCTGTTTCGGCATACGCCACCACGCGGGTATGATCGCCAATCCCGGCAGCTTCCATCACAGCGGCAAAGGACGCGGGCGGCAGGAGCAGATCGCGCACACCGCGCGCATCAGTCCAACTGAGATCATGGTGCCAATCGAGCGACACGGCTCCTGGCAGATGCCCACGCAGGTAGAGGTCACGACTGGTCCCATTGCCACGCCAGCGCGCATCCACCAGGCGCAGATCCCGATCGCCGAGGTGTGCTTCCAGCCACGCTGTTTCCACCAGCGGGTGCGTTGCGAAATCGAGCATGTCTTGGTTCAAGCTCCTGCCTCGCGCACGAAATGATAGGCTACCTGATGACCCCGGTAGACAATGGGGATCATATCGGTCTCGGCCAGGAAGGTTGAGCCATCCTTGCGCACGACCCGAAAGCGGAACGTGATCGGCGCGGTGAGTTCATAGACCACATGATAGTAGTTCTCAGAGAACCGCTGCCGATCTTCCGGGGCCACAAAGTACTCCAGAAATGCTGGCACGGCGCGCCACTCATCGACGGTATAGCCGAACAGCTTCGCCAGCCGCTCATTGCAGACCTTGTGTGCCTCATCCAGCCAGAGTACACCCCCTGCGGGCTGTGCTCCAGTATAGGCCGGAAATGCGTTGCCAGCGCTCCGATCAAGTCTTCATGTATGTTTGTTGTCATGGTTGATTTCCTTACACTGTTGTCCGTATTACATGTAGTCCGTACGTCAGTTTCCAACTAGCGCTGTGTAATGAACGCGCCGGCCTGGTTGAGGGCATCACCAAACTGCTCGACGGCCTCAATGGTTGCCGCTGTCTGCGCAACTTCCTCCTGGGTACGCTCTTGCTCCTCCCACGGGCAGTTTTACAAACGATCGCGAAAGGCAGCGATCTGGGCGCTGTGTTCGCGTTTGTGACCGTAGTACATGTAGACAATGACATCATCCAGGGCATACTCCATGCCGTACCAGGGCAAGGTTCCCGCCTGGCGAAACACTTCCGGGCGAAGCCGCGTGGCCAGCTCCATTACCTGGGCGTGGGCGTCGTTGAACTCGTCCAGAATCTCTTTGACGGTGCGCCCCCTGCGTCTCTCTACCTCGGTGTCGTTAAAGCGACCGCCCAGTTCGGTAAATCTATCCAGGGAAGGCGTCGGGTGTCTGCCAACAAAGCCGGACAGGATATCGACCAGGACCTCTTCGTAGGAGGCAAGATGGGCGAGAATATCCTTGACTGACCAGACGCCACAGGCTCCCGGTGTTTCCCACGCTATTTCAGGAAACCCCTCGATGGCCTGCAAGGCTGTCTGTTGGCCGTACTTCAAAATGTCTGTCGCATTCATGAAATTGTCCTTTCCTCTAATGTGGTCTGCCCAGGCGTGGATTGCACCACATGATCGTGAGCAGGTGCTTGCGCTGGAGTTTTTCTTCCGATAAGGAAGATACCCAGTAAGATGAACAGCAGACCTCCCAGGGCATTGATCCTCACTGCTTCATGAAGCAGGAGCGCACCGTAAACTAATGCCATACAGGGAAGCAGGTAAGTGACGACAACAGTACGTGTTGGCCCCACGTGATCAATGAGCCAGTAAAAGCAGATGTACGCAAGTGTTGTCTCTCCCAGGGCCAGGGCAAGCACAGAGGCAATGGCACTGGGGAGCGTACAGGTCGTCCATTCGGCTTCTGTGAGATCTTCAGCGCACACATGAAACATCTCGTGGACCCCATTGAGTTGCGCCTGGATCAAGGTAGTTGTCTCCATAGGTGTTCTACCATTCTGTATATCTTCCGTACTATTCGAGGTCGTCGAAACGCTCATGTGAAAGGGGCGACAGAGCACATGAGATGGGGCCAGGGCTTAAGAGTCGGCGTCCTTCCGCAGAAATTGCCCACAATGCTGTAAAGTTCGGACTGCTTCGTCCGCCACGTCTTTGACGATGTCATGCGCTGACTGGAGACGTGAGACGAGCCCTACACTTTGTCCAGCGTAGAGTGCCAGTGCCTCGACCTCTCCTGTCATCCCCGGCCTGGGTAATGAAACACTGTAGCGCATGACTGGAGACCCATCGGTCCAGGTTGCAATCACTTCCCCCTCACTCGGACGCTCTCCACTGGGGGGAGACCCGCTCGCTTCCCAGTTCGTGAGCGTCGTGTTGTGCAGGGTACGATGGGGCGCATCCGGCCAGCCACCATCAAACAGACATGAATAGACGGTAGCGGTCTCCGCTGCTTGCAGCACCTTTTCCTTGTACACCGGATGTGCTTCTGCCTCTTGACTGGCTAAAAACCGGGTGCCCATCCACGCTCCTGCTGCGCCCAAGGCCAGGACTGCCGCGAGACCCCGTCCATCAGCGATCCCTCCTGCTGCCACCACCGGTGCGGGAGCGACCGCATCCACGACGCAGGGTACCAGCGGCAGAGTCGCCACCTGGCCCCACACATGACCTCCCGCCTCCCAGCCCTGGGCTACGAGAATATCGACGCCGACATCGCGCACTCGCCTGGCTTCCGCAGCACTACCAATGGTGTGCATCAGCAGGGAGCCAGCTGCATGAACAGCCGCAATGTAGGGGGATGGATCGCCCCAGAAGAAGGAGACAACACGAACGCCTTCTTCCAGGCAGATCTTCAGGCGTTCGTGCTGAGGCCAGTGTAAGATGAGATTGACGCCGAATGGACGATCGGTCAGCTGACGCGTTTGGCGGATATCGCGTCGTACCGCCTCAAGGTTGTGCCAGGTGAGGGGAAGCATGCCCAGTCCACCGGCATTGGAGACGGCCGCTGCGAGAGCGGGAGAGGCAACTCCACCCATGGGAGCCTGGATGATAGGTAGTTCAATATTGAGCAGAGAACAGAGAGACGTTTGCAACACTGGCATGATGACGCACCTCGCTTTCCTGTGAAGGGACAACTTCTTCGGGTATTTTAACCTCCTCTCTGCTTGTACGTCACAGGATCGAGGACGATCATCAGTTGCCTCTCCTTTCTGTACATCCGAGGAGTCAGCTCATGTCATGGTATGGCGACAAAGAATGAGTTGAAGGGGTTGTCTATAGGAGCGCGCTGCACGCTGCTGAATCCTGCTTCGCGACACAGCTCACGCACCTTCGACTCGGGCAATCCCACCGTTCCCAGGCCCTCCCCGTGGTCGTGCAGCGAGGTGGTCATGCAATACAGGATGCTGAAACCGTAGAACAACGTCCCCAAGGGACCCGCATTCCCCTCAACCGTATCCGCGCCGTTGATCTCCAGGCAGAGATATCTGCCATCAGGACGCAACGCCTTGCGGATGCTTTGCAACATTCCGCGTGGATCGGCGGCATCATGGACCACGTCGAACGTGGTGATCACATCGTACTGCTCAGGCAGGCCATGCGAGGCGTCCAGTTGCTGGAAGCGAACGCGGTCGGCCACCCCCGCCGCCTGTGCATTGGCGTTTGCGCGGTCGATGGAGGGTGGGAACACATCATAGCCGACGTAGCGGGAGCACGGGAATGCTTGTGCCAGCTTGATGACGCCGCGCCCACGGCCACAGCCGATGTCGGCTACTGAGACGCCGCGTGTCAGCCGCTCCTGGACATCGGGCATCGTTGGGAGCCACTGTTGGACCAGCAGGTTCTCGTACCACCCATTGGTGAAGCGCTCCATGCCATCCCAGACGTTTTCATCGTAGTTGGCCTGAGCCACACCGCCGCCGCGCTGGAAGGCCTGCACCAGCGCATCAATAGGCCCGGCCATACCCAGCAGCATTTGCTGCAGTCCACCCAAAAAGATCGGGCCGCTCTCCTGTGCCAGGATCGGCACATATTCAGGTGGCAGTGTAAAGGATTGACCCAGCGGGTCGTACTCGACATAGCCAGCGCTCGCCATCGCGCCCAGCCACTCCCGAGCATAGCGTTCGTTGATACCGGCGCGGGCCGCCAGTTGCGCACTGGTGGCAGACCCAAGTGCCAGGCTCTTGAAGAGGCCGAGCCGGTCGCCGATGGCAGCAAAGATGGTCGTCGTCATCCCGCCCGCATCACTGATGGCCTTGCCGAGAAAAGCCTCGGTCTTTTGTGTGTCAACTGCTGGTTGTGTGGTCATGTTCGAATCTCCTTTGTATGCGTGTTTCGACAGTTCTTCGCTCACTTATGAGCTACTCGAAGTGTAGTCGAGATCGCACCTTCTTTTCATCATAGCTCACATGGAGATATACAAAGGGAACACATGGAGAAAGTAAGCACCTCACATGGAGGGAATCGAGAACGATGCGCACAGAAGGGGAGAGGCAGCCAGGCGCTAGGGCTTGGCGTTCGCGGCAACGAGCCCGGTTAGTGTTTGGCCAGGCCTCTTTCGACGGCCCACAACACGATCTGTGCACGCGAAGTAAAGCCAAGCTTGTGCAGGATGTTGTTGACGTGCGTCTCAACGGTTATTTTGGCTACAACCAGCGCCTCGGCAATCTCGCGGTTGGATTTCCCTTGCGCAATCAGCGCCACCACTTCGAGTTCACGCTCGGTGAGCCCGCCAAAAGCCTGTTTGGCAGAGCGTTTCGCAGCGAGCGGTTTTTCCCTGGGAAGCGTGGCCAGCGCGGCCTGCAAGAACTGATCGTGCAGGGAGCCATCGTCAATCGTGCTTGCCAGGGATGCGATCCCTTGTCGAGCCGAGCGAAAGTGGTGCTGGGCCAGGTCTTCCTGCTTCAGGTATCGATGCGCGTATCCTGCTGCACGATGAATGCGCCAGAGCAGAGCCTGTTCCTGCCGCTGGAGCGCACCACGCTCTGCTTCACTCAAGGCCGCTATCGCTTCTTCTGTACGACGTAGAGCAGCCAGGGCCTCACCTTTCAGTTTCAGCAGCCAGGGGATCGGCTGCTTTGTGGTGTCAGCACCGGGAGCAGTGGCAAGCAGGGTGTCGGCGATATCCAGGGCGATGTCGGGGTGCCCTTGCGCGAGAGCCAGTTCGCCCCTGACCCAGAAGAGCCGTCGCTCTGGTGAGGTCCGTGGATGCTGCGTGCGAGGGAGAGACGCTTCCAGGAGTCTTTCGGCCCGCGAGGGTTCGTTGCTCAGAAGGTACGCCAGGGCCAGGTAGGCGGTGATGTTGCCCGTCCACCAGGCAGAGCCGACATGCGATGCGAGCACCAGCCCGGCCTCGAGCGTCAGGATCGCCGAGGGGGCGTCGAGCAGAAGGACAGAGAGACGCCCCAGGACGAAAGAGGCTCCGGCCATCCATTGCTGATGTTGGATCTCAGTGGCAAGGCGTAATGCCCCCTGGCCATGGATCAGCGCGGAGCCAAATTCGCCGAAGGAGGTCAGTAGCATACCCGATACGAACTCTGCAAAGGCCTGATCGGCCGGTGAGTCGATCCGGCGAGCTAGCTGAATCGCCTCTGCGGTGTCTCGCAAGCATTCATCACGTGTCAATAATGCACTCAGCGTCGTCTCCGCCAGGTTCGGCCCTGCATAGACCGCACGGGAGGTGAGGCTGGAAACCAGGCTTTGCGTATTGTTCAACGCCCGGAACAGGTCGATCGCTCGCCCAAATTCATTGACCGAGGTGATGAGGTCGTTGTGCAACCCGTGCGCCTGCCCGAGCAGATCGAGCGTTTCAGCCATTCCCTGCGTATCCTCTATGGTCTCAAAAAGGGCAAGCGCTTCCCGGTGGGCTTGCAGACCCTCTTCGGGCTGTCCAGTATTGACGAGCCAGTTCCCCAGCCGATTGAGGCTCCGTGCCTGCAGGACAGGATCAGCGAGTGCGGACGCGAGGGTGAGTGCCTCGCGGAACCACGAGCCGGCCTGCGTGTAGTCGCTGCCTGTCCACAGAAAGCCGAGCGCAAGGAGGCATTGCCACTCCAACAGGCGATCTCCCGTCTCTTGCGCGATGCGCAGGGCCTGTGTGTAGTCACGGCGAGCCTGTTCAAACTCGCCCAGCAGCTCATAGGCCTGCCCCCGTAATTGGTAGATCGCTGGGGCTTCCGTCATCTTCAACTGCGACGCGGCATTGAGCGCCTGCGCGAAGTGCTCGATGGCGGCGCGCGGTGCGTACAGGTGGAGCGTTCTTTCTCCAGCACGCTGCCCGTACTCCATGGCCTTCGACCAGACTTCTCCTTCGTAGAAATGATACGCGAGGTCGACCAGCTGAGCATCCAAGATCGAAGAAGTGGTGGTGCGTTGCTCTATCGTTTCAGCAATGGTGCGGTGCAATGTTCTGCGTTCGCCTGTCAGCAGTTCTGAGTAGACAGCCTGTCGTGTGAGCACGTGACGGAAAGAGAACCGGTCGGCGGCTTCTTCCTTCACCAGTTGAGCGGCCACCAATTCTTTCATCAACGTGAGCAGGTGTGACTCGTCATCGTGCATGACCTGCCGCACGATGGAGAGGTCGAAGCGCCTTCCTGCCACAGCGGCCAGGGTCAAGACTTGCCTGGCCGGTACACTCAACTGCTTGGTACGTTGGTAGACAGCATCATGCACGCTGCGTGGAATGGAAGGAGAGCGTGTGTGCGTTCCGAAAAGCGGCGTGCGTTCCCACAGCCCCTCTCTCTCGCTGATCTCACCGGTGGCGACCAGCGATTTCAGCACCTCTTCAAGGAAAAATGGGTTTCCCTCTGTCAACTGGTACAGGCTCTCGAGCAGACCGGTAGGCACTGCTTGATGCATGGCAAAGATCGCCTGGAGCATTGCAGCGACCTCGGCACGGGTGAGTCGCTGCAAAGAGAAGTCCTGGGCCAGGTGTTCCCGGTCGAGTGCAGCCTGGAAGTGTCTCAACTCTGGAGATACCTCGTCACTACGGTACGTCAGCACAAACAGGATGGGCAGGTGGGTACAGCTGTGTGCCAGGTATGCCAGGAGTTCGAGACTCGTTTCGTCGCTCCAGTGGAGATCTTCCAGGATAAACAGCAGCGGGTGGCGGGCGGCCTGTTCGGCAAAAAAGCGCAGCATCAGGGCAAACAGACGGCGCTGCTGCTGTTGTGGATCAAGCGAGGATGGGAGGAGCGGAGATCGGGGGTCGGAGATCAGGGGGATCAGGTCGGGTAGCAATTGTGAAAGTTCTTGCACAAAGGGGAGGAGATCTTCACTTGTCGTCAAGGGAGAAAAGCCAGCAACGAGTGAACGCAATAAATCAAGAAACGGGGCGTAGGGAGAAGCATGATCTGCCTGGAAGCAGTTCCCTTGCAAAAGCCTGAAGCCCTGCCCGCTGGCGGAGATTTTCACCTCCGCCACCAGGCGCGATTTGCCAACGCCCGCTTCCCCACCAAGCAGGGCAGCCTGCCCTCTGCCGCTTTTCGCTTGTTCTAGAAGCAGATGCAAGACGGCAAGCTCGCTTGTTCGCCCGATCAAAATCGGGCAGACGACGGATGTATTGATGTTCTTGACTCCTCAGTGATGATCATCAAAGGTCCTTGTCTCAGCAAACGAACGATTCTGAGACAGCTCATCCAGGCCTACCCAAGGACCAGTCTCTCGCGTGCTTTTTCCACCACTTCTTTGGTGACGGTCCGCAGGTCGTTGATCTCCAAAATCCGCTCGACCTGCATCAGGAGGCGGTGGATCACACGAAAGTTGCCGCCGGTGATGCGAATAATCGTGCTGATGGCCTCCTGATCCGTAAAATCATCCACGCGGAGATTCATGCCCAGATGACTCCAACGCTGTTCGAGGAGCCACCTGGTTTCTTCCTCGGAGAGCACGTGAAACTGATGCACAAATCCAACCCGAGAATACAATTGGGGATAGCGTGCCAAACTCTTTTCCAATCCTGGTTGGCCAATCAAGATTAAGCCAAACTTTCCACGGTCGTAGAGGTCTCGGAGCTGCTCCAGCCCCGCCATTCGCAGACGCTGGGCTTCATCGACGATCACGAGCTCCGTTCGTTTGGGGAGGCGATAGGCCATTAAAAAATCATCCTTCCCACGGCTGGCCTGCTCAGCGGCTTCGACTAAATAGGAGAGCGTGGCCTGCAGTGCCATCACCTCCCGCTCAATGCGTGAGGCCGTGGCGGTCACCGGAGCCGTATAGTACACGGTCCGACAGGGTAAGACCTCGGTAAAATCAGGAGAGCCGGGGGTTGCGAACGGTTTGTGGGGAAACTGGTCATCGAGATGGCGTCGCCCTACCAGCGTAAACAGCTCTTCGGGGAATAATGGGGAAAGCACGTCCCAGCCGGCATATTCTCGTGCCGAGCGCGTTTTCCCAGCGCCTGGAACTCCATGACAGAGACCGATATAGCGATATTTCCGACACGCGTCACAGAATTCGCCAAAGCGGAGATGCTCCTTGGTCGGAGCAAACACCAGTTCCTTCGTTTCGCCCTCGTCACTCATTGATGTACCCCTTCAGGCGCGGCCGTCCCACGGGTTCCGGAACTGGCTCTCGTGGGGTCGGCGCTTCTTCTTGATGGACAGCGATAAATCGATCTACGACGGCTTTGCGTGAATCTAGCCCAGCCCGGACATATTTGCGGCGCTCGGATCTGGCCTGTTCGATCTCTTTCAAACTGATGGTGAGACCTGAAAGCTCCTGACACACGGCACGGCACAAAAAGTGATCCTGGTAGAACACCCGGATTTCTGCGAGGTCAACAGGGTCGTATCGAATGAGCACCTCTTCTTTGACATAGGCGGCCAGAGTCGGGTCAAGATACCGATGCCCCTGAAAGCGGATGCCATCCTGATGGACCAGACGCGTTTTGGCCACGGTTAAGAGCAGGAGATCGAGCTGCTCGGCAGAATCAGGCAGACGAGGCACAAATCCTCCAGCTTCCCAGCGGGCCTTCGGCTGGCATTTGGTCTCGCTATGAACGCGATGATGATAGTCTTCTACCAACCAGGTCCGAAATTTCTGCTCAAACTCCGGTAACGTCAGCTTTGCCTCCACGGCTCTGGATCCCTTTGGCGCGTATCCTGGAAGGTCTTGCAGCAATAACTGCTCCACGCTTCGGAAGAAGCGCTCCACCTTGCCACGACCGCGGGGTTCCCCTTTTTCGGAAAAGATCAGCACCATGTCGAGATCATCAGCCACCTGCTCCATGTGTTTACTGGTAAAGTCACTCCCATGATCGGTGTAGAAGGTGCTGGGGATGCCACAAATATACCAGTGGGGATCTGCTTTGCGCCAGATGGCTTGACGCAGCGCCAACGCGGTTGTGAGGGCGGTGGATTCTTGGAAGCTGAGACGGTAACTGGCAATCGAGCGGCTGTAATCATCCTCGATGACGGTCAACCAGGGCTTGGCGGGCTTGCCCCCCTCATCCAGCAGCAAGATGGGAAGCTTGGAATGGTCAGCCTGCCACATGGCATTGGCATGGGTCGCCTCTCGCCGGTAGAGCAGATCAAACTCTTCGCGGTAGGCGGCCGTCCCTTGGTGGGCGAGCGTCATCAACGCAGGGTCGAGGTTCTTGATGATCTGGCGAACACGAGCATAACTGGGTGGATTCCATCCCTGCTCCCCTGCAATCGTTGTCACTTGACGATGAATAGCGGCCATCGAACGCGGGGGAGTTTGTAAAGCCAATCCTTCAATCAAGGTGATGGCTGAGGCGGGGAGGCGACGCGACTTTCCTTTGTCCGAACGCACCTTGGCATCTGCTAAACCGGTGAGTCCCTTTTCGCGGTAACGCTTGACCCAACGCTGTACGGTGCTAGGAGGAATGTTGTTGGTGCGAGCAACTTGGGCCTGAGTAACGCCATCTTCCAGAGCCGGTCGGATGATGCTAAAGCGGCTCTGTGCTTGTGCTCGTTGCTCTTCTGAAAGGGCCGTCAATGGAACAGGTGGTTTCGTCATACCAAGCCATCTCTCATAGGCGAGAAACCAGTTGCATACTCTCCCTCCCAGTATATCCGATCACTCACGAAATTGTCAAAATTTCACCCACGGAATTCCAAAATTTACACCTATAGCTCCTTCTTCTTTTGCATAGACTATGTTAGATTCGTTTCAGTACCTTTACTGTATAGCGGTGGGAATTTTTTTGCAAGAGCGGTGTGCGTAGGGACAGGGGGCTGGGTTGTGGTGGTGTGGGGGCCTTGTGCCCAATACATTTCAAATAAGACATTTTGCGAGTCAAACCAGACAGATTCGCACGCTCACATTGATGGATTTTACCTCTGCCATATGGGGATAAAAATCCCTTATTTGAAATGTATTGGGCACAAGGCCCAATACATTTCAAATAGGGACAAGTGGAGTGGCATCGGTCAAGTGTTTAGACCCG
>JADEYI010001999.1_pt1 | contig 11855 bp, 20 predicted proteins | sample 8542331 | NCBI WGS metagenome assembly JADEYI01 (sample SAMN16510988, study PRJNA670497) | mine drainage metagenome | isolation source: biofilm near Copperflume 1 | place: Germany: Marsberg coppermine Kilianstollen | collected 2018-02 | reverse complement strand
TGGCCTCTGGCTTTGGGTTTGCCGACCTGTAATAATAATAATAATAATAATAAATGTGCCTGCCCAGTGAGCGATAATGCAGAAAAACACCAGTCGGGGGTTCAAATCCCCGACCTGGTGTTTTTTTTCATTTTTTTTTGCCCAAGAAGCTGATCTAACATTATCAGGAAGTACTGACATCAGAAATCACAATGTTTGAGCCACCAGCCCCAGTGGCAGTCTCCCGCCGGTGCCGCTGTTTGGGATTTGATCATGCATGGACACTAACATCATGTCAGATCATGCTCATGCATGGACACTAACACATTTCAGATTCCGAGGGCTGAAATCTTTGTCCCTGTCCCTTCGGTTCATTTCTGGTCAAGCAGCAGCAGCGTGTTTATTGTTTTCATTTAAATAGTCCATTCTACGATCACCTGAAGGAGAAGCGGACTTTTTCCCCCCAAAAGCAGTCTCGTTCGTGTCTCTTCACAGCTATGGTGACATAGCTGTGTACATTCATGGTCGTGTTTCTCTGCTGGCTTGATTCTGCTCAGCAAAGGAGTCTTGCACGCTATCCACCCATTGAGTGAAGAAATCTCGTCTTGAACATATAATCGTGACAAGTAATAGTTGACCTGCAGACCTTCTCCAGCAAGAGAAAGTATGGCAGAAGGCGGAGCACAAGGAGAGACCGTGTACGTTGTTACAGAGATTTTTACCCGAGAAATGGACGAAGGGTGGAACGACTGCAAGATTCATGGTGTTTTCAAGAGCAAGCAATTGGCACAGGAGAGGCGCGACAGAAATATCAGGAGGCGATCATGGAAATTCCAAAATCGAAAGTCCCTGTACAGATGTGGACCTCTGATGAAGCGAGCACAGTACGTATGGACCCAGAAAGAGCTGATACGTATGAGACTGCAGTGGTGGATATCATTGAAGCGAGGCTCGAGTAGGGCAGCCTATCCTGTTCAAAAGAAAGCACCGCTGAGAAGTCGTGACAAGGCTCATATTGTCAAGATACATATATTATGAATATCATAATAATACGCATGCGCTGGATCGAGTTCTACTTTTTCAAGCTTAAAGGCGTTGACAATGGCTATCAAACTTTGCTTCCAATAGCAGTGTGCGCATTTTCACCGTAAGGCTGTGAATTGGCAGGTCCTGGATACGGGTACTGCACATTGGCAGGCACACCAACGACTTGATCATTTTGATGCGGATTGTAAGGATAATCAGTTGGCTGAGCATCTGCATACTGTCCTTCGCCCTTACTGTAGGCTTGATTTGGATATTGAGGCACTGGCGGCCCTGGCTGATAGCTGTAGCTCGGCCTGCACAGCACCTCATGCAACTCTTCTTCCACGATGCGATTAAGTACACCAGTAATGCTATCTTCCATCCAAATTGACACTACCCTTGCTGCAATTTATCTTGACTACGGGCATGTCTTGGTCTAATCTTTTTGCATGCAAGGATGACACACGCTTATGAGAAGAGCAGGGCGACAAAAGGGACTCACCCTTGCGCAGAATTGTATTGCTGGGGTCCATAATTCTGCTGTCCATAGTTCTGCTGTTCATGATTCTGTTGTCCATAATTTTGCTGGGCCATCTGTTGTTGTGGAGGATATTGGGCATTGTGGCCGGGGTTCTGCATGCCACTATAGCCCACCGGTATATTGTACCTGCGACAAATTCCGCTGTGTTGATCTGCACATTGGGGCTCATGCTCATGGTGACTGAAGTCCCTTTAGAACCTTCTCATCTGAAGAGTTGCAACTTTCTGAGCACGCAGTCGAACAAGCACCGGCCTCAGAGCACTTGAATGTGGCCGTGCTTGTGCCGCACAATTTTGCCCGTGCGAGCATGATCTGATTCCATTGCCAGTCATCAAGATCTTGCAAGTATTGCGCACTACAAACAGATTGAAGATACTTATGAAATCTTCAAGTCTGCCTTAATTATTACTACGGTTATTACATTAATATTATCACCACACGATTGTGCTGCCAATAGCCGAGGTGCGTCCTGCAGACAAGCTGTAGTTCAAGGCTGCCAACATTCTACCCCTTGTTGGACTAAAAAAGAAGACACGCAAAACAGGTGCAGACACACCTCTGTGAAGCGCTGTACAACAGGTTTTGCATGTACCCCTGCGGCTGCCCGTTGTTGTGCTTGTTGGCACGACGCACAAGCAAGCAGCAGCAGCAACACGTGGCCGCTACGGACACGGTCAGCACGCATCCGATGACTAACATTATGATGCCGGTGACCCGCGTGTACGCAACCGGGATCCCAAAGCCGCCGCCGCCCGTCAGCATCAGGTACTTCAGGTAAGGGTCCTGCAATGTCATGTCCCAGCTGTTACTTAGTAACTTTAATTATTATAAAAAAATTATGACTTAGTAATCTGAAATAATGATTTTACCATCAACGATTATTTTATTATCAATCACTAAGTACTTTGGAGCTGTCTTTGATGCAGGGCATGAAAACGCCCAAGATGATTGCACCCATGCTCGATGGTCTGCAAGTCTTACATTTTCCATGGAATGCATGCATACATTTTTGTCCCTGCTTTCATATTATTATTACTATTATTACACGCTTTTCCTGCCGAAGGCAAGGTGCGTCTGCAGACAAGCTGTATGTAAAGGCTGCCAAATTCTTACCCCTTGTTGGACTTGCCAGATCCAAGCAAGACCCAAGCAAGACTGCTATCATTTGACCTCTGATTTCAGGAAGCAAGGCATGATGTTCACGATAGGAGCGACAGGTGAAGTGGAAGACAAAGCACCTGAGCTGATCTCAGCAATACCTCAACATTCCACTGGCTGCCATTGGTGGCGCCCCCCAGGCTGGCCTGCTGATTTGGCTGAAACTGGCCCTCCACTCACAAAGCACCCTTGGCCTGCATATGAAAGCTCAAGAATCTCATTAGTCCGCCCAATCTAGAGGAGCACCAGAGGAAATCTGTCACATGCTTGTTATGGCATGCCCAGATGCAAATCGAGCTGCATAAATAAGGGGCTGGGGGCTTGAAACAATAGCAAATGCACAGGTAGATGAAGAGTAGAGGCTTGAAAGTATTTAAGCAAGTGCCTACATGCGGACCACTCAAGTTCACATTCCATGTGAAGCACAGGTTTGCAGACTCCTCATCGTGATTGCAGGCTTCCTACACCCACAGCAATGACTGACAAAATTGCTCATCAGAATTGCAGGACTCCAGAACCACAGCAAATGAGTGACAGAATTTCTTACCGTTTGCTGGCTGCGGCGCAGTGGTGTTTCCTCTGTAGATGGTCGGCGTGGCAGCACTCACAGGTGACGCCCTGGCGCAGAGCCTTAAAAGTCCCTGCAAAGGCGCAGCCGCACAGTACGCTCAGCACATTTGAGACCCTGTCAACACTGTGCATCAGCTACGCACAGGACCATGACTAAGCCTCAGAGTAAGTAACTGCCCACAGCTGTGCTCCGCATGGCAAAGGAATCACGCAACTTGCAGATCTCCCATCAAGATGGATACGGGAGCAGATTGTCAGCTGGCGGCGGCCCAACGTTCAGGCGGTTCTAGTCTTTGAGGAGCTTCCATATGCAGAGCAAGGACCCTTTCCGGGCAGCGACCGAGCCTGATGTTGCAGACACACCAGGGGGGGAGACGCGGTCTGAAAGATTAATCGTGTGAGCACAGCGCTCAAAAGGGGCAGGGTCCCCCCTCCAACCACATGTCAGCTTGCGGCAGGCCACAATCTACAGCAACGTGGCTTCACGCAGTTGAGCGGCGCGTACCTCAGCAGCCAGACTGTAGAGTCTCAGGCCTGTTACTGCCGCAGTCTCACTATCAAGATATCTGTAACACCTGATCACCAGAGCACAGACCGTTAAGAAAACGCAGGCAAGTAAAGCACGCACCGTAGAGATGGTGCATGTGGAGGCGACGGCCGACCACGTGCCGCCGTGGGCCGCGCATGCGTTGGGGCAGCTCTGCAGCGAGCAGCTGGAGGAAGCTGGAGGGCTGCTGTGGTAGCGGTTCACTGATGAGGCAGACACGACTGTGTCTGAGGACAGAGTGCCCCCGGCGCTCAGTGATGAGCTGGACGGTGAGCTGGACGAGCACCTGTTCAGGCAGAGGGGGTTTCCACATTATATAGATTCACGATGTTCAGACTTTTGGGAAGTCGAAACTTGCGCAGGGCAGAATCTAGAGGCATGTCTGAATGCATCCAGATCACGCAGCTTGGAAATGCAGAGATGAATAAGAGTCTTCCGCTTGCCAATACCGTAATTCACTTTTGAAAGACCTTAGGAGTGCACACTGAAGGCACTATCACGCATTGTCATAAAACTCTGCTGGTGCGTGAGAAGTGAAGCTTTCCAACATGGCTGCCTACTCTTCTGATTGGCATGTACCCAGAAAGAAGGTTTCTGACCTTGGATAGCACATGTGAAAAGTCCACAACTCGGCAAACGTCCGAGATTTACAAGGAATTGGCTGAGTGGAAGTGCGCACTGTGTGTACGAGCCACACTGAAGGTTCTGGCTGGTGAGTGTGGTGGAGCTCTTGAGTGGGCTCTCCACAGTCACAATCTCAGTCCCGCTGCCACTTGCTGCTCCATTGAAGAAGCGAACCCGCAAAGAACATCCTGCGATAGACAGGCCAGCAAAGTCACCTTCCATTAGACCTTGTCATACCCTTACCCAGGCAGGCCCCGGCTGGCAGGGGGCGGTATAAATACTGAGCACCATGCCCACAGTTGATTGGGTCTTGCTTGGATCTGGCGTGTCCAATAAGGGGTAGGATTGTGGCAGCCTCTAACTGCAGCTTGTCTGCGGGACATACCTTGCCTTTTGGCGGGAAAAGCGTGTAATACCCTTACCAGTATTTTGCAAAGAATGTCTGAACCGAGCCGTCTCAACCCCCGTGTAAAGCATATGTAGGCAATCTGGAAGGAATCGCAACAACAGTTCTGGATTGTAATGGGTGCAGGCTGTTTCAAGATACGCACCTTCTGTGTAGGCCAGGCCAGCGGTCACACTATTGGAGGGAGGAAAGACCGTTCTGAGCTTCCATTGCTGCCATGCCTGCGCATGAATATTAACCCATTTTATGCAAGTGTGGTAGACTGTAAGGCTGCAGTCATGTAAGTGTTGCAACCATTGTGAAATGTTTCTGGCAGAAAGCATGGCTCGGCGCGTAGTGCATACCTTCACTTCTCCAGCTGTGTCCGGTATAACATCTGCATTCCCGGCAACCCCCTGCACTCAAACAGACTCTTGCCTCAACACAAGCCACAAAGGCCACTACAGCTTCAATGATGCTTTTTATTTGATGTGCAGCTTTGTGAAACAGCGTGTTGCTGAGCGGTTCTTCATGTCAGCAAATAGTGGTAGCTTGCCTGTAGATTGACATCATAGTAGAAAGCAAGGGCCACTGAAGGGCAGACAGCTCCACTGTCCCCCTGCACAATGGACATCCTGCAAGGAATTACAAATTCTCGGTGCAACTGATTCTTGCGTCTGGAACTGCACGTGGACGAGGCAAGCCATGTTTTCAACTGTGGCTTTGCATGCTTTACAGCAAGGCACGGCATTGCCAGCGTTTCAAGGAATTGACATGCTGCACCTTGCATAGGCTTGCAAGTTTGAGAAGCCTGGATAGCCATAGACCGGCTCCTCCGCCCACACTTTGGCATAGTCATTCAGTTGACCTGCGGCATCATGCTGAAAAGAACTCACGCTGCTGCCAGTTCTTTTGCAATGCTTTCTTGCCCCCCAGAGAATGCTACTAATTACTGATGCAGCTCGATGGGCAGGTGGCAAGGCCTGGTGTGGTGCTCACCAATGCGTGAGCTCCTTGAACTTCTGCCGCTTTGCACAATTATGAATGTGCCAAAACCTGATCGTAGAACCACAAAGCAGTCAGGCGTCTGCAGGTTCGGATGTTTGTGTCAAGCATTGAAACGCTGCTTACCTATGAGGATTGGGCCAGCTACGATGAGGAGTATCACATGGCAGACAGCATGCTCCACCCGTGTACATAATCTGGACTGCAACCATCATCATGCGTTCAGGCAGCTGCTCTGTATGTGCTTAGGGCACGGGACCTAGATGTTGTCGTAGGCGGAGAGGAACCAAACCGACTAACACTCCAAAGTCAAATTCATCTTGATGCAGTGACTAAACAATTAAATGAGAATGAGGGGTCCTCCTCCACCCCGGAACACACCATCGGGGCGATGCCTGCTTCCTAGGTGCCGCCTGGCCCCTTCAAGGACTTACGGCTCATGCCTTCACACAGCCGGCACTCTTCATCATACCTGAATTCTCAGATCAAGGTACATCTACTCGATGCATCGGGAGGTACACCAACGAGAAGAGCGGATGGGGCTAAAATTAGAACTTTGCTTTGAGTGACCCGCTTGGAGTCTGTTGCGCCGTCGGACTGCTAAAAGTTCAAGTTCGCAGACAGCTTTGCTTGATCACCGACGGTGCGATCCTATAAGGATCCCTGTCCCAATAAGGGCATCTCTTGCAGATGATGGATCCGATATTGTTCCTTGTATGAGATATGGAATAATGCCCATTTTTCAGCCTATTATCTTCAGGGGCGCTGGACCAACATCCCAGATTTGGGAGGACGGTATCATTGTGACTTAGTACAACAAAAGGAACCCTAAGCTGCTTCACAGAAGGTAGATTTCGCGATAAATTTACCCACGTGAAGTGTTGACATTCAATCGGCATACATGGAATGACGAGCAGAAATAAAACAAGATGATTCTCTGTTCAAGCAATACCAGTTGCTATGAAGACAGCAAGGCAAAGCGTGCAAATCAACAGTGAATCTCAAAGCAATTTTGATGATGTTGCCCGCCTTTGTGTACTTCAAAAGCACTGTTAATTTCCTCCATGCTCTGGTGTAGAGGTACCCAGGATCTGGAGCTCAGAGCCACCCAAGGGATTGTGATGTTGTCGATTCAGCTGAAATATCGGCTAAGATCGGGACCGTTGACAGAGACTCTTAACTTTCTCAGGCGGTGCATCAACCCACCTAAGAAGGATTGAAGCTCGGTGCAAAGAGGGCTGGCAAATGCTGCCATCCCTCACATTGCTGTGCAGGGCAGCCGTTGTCATTGCTGTCACATTTGCAGCTGTGGTGAAGGCTCAGAGTCCTCATGCAAAGCCAGCCAACGTCCACACAGTGGTGCCAGTCGAGTGCACCCATGGCTACTTCGAGTGGCAGGTCATTGGCCTTGCCTACAGGTAACACCTCTGCCAACGCATACCCATCTGTCCTTGATTTTTTCGGAACATGGAAATCCATGCTATGCATTGCACCAAAGCAACTGTGATGTTTCACGTGCCTCAGGTGCAGCTAAGAATCTGACACTGCATAAATTGACGTACCTTCAGTTCCACTCCTTGGACATGCTTCTTCTTGTTAGCCCGCTCAACACTGGGAAAGTGTTCGCCAGAAGAGGGCTGCCACTCTATGGCCTGCCCAAATCGAGCTTTAAGAACACAGGGGCTCAAGAGCTCTAAACAACAGCGAATTCGCATATAGATGATTATAGAGACTCAGCATTTTTCCATGCAAGTGCATACGTGTGAACGTTCTCTGTTTCAACGCTTACTCGTACCTGTGTCTTTGGTGCAGTTTCAGGCGGGCGGGACAGCCAGGCCCGCTGACGCGGCTGATGAGCTGCTCAGAGGAGCAGCTGAAGGACTACAACTGGCTGGACCTGATGCCAACCTATGTGGCGCCCCAAATGGCCCACGACGAGGCCCACGATGACTGGTACCAGCCTTACAACAAGCCCACCGCCGTCCAATACTGGCTCAGGGTGAGCCCTCCTGCCCGCTACGGACACTGGGAGAGAGGATACGAATTACAATGGCAGATTGTTGCTGCGTCTCACAATGTCCTGCCTGCTGTAGTTATCAGTGTATCCGCCAATGCAGAAGTCTGCCCTTCCGAGCAGTCCACCCGCTTCTTGATTGACAAGCATATGATCCTCCAGAGCCTCCAGATCCTCCAGAGATGATCCTCAAATCAGCTGCTTGTGTGCAATTTTTAACGAAGTGTCCTTGCAGAAGGTGACATAATAGGCTTGTGTGCAGTCTTTCAATGTGCTTACAAGGGCACATGCGTCTGCTGTCACTTGGGGTTTAGAACGATGCATGATGGCGGCTGTACTTCAGACAGGGGTGTCTGCTGCGCAGGACACAAAGCCTAAAGAGGAGTTCATAATGGTGATTGATGCAGACTCCATCCTGCGCATGCCCTTCTACCCAGAGCACTTCAACGTCACCAGAGGTGCCGCTCCACCCCTTGCCAGCTGTTTGTATACCAGTTTTTTAATGGTATATACAGCAGATATCGTATTGCATTTGCTCACTTGGGTATTGCACAGGGGAAGTGGGTGCATGCATGTGATCAACATGACATGCCGGGTATCTCGAGTGTCGATGGGAAATTATTCGGAGTTTCGATCTTCAAATATTTCCAGATAGAAAAGGGGGGCACCGATGTGATCAGCACACCTTCCTACTCTATTTGATGCACAGTGATGAGCAATGTTTGGCAAATTGAGAATGATGCAGTCATTCCAGTGAAAGAAACGCTGGCGTTGCAGGGTGGGCGTACAGCCCTTACTACATGGAGCTACTTGATGGGGTGCAGAACGCGCTCGCCCTCAAACATGTGCCTGATGTGACTCCGCGGCAGGACTGGTTTGCAGGGCCGGAGGGCCGCCGCGCCGACAAGGTGCTGCCTTCCTCTTGCTTGAGGACTCGTTTTCTGCACTTCATCTGCTTACAGCGCTGCTTGCACACGCACACCCATTTTATCTGACCCGCATTTCTTCTCCGGATCTGGCGCGCGGGCAGCTGCCAAGAAACGACGCCATAATAAAAATATGAATGCCCAATTGGTGCTGGGGTCGTTGCAGGCTGGTCTGGCCGTCTGATGTGTCTCACAGGCATGCGACCTTTCAAGCTGGCAGCAAAAGTTATGAAAATCGTCTAATAATCTTGGTGTCTGTGGGGCCGCAGGTGGGGCCCCCCTACCTGATGCACCGGGAGGACATGGAGCGGGTGGCCCCTCTGTGGTACAACTTCACCTACGCCGTGCGCAACGACCCTCAGGTCAACTCCCCTCTTTTTGCTTCCACCCCCATCAACACGCTGGCAGCACTCCGTGGCCTTTGGTAACCAGGTGACCTCTAGGTAGGGCATGCACAGCAGGGAACTTCAAGAGACAAGCCTTGATCTCATACAAATAACATTGGCAGCCCCCGACCTGTATACCAACTCGGCTTGACAAAATATGCTTGAAATCCCATGCATAGACAAGGTGAGCCTGGGGTGATGTAATGGTGAGTCATCATTGCCTGATCTGGCGACGGCGTTTCCTGCGGCAGGCGTGGAATTTGACGGGGGATACGTCGATTAAGGAGCCAGGTGGCAAGACGTGGATCAGCGAAATGTACGGGTTCTGCTTCGCGGCTGCGGCCGCCGGCGTGTGGCACCGTCAGATCGACTATGCCGCCAATCTAGTCCCCGGCAACGGCCCCATCGGTGCGCTTTTAGATTTTTGTGGCCTTTATCAACGAACCCCTGTACTTGTTGATGCCCCACAGCTGATGCAGCAGCTGCGGCAGATCACCATGAAATGATAACACAACGCAGCTTTGGTGCCTGCATTCTGTTTTGGACTGCAACTTAGCTGTTGAACAGGGTCAGCAGCTCTCATACTGATCTGGAAGACAATTCATTACTTGATTAATTAGACAGTTGCAAGCAGGTACATTTACTTCACCGACCACACAAGTGTTTCGCTACCTTGAGGCTCGGCACCATGAAAAATTATCACTAAAGTGCCGGAGTTCGCATGCGCGCAGGGCCGCCGATGGTGCTGCATTACGGCAACGATCTTGCAGTGAACAACACGGGCTACAACTTCAGCAAGATCGCGGTGCATGAGGCAGACTTTGACGCAACGGCGTGCCCTCCCTGGGATTTGTCACCGCTGCCCGGCCGCCAGGTGGCGCCCGCCGGGCTGCTGCCCTATCCGCCCAGCCCTCTCACCCTGCCCTCCCAGGTGACTCACCCCATTAGTCATTATGATTAGTTAATTTCCAATGCTGACTCTGGCCACACACATCCAGGATTAACGGTTGACAAGCGCATTTCTTGAGAGAATAAGGCAACACTATTTTCTGCTTACAACATGCACAAGTGACAGAGCCGAAACCTCAATACTTTAGTTCTGAAGGCCTTTGAAACGTTGCAAAACCACCTGTGAGAATATGCTGCTGACTTACACATGACAGAAGTGTCCAATTGCATACATGAGGACGTGGGGAAATTCTCTTGTGCCTGCCATGCGCGTTGGCATATCAACAGGTGCTGTTTTGTTGCGGCAGGGCCTGGATCTGCTGCGCGACCTGCTGTCAGTGGAGACGGCCATAATTCTGAACGCGGCCTTCTGCGAGCGCCACAAGAAGCACTGCAGCCCCTCCCAGCAGCTGCAGCAGGAGTGTGCCAAGGCAAGTCACCTATAAGGCCCCTTTAACCTGTTGCTGGCTGTTGATCATCATGCACTCGGCTTCTCAGTGTTGTGCAGCTGATGAGCAGCGATTCGGCATTCTTGTGCACCAGAAAGCTGTCGCGTCTGTGTTCCTGCCTGCCCTGGAGCATACGTGCAGAATCCTGGTTCCCAACATCTCTACCTTCTGTCAATTGGGCAGGTGGCGCAGCAGGAGCGAGAGTTGGACCAGGCCTATGACGCAATAGAAAAGGAGCTGCGCGCGACAGAGTGCAAGGACTCCACACCGGTGGGTGCCATCTGTAAATTCATGCAATTCTTACTCATCTTGTCTAATTGATCAGACATTGAAAAGCACGAGAGCCGTCCGGCACACATGCTCTGGCTGCAGAAGGTTTGGTGCCTCCTCCCTTTTTCCAGCAGAATGCAGTAAGTATGGTATTGTGATATCTCCCTGACTTGACAGGATTGTACCGGCTGGACGGCTGAGGGGATGTGCTACAAGAACCCGCGCTTTATGCACTTCGGCTGCCGCAAGTCCTGCGGCACCTGCTTCCAGCCTGACCTGCAGGTGAGAGCATGTGCTGCGCATGTGCCAACATGCACCTGCCCACCTGCTTGAGAAAATCCTCATTTCACTGGCAGTAATTCTCTGACCCATCCACACTGAAAAAATCATTTGATGCGTTTGAACCTGCACTCAAATAGTGGACTCTTAGAATGGAACCTGCTGATCTACTAGGACGCGGCAGCCGGGCGACACCTCAGGCTCACGGAGAGCTGGTCAACGCCAAGGCTTGTAAGTGAAGTGAACTCACAAGGCTGGGTGTGCAGGTGAGGTGGCACGGCCGACAGGCAGCAGAAGGGGGCCTGGATTGCGCGCAGTTGAAGGCGCAGCAGGCGGCTCTGGTTGACTACGACCTCGACTATGACCACAGCCTGTTTGGGGACATCCCAGACCCCTGCAGCGACGAAGTCCTTGATAACGCAGCCGACAGTGAAGCCCGTAGCAATTCAGCTGCCCAGGTGGCAACAGACACTAGAGCTCATGGCGGCTCAGCTGCCAAGGATGCGGCCGAGATAGAACAGCCAGGTGAGGGGAGCAAGGCACTGGTGCAGGAAGAAACCACTGAGGCCAGGGAGGCCGGTGGCAAGACAGGAGCCATCGCTGTCACCGCGGCCGGGGGAGTAAATATCAAAGCGAGGGTCGCCAAAGCGATGGCAACACGGGCGGCGGCCGGGGGCGTGCAGCGGGATGAGAGGGGCGGTAATGCGATTGAGAGAAGTGGGGGAGTAGGGTTGGGGGTGTATAATGG
>JADEYI010001998.1_pt1 | contig 11857 bp, 13 predicted proteins | sample 8542331 | NCBI WGS metagenome assembly JADEYI01 (sample SAMN16510988, study PRJNA670497) | mine drainage metagenome | isolation source: biofilm near Copperflume 1 | place: Germany: Marsberg coppermine Kilianstollen | collected 2018-02 | reverse complement strand
ATGAATTATGGATTATGGATTTCTTTACAGTTCAGCTGGGTTACCACAATTACTAATTACTAATTCATAATTGCTAATCCCTAACCCCTGGTGCGGTAGCCCGTTCAGCTACACGAGCAGGAGGCGCAGGGCGCACGGTCTGAAGATAGCCGATGAACATGACGAGCACACCAATCACCATGCTCAGGTAAAGGTAGTCGTGGTTAGTTAAACCTGTGAGGCTGGTAACTGTGCCGCCGAGGGCAACAATGAACGTGCCTGCCGCCAGCAGAAAGACGCCTATCATCCTGTTCTTCATGATCTTTTTGCGCCAGAAAACGAAGCCGGACCAGAGCGCGCCACCCACCACCAGCAGGGTGCCTATAGAGTTTGTGATCGCTGCAAGGAGACGCGGCAGGGTGAACTTCTTGGGGTCCAGCGCGTCAATGGCGACAGCCTTCCAACCCGCCTCCTGGCCGAGTATCGCCTGATTGATAGGCGCGGTGAAGATAACGTAGATGCTGACAACTGTCACAGCGAGGGTAATCGCCAGGGCGACATTGGCGATGCGGCGCGGGAAGATGAGATAAACCGTGCCCACACCCAGGAAAGCCACATTGAGTATGGCCCCCGCCAGGTAGTAGAAGCGCGCTTCGAGAGGGGTCCAGCCGCGCAGGTCGGCCAGAACCTGCGCCGCCCCCGCAAGGGCAAATAGGCTGAAGGCGACGCTCCAGACAAGCTCATGCGGCCTGTGTTTGGTGGCGAAGTAGTGATTCAGAATGACTATGGCAAAAGCCGCTCCAATAATGGTGACGGTGAGCGGCAGGATCGTCAAAGCAGACATATTCTTCACCTCGAACAGACGTGAGGCACCTTTGCAAGGTAATGCAAAGCCGTGCCAGTAGGCTTATAAGAGCGAAACCACTAACGAGTAGTTTACCCCACAAGCTCGGCCAGGACAAGAGCAATCCTCCTACAGCAGCATATAAGTTGCATATAAATTTGGGCATCTGACCAGGAGTTATGGTTTAGTAGCTGATATCTGACCCCTGATCTCAGTTGTAATTCCACTAGCGGAGGGGGCGTCTTAACAGTATAATCTACTACATGGCGGCGTTCTTGTGAGGTTGTGATGAGCAAAGCGTTCGATGAAAACGAGTTGTCTACTGTAGAGGAGTTGGACCCTGAGCCGGCATCTACAAGGCGCATTACACGCACCTGGGAGCTAATCCTGGGCGTGGCGTTGATTGCCGCCGTCCTACAGTGGTCTATTCCGCCTCTCTTTCTGAGGAGCTTGGCCCTGCATCTCTGGTAAATCCCTATTACTTGGGAGCAGGCTCCTTCACCTACCTGCTCAATGGTGAGCTTCATGCACGCAGCTACGATGGAGTAACTGATGTTGTGCTTGAGCGTGACGTGACCAAGTTATTTGACCCCATGAGGTATGTAGAGCGCAACTATTTGCGCTAGCAATGACTTTGCGGCAGAGTTTTTATGAGCCGCTTTGAGCGGTCGCCGCCACTTTATTGCCCCGCTTCGCGCTCTGCTATATCTTTGCGGTATTGCGCGCCGGAGAACTTTATGCGGGGGGCGTTGCGATATACGATCTTGCGGGCCTCACCGATAGTCGCGGCTTTAGCCACCACCGTGAGGATGCGCCCTCCGGTGGCGGTAAGAGCCGCATCCAGGGGTAGAGCGGGGTCAGAGATAGCAGCCACACTCGACCGCGGGAAAAGCGTGCGGAAGATAGAATGGTTACTGCTGGAGGCTGCATACTCAGGTTGGAGCGATACCATACCTTGCGCCTCCGTGCCCGCGTGGAAGACCAACACGCCTTCTTCCAGGTCGCCCAGACCGCTGATCTGAGTTGGAGCGGAGCTACCTATGGGGTAGCTTTCCGATGCGATCACCACGCCCACCACAGCCTCATCACTCCACGAAATAGCGCCTGCTCGCGACAGATCACCGGCAGCGATAGCCGTGCAGATCTCATCAAGCGGCGTTTGGAGGCGCGGCAATAGAACCTGCGTTTCGGGATCACCCAGGCGGCAATTGAACTCCAGCACCTTTGGGCCGCTCTCCGTTATCATCAACCCTGCATAAAGCACTCCCTTGAATGGGGTACCCTCACTCGCCAGCCCTTGCACTGCTTTGCGGATTATCTTCTCTTCGATTTGCTGCCACAATTCAGGGCTGATCATGTGGGTAGGAGTGTAAGCGCCCATACCACCTGTGAGCGGGCCAAGATCAGCTTCGAGCAGCCTCTTGTAATCGCGGGCGGGCGGCAGCATGGATATACGCTCACCGTCCGTGAAGGCGTGCGCGCTCACCTCAAAGCCTTGTAGAAACTCCTCCAGCACGACCTTTATGCTGTCAGGCTCATGAGGCAGCGCGCCGCTCACCTGCATCTGAGCGATGGCGTCTTCCGCCTCACTCGCATCGCTGACAACCGCCGCGCCTTTGCCCGCCGCCAGGCCATCGGCCTTCAGCACCAGAGGGTACCGTGTGTCAGGCGAACGAAGCACGTCGAGGAGAGAGGCCATGCCCTCCACCACACTGTAAGTTGGAGAAGGTATGTCGTGCCGCTGCATGAAGTCACGCGCCCAGGCCTTACTCCATTCAATGCGGGCGGCGGCTTGCGTTGGCCCGAAGGCGGGCACTCCCAGCAGGAGCAGCGAATCCACGATGCCGTGACGCAGTGGCACTTCCGGGCCAACAATCACCAGGTCAATATTATTGTTGAAGGCCCAGCCCGCCAGTTGGTCGCAGTCGGTTTCGGTGCCGACCTGCATGGCAAGGTTCTGCGCGAGGAGCGCGGTGCCGCCGTTGCCGGGCGCGCAATACACCATGTCAACAGCAGGGCTGGTTGCCAGCTTCCAAACAATCGCATGCTCGCGCCCCCCCGAACCCACAACAAGCACTTTCATCTGGTGACCACTCCTCTATCTAAACTCATAACCCCCGGTACCGCATCTCTCGTATCCTGCCGCGTCAGCCTATCCATTTTGCGTTCGCGTAGATGTAGCTACACCATGCCAGCAGCATTAAAGAGATGGCTATGAACCCTACTGCCACCCACCGATGCCCCTTCCTCAGCGTGCCCAACCAGATAAGCCCAGGCCACAGCGGCAGCACATAGCGCGCCATCGAGAAGGTAATATTGGTGCTGAGCGGATAAACAATGCCCAGGACAAGCCAGACCCACTCCGACGCCAGGAGCTTCTTCCGCGCTGCGAACGCGCCTACCAGCAGCGCGAGCGGCATGGCAAGATCAAGGATTAGATAGAGCCTGCTGCCGTTGCCGTAGTATAGCACAGGGTCTTTGTCCACAGGCACCAACCCTGCTACACTCTGCCAGAGCTTCGCCGCGCTCTCCCAGTAAGTCAACAGGAAGAAGGAGGCCTGATGGTTCCACCCCTTGAGCATGCTGTCACTGAGGGCAAACGGGGTACCGAAGCGCCACCAAAGGAACCCTGTGTATACTCCCACTCCGAGAGGTATCAGCCCAAGCCAGAGGAGATCAGCACGCACTTTGCGCCACTGCCAGTTGCGCTGAACCAGATAATCAACCAGCAGCACAGCCAGCAGCAGCACTCCGGTAAAGCGCGTAAGCGAAGCGAGCATGCCAAGCAGCCCTGCGCAAAGCCACTTCTGCCGCCACTTTGAGTGTGCCACCAGGAGCGACGCCAGCACCAGCATCAGGAAGAGGCCCTCGGTATACAGCGCTGAAAAGAAGAAGGCGGTGGGTAGCGAAGCAAGGGCCAGTGCCACCATCGCCGCGCCAACCGCGCCAAGCCGGGGAGCGAGCAGGCGCAGTAGAAAGACAAGAGCAGCGAAAAAGCTGATATTACTGATCAGGAAACCTGCGGCGATGAGAGTGCCATAACTGTCGTTGCCCCAGTTCCAGCCGAAAGTCAGCCAGTGAAGGATAGTCGCAACCGCGTTCATCAGGAATGGGAATAATGGGGCAAAAGCGACATTAGTGCCGCCGGCAGATGCCGGATCATAGGTGTATGAATGTTGAGCAATGCCTGCATACCAGGCAGCATCCCACATCAGCGCCAGTTCAGCCAACCAGCCTTTATTGCGTGCTGGATCGACAGCAATAAGACGGCTAACCCCCACGTAGGCGCTCAGAAGAGCTATAGTCCGCGTAAAGAGGAAAATGACAGCGGCAGTGGCCCATTCGTTCGCCAATACGCTAATCGCCCTTTTCGCGAAGGTGGTCTTACCGGCTGTATCTCGTGCTGAAGCCGCACGAGGCACGGCAAGTGCCTGTTTCAAGGCGCTCTCTTCGTCAGCCATTGGCATACAGGAGGCGTGGATTCATTCCCACTCTATTGTAGCCGGGGGCTTGGAGGTAACATCATACACCACTCGGTTGACATGAGGCACCTCGTTGACGATCCGGTTAGAAATCCGCCCCAGCACATCATACGGGATCTGTGCCCAGTCTGCGGTCATCCCCTCAACAGAGGTGACAGCCCGCACAGCTACTACATCGGCATAGGTGCGGTTATCCCCCATAACCCCCACACTCTGCACGGGCAGAAGCACCGCGAATGCCTGCCAGATAACCCTTTGTAATCCGGCATCGTGCAGCTCGGCCCTGACTATAGCATCCGCCGCCCTGAGCGTTTCCAGGCGAGGGTATGACACAGCGCCCAGCACTCGTACCGCAAGCCCCGGTCCGGGGAATGGCTGGCGCCAGACAATCTCTTCCGGCAAGCCAAGTTCCAGGCCCACCCGGCGTACTTCGTCCTTGAAGAGGTAGCGCAGCGGCTCTACCAGCTTGAAGCGCAAGTCGGCGGGCAGCCCACCCACATTGTGATGGGTCTTGATGCGCGCTGCGGAGGGCCTCTCCGGGCTGGCGCTCTCTATCACATCAGGATAGACCGTGCCCTGCGCGAGGAACTCGAAGTGCCCCAGCTTGGCCGCTTCGTCTTCAAAGACCCTGATGAACGTAGCGCCGATACGCTTGCGCTTTTCTTCAGGGTCAGTAACACCGCTCAGCGCTTCCAGAAAGCGCTGCGATGAGTTTACAGCCACAAGGTTCATATGCAGGTTGCGGCCAAAGGTCTCTTCGACTTCGCGGGCCTCGCCACTGCGCAGGAGGCCATTATCAACAAAAAGGCAGGTAAGACGGTCGCCAATGGCTCTGTGAACCAGCGCCGCAGCCACCGATGAGTCTACCCCACCGCTCAAGCCACAGAGCACACGCCCATCGCCCACTGCTGCCTTGATTTGCCCAACGGCTTCGTCAATGAATGAGGCTGCATTCCAGGTGGGGTATAGCTTTGCCACCTCGAACAGGAAGTTGCCGAGTATCTCCTTGCCCTGCGGCGTGTGTACTACCTCAGGGTGAAACTGGATGCCCAGCGTGGTGCCGCGACCCATCGCAGCAGTCGGTGCATTGGGCGAGGCGGCCAGCACCTCGAAGCCTTCCGGCAAACGAGCAACACGGTCGCCGTGACTCATCCAGACAGCAAGGTCGCCTTCCAGCCCGGCAAAGAGAGGAGAGTCGCCTGTGCGTGTCACGCGAGCAGGGCCATACTCGCGATGCTGGGCAGCCTCAACATGCCCTCCGTATGCCTGTGTCAGCAGGTGCATGCCATAGCAAATGCCGAGGACGGGCAAGCCGCTCTCGATGACGTAGGGCGGCAAGGCTGGCGCGCCAGGCTCATAGACGCTGGCAGGCCCGCCGGATAGTATGTACGCGCTGGGGTGCAGGTACTGCACTTCAGAGACAGGAGTATCGAAGGGGAGCAGCTCGCAGTAGACGCCAAGCTCGCGCACCCTACGGGCGATGAGCTGAGTGTACTGCGAACCGAAGTCGAGAATAGCCACGGTGTCGCGCTGCTTCAATGGGCGCGGAGCCGCGACGAGAAGCCCCCCAACAGGCGCAGCGCCTTCGCGCTCGGCTGTCTCTTCTTCCGCTACGAGCAGAAGGCTGTCCACAGCTACTGCTTCCACAGCTACTGCTTCCACACCCTCCGGCAGTGGCTCCGTTATGCTGGTTTCCTGCATATTTTCCCTTGTTTAGCTGTTGTTGTACATCTGCTAGCCAACGGCTAGTCCGGTGTCATCTATTCCGTCTACTCCGGCCTGCGCAAGAAACTCAGGACGATGCGGTTAAACTCTTGCGGCTTCTGATAGAAGGGCATATGCCCAGCGCCGCGTATGATGGCGATCCGCGCACCCGGTATCTGTTTGACCAGGAAAACGCCATGCTCAAGAGGCACAATTCGGTCACGTGAACCCCAGACGATGAGGGTAGGCATCGTCAGTCTGGGCAGGTAGCCGTCCACGAACTCACTTTGCAGCATCTGTAATGCGGGGCGCAGCGCCGTGGCCCTCGTGGAGAGCCGGATCATAGTTGGGTAGATTCCGACATGGAAGGTGCTGCGGTCAGCGATCATCTTAATGGGAACCTGCCAGCGCGGCTCGGTTCGGGCAAGCCCTGCGCTGTCTACCAACACCAGCTTGCGTATGCGGGCAGGTTGCTCTGCGGCGGTTGCTATGGCTACCTGGCCGCCCATAGAATGGCCCAGCAAGCCGGTTTGCTCGATGCCCAGGGCATCGAGAAAGGCGTTGATGATCTTGGCAAAGGCTGATAAATTGTAGCTTGGTAGTCGTCCTGAATAGCCGAACCCTGGTATGTCAGGAGCAATTACTCGGCGCTCAGCACAAAGCGCGGGCAACAGATGTGGATACCAGTAGTCGCCCCCGGCCTGGTAGCCGTGCAGCAAAACAACAGGTAGACCGGGATGATCAGCGCCCGCTTCGATATATCTTATGCGCGTGCCATTTACCTCTGCGAAGCGAATAGCATCACCTCTGCGGTTGGTCTGTGGCCTGGGGGGTGCTGATATAGATGTATTCGTCATCGAAGCGCCAATCTTCTTCCTGTATCGTTTCCAGGGTGACATCAATCCTCGGGTTGAGCGGGTCTATACGCTTGACGAGGTGTATATCTACAACTCGATTATCATTGATGCCAAGCGATTCGCAAAGCGCATCCTGCGCTATCTTCAGGCCGCCGTCAAGGTCGCGCTTCATAGGCGACTTGAAATAGAAATCAATGAAAAGGGCAAGGTATGATGAACGCATCACCTCGATGATGGCGGTAGGCAAACGGCCTGCATGGCTGAGCGACTCGACCTTAGACCTGACCCCAGCCTTGAAGCGACGAGCCTCCGCAGAGAGCACACGGCGGCCATTGACCGTGGCGTACTGCTCGTTGATGCCAGGCGGCAGAGGCAGGCTGATGAAGAGCATACCCTGCCTGGCTCCAGAGCTTTCCTTCTCACCACCCATGAGAAGATTATAGCATATGCAGGGATTAGGAGTTAGGAGCGGGAGCGAGAATACCAATCTCCGACCCTTATTCCTAACCCCTGGTATGCTATAATCTTGGATAGCACAAAATTGAGGAGAACTAGCCATGCCCGATGATTTACACACTCTACTAGACTATATAGTCGCGCATCCGCTGATGCAGCGTGAAAGCACCGAGGCGCAGCTTGACGCCTCAGCGGTACAGGATGTGAACCAGGAGATACGCGAAATAGGCGCTGACCAGCGAGCCGACGCGGAGAGGTTAGCCCCATACTTCGCACGTGGATTGCGCATGGCGGCGGGTGGCCCTCTGGTGGTGGACGACACCGACCCTATGGGCAATTCTATAGCCGACGCTTTTGCCCGCTTTCTCGTGACAACCAACCTGGCGACTTCACAGAGCACACCTCTCACCGACTCACATTACAGATACACCTTCGACGTGGATTGGCCCAGGCTGCGCGATCTAGCACAGCAGGCTGGCGTCAACCTTGATGCGGCGTTAGCAAATACAAAGCAGTAATGCCGGTGGATGCATTGAGGTCGAAGGAGAGCGGAGCGCAAGATACAGCGATGAGTGCGTACGCGGAGACAGGCGCTACACCCAGGAGGCCCCTTTCTGAGCTTGAGCAAGCAATTGGATACAGTTTCAAGAACGAAGATTACCTGCGGGCAGCGATGGTGCATAAGTCTTACCTGCATGACGTACCGGACTTCAATCTGGGCTCGAACGAGCGGCTCGAGTTCCTGGGCGATGCGGCGCTCGGCTTCGTTGTGTCAAGCGACCTCTTCAAGGAGCATGAGGACGTGGCGGAAGGACAGCTAACCGCTTGGCGAGGGGCATTAGTGAGACTGAGCACCCTGGCTGAGGTCGCGGAGCCTCTTGCCCTCGGCGAATACCTGTACATGAGCCACGGCGAAGAAGCCGCAGGCGGCAGGGCCAGGCCCAGCAATATGGGTCGTGCGGTAGAGGCGCTGCTTGGCGCAGTCTACCTGGATGGAGGGCTTGAGGCTGCGGCAGACGTCTGGCACAGGGCGCTGGGTGGCAGAAGCATTGAGCAGATGCAAGCAGTGTTGGCGGGAGATTACAAGAGCCAGCTTCAGCAATTCACCCAGGCGCACCTCAAAGCGACCCCTCTCTACCGTCTCGTGAATACCAGTGGGCCCGCGCACGCACAGCACTTTCATATTGAGGTAGTTGCGGGCGACAGGGTGCTGGCAAGCGGCAGCGGTAAGAACAAGCAAATCGCTGAACAGGCAGCGGCGCAACAAGCGTTGGCGGCGCTAACGAGCGAAGAAGCGGCAAATAACGAGGGCGAAGATGAAGAACGAAGGACGAAGGACAATGGACAATGACAAAGCCAAAATGGAGATAGAAAGGCCTTGAGCGCGCACTTTGAAGATTTAACGATATTCACAGGCAACGCAAACCCACAACTGGCAGAAGCAATTGCCTCCGACCTGAAGGTGGGGCTTGGCAATCTACAGGTGACGGAGTTCTCCAACGAGAATATCTTCGTCAAAATAAACGAGAGCGTGCGTGAGAACGACGTCTTTATAGTGCAGCCCTTTTCGTCGCCCGTTAACAGGTCTATCATGGAGCTGTTGATCATCATAGACGCGGCAAAACGAGCATCAGCGGGCCGGATTACGGCAGTCGTGCCTTACTACGCCTACGGGCGGACCGATAAGAAGGACCAACCTCGGGTGCCGATTACAGCGCGTCTCATTGCAGACCTGATCACCACGGCGGGGGCGGACCGTATTCTTACAATGGATTTGCACGCGGGGCAAATACAGGGCTTTTTCAATATCCCGGTAGACGAGCTAACCGCTATGTACCTTCTCGCCAACTACTATCGTGCGAAGAAGATTAAGGACAAGGTGGTGGTCTCAACCGACATCGGCAACGCCAAGCGAGCGCGTAACTTTGCCGAGCTTCTGGACGCGCCCCTTGCCATCGTGGAGAAGAGACGACTCGGCAACGCCAACCGCACAGAGGTTATGAACCTCATAGGCGAAGTAGAAGGTAAAACAGCGATCCTGGTGGACGACGAGATAGATACAGCAGGCTCTATAGCACAGGCAGCTAACACGGTTTTGGAACATGGCGCGAAGCAGATTTATGCAGCTTGCGTACACCCTGTTCTATCGGGGTCCGCCGTTGAGCGATTGCGCGACAGTCCGATCGTTGAGCTCGTGACCACCGACACCATACCGATACCCCCCGAAAAGCGGTTGGGCAACATGCGAGTGTTAAGCGTGGCTCCCATGCTCGCTGAGACGATAGCCCGCATACATACCGGCGGCTCCATAGGCGCTCTCTTTGAGGCTAACAGACAAGGTATCCTCGACAACAGCTAGGAAGACGACGGGGCCAGATAGTTCTACGCGCTCACGGTTCTGCGATCTCTACTACTCGCACATAGGGCAGCAGGTACCACCTATCTATCTTAACACGTAGAGCAGCCTCTTGCCAGGGCGCTGAGGAATGCATACCTCGGTACTTGAAGCGCACCATAGTCACCCATTGGCCGCTCAAAGTTTGCTCTCGACTGGTGGTAACGTCTGATAATTCAGCGCCATTGAGCCAAACCGAGTCGCGCTGTATGTCCAAAGCTAGCGATTGCCGGTTCCAGCCTTTGTTCTCGGAGAAGTGGTCACCGAGGAACTCTGCAAGATCGGTGTTGCCACTGCTGATAGCGTTTACATATGTCAGGCCGAGGAAAGCAGTTTGGTCAGCAGCCACAAGCAAAGAGAAAGAGCCGGCGCAAGCCAGAGCAAAGAGCAAAGAGGCCAACCAAAGCCACAAGCGGAAATGCCTGCGCGGCTTAGCCTTTACATCGGCCAGGCTGAACTTGCCATCGGCTGCTACTGACATAGCTCTATTCTAAGTTGCATCAGGCTCTGAGACAAGTTTAATGCTGTGGGCTTTAGCTCAACCTCTCGCCCTCAACCGAGCCGCTATAGCTCCAAAGTCGGCAGCTGATTGACCCCTTATCCGCTCTAACGCTTCGCCTTCCTGACGCATAATGTAGGAGGGATGATAAGTTACTAACACTTCGCTCTTTTCCATACCTTGTACAGGCAAAGGAAAAGGCAGCCACTGGCCGCGCTCAAGCGTCATCTTGAAGTCACGCCCCATAATCGCCTTGGCAGCCACCGCTCCCAGGCAGCAAACAATCTGTGGTTTCATTATGTCAAGCTCCCCGGTTCGCCAGATGGCGCATGCTTTTATCTCAGGCACAAGTGGAGCGCGGTTGGAGACCCGGCGTCCCTCCACCCTTGTGGGGCGGCACTTGACGGTGTTTGTAATCCAAACCTCGCGACGCGAGATGCCAGCCTCCTCAAGCAGAAAGTTTAGCATCTGGCCCGCTTTGCCGTAAAATGGGTGCCCCGACTTGTCTTCCCCTTCCCCCGGCGCCTCACCAATTATCAGGAGCGTGGCAAAAGGCGAGCCTTCTCCAAAGACCACCTGCGTGCGAGTAGCACATAGATCGCACCGACAGCAGCGCAATCCAGGCTCACGAAGCGCCGCCAGAGCCGCAGCTTTGCCCTCTAAGTAAGCAGGCCCAGCCGCCTGCTCAGGCGTGTCAGCAAGCATCTCTTCATGTGGGTGTATGATTTCTTCAGCGCTGGCGTGGGCGTGTGGCTGTGCGGGTTTCGGCATGGCGTTACTCCTGATGGTCTGTATAATATTGATGAAGCAAGTGGTATGCCGTTGTGAGGTGGGGTAGGATCGTGAAATGGACTCGTGAAACGTGAAAGTGATGAGTATTGCGTAGAGCCCAGATTCAAGAGAAAGATACAACCTCCCTGATCCTTCACGTTTTACGTTTTCACGCTTCATGCTATAGGAGGTTTACATGTCTATAGAACCGGAGGTAGAGTTATCACGGGAAACAGTATTTGATGGGAAACTGATCAAGGTGTTGAAGGAGACGGTGCGTCTGCCTGATGGCAATGTGCGCCCGCGAGAGATCGTGGTTCACCCGGGGGCGGTGGCCCTGGTGGTGGTTGACCAGGATGAGAAACTGGTGTTGGTCAGGCAGTATAGGCGTGCTACTGATAAAGTCCTGCTGGAAATACCCGCAGGTACAAGGGAAAATGGCGAGGACGCCGAGACATGCGCCAGGCGTGAAGTGCAGGAGGAGGCAGGCTACTCGGCGGGCAGAGTGGAAAGGCTGGGCGGCTTCTACTCTGCACCCGGCTTCTGCACCGAATACCTGGACTGCTACCTTCTGACCGACCTGAAGGAGAGTCGTCTACAGCCCGACGACGACGAGAATATCGAGGTTGTGAAGCTGAGCGCAGAGGAAGCGCGTGACGCCATACAACGTGGCGAGATTTGCGACGCGAAGTCAATCTGCGGCATTCTGATGTGGTTGAGCGGCGTACGTGCCAGGTAGAAACGCATAGTACGAATGCATCGCAGAGGCGCAGAGGTTGTGGGAGTAATGCTCGTTTTCTGCACTCCCCACGTAATCTCCGCACTGCCTCTGCGCTGAGTTTCCTCTTTCCAGATACCCCCAGTCTGAAC
>JADEYI010001997.1_pt1 | contig 11875 bp, 12 predicted proteins | sample 8542331 | NCBI WGS metagenome assembly JADEYI01 (sample SAMN16510988, study PRJNA670497) | mine drainage metagenome | isolation source: biofilm near Copperflume 1 | place: Germany: Marsberg coppermine Kilianstollen | collected 2018-02 | reverse complement strand
CGTGACCGCGGTGGGGCGGGCGGGGGCCAGGGTTGTCTGGTCCGAGGCGGCCGCGACCGCCGCCGGCGCGGACGGTGTCGGGACCGAGGTGTGGGCGGAGAGCCCCGCGATGAGACCGGCGCAGACCGCGGCCAGGGTGGCACCCGCGGCGGTGGCGAGACCGGCCTTGCGCCGGTTCGGCGGGTAGGCCAGCCAATGATCGAGCCTCACCGTGCCTCACCCCCGGAGGGCAGGTTGCAGTGACCGTTGGCGGTGATCGGCCCGCTCGTCACCGGTTCACCGGGCGGGGGGTTCTCGATGGCCTGCGCCGAGGTGGAGGTGATCGTGTTCATGCACGAGTCGCTGGCGGACTTGTCGCCGCCTTCGCCGTCGACCCACATGTCCAGGTGCCCGTCGGTGCCCGAGGGTGGGGGACTGGCACCTGAGTCTTCGACGATCACGTAGCGCGCCACGCTGGGCAGGTAGAACCGCGTCGCCGCCGGGAAGGCCATGTTGTCCTTCGTGCCGGGGGAGGCGACGGTGATCGGGTCGGTGTAGGTGCCGGTGCCGCCCGCTTTCTGGTGCAGAATCGGATGGGACACGATCGCCGATCCGGGCGGGGTGTTGTCCTGGTAGGAGTAGCCGGTCAGCCAGATCTTGAGCTGCTTCGTCGGGCCGGTCGGGATCTTCGACAACGCACCCGACACAGCCCCCGACACCGCACCCCCGCCCGCGGCGGGCCCGTCCTGCGCGCTGTCGCCCGACGCCGTCCCACCCGAGGACGGCCGCGCCGCCGGGGCGGAGGGCTCTGACTGCCCACCAGACGACGCCCCGAGCGAGGGCACCGCGGGCAGGGGCTGGCGCTGGGCAGACCCGGAGGAGCGCGAGGTGCTGCCCTGCTGGGCCAGACACCGCGCGATGAGCGCGTCGATCATCGCGCCCAGGCTCCGGTAACCCGAGGGGTCGATCGGCCCGGCGTTGGTGGTGTTCCCCGAGTACTGGCAGCCCCCGGCGCCGGCTGAAGGCGGCACCGGCTGGGACCCGGATGAGGCGGGGGCGCCCGCCGGCACACTCGCGCCGTCCCCCAACGCGGCGGGCACGCTCGACGAGGACGTCTGATAGCACAGCGCACCGGTGACACCGACCGAGCTCGGGCACGCGACGGGTACCAACACCCCAGGCCGCGTACCACCGGGTACCTGGCTGGAGGTGCCCGCCGATCCGGGCGACTGCGAGGGTGCGGCGACTGGCGGTAGCGCGGGGGTCGTGTCTCGAGGGCCGGCGCCGGCCTGGCCGCCGCTGACACCGTTCCCGCTGACACCGTTCCCGCTGGTGCCGCTCCCGCCGGTGCTTTCGCCGTCATTCTTGCCGCTGTTGCCCTTGGTGTCCTTCTTCTTGCCGCTATCTCCGCTGTCTCCGTTGTCGCCGCTCTTGGTGGTGTCGGAGGAGGACCCGTCGCCGCCGTTGCTGTTGTGTTTCTTGGTTGGTTGGACAGCCCGTGTGAGCGCGGTGGTGGTCGTGGCGACGGCGAGGGAGCTCAGGGGCTTCGCCACGGCGGCGGGCTGGGAGGGCACAGCGGCGATCAGGCCCGCGGTCACCGCGGCGAGGGTGGCCACCGTAGTGACGGCGAGACCGGACCTGCGCCGGTTCGGCGGGTAGGCCAGCCAGTGATCGGGCCTCATCGGAATCCACCCCGCCCCATGGCCGAGGCGGAAGCGTTGTCCCAGGTGAACTGTTCGGCCACCGCACCCGCAACCTCGAGGAATGCGTCTCGGGTGGCGGGGCGCAGCGCGGCGAGCTCGATCCGCCCGCCGATCGCCAGGTGCGGGTCCGCGGGGATCTGCACGACCGCGTGGCAGCGGTGCTGGAGGTAGTCGACGATCGCGGCCCGGTCGACCTCGCGGCTGGACCGGTCACACGAGAGCGCGAGGACGGCCCGGTCCACCAGGTCGCCGTGGCCGTGCGCGATCAGCCAGTCCAGCGTCTTCGCGGCCCGGCTGGCGCCGTCCACGGTGGGTGCCCCGACGATGACCAGGGTGTGCGATGCGGCCAGTGCCCCGGCCATCGCCGAGTGCACCAGGCCCGTGCCGGAGTCGGTGATCACGATGTTGAAGAACCGCGCCAACACCGTGCTGATCTGTTCGTACTCGTCGCGGTTGAACGCCTCCGACATCGCCGGGTCCTGCTCGGAGGCCAACACCTGCAACCGCCCAGCCAGGGAGGTGTAGTGCGCGATATCGGTCCAGGACCGGATGGTGTCGATGTTGTCGATCAGCTCGCGCAGGGTGAGTCCGCAGTGCCCGGTCAGTCGGTCGGCCAGGGTGCCGGCGTCGGGGTTGGCGTCCAGGGCCACGATCCGGTCGCCACGGTGCTCGGCCAGGGTCAACCCCAATCCCGCGGCAACCGTGGTCTTACCGATCCCGCCCTTAAGGGACGACACCGCGATCTGTCGTGACCCGGGCAGCGGGGTGCGGGTCTTGTCGACCAACCGGCGCCTCTCGACCTCCACGGCGCACAGCCCGGGATTCCAGAGCCCACGGGTGGCGGTGTAGGCCACGCCCCGCCAGCCCCGGGTCGGCCGGTCGCGGCGCAGTCGCACCAGATCTCCCAGGTCCGGGACTGGCTGCTGACCTGTCTCCACAGTGCCGACAGCCGGCGTCAGCGCCGGCACCGGGGCGGGCGGTGTCGGGCGAGGGCGCGGGGTGGGCGAGGGCCTGGGGGCGCGGCGGGGCGCCGGCATTGGTGGGCCGTACGCCGCGTCGAGCTCATCATCGAACTCCTCGTCCCCGGCGTCCCCGGCGTCAGCAACGTTGTCGGCCCGAGGACCGTCAGCGGTCGGCGGCAGGTCCGCGCGTGCTGGGCCCCCGGGTGCCTCGGTCGTGGTGTCCAGAAGCCACGGGCGGTGGGTCGGGTCCGCGGCCCACGGTGCTGGGGTGGTCGTCATCGCCGCTCTCCGTTCAGGATTCGGTGGTGGACAGGTCGAGGCCGAGGTCGATGACCAGGCGGCCGGCGTGGTCGCGGCGCACCGGGGGCGCGATCCGCACCCACCAGGCGGCACCGGGTTCCCAGCCGGGCACCGTCGAGGGCGGCGCGGACGACGGGGCGAACGCCAGCGACGGGGTCGCTTCTCCAGCTGGGGGAGACCACACGTCGGCGTCAGCGCTGGTGCGGCGGTAGAGCACGACCCGGGCGGTGACCTCCACGATCACCACCGAGCCGCCGGCCACGACCACGGTCCGCCCGGCCGTCACCAGGTCCGCGCGCTGACGCCCGATGCCGGACCAGCCCACGTCCGCCCACGCCGGATCGGCGAGGTACTCACGCAGCGCGGCCGGGCGCCGGGCCGGCTCCAGCTCATCCCAGGACAGGTAGTCCGCGCCGAAGCGCACCGCGTAGCCACAGGCCTCGCTGACCGATACCGGCTCCCATGAGGCCAGCGGCCGCTCCACCGACACCACCCGCCCCGTGGTGGGGTTCGTCGCCGGCGCGGTCCGCGGGCGTCGCCACCGACGCTTGGATTTGCCAACCGGCTTGGGCCCCCGGACATCCGGCCGGCGTGGTGACCACCGCGAGACCATCTCGGCGGCGGGAGGTGCCGCGGGGGCTGGCAACCAGAACTGCCCGGGCTGGGGCGCGGACGGCATGGTCTGTGCCAGCTGGATCGGGTCGGGCACCGACCCGGCCGGCGCTGGGGATCCTTGCCAGACGAACGGGCGGTGCAGCACCACCGCGTTCTCACCCGAGACCGACGCCGGTGACGCGCAGGGGTGTGCGGTGCCGGGGTCGGCTGGCGACGTCCTCGCGGCTTGTGCCCGGTTCTGCCCGGGCGGTGCCGCGCTGGCGCCGGTGTCGTCGGGGGTGTCCGGGGTGGGAGCCAGGATGGACAGGGCGTCCCACACACCCTGCGCCCGCCGCTTCTCACACCGCAGGTAGCGCTGGATCGCGGTGATGCTGGGTAGGCCCGTGTCGGCCCAGACCTGCAGCTCCCCGGCCGCAACCGCGGCCCGGACCCGGGCCAGCAACGCCAGTGTGTCCGCGGTCGTGGTGTCCAGCCGGGAGGGGCCCGGCTCCGTCGCCACGCTGATGGGCTCGGGAAGGCCGTCACCGACAGCCAGCTCAGGAACCTGTCCGGGGTCAGGGTCGAGCCAGATGATGCTCGCCTCCTCGGGGTCTGGCGAGGAAGCCGGCCCTTCGTCCAGGGCGAGCGGACCTAGCCCGGTGCCCCCTGGCCCTGGCCGCCACGAGGTCGGCGAGACCGCCGTGAGCTCGGGCTGGCCCGGGGCGCTGATCCACAGCGGTCCGCTAGTCGAAGCCGCCGCGGCGCGTCTAGCAAACATGCGCTGCCTCCTTCGTCGGCGAGCCGAGAGTCATCGGGTGACGCCCATACGAGGCGTCTGTGCTGGCTGCGGGGCGAGGCATCCGACAACCCACCTCAGCCGCTCGGGCGGGCACCGGGCCCGCGTGCGCCGGTGAGCACCGTGACCCGGGTGCCGGTGGGGACACGACGCCGGCGGCGGGGACTGACCGAGCACCCGACCCACCTCGTCCGGGTTGTCAGCGGGCACCGACTGGACAGGGCACAACCGCAACCCGACCCCGGCGACGGTGAGCCTGGCCTCGGGCACCGTGTCGCCGGACAGCTCAGGCATCACCAGCTCAGCGGGCCGGCGCGGGCCGGCCGCCGACTCCGCCGCGCTCAGCGCGACGGGTGAGGCAACACCCACCGGGGCGGCCGACGCGGTCAGGACCGGTACCAACACCGTCGCGGCGGCCAGCGTCCCCAGCCGCGCGAGGATGCCGCGGCGTGGGCTGGCGGTGGGGTGTGTGGTGCTCATCGTGGCGTCGCACCCAGGCCGATCCTGGCCAGCCCGCCCGCATCGGCACCCGCGCCGCCGCGGTGCTCAGTCGACCTGCCGTCGCGAGCCCCGCGGTGCCCGGTCTCCGACTGCGGTCCCAGTTGTAGAGCCAGCAGGCCGGCGGTCGAGGGCGGGCTCGGAGCGTCCGGGTCCGGTTGGTTTCCCTCGGGTGAGGGCGACCCGATGGCGGCGCCCAGGTGGCGCGCGTCCGCGATCACGGCATTGATCGGGATCGCGAACCCGCTGCGCTGGTCCGCCGCGGTGTCCATCCCGACGACGAGACCGGCAGCGCTCAGCAGCGGCCCCCCCGAGTCACCGGCCTGGACCCGGGCACTGACCTCGATCATGCCGGCCAGATGATGTGCGGGGCGGTCATCGGCGCCGGTGGTGAGCACCTGCTGACCGAGGGCGGTGACCTTCCCGGTGCTGACCGTGGGCGCCCCACCCGCACCGCCGACGTTGCCGACTGCCTCGACCGGGTCGCCCACGTGCAGATCGTCGGAGTCACCGAGCGGCGCCACCGCCATGTCGGAGGCGCCGACCAGCCGGAGCACCGCTACGTCGTGGACGGTGTCGGTGCCCCTCAGCTCCGCGCGGTAGGTCCGGCCACCCGGAACCTCGGCCACCACGATCTGCTCCGCGCTGGCGACGACGTGCGCGTTCGTGACGAGCTGCCCATCGGGGCTCACGAGGATGCCCGTCCCGGCGGCGCCCTCGTCCCCGGGCAGTCTGGAATAGATGTCCACCAGCCCCGAGAGATCGCCCAGCGACTCCGCCGCTGCGGCATCGACGCCTGCGCCGTGCGCGAGGGGTGCACCGACCCTCATCAGCTGGGCTGTGGACGGGTGCGCTGGGAACGGGCCGGTCGCCGCGGCCGGCACCACCGCAAGCGCAGCCGTGGCCGCCACCAGTGACCAGCGTCGTCCCCAGCCCTGCGGGTGTCCGGGCCCGAGGGGAGCGCCACGCTGAAGTGCAGCTCCAGCGTGGCGCCCGACCCCGACGGGCGGCGCCCCGACGCCGCCGTCACGACGCGCCGGGGTGGCGGCACGGTCTGACACCCGACCACCACCCGGCGCGCCCCGGGGAATCCACCCGCGCGGAGCGGGTGGTGAGACTGTTCCGGCTGGACCGGTTGCTGTGCAGCGGCAGCGAAGGCCTGGGGCGCGCTTGGCGCAGGCTCCCCGGCTGACCCCCACGGCTCGTGCCGTGGCGAGGGCGCCTCTGGTACTGACTGCGCGGGCGGAGCCTGCGTGCCCTCCGGGTTGCCTGGGGTCCTCACCCACGGTGGCCGGACGGGCCGTGTTGATGACTGACGAACGAACACCGGACCCCCTCATTGACAACTATGACGGACACTTGCCCGAAAGGGCGGCGATCAATCACCCCAGCGGTCAGTGAGCGTGCCATCAGTTGGCAAAAAAATCTAGATGTCCGCCAGATCTGCCGTTAGCGTCCGCTCAATGTCAAGATAGGGGCGACGCGCCCACAGAGGTGCGCGATGGGTAGGAGGTGTTGCTGTGGCGGGTGGCGATGACGACGTGGCGTCCTGTGACGAAGGGACGGGACGACCGCGCACGGTGGCCGAGAAGCTCACGCGCCTGTTCGAGGTGCTGCATCCGCCTGGCGGCAAGGAGCTGAGCACGCGAGAGCTGGCGCGGCGGGTCAAGGCACTTGGCGGGTCCGTGTCTTCGACCTACGTCTCGGACCTGCGGAACGGGAAGAAGACCAACCCGTCGCTGGACCAGATCAAGTGGATCTCCGAGGCGTTCGGGATCTCGGCTGGCTACTTCACCGACGACGAGGTCGCCGAGCGGATCGACGCCGAACTCAATCGGCTGGAGGCTCACCAGCAGAACGCTCAGCTCGCCGAGCTGGCGGAGCACACGGTGAGCGTCGCCGAGCGCACCGCGGACCTCGACGAATCGGACAAGGCAGCCCTGGCCAAGATGGTCGAGGACTACTGGCTCCGCCGGAAAACCCGGCGCCCACGGTGAGCCAGCCCGGGAGCACCCCAAGCCCCTCGTGGAGTTTCTCCGAGCGTCTTGACTGGTTGCTAGAGACGATCCCGCGGGTGCCCGGCGGCGGTCGGCGATTCTCCGCCGAGGACCTGGTGGGCGTGCTCGCGCGAGTAGAACCTGTGCGCCGCCGGACGATCGCGGAGGCTCTCGAGGATGCGCGGGCATGGATGGACTCGGCGCGCGGCACCGGCTCCATCCCGAACCATCGCGCCTCGGGCCGATACGTCGCCGCGATGGAGCACCTGTTCCGGCTCCCCCTGGGCTACTTTCGCGACGCCCAGCTCGCGGCACGTACCGACACCCGGATCCAGTTCGCCAGCGCCGCCGCGATGAGCGGGTTGCGGGTGCTCGGCCCGTGCCGTGTCATGGCCTCGGAGATCACCGCCGAGCAGCTGCACACGCTCTACCGGGAGGTCGACGCCGCCCTCGATCGGCGACGACCCGTGTCATGACCGCGACAGCTACGCCAGACCGAGGTGGCTCAGTTCCGCCAAAGCGGCCCCGGGGTTCACTGCCCGCTGCGACGATAGGCCACGATTTGCACGTCGCTAGAGGGGAGCGATTACCACGTGACTCGACGAGAGCTTGAAAGCCTGGCTCGCCAGACGCTGCGACAGCTCGAGCTGCGCCCGCCCCTCGATGTCGACCAGCTGCGTACTCGGCTCGCCGAACACCGGGGCAAACCGATCGACGTGGTCGCCAGCAGTAGCCTCGCCGACTGCCGCACATTCGGCATCACCGGTGTCAGGCCTGGCGCCGAGTGTGACGTGATCATGTACGAGGCCAGGACGACCTGGACGCACCAGATCATGATCATCCTACACGAGCTGGCGCACATGATCTGCGGGCATGAACGCGAGGCGATCGACCACTCGTACCGGGCGGGGCTCGAGCAGGAATACCAGATGATCGCGCCGCAGGCGCTCGCCGAGGTCCTCGGTGACCGCCCGCCCCAGCGCCGCGGGATCAGCCCTCTGCGCCGGGGCCGCCCCACACAGCTCGGGCGCTCGCTCTACGACGACCCCATCGAGTGGGAGGCAGAGACCATGGCGACAATTCTGAGCGCTTGGGTTCCGGGCCTCGGTGGCTACGTGGCCCCACCACCGGCCAATGGCCTGCAGGCCATCCTCGGTGATGTGACGGGCTGGTAGCCGATGCCCGTCGACCTGATCATCCTGCTCGGCACCTACCTGATGTGCTGGCAGGGCTACAAGATGCGGCGCAAGGTGAACGGCCTGGGCCACGTCGCGGTTGTGCTGAGCCTCATCGGCACTCTGGCCAACTCCGTCACAGCCAGGCTCAGTGGCGCGCACCCGCACGGTGCGCTGGCCGCGCAGAGCATCTCCGTCGTCGAGCACATCTTCGTGGTGATCTCCTGCGCCGGGCTCTACGTCTTCCGGCTCGCGGTCGAGGGACACACGCTGCGAGACCGCCGGGTCCAGGTGACGATCGGCGGCGCGCTAGCCGTGTCGGCCGCCTTCGTCACCCTCGCCATCCTCGCCGCCCGTCGAGGGCCGCTACTGAGCATCTCCGTCGAGTCGTTCCGTGATCCACGCGGCTTCATCTACAACTTCGGCGGCGGCCTCTACTACGGGCTCACGATGTTGCTGATCGCGCAGTGGATGATCCGATGCACCCGCGGCGAGGAGAAGCACTTCAAACGGGGCATGCGGCTCGCCGCCGTCGGTCTCTACACCGTGAGCGCGCTGTGCATCGGCCGAGCGGTGCCAGTGGCGATCACGTTCCTCGGCGGGCCGCCAGTCGTCGCCCCACCATTCCTGCTCGGCACCGTGAGCGCTGCGGCATTCCCGCTGGTATTCCTCGGTCTCAGCTATCCCATCATCGTCAGCCGGTGGGCCGCCTACCGTGCTTGGACGCACGAGGAACGCGACAGCGCACGAGTGAATGTGGTCTGGCAGACGTGCACGGTCGCCTATCCCGAGATCGTGCTGAGGCCGGGGTCGGTGTTCGAACGGCTGCGCCAGGCCCTCTGGAAGCCGGCTCGGCTGCGGCGGCGCCGGACAGAGACGTTCGACGGACTCGCCAAACTGCTGTTCGTCACCTCGAAGGTCGAACCCAGCGAGCAGGCCGGCGCGGCGGCTGACTCCCTGCGGGTAGCGGTGCGCCGCTACGACGAGACCCACGACCGCGCGGTCCGAGACGTCATCTCACCCGCCGCCGAATCGGAGCGCGAGGGCGTCCCGGCCAAGCCCGACGGTGACACTGAGACGCACATGCTCCTCGCGCTGGCCGAGCTACTGCACGACACCGAGGCCATGACCAGGGCCGCCTGAGACAGAAACGGGGATGAGGATTACTCGTCATAGCCACTGGTCGTTGAGCGCCCTGGGCCTCGGACCCACCGTGGTGGGCCGCCGGTAGATCGGCTCCGGACACCATACACAGCTACGGGTTGGGCCGGCGCCCGACCGCGACGAAGACGCACCCGATCATCCACGGCTGGCGGGGCTGGGCGTCGAGCGCGTCGAACTCGCAGGCCCAGCGCTCGAGGTCGTCCGACGTGGCGACCCCGGCCTGCACCATCGCGCGACGCGCGGCCCACGACGGCCCCCGCTGACCGGCGACCCGCAATCGGGGCGTGCAGCTCCCGCGAAAAGCCTCCAGCTCCAGGCCGGCCGATTCGAGGAGCTCAGGCAGCCGCAGCCCGACGGCCGGATCGTTGCCCCGTGCGCGCTGGTAGGCCTGGTAGCGCTCGTGTAGCTCCGAGACCGGCGCGGTCGGTGGCGCGACCCGGATCATGGTGGAGTCCAGGTCGTAGAGCATCACCCGCCCGCCTGGGCGCACTAGCGACGCCGCGTGGTCGACGATCTGCTGCTCCCGACCGCCGTTGTGGATCAGCACCAACCGCACAACTGCGGCGTCGAAGGATCCCGCCGGTAGGCCCGAGTCCTGGGCAAGTCCTTCTCGGACAACCACATTCCCGGCACCGGCGGCCGCCACCGCGGCCCGCCCGCGCTCGGCCATGCCCGGATCGGCATCGACCCCGGTCAACGTCCCGGACGGCCCGACCAGGGGCAACAGCTCGAGCATCACCGCCGCCGGCCCGCAACCCAGGTCGACCACGTCGGCCCCGGGCACGACGCCCGCCAGCGGCCACAGGTCGTCATCGATGCGGTGCACCCCGGCGGCCTGCGCGCGCAACCGCGCATGCTCGACGACGTCCAGATCCAGCCCGTACCCAGTCACCCAGGCACTCTCCCACAGGCCGAACGACAGGGTCGAGGAAGATCGACGCTCACGGACCGGGCAGCAGCCAGTGCCACAGGTCGACGCGAACCCAGGTCAGGTCGTCCGCTGACAATGTGGTGCCACCGGTTGGGTCTGTGGGGTGACTCGGGTTGGAGCGCGGTGGGTCGAGCGCCATGCGCAGCCGGATCTGGACGTGCCAGCCAGCAGGGGACGAGGTCTCCGCCTCGACCCATTCGGATTGGTTGTCGCGTGGGGTGACATAGCGGCGGCAGCGCTGACACCACAGCAGCGGCGGCTGATCCGAGGCGGACAGCACGTAGCGCCCCGGCGCTGCTCAGCGGGGCGGGGCGGGTCTGGGCGGGTGCTGGCGGTCGTGTTGCTCCCAGGACAGCACCAACGCCAGGCCCACCTAGTCACAGTATCGGCGGTGCGCTGGCTGGGTCCGCGGTGCTCCGCTGCCACGATCGTCGACGTTCGACTCTCTCGGCACGTGGAGGACAGGTTATGACCCAGGGCACGGTGAAGTGGTTCAACAGCGAGAAGGGATCGGATTCATCACACCCGATGACGGCGGCAAGGACGTGTTCGTGCGCTACACGGCCGTTGACGGCAGTGGTTACCGGTCCCTGGAAGAACCAGCGTGTTCAGTTCGACATTGGCCACGGCCAGAAGGGGCCGCAGGCCGAACACGTCACCGGCCTCTGAACCCGACCCCGCGGTCGCGGCGGTGGCCCACGCACGCGACATCGGTCGCGGCCACACCGGGCCCGTCCGATCGCTCGTGACCTGCCCCGCAGATCTGGCCTCGTGCGCGCTGTACACGGCGGTGCCGGCAGATCCACGTCGGCCTCAGCGGCCCCGGTCGGGCGAGGTCATGACCTGGCCGGGTCGGTCGTGGTTCGCGACGGAGGGGGTTCAGGGCGCGGTCGGCGGCGGCGGTCTCGGGTGAGAACGCGGGCGCAGCACCACATCCGCACCGGGATCCCCGCGCGGGTGACCGCCATGCCGATCACGACCTGGGCAGGTCCTGGCGGAAGTCCTTCGACTTGCCGTAGGTCGGCTCGGTGTGAGTTCGATCATCTGCTTGGGGTGGGGATCGCGAGCTTGGCGAAGAGGGTCCTGTTGGGGCTTGGACAGGTCGCTGCGCTGGCGGAAGGTCCCGGTGGGGCCGGTGAAGGTGCCGGCGTGTGTGGTGATTCCCGCAAGGGTAAGCCTGGTCAGGGCCCGCCGCGAGCTCGAACACGGCCGCTGGTTCCGGCGGCGGTCCAAGCGCCGCCACGGCTGGGACCGCACCCTGTTCGACACAGTGGCCGGCGTCCAGACCTGGGTGCGGGCTCGGCGTGCTGGTCCACTCGACCACCCTCTGCCAACGATCGACGCCCGCCCCAGCTGCGACCGGGCCCCGCCACCCCGATCCCCTGCTCCACCACGCCGCCGCCTGACACACGCTCCCCGGTAGATCCGGCACCCCCGGACGGCGCCTCCCCCAGGGAGGACACCTCAACCGGGGCCAAAACAGCCCGGGAAAGCAGGACACGACCGCCGCCCGAGGCCTTCCACATGACCACCGTCATCACACAGCCAGACCATTCAGGCATTTTCGTGGTGAAGTAGCTACTGGGCTTCCTCTCGTAACGTGGAGACATCGCCTTAAAGGGAGGCGGCGGTGGCAGAGTCACGACGCAGGTTTGATCAGGATTTCAAGGCGGGTGCGGTTCGGCTGGTTCGGGAGACTGGGCGTCCGATCGCGCAGGTCGCGAAGGATCTGGGGATCAACGCGGGCACGCTGGCCAACTGGGTGGCGCTGGAGCG
>JADEYI010001996.1_pt1 | contig 11879 bp, 6 predicted proteins | sample 8542331 | NCBI WGS metagenome assembly JADEYI01 (sample SAMN16510988, study PRJNA670497) | mine drainage metagenome | isolation source: biofilm near Copperflume 1 | place: Germany: Marsberg coppermine Kilianstollen | collected 2018-02 | reverse complement strand
CCCCAGCTCAGCCCGGATGGACTGAGCGTGGGCAACTGGAAACTTCCGCTCACCGGAAACTGGATTGGCCCACGCATGGTGGGGAGCCGGGCCTATATTGCTCAGGGGCCGTTGGTGCTCGAGATAGACCTGAGCAAGCCTGCGGTGGCTGCGGAATACTATCCTCCTGCCGAGGTGCGCTCGCTCGAGGCCGATCCCGAGCCGACGGTGCTGCTCGAGGATGGCCGTCGTCTGGCGCTCTCGGCGCTGGCGGGTCGGCCCTACGAGGGCAAATGGGAAAGCCTCAAGGTGATTCAGGATTACTTCAAAACCCTCAGCGCCGCCGGTAAGAACAGCCTGATTCCCGTCCAGGAGCGGCCCTACTGGTACTACTTTACCCGTGATGTGGCCTCGCTCAAGCCCAGCGATCTCGAGGCTGCTGGACGTGATTTGCTGCGGCGCGGCCACCGCCCCGAGCTGGCCTGGGGCAACGGGGTGATGCAGTGGGTGGGGCCCTGGCTCAATCAGGTGGGTCTGGCCCAGACCCAAGGGCTGGCTGCCAGTCTGGCCTGGTCGGACTTCTTTCTCAACTACATGCCACAGGTTCCGGGCTCGAGGGCAGTTTTTTGGGGACAGGTAAGTTGGCTCGAGGCCCAAGGCCGCCCCGACCTGGCCGAGCACTACCGCGAGGGACTACGCACACTGTTGGCCTGGCAAAATCCCCTAGATTCTGGTCGCATTGCGGTATTGGCCTGGGTATTGCTGGGGTTATACGGGCTAATGATGCTGTACTTGAGCCTGATCTACCTACCGGCCCAACTGAATGGGGTACGGCCAGCCGGAGGCTGGTTGCTGGGCTGGCTTCGCCACCCTTTGCTGCGGCTGCGGCATAGCACCTTGGCCTATACCAGCTTGGGCGAGCGCCTGTTGTTGGTGATACTGTTTTTGCTCGCCGCGCTGGCCTTTCTGACTTGGGGCTTCTCGCTGCGGGCCGAACAATTAACTGCTCAGGACAGCCTGACCCGTGGAACCCTGCGCTCCCTTGCCGCACAGCAAACCTTGCGGGGCCTGACCAACTCTGGGCCTATGCGGGGCTTGCTGGCTTATGCCCTGGCCAGCGAAAGCCCCACAGAGGCCAAGCGCCTCTACGATTCGGCCCCTCCCTGGACCTACGTGCTTCTGGGGCGGGGCACCCCCGATGCAGTTGCCAGCGCTTTTCGTCAGGCTCCGCAATCTGGTGCAGCCCGCGAAGCAGTTGGAGTGGGTGGGGATATTTGGAGCAGCGTCTACCGCGACGCTGGGGTCAGCCGCGAAGGCGTGCCTACCCCCCGAATTATCGCCGCCAGCGTAGCCTTGAGCGGGTTACAGAGCCTCGAGACCGACTTTCTCTCGGTCTGGCGCGACCTGCCCATTTGGCCCAGCCCCATCTGGGCTTGGGCGGCAGCCATCCTGGCCCTGCTGCTGACGCTATATCACGTGCTGTGCTTCTTTCTGCCGCGCCCCGGTGGAGCCAGCAGCAACCTATCCTGGCAGCGCGGGGTACAGCTTTTCATGCCGGGTAGTCCCTGGTTTAGCCAGGGTTGGGGGCTCACCCTGCTGCTGGTATTTGCTGTGGGTATCTGGTGGTGGCGTAGCGGAAGCGGGGCAGGCTTGTGGATAGCCGTGCTGGCTCTGCTGCTGCACTTGGTTTTGTGGTTCCTGTTGCTCTTGAGAGGGCGGGGAACTCGAGCCAGCAGTAGGTAGAGGGCCAAGCCCTGGTCGTAGGTCTTACCCTAAAAACTCTCGCGGTTTCGGCTATTTTTGCCCTACTCCCGGTGGCAAAAGGGAGCTGGGCACGGTCTTTCTAACTTAGTGGAGGGCCATATTCTTAATGCTCTCCCGAAGGCGGTTTGTCCTTGGCTAGAAGCTGTTCGCTGTACCGCTTCAGGACAGAAATATAGCAAAGCGCGATATCATGGTCGAATGGGACGGGCCTGGGTAGCGGTAGTGCTGGTGATAGCGGTCTTCATACTGCTGTTGCTTCAGACCACGCGCGGCCCTGGAGGGCTAACCTCGGGGCCTGCCAGCCGGGCGGGTTACAAGATTGGGGTAGATCTGCCCGACCCCCGCCTGACCCCTGGTGACGTGCTGACCACCGACACCAACACCATCTGTCGTCCGGGCTACACAAAAACCGTGCGCAACGTGCCCAGCAGCGTGAAAAACGCGGTCTACCGCGAGTACGGCATTGCCACCCACCAGCCCCGCGAATACGAAGTAGACCACCTGATCAGCCTCGAGCTGGGCGGTTCCAACTCCATCCAAAACCTCTGGCCTCAGTCTTACCAGACCACGCCCCTCAACGCCCATGTCAAGGACAAGCTAGAAAATCGCCTGCACAGCCTGGTCTGCTCGGGCCAAGTTCCTATCCAAGAAGCGCAGCGGGCCATCGCCCAGGACTGGATTGGGGCCTATCAGAAATACCTGGGGCCGCTGCCCTGAGGCCAGTCGAGCCTGGAAGATGCACAGTCTTTTGCTCATCCGTCACCTAAGCCCAACCGATAAGCTCTAAAAGCAGTTTATGGCCCAGCGCATCCTATTGGTCTATACAAAAGCAGGCGGCGGACACTACTCGCTGGCTCAAACCCTGTACCGGGTGCTGCGCCAGCTCGAGCCCAGTGCCGAAGTCGAGTTGTTCAACGTGTTTGACGTGGGGCCACGCTGGATTGGTCAGGCGGTGGAGGATGGCTACAACTACTCGGTGCAGAAGCAGCGCTGGATATTTACTATTTTTTCCTCCTTCAACTCTAACAAACCCGCCATCAGCACCTGGGCCAGGGTACTGGGCAGTCGGCTGGGGCCACGCATCAACGAATACCTCGAGAGATTCCGTCCCAACAAGCTAATCTACTGCTATCCGGTGAACCACGGCTTTCGCCGTCTGCGCTATGTAAAGCAGCAAAAGCCCAAAACCCTCACCGTGGTTAGCGACTTTTATAGCCCGCACGTCTATTGGTTTTTGGATACCAAGGATCAATACGTGGTGGCGAGCCCCGAAGCCTACACCATCGCCCGGCGCAACCGCATCCCCGCGGAGAACCTGCATTTTTTTCAAAACCTCATTGACCCCAAGTTTGGCTCGCCCTTAGGGGCATCCGAAATCGCCCGGCTCAAAGCGGAGATGAACCTGGCTCAGCCGTATACCGTCCTGGTGACAGGGGGTGGGCCTGGCCTCAAAATCACCTACAAACTGGTGCAAGAGCTGGTCAAGCTCGAGGGCATTAATATCCTGGTAGTCTGTGGCTACAACAAACGCCTTTTGGGGCAGCTCGAGGCACTCAAGACCCGGCACAACCTCTCGCACCTACATCTTTTTGGCTACACCCAGCAAATGTACGAACTCATCAACGTTTCTGACGTGGTAGTCACCAAAGCCGGGCCAGCCGCCATCGCTGAAATTCTCTCTCAGCACAAAGAGATGATCGTGTGTGACTATATCTGGCCGCAGGAACGGGGCAATGTGGAACTCTTGCAGCAAGAACACCTGGGCTACTACATCCGCCAGCCGCGCAAGATTGCCGAGAAAATAGCCGAGCTAAAGGATCGGGTGGGTAAGCGCAGTGTTTCCAGCACCCCCAACGACGCGGTAAAACTGGCCCAATTTATCCTCGAGCTTTGAGTCCCCACCTCCAAGAGCGGTTCGCCCTGGGTCGGGTTGGCAGAATGGCTTTTTTGATGCCGCTGTGGGGCTGGCATTGGTTCGGGTTGGGCTTTGCTGGCTAACGCGAACGCACCACGAAGCCCTTGTGCTTGGCTTTCCACTCCGGCTCGACATGGATGGTCACTTGGGTTCCTTCAGTTTGGGTCTGCACCGCCTCCTCGAGGCGGTCGCAGATGCGGTGGGCTTCTTCTACGGTCATCTCTCCAGGAACCACCAGATGAAACTCCACGAAGGTACGTGGCCCGGCCCGGCGGGTGCGTAGGTCGTGAACCTCGAGCACCTTTTTCCCCAGTGCCAGACGCTCGAGCGTACCCGAAAGGGTGTTCTGAATTGCACTGAGTTCGCCCTCGGGAACCCCCTCGTCCATCAGCCCCCCCACCGAGTCGCGGGTCAGTCGCCAGCCCACCCACAGGATGTTCAGGGCCACTGCTATAGCCAGCAGCGGGTCGAGAATCCACCAGCCGGTCAGCCAGGCCAACCCGATGCCGACCAGTACGCCAACCGAGGTATACACGTCGGCTAAAACATGCTGACCGTCGGCCTCGAGGGCTGGAGAGCGCTGGCGGCGGGCATTGGTAAGCAGAAATAAGCCCAACAGCCCATTGAGCACACTCGCTCCTAGCGAGACCAGCAGCCCAATACCGAGCTGAGCCGGAACCGCAGGCTGCACCAGCTTGTGCGCCGCCTCGTTTACGATGGCGATTGCGGCTAAGACAATCAAAACCCCTTCCAGCACCGCCGAGAAATACTCGGCCTTGCTGTGTCCATAGGGATGGTTGGCATCGGGTGGCTGCCGGGCCACGCTTACTGCGAACAGGGCAATCAGCGCGGCTACCACGTTGATAATGCTCTCCAGGGCATCCGAATACAGCGCCACCGAACCGGTAAGCCGGTAGGCCAGGAACTTTAAGCCGAACACCCCCAGAGACACGACCAGGCTCAAGGTGATGGCGCGAACCGGGCTAACCGTCATGGGGATCAGTATATTCGCCTTCCCTGAAGATGGGGCTCGAGGAATGCTTACTGTGCTCTGCCCTACCAGCAGCCAGACAGTGTTGTATTCAAGTGCTTGAAAGCCTTGCGCTCCAAGCTACGAATAACTTCCCGGAGCCATCTCCCGTATCCGCAGCATAGCAACTACCGGCAGCAGTGCAATCAGCACCCCGAAAAACCCTAGCAACCCCAGGCCGAAATGCTGCACGATGACCCCGCCCAGCAAAGGCAACACCATCGAAGCCATGCTCGACCACAGCTCGAGCATCCCAATAGCCTGCCCCCGGTGGGTGGTGGGGGTTACGTCAGTGACCATGGTATTGGCACTCAGGAAAGCCCCAGCCCAGCCAATCCCGACTAAAAAAGTGCCGCTGGTAATCACCAGATAGGTATGGCCTAGCCCTACCAGCAGTGCCCCCAGAGCCGACACTGCCAACCCTAACAAGACCATCGGCTTGCGCCCCCAACGGTCTGCCACAAGGCCAATCGGCCAGGATAGCGCGAACATCCCAATCACGTGTATCGCCACCGACAGGGAAATCAGAGGCAAGGAGCAGTCCTGGCGTTTGAGGGCCAGGGCGGTCATGGTCATCAGCATAGACATCTGGCCCTGCACAGCTACGGCTGCACCGATAGCGCTGATACGTACTTTTTCTTGCCCGGCTTGCTGGCTGGGGGAGGCTTGGAGACTGCCGGCCTCGAGCGCCCAGGCTGGATAGTAGTCGCCCAAGTTTTGCCCGATGGCTTTGGGATCGGGGCGCACGCTGGCAATCAGCATGAAGCAGGGCAGTACCAAGACCGGCACTAGCAGCCAGGCCAGAGCAATATCGTTGAGCCCCCACAGTTTGCTCAACCACCCCGCAAAGCTCACCACCGCCGGGGAAATACCCGCCCCGAACAAGGAGCCCATCAGAATCAAGCTGATGCCCTCGCTGCGCCTGCTGGGTGGGTACATATCTGCCGCCGCAACCCGCATCTGCTGCACGGCCCCCACTCCCCCACCAAACACCAGGATGCCCACGCAGAACAGCACGAACGAGCCCAGCAGGGTTGCTAAGCCGATGGTCAGCGAGCCGACCAGGGCCAGCCACAAGCCGATAAACACCCCCAGCTTGCGCCCCCTGGCATCGGTCAGGCGGCCTATTGGATAGGCCATTGCCATTCTGGCCAGGCCCATCAGGCTACTAGTGATGCCCGCGAAGGTGGCATTGCCCAGCAGTGCTACGACCTGAATTGCCCCCAGGGCGGGAACGAGTTGGGTTCCGGCTCCGGTCACGGCTTGGGCCAGAGCCAGCAGCAGGGTGTTTTTCTTGATGAGCGAGGGGATGGCGACTTCCCTGGATTGGGCTCGAGCGGGCTGGACAGACATAGATTAAGACGAGTATACGTCTATGGATATCTGGGATACGGTATATTTTGCTCACTCTGACCACGTTTCCCAACCATCAATTTGCGACCAAGATCAGCCGGGAAACTCACTTGCTTAGGGTTTGATTGAGAAACTCCAGAGTTTTTCGAGCAATCAAGTCCCAGCCCGCTTCCTTGCCCACCGTTGCAGGGTTATCCCCGCGCTGCGGCCCGTAGGCTCCAAAGGAAGCTTGGTCGAGTCCTGGCAGGTTCACAAACTGGGTGTTTTTAGGAAACTTGGGGCGGTTTTGCTCGAGGGCCGTCTGGCGCACCACCCCGTCCTGGTCGCCGTGTAGCAGCAGGGTGGGCTTCTCGAGCCCGGAGAGGTCGTTTTGTGGGTAACTCGACCACATCACGATTGTTTTGGCATCGGGGTTGCTTTGGGCGAAATTAGAGGCCACCACCCCGCCCAGCCCGTGCCCCCCTACGGCCCAGCGCAGCTCGGGGGCTTCAGCAATGGCCTCCCTGGCCTTGCCCTGCGCCGTCACCGGCAGGTTAAAGGGCAGTTGCAGCAGGGCCACCCGGTAGCCGCCCTCGGCGATTTTGCGCAGCGGTGGGGCGTAGGCTTGGGGGTCTACCCGGCCGCCGGGATAAAAAGCCAAGCCCCCCTTAATGGTTCCGCTGGGAATAAACACCCAGCCATAAGCGGTTTTCTGAATTTGGAGGGTGGGGGCAGGTTTGAGAGCCTCGAGCGCCACCGGGGTGGGTGGATACGACTTGAGGGCCTTGCGGGTAAAGGTCACCACCGTGCCTGCAAACACCAGCAGCAGCCCGAAGAAAATCAGCCAGAATACGTTGCGTTTGTTCATAAGATCAGGGTGGGAGATGAGAAGCTGAGGGCAGAGAGCTAAAGACCGTCGAACGACTAACGTCGAATGCAAAAGCAAAATACAAGGGGTCAAAAAGCTACATCAGGACTGCACAATTGCCACCTCGAGAACTACTGTTTGGGACGCGGTTGGTGTTTTTGGGTTGTTGACTTTAAGCCTTCAGCTTTTGGCGTTAGTCGTTCGGCCTTTTGCCTCCCGCTTCCCACTTTCCCATCAATCTCCGAACGCCGGTGTAGGCCGAGCTTGCTGGCGGGCGGCCTGCTGTTTTTCAAACCGGCGGCGCTCGAACAAATAGAAAGCCGAGGGCACTACGAACAGCGTCAGCAAGGTAGACGTCAGCACCCCACCTAGAATGATAATCCCTAGGGGTTTGCGGAACTCCGCACCCTCGCCACCGCCGCTAATCAGCGGAATCGAGATGATGAGCACGGTCAGGGTGGTCATCAAAATGGGGCGCAGTCGCAGCCGCCCCGCTTCGACCAGGGCGTTATAGAGCGGTTTTTCCCTGGCTTCGCGCACGGCAAAATCCAGGAGCAAAATGGCGTTTTTGGTCACCAGACCAATTAGCAGTACCAATCCCAGTACGCTGATGGTGTCTAGTCCCGCGCCAAACAGGTACAGTGCCCAGAAAGCCCCTACCAGGGCCAGGGGAACCGGGAGTAGCAAGTAGAGTGGGTAGCGGAAGGTATTAAACTGGCTGGCAATTACCAGATAGTTGAGCAACAAGGCCAGCCCGAAAGCAATGGGCGCTGCGCTGGCGAGGTCGCCCACGAAGGCCGTACCGCCCTGGGTATCGAGCCGTACGCCGCCTCCGGTAACGCCCTGCTTTTTGAAGGCATCCTGAATTTGGTTGCCATACTGGAACACACCGCCCGTAACCCCAGGAGCACGGTTGGCGGTGAGGGCCGTAGAGAAAGCCTGATTGGTTCTGGCCAGGGTTGCCGGGCTCTGGCGATTCTGGAAGGCGGAGACCGCCGAGAGCGGCAGGGTTTGTTGCAGTACGGGTGAGGCAATGGGCAGCGAGAGCAGAGCGTTTTGGTCGGGCACCAGGCGGGGATCAGCCTTGACGATGATGGGATATTCTTCCCCACTCTGGCGGAGTTTAGCAGCCTCTACACCGGCATTGTAGATGCGCAGGGTATTGCCCAGGTCGCTGGGGGTGATGCCGGTTCCCTCGAGGGCCGCATCGTTGGGCACCAGAACCCGTTCGTTGGCCCGCTCGGTCAGGCTACTGGTCACGTTGACCAGAAAGGGCATGGAATTCATGATTTGCACAGCCTTGGTGGTGCGTTCTTGCAGCAGTTCGGGGGTAGGGGCGATAAGGGTGTACTGGAAATCATCTCCACCGGGGCCGCCGCCCTCGGCGCTGACCCGCAAGCTGGCTTCGGGACGGTCATTGAGCAGGGTCTGTAGGGCCTTCTTGACCTCGCCCACCAGCAAGAAGACATTCTTGCGCTTGGTTTTCTCAATCAGGGTTACCTCTATGGTGCCCCGCTCGGCGGGCGGTGTACCGATGGCGCTAACGCTCGAGCCGCTGGTCGCCAGCACTTCCTTCACGTAGGGCAGGGTCTGCAGCTTGGCTTCCAGGCGGCGCAGTATTGTGTCGGTCTCGGAGAGCGCAGTGCCTTTGGGCAGGGTCAAGACCACGCTTATCTGCCCGTTGTCGGATTGCGGGGTGAAGTTAAAGGGAATCTTGGGAGCCACGAAGCCAATCGTCAGAAACAGCACGAAACCTACCGTCAGGACAATCCAACTGCGGGGCAGCAAGCTCGCCAGAGCGTTGGCGTAGCCATCACGCAGCCGCAGGAACAAAAACTCCGAGCCATTGTGCAGGGTGGTGGCAATCGCTCCGAAAAAACCCAAAATAGCCCGTATCAAGTAGACCAGAACCGCGAACAAGACCGGATAAAGCAGAATCCCCAAGGCAAAGAGGGGCTTGATGCGAATCAGGGCGATTAGCAGGGCCAAGGCACCCACCCAGAACAGCGGTCTACGCCAGGACTTGGTAAAGGCATTGCTGAAGTCGCTCGGCAGCCGTCGCAACTGAAGGCCGAGACCACTCCAGGTGGGGGGTTTGGGGTCGGGCAAGTAGGCCAGGCGGACGGTGAGGAAGAACAGCGCCTCGAGCCAGCTAAAGAAGATGGCTGCTGCCAGGCCCAGCCCGAACTCGCGGAAGAATTGCCCGATAAAGCCGGGCAGAAAGCTAATCGGCAAAAACACCGCCAACAGCGAGAGGGTAGCCGCAGAAACCGCCGAGATAACCTGAGTGGTGCCTTTGAGCACGGCTTCTTTGAGGGTGTAGCGCTGCTCGAGCAGATTCAGCACGTTTTTGCTGACCACTTGGCTCTCGTCGTCGGGCAGCATCTCGTGGGCCGCTTTGCGTAGCGCGGCTTCGATCTCGAGGCCCTCTTCCTTTTGGTAGCGCTCGATATTCTCAGCCAGCAGACCGGCTTGCTCGCTCGAGAGCACCTCCCTGGCCCCTTTGCGTACTGCATCCACCAGCGAGTAATTCATGGCCCGGTAGCGGTCTATGTTCTCCGCCACCACGATAGAGTCGTCCACTACGATGCCCACCGCCACGATGATGGCCAGCAGACTGATGATGTTATAGGTGAAGCCCAACAGCCCAAACACCAGCAAGGCCCCCGCCATGGTAATCGGAATGGCGATCACCACCGAGAATACCGAGTTCAGCTTGCCCAAGAAAATCAGCACCACTAGCGAGACCACCAGCGCCACGATCACCACTTCCTTGAGGGTGTCGTTGACCGTGGAGGAGATAAAGGTGGTGCTATCGCCAACAATCTGGGCCTTGTACCCAGCAGGAAGCTTGGTCTGGGCCAGCACTTTTTTGATTCCGTCCCCCACCGAAACCGCGTTGGAGTCCGGGGTTTTGCGTATACCCAGCAACACGATGGGCTGCCCGTTGAGGCGGGTATAGCTAGTAGCCGTGGTGGAGGTATCTCGCACTGTGGCGAGGTCAGAAACTTTGAGCCCCCGGTTGGGGTCTAGCACGATGTTGGCTACGTCTTGTGGGGTGCGCGGGGTGTTGCGCAGGGTGTAGAGCAGACGCTGCCCGTTCTGATCCTGGCTGCCCGCCGGAACCGCCAGAGCCGAGGTCTGGATGGCCCCCACCACCTGACTGGCCGTGAGCCCATAATCGGCGATTTTCCAGGGGTCTACCCAAACCTGAATCTCTCGAGTCGGAGCCCCCTCGAGCTGGGCATCGGCCACCCCCGAAACCAATTGCAAGCTGGGTTTGAGCTGCTGGTCTACATAGTTGGCGACCTCGCGCAGGTCGCGCCCGTCCGCCGATACGGCCAGGAACAGAATGGGCTGGGAAGCCGGGTCGAACTTGCGTACCACGGGAGCACTGGCATCTTTGGGGAGTTGGCCCCTGGCCCCGGCTACGCGCTGGGCTACGTCATTGGCGACCTGATCCACCGCAGTGCCATATTTAAACTGCACCAGCACCAGCGAGAAGCCCTCTGACGATTGCGAGGCGATGGTGTCTATGTTGGGCAGGGTAGAAAGCGCATCTTCGATAGGCTTGGAAACCTGGCTCTCGATTTCCTGCGGGCCTGCTCCGGCATAAACCGTAGAAACCGCTACCACCGGGATTTCAAAGCGTGGCAGCAGGTCTACTCCCAGGCGGCTTCCGGCGATCAGGCCAAACAGCACCAGGGCCACGAAGGCTGCCGTGGAGAAGACAAAGCGCTCGACAAAAAACTTAACCAACGGATTGTCCCTCATCGCTTACTTCACCACCTCTACTGGATTTCCGTTCGCCAGGCCCGACGGAACCGGGTAAACTACCTGTGCAGCAGCAGGTATCCCCGACACTGCCATGCGGCTTCCATTGTCGCCCAGCACCTGCACGTTGACCAGTTTGGCCTTACCTTCTTGAACCACAAAGACCTGATTGGTGTCCCCCGCGACCAGTGCCCCGCTGGGAACCAGCACCCCCTGGGCCAGCTTGAGGGTGTAGCGCAGGGCTGCCGAAGCGCCGGGGGTGAGGCTCAGTCCAGAACCTGGAGCGACTTGGGCAATGGCCTCTACCAGCCGGTCGGTGCCCGGCACCTGGGCAGTACGGGTCAGGGTGGCGTAATAGGTTCTACCGCCATAATCGAGATTCATGCCGGTGCCGATGGGCAGCCTGGCGGCCTCGGAGGGGGTGATGCGGAACTTGGCCTCGAGTTTAGAAATGTCCGCCAGCCGGAAAACCCGGCTACCCATTGCTACAAATTCACCTGGGTTGACATAAATCTGAGCCACCACCCCGGTAAAGGGGGCTTTTACATTGGTATCCGCTAGAGCCCGCCGGGCCTGGTCGAGCCCGTTTTGGGCCTGGGTAATTTGTAAGCGCAGCAGGGCCAGGTCTTCGCTCGAGGCCCGACCCGCTTTATCCAGGGCTTCTTTGGCGTTGTCGGCAGCAGCTTTGGCCTGAGTATAGGCGGCCTCGAGGCCGGTCAGGTCTAATTGGGCAATGGCCCCAGCCTTGAAAAGCTGCTGACCCTCCAGGTATTTGCGCTGGGCCACCTCGAGGTTGGCCTGAGCCGCCTGCAAGGCCGCTTTGAGCGGGGCCACCGAGGCCTCGGTGCTGCGAGTGGAGCGCTCGAGGTTGACCTGGGCAGTTTGCAGGGCGACTTGGGCATTGGCGAGGTTGGTCTGGGCGTTGGCAGGGTCGAGTTGCAGTACGGTTTGGCCCGCACTCACCCGGCTGCCTTCTTGCACCAGCGCTCCCAGCACCTTGCCTGAGGCAGTAGCCGCCACCTGGCTTTCCCTGGCCGGAGAAAGCGTGGCCCCGGCAGTGCGATTGGCACTCAAGACCCCACTTTGCGACAGCACCGCCCGCACCTTGGTGACTTTAACCATATCCGCAGTGGGCGTGGCCGGGGTCTGGGTGGCAGCTTTACGCGGCCCACACGAAGCCAGCAGCAGCAAAGCTGTGAGGCCCACCAGGGTTGGGG
>JADEYI010001995.1_pt1 | contig 11880 bp, 13 predicted proteins | sample 8542331 | NCBI WGS metagenome assembly JADEYI01 (sample SAMN16510988, study PRJNA670497) | mine drainage metagenome | isolation source: biofilm near Copperflume 1 | place: Germany: Marsberg coppermine Kilianstollen | collected 2018-02 | reverse complement strand
ACGCCATGACCGGAGGACTCCTGCTGCAGTGGATACTTCACTACAACTTCAGCGTGGCCGTTGCGGTGGGCTACATCGCGCTGTTTGGCGTCGCCGTTGAGACTGGTGTGGTCATGGTCGTCTATCTGCACGAAGCGTTGGAGCACCGCTTGCAGACGGGAGAGCCCATGACCAACGCAGATGTCGAAGCCGCTGCGATGGAAGGAGCGGTACTGCGGCTTCGCCCCAAACTGATGACGGTGATCGCGGTCATCGCCAGCCTCGCCCCTATTCTGTGGGAAACGGGTATCGGCTCGGATGTGATGAAGCCGATTGCCACGCCCATCGTTGGGGGCATGATTACATCAACTATTCACGTCCTGATTCTTGTCCCTATCTTCTTCGTCATGATCAAGGAACGCGCTTTGAAGCGCGGACAGCTTCATCACGACGAAAGCCAAACAGCAGCACACAGCGATCCTATCGCCCTACCCAAGGAAGGAGGGCAAAAGGAATGAGCTACTATTCTCGATTCGTTTTTCCATACATAATGGAGCGGTTCTCGGTCGAACTTCATGTCGATGAGCAGTGCAGGTTGACACTCGCTCCTGCCCAAGGAGAAGTTTTGGGAATCGGCTTCGGCACGGGGCGCAACTTCTCGCACTATCCGGCGCGCGTGACCCATGTGATTGCGGTGGACTGCGAAGTCTTGAGCCCTCAGCAAGTGAAACGGCGGATTGCGGTGCTCCCTTTCCGGTCACCACAATATACCAAGATGCCAGTAATGGACTGCCCTTCGCAAACAACGGCTTCGATACTGTGGTTACGACTTGGACGCTCTGCTCCATCCGCGATGTCATTCCGGCTTTGACCGAAACCCGCCGAGTGCTCCGGCACGATGGCAGCTATCTATTTTTAGAGCACGGAGGCAGTGATGATCCCCGTGTAGCGCAGCGGCAAAGGGTATTGAGCCTTATCGTAAAGACAATCGGAGCGGGTTACCAGATGAATCGACGCATCGACGACCTCGTCAGTCGATCGGGTCTGCGGATCAGGAGCTTGGATCGTTTTGTGATGCTTGAAACCCCTCGCATTCTCGGGGAGATGTACAAAGGTGTCGCCGAGCAGCCCAGGTTTTAGATTGTAAGGAGCATTGACAGATACTTGTAGTCTTTGGCCGGAGCAGTTATATATGCAAGCAAATACCTGTAATTCGGTTGCTTGCCCGCCGTCCAGTCACACCGTTCTACTCATCAACTCGATAGCACGAATGCTGCTCCTTGATCGAGTGTCCTATCGTTGTTTGGCCCTCACTTCTGTCCGGGTCCGTACACCCCGATCTCAGTAAAAGAGGCTATATTGCTAATTCATGGACCATTGATTGCGGTTGGCTGATTTCAAGCGCAGAGGTTTTGCTGACCTCGGTACGGAGTTGTTGTGCCAGCCGGTTGATGTCGTTGGTAAAGATCATCGCCTCGTGGCTGGCGCGGGAGACGGCGACGTAGCCGAAGCGTGAGTTGAGCAGGTCGGGATGGACGCTGGTGTCCGCGTGAATGAGGACGCGCTCGGCGGTCAGTCCTTGCGAACTGTGGCTGGTAACGGCATAGCCGTGGTCGAAGTGGCGATGTTCGGTAGCATTGAATTCGATCCGGCGGTTGTCGTCCAGCCGGGCTGTAATCCGGCCATCGGGCGTGATCGATTCAATCGTGGCAAGATCGCGGTTGGCGACGCCGAGGGATTTGTCCGGAGAGGTGAACTGGATGCGGTCGCCGGCGGCGAACTCATGGGGGACTTCCCGGTAGACGCTGACCCCATTCAAACGGCGCGGATCGTAGGTGGCAAGTTCGCCGGATTGCTTTTCGACTGTAAGCAGATTTACTGATGGGTTGACGGCGACGATTGTGCTGTAGGAACCAGCTTCGATTCCCAGAGCTGCGCTGCCGCGCGCGTAGCGCACCAGGTCGCCATTCTCATAATGGTTGGCCCACCCGCGATCCGCTCCGGTCATGTCCTGCCGCTGCATGAGAACGCGAAATGAATGATCGTCGTGGCCCAACTTGCCACTTGTTCGTAACTCCTGCCGGACGACTAGATTCAGCTCATGCCGCGAGGCGTTGTCCGGTGAGACGATGAGCGTGTTCTCTGGCGCAGCGGCATACATGCGGGCTACAGTGCGGATACGTTCCTGCCGGTCGGAAATTTCCTGAACGCGCCCTTGCTGCCGGAGTTCGATGAGTGCTGCAGCGCTCCGGCCTCGCGCCAGCAACTCGACCGCCGATTTGAGCGCAGGATCTTTCTGGCGGACAATCTCATCGAGTTTCGCCGTGTGCATTCCAGCCTGTTGCAACTGCTCAAAGGGACGGCCTGCCTCGACACCCTGATGCTGGCGAGTGTCCCCGATCAGCAGTACGCGATCCTGGGGGCCGAGCCGGTCAAGAAAGTCCTTTATCTGGCGAGTGCTGGCGAGACTCGATTCATCCACGAAGTAGAAGCGCCTTTGTGCTGTGCCGTCGTTCGGTTGCGCTGAACGTACAAGAAAACTTTGCAGCGTGGTCGCTTCGATTCCCGCTTGGCGAAGCTGCTTCGCCGCGCGGGAGGTGGGAGCGAAGCCCTCGACGGGATAGCCCTGGGCTTCGACGGCCTGACGGATCACGGAAAGTGTGGTCGTCTTGCCCGCGCCTGCGACGCCCTGAATGCCCTGAATCCGGTCCGGCGAGTAGAGCACATCCTCGATTACCCGGCGTTGCGCTTGATTCAGATGGGAATGCTGCGCTGCAAACATGACCGCCTGCTGTAGCGACAAAACGGGCGCTAGCTCGTCTTTACCTGCGCGCATCCGGCTCATGATCTCCTGCTCTTCGCGGATGGTTCGGGCCGTCGTGAATTGCCGGGCGGGAGAGCTTTGTCTGCGCTCCAATGTTTGGAATTCTCCGATCGATAAGCGGTTTTCCAGATGCGCACGAACCTGCGAATAGGTGATCTCTCCCATGCCGCGACGCAGCGCATCGCGAACGAGCAGGCGTTCGTCCACCACGGCCTCGCGCTCGAAGTTCCTGTCGCGGGCGAAGGTCAGCGATTCCCGAACTCTCTCCTGGGATCGGTTGGCTGAGACGCTCTGTCCCTGTTGCCGCACTCGTTCCTGCGCTGCGCGGACAACCGCCTCCGCTTGATGGCCGAACTCCGCCGCCAGTTTCCGGTGAGCGGCCATGACTTCACCAGTCGAATGAATCTCTTTACGATCGCGCGTCGAGTGGGCGGCAATCTCGGCGGCTTCCTTGCCGTTCTTGCCCGTGCGCTCCAGGTACTCCCGAATCTGCTGGCTGCGCGGGCTGGAGGCGTCCAGATACTCCTGCGTGTAACCTTTGATCTCCGGCGCTCCGCTGCGGCCTGCGGTGATCTCATAACCAAGCTGCCGCAGCCGGTACGTCAATTCAGATTGGTAGATAGCGGTTGCGAACTGCTGCGAGGCAAACAGGCTTTGCGGCTGGATGGCGCGGGTTTCTCCGTTGCCCCTTTCGGTGAGGTTGAAGAGGACGGCATGAGTGTGAAGCTGTGGCGCGACATAGCCATCGACCGGACGGGCCGTATCGTGCTCGAACTTTGCGGCGATGAATTTACCGGTCGTCTCCGGCGGGTGATTGCCGCCGATGCGTGCCTGCGTATAGCGTTCGAGTTCATGAAGCGCGGCGGTGACGGCTTCGCGGTGTGCCTCACGTACCCGATAGTCGCCGCCGACCAAGGCGGTGAGTGACACAGATTTGGGCGCGGAAAAGGTCGCATCCCACCCGGCCCGGTGCTCCATCGTCCGGATGGATTTTCCATCGGCATCCTTATATTGGTAGGAAGCTCGCTGGCGGACAAGCTGCTCGCCGGTCTGCGGCTGCTGGCCCTGGCTTAGCCGGGCAAAGTCCTGCTCGGAGACCGGGCCGCGCAGGCCGAATTGTTCTGCCAGTCTGCCTTGCCACTCGCCGCGCATCTCGCCGCGCTGGGACCAGTAATTCTGCTCCCGCGAGGTGAATTCCTTCTTGTGATAGCTCTGCGCCTGGCCGGCGGAAAGCGGCTTTGAGATGGTCAGCATGGCAGTCTACTCCATCCGCACTGCATGAGCGCCGTCCGGTTCGTCCTCTACTACAGGATCACTTCGGTCATTTTCCAACTCGTCATGCAGCAATGCGGGCGGTGCAATCAGGTCATCCATGTCGCGCTCAATGAATCCAGGATGCTTTTCCTTGAGATCGACAAATGGAAACGAGAAGCGCGCGACATGGTTGCCGTACTTCAGGAAGCCACGCAGGTCGTCCAGCCCCGAAATCTCCGAAGGCAGAACCAGCGGCTCCGTCTGGCGGTCGAGCGCAAAGTTCCTCCCCTGCCGTGAGCCGTCGTAGTGGGTCTCACGCAGCCGTTCGATTTCGATCTCGCCAATGGCCTCGCTCACCCATTTGGCGGCGCGCGGTTCGCTGGTGCGCAGAAATATCTTGGTGGCTGGCTGCGAGAGCATGGCTTCGGCATCGTCGCCGTAGCGGGCCTCCATCTGGCTGCGGCCCTGAAAGCCGAGGACAACCGGGTTCTGTGATTTGCGGTTTTCGGTGATGGCGGTGTGCAACTGCGGTAGTCTTTGCAGACTGGCCAGTTCGTCGATCACAAACCAAACAGGCTTCTGGCCGGGATCGGGCTCGTTCAGAAGACGCAGCACCAGCAGGTCGATCCACAAACTGATGAGGGGCCGCAGGGCCTCGCGCAGCGTAGGCCGGGAGGTGATAAAGACCCAGCCTTTCCGTGTTTCTGCCCATTTGGTCGCCGTCCATGTTCCGGTTGTTTCGTCCTGTTTGGGAAGCAGTCGAAAGCTGTCTGCGGTCATATTGAGCGAGCCGAGCACGCCCTCGCGCTGATGCGGCGCTCGCGGGTCGATCAGCGCCCAATACTCGGTCTTACGAACACGCTGATCGATTTCAGCGGGATTCGACATCCAGTGGACCAGTTCCGCTGGCGTGGGCAGATAGGTCAGCAGATGCGCGAAGATCTTCTGCGGCGCCTCGACGAAGAAGCGGTTGGTCACGCCCTCCGGCTGATACATGGAGACAGCGAGAGCTTTGGCTTCGGCGCGGCGGCGCAGCTCCAGCGACGGGCTCCAGAACGGCATCCGCGCGTCAAGCGGATTGAGGACGATGTCGCCACGATGTGGGTTGTAGAACTGCTTCACAAACTCGCAGGCCGGATCGTAAACGATGGCGATTTCCCGACGCGCCTCCACCTGCAAAAGCATCTGGCGGATGATGCTGGTCTTGCCTGATCCTGTATCCCCGACAATTAGGAAGTGCTTGTTCTCGGCGTCACGCGGAATACGCAGCGGTTGCTTGCTGCGATCCGTAGTGATACCAATCCCGTCGCCTGCGATCTCCTTGTTAAAGCCCTTCGGACTGACGAGAATCGGACCTTTCAGCCGCCGTCCATAACGCAGGTCTTTCAGCCGACGAATGTCCTTTGGAATCGACAGTGGAAGTTGGATCAGGAAAGCCGCAAAGCCGAAGACGAACTGCCAGAGAAACAACTGCGGTATAGATTGGTCGCCGTATATCCAGTGGCTGATCCAGGCGTGCAGTGCCTCGTTCGAGTAACGATGCGGAGCCTCGCGAACAAGCAAATGGTAGCCATCTTTGCGAGCCTGATCCGACAGCGCGAACGGCAAGGGCTTGCCAACAGCCTGCAGTGTCTTTCCGCGTTGCACATCCGCATTCAGCGCCGGGCGCATTTGCGATTTTCCGCCTTGAACCAGAACCAATTGATAGGCCCCCCAGGGATGCAACGTGCCCAGCGTTTCCGTTCGCAGATCGTACGGCAGGTAGTACCGTTCGAGCGGCTGCATGCTGTACTCGACACGCAGCCAGACGAGGAATCCGGCGAAAACGACCGCGAGAAACAGCGCGCCAAGCGTGTACAGATACCCTCTGGGCGGCCAGATGAGTGACTCCCTGCGGCCCCACTGTTCTGCGCTTGACATCGTCAGTTCTCCTTCCCTTGCGCGCGCCGGTTCAACAGTTCCTGTGCCTGCGCGGCTTTGCCTTTTTGGACCTGGCGGAACTTTGTCGCAACCTCTTCTCGTGTGAGTCGTTCGCCACAGAGAACAGGTTCCAGTGTGCTCATTAGCAGCATCTGAAGCCCTACGAGTTCGGTGAATATATGGCGTTCCATCGTTTCGCTGTTGCGATGGATGGCCGCGCGGAGAAGAATCTCCCGTGCCCATTCACTGGGCGCCTTGCTGTCCTCTTCCGCAGCCGCGACGATCTTCCTTTCCTCATCGGGTGTCAGCTTGGTCCCGATGCTGCGGGAGCGCGCCACCCGCCCTCTCAATCGCTGCTGAGGATGAGCGCTGGTTATGTTGCCGCTTTGCATGAATCCTCCGTGCGTGTCGCGTGAACTTTTCTCGATAGACCCGGTTCCTTGTCAGGAACGTGATCTGATGGAACAGCATTCATTCCAACAAGTTCGCAGCGAGGAACCAAAGTTCCTCGGCAGCACCCTTTCAGGGGTGGAGTGTCGAAAATCAACCCGGTGCGCAGCACCGAACGTGCTCACTCCACTCCCGCAGCACGCTTCGCAGCTATCGGATCATGGACCGCCACAGAGCCGTTGGGACGCTTCGCAGCGCTGCTCCCGGCCTCGCGAGCCGCGTGGTTCTGGCCGAAATGCCGCACGCGCAGGCTCGGCGGAGCGTGGTTTGCCTCTGGCGTGCGCAGGTAGTCCTGGAAGTCGCGGTCCTTGGCGAAGACGTAGGCGAGCGCCTTGTCCACCACTTCATCGGCGGTTGCGTGAAGAAAGGCGGCGTACTGATCAATCTGGCTGGCGGTGGTTTCGTCGAGCCGGATCATGGCCGTAATCCGGCGGGTTTGGACGATCTCAAGCAAGGGCATGACGAGCTTCCTTTCGTTGTGGACTGAGGGTTGGCTTTGGGGCGCGTATGGCCTGTTGCGCGGCCCGGAGAATCCCGACGGCATACGCCCGGCAATCAGCGCTCGAAAGCTCGAAGCGATACCGGACTTCGAGCATGGTCAGAACGTCGGAGATCGGTGCTCCTTCGGCCAACCATTGGCGGGCCGAAGCAATGTCCAAGCGTCTCCGATTGCGCCCTGGATTCAGCATGGAGTTGCCTCCAGTTCCGGCTGCGTTGGAATCTCAAATACGTGCTCCATTACGAACTGCCGCGTTTGGCGGTCATAGTCGTCCACACGCAGCACTTCGCGGATGATGCGCTGGCCCGGCTGGCGTTCGATATGAACGACGTAATCGACGGCCTCGCCGATCTCGGCTTCGATGTCCTCATAGGTCGCCTGCTGATGGCTGCGCAGCACGAGATTGGCGAAGCGTCGCAGCGCCTTGACGGCGGAGTTGGCGTGAATGGTTGCGAGTGACCCGGAATGCCCGGTGTTCAAGGAGTCCAGCAGCGTCCGCGCCTCCATGCCGCGCACCTCACCAAGGATGATCCGGTCGGGCCGGAAGCGAAGTGCATCCTTGAGCAGTTCCTCGAATGAGACGGACTTCCCGAATGTATGCGTCTGCGACTCCGTGGAGACGATGTTCGGTTTGCGCATCTGAAGCTCGGGCGTGTCCTCAATAATGACGAGACGTTCCTCGTCGGGAATGGCGTCGGCCAGTATCCGCAGCAGCGTCGTCTTGCCCGATCCGGTTCCGCCGCTGATGAGCAGCGTCTTGCCTGCCTGAATCTGCTCGGCTAGAAACTCGGCAACGGAGTGCGTCAGCGTCCCGCGCGCGATCAGGTCTTCGACAGTGAAATGGCGGCTGGTGAACTTGCGGATAGAAACGGCCGGAGCGGGGCCAACGACGGGCGGAATCCACACCGCAATCCGGCTTCCGTCGGGAAGCCTCGCGTGCAGGCTTGGGTTGTCGTCATCGAGCCGCTTGCCGAGATGATTGGCAATCACTTCGAGGCCCGTTCGCAGGCTGGATGGGGCGAAGGATATGTCCGGCTCCCGGCAGAGCTTTCCGTCGCGTTCAGTAAACCAGCTCGTGTCGGGATTGCCGAGGATTTCGCTCACCTCATCGTCGCGCAGTAGTGGTTCGATGGGGCGGAGAAACGGGAGGATTAAATCGAAGTTCATCGCGTGTGTTTCCAGTCGAGAAGCCCGGCGTGAAGCCGGGCTTCCGCGAATGAGGAGGAAGCAGCGATTAAGCCGCCTCTTCCTCCGGGTTGAAGTCATCGCCTGCCGTTTCTTCCGGGGCGGCCTTCTCGGCGCGGTCGAGCTTCAGGATCGAAGAGACCCGCACTTCCCAGATGCGTTCTTTCTGGCCGGTCTTCTTGTCCGTCCGTTCGCGGCTGCGCAGCTCGCCTTCGACGGCCAGGTGTGCGCCCTTCTTCAGGGTCTTCGCATAGTCGGCCAGCTTGCCCCAGGCGATGCAGCGATGCCATTCGGTGTGGTCGATGTACTTGCCCGTCGCCTTGTCCTTGTACGAGCTTTTGGTGGCCAGCGACAGGGCGGTGAAGTTTGCGTTCTTGGTGGTGACGGCGGTGGCGTCTTTGCCGAGAAATCCGATGAGCGTGATGCGGTTCTGATACATGGTAAGTCTCCTAAGGTTGAATTCCCGGATTGGCCGGGTCACCCATCGGCGAAGCCTGAGCGACGGGCCATGCTCCCAAGGCCGAGCCGCGCTTTCTGGAGCAGGGGCCCAAACTTGCTTTGGGAGAGGAGTCCGGAAAGCAGAGCGGCGATGTGCCGCAGAATCGGGGTCCCCGTGTGCGGGGTGATGAGGCGCATGAAAAGCCCGAAAGCGTGTGACCGGACAAGCAAGGGATAGACCACGGAGACACACGCCTCATGGATCGCATCGTCGAAGGTTTTCTCGTGGCTGCCAACGCCGGCATCCAAAGCGCAGAATCGCCCTGCTGCCCCACGTGCAAGGATGAGGTAAGGGCAGCGGCCATAACGCAGGGATTGCACCCACGCAGCGCAGGCGAATGCGGAAGCGTAAAGGGTGCATTCTGGCCGGAGATGTGTGCCGCGTTGGACATGAGGACAGCCTCGCTCTCAAGAAGTGTGATTCTCCTACTCGAACGCCTGGTCGGCCCGGAAGCGGACGATGGTCAATCCCAGAGGATTGACGGCCAACTCATTGTTCTGCACGTTGTCGCGGAAGACATAGGTCACGCTGGCGGTCCATCGCTCCCGCTTGAGTTCTGTATGATCCGCCGGGTTCGTGTACACCTTCTCGAACTCAATCCGCGCCGAATAAGGTGATTGCCGCAGGTCGTCCAAGACGACGTTTTTGATCTCGACATCGACATACGGAAGTGAGCTGTCGTCGCGGTACGTCTGGATGATCTTGTCTTTCTGTTCCTGTGCAATCACGGCACGCTGCACATCGCCATTCAGAAAATAGAGCGCCTGTGTTTGGTCACGCTCGATGGTGAAGCGATTGCGGCTGAAATAGAGTTCGGCCCAGCGGGTCAGGTAATACTTGTTCTCCGCCTCCTGCGGGCGGTATTGGAAGTTGCGGTAGTCGATGGCTTCTGCGCGACCCACGTCGTTGATGCGAATGATGAGCGGGTGCATACCGGCCAGCGCCTTCTGACTGCGGAAGACGAGCGCGGCGAGCGTGAGACAGACTACAACAAGGCAGAGGATGGTGATCTTGAGCCAGGTGTTCATCACCAGCGGATCGCCATACTGTTCGAGATAGCGTTCCGCCGCGCGCGTGATCTCCGGAGTGGGCGTGGTTGTCGTCATCGTGTCCATACCTCCGCATCCCCTAAAACGCCCGCAGAATGGCGGCGGTCAACACACCGCCCGCTCCGAAGCCATGACCGCCGATGTGGCCGGAGAAGAGGGATGCCGTCATGGTTGGAATTTTGAAGAGTATGAAGGCAGCAATGAAGCACAGCATGAGCAGCCCTGGCATGAGATAGATGAGATTGGACGGACTTGAAACATTCATCGCGCCGCTGGTGAAATAGGTAATGAGCAGATGGCTCATGACGCTCATGGTTGCGGCTGCGACCACCTTATAGAACTCGAAGCCGACGAATGCCTTCAGCCAGCCCCAGAAGAGAAAATCCGTCTTGTCGAAGACCATCCACGGAATGAAGACTGGACCGAGCAGACCGATGATCGTCGCTCCGATTGCGCCGTACGCGATGATGACCGCGATGAGCGCCGTCAGAATACTGAGAATAATCTGTACGGTATAGGTGCAAAGCAGCGTATATGGCTCCGTAAGCGATGGAGACAAGGTTCCGACTTTGCTCAACGCAAGATGAATCGTGTTCTGCACTTCGTTGGTCGAGTCGGTACCGATGTAATCCACCAGAGTGCTGGTGCCGCCGCTGACAAAGCCCTTAAGCGAATAGCCGATGCCGGGGATCGAGCCGTCATAGAACCGAACGAAGCAGTAGGCGAAGGTAACCAGCACGAAGAAATTCAGGAACTTTGCCACGTTGAAACCGGGACCGCCTTGAGCGGAGGCCAGCGCCTCCTGAACGCCAAACCAGACCATCATGATGGTGGCCAGCGACAGCACCATATGCAGTCCGAGCGCGTCCACGGAAGGCGCGACTGTCGCCGTCAGGTTGTCGCAGCCGTTCTTGATGAGAATCAGGAAGTCCATGATTGCCATCCTTTCTCAGTAGTGGAAGGCCCACGCGGTGCCCGCGCTCGACTGCTGCGGCGTGAGTTCGTTGAAGTTCTGCTGATAGCTGTTGCCGGTCTGGAACAGAGATTTCAGATTGTCCTGCTGCACCTTCTGGCCAACCATTTGCTGCAAGGCGTTGGCTTCGAGGATTTGATTGGTTTCCTGCTGCGAGCGCAACTCGATCAGCAGGGCCTGATTGATCCGCTGCAACGTCGCCATCTCTGTGTGCTGGGACGGGTCGCTGGAATGGCTTGTGGCTTCGAGTTGCGCAATGTCGGCCTCGCGCTGTGCGGAGGCCGAACGGATAGCTCCGACGGTCTCAAGGCTTGTTGCGTTGACTGCGTTCGCCAGATCGACCGTCGCCCCCTGCGCCGCAATCGCCTGCTGCCCCTGCGAGCTGAGAGAGCTGTATCCGGCGAGACGACCTGTTGTATTGATGCTGGCCGTCTGCGCAGCCGCCGGTGCGCCATAACCCGTTGCGGCTGCAGTCATCCACACGGATGAGTTGCCGTAGGTGTTGGCGGGCTGTATCAGCGTTGCCCATTGCTGTTGCCCGAGCGTGCTGTAAGTTGTATAGAGGGTCTCGGGCAGGCTCGCCATCTGGCGTGCAAGGTTGTACGCTCCAATGACGTTCTGCATGGTATTGACGGTGGTGGTGTACAACTGGCTTGCCTGCGCAATCTGCTGGACTGCATGGGCGGATTGCGTCGGATCGAAGACGATCCCAGAGCCGAATTGCGCATGCGCGGGTGAAACTGCGGCCATTACCGCAAGAATGGCGCATATGAGTTGCCTTTTCATCGTGACTCCTCCTGAATCATTTCCGGGCGCGTTCGGCCTGTAATTGATCCCAAACTTCCTTCATTCTTTGGTTTTCGTCGTTGCACTTTGGACTGAGTGTGGGCGGAACCTTCAGGTATTCCGCCGCGCAATCTTTTCCGAATTGCTGGCTGAGTTGGTCATACTTCTTCTGCAGGCCATCGACCTTTGCGTGATGGCTCTGGCATCCGAGCGTGGTAATGGCAAAAATTGCGGTGAATCCAACAAAGATAGCGGTGCGGCGCATACTTCCTCCTTCAGAACGACTGTGGAATGGTGTGGTTCTCGTATGCGGGCAGCAGCATGTCCTGCGTGAAGTAGACCTTCACCCGATGGCCTTCGCGGATCGTAATCGTTGGCGGTATCTCCAGAAACTGATCGAGCACAGAGGTAGCCGACTGCGAAACGCTGGCGGAGGCCCCGGTCGCAAATGCCTGCGACCCG
>JADEYI010001994.1_pt1 | contig 11882 bp, 10 predicted proteins | sample 8542331 | NCBI WGS metagenome assembly JADEYI01 (sample SAMN16510988, study PRJNA670497) | mine drainage metagenome | isolation source: biofilm near Copperflume 1 | place: Germany: Marsberg coppermine Kilianstollen | collected 2018-02 | reverse complement strand
GTGGCAGGGTTTCGTTTCGCACTTTTGCGTCTTTCTTGCGGCTTCGAGAAGTCGTCGCCGACGGGGAGTGCGCGGGCGGTATGGCCAGCCTTTCACGGTACGATACGCGGTGGCGGGCGGCAAACAATCTGTGGCACGGGGACCGAGGGGACAGGGCGAGGAGCGCGAGCGGCGGCGTGCCGCGTGAACGGGGCGGCAAGCGGCCAACACGGGCGCAGCAAGCAGCGCCCCCTACGGGCCCGTGAGGACGTTGGCAGCGGGCTCGGCGTCGCACGGCGTCGCACCGGGGAGACAGGGCTGGTCGAGGTCGCCTGCCAGACGCGGGTTCTCGACCTGGATCGTCACGTGGTCGATGGCGAAGGCGTCGTTGAGCGCGGCCCGCGTCGCGAGCAGCACCGCGTCGCGGTCGGCGCCGTCGGCGACCTCGACGTGGCCGCTGAGCGCGACGAAGCCGCTGGTGACGGTCCAGACGTGCAGGTCGTGCACCGAGCGCACGTCCGGCACGGCGAGCATCGCCCGCTGCACGTCGTCGACGCGGATGTGGGAAGGCGTGCCTTCGAACAGCACGTCGAGGGCGCCCTTCAGCAGATGCCAGGTGCGGGGGAGGATGAACAGGCCCAGGGCGGCAGCGAACAGCGGGTCGGCGTAGCGCCAGCCGGTGGTGAGGATGATGAGCCCGGCGGCGATGGCGGCGACCGAGCCGAGCGCGTCGGCGAGCATGTCGAGGAAGGCGGCGTGCACGTTCATGTCCCGCGCCGCACCGGCGGCGAGGATGCGGGCGCCGAACAGATTGACGGCGAGTCCGACGCTGGCGACGATCACAACGGGGACGCTGGGCACGTCGGGCGGGTTGCGGAAGCGCCCGTACGCTTCGTAGAGGATGTAGGCGGAGACGGCAAAGAGCAGGAGCGCGTTGACGGACGCCGCCAGGACCTCGGCGCGGTAGTAGCCGTAGGTCTTGCGCTGGTTGGCGGGGCGCTGCGCGAGCCAGATGGCGCCAAGGGCGAGGGACAGGCCGGCGACGTCGGTGAGCATGTGGCCGGCGTCGGCGATGAGCACGAGGCTGCCGGTGAGGAGGCCGACGACGGTCTCCACGACGAGGTACACGGCGTTCACCGCCAGGGCGGCGGCGAGGCGCCCGGAGTACCGGCGTCCGCCCGTGCGCTCAGGTCGCATTGGTGCCCTCGCGCACGTGGCGGAGTGTGTCCTCGAAGATGTGGCGGATGTGCGTGTCGCTGAGGCGATAGTAGACCATGCGGCCGCGCTTCTCGGCGGAGACCAGCTTCATCAGGCGCAGCTCGCGCATCTGGTGAGAGACGGCGGACTCGGAGATGCGCAGGACCGCCGCGAGGTCGCAGTTGCAGAGCTCGGCGAGCGAGAGGACGTGGAGGATGGCGACGCGGGTCGGGTCAGCGAAGACGCGGAAGACGTTGGCGACGTCCTCAGCGGCGGCGCGGTCGACGAGCGAGCAGAGGACCGCCTCGACGCGCTCGGCGTCGATGTAGCGGGCTTCGCAGAGGTCGCGCGAGACGGCCATCAACGTGCATCATAGTTGCGCAAGTATTTCACTGTCAAGACGCGGCTGGCACGGCTGCGCTGAAGCTCCGCAGGTACGTTCGCAGAGCGGCGCGCAGCGGTGGGCGTCAGCCGGTGGCGTCGAGCAGCGCGCGGAGGTCCTGCTTGGCGTCGAGGATGGCCGACCAGATGTCGCCGGTCTTGCGCAGGCGCTCGGGCAGGCTGTCGATGTCGAAGTCGGTGGGGTAGGCGCGGGCAAGCTCGTCCCAGGTGAGGGGCGCGGAGGCCGCGGCGTGGGGCGACGGACGGAGCGAGTACTCCGACGCCAGCGTCTTGCCGCGGGCATTCTGGTTGTGGTCGAAAAAGACCTTGCCGGTGCGCTTCGGCACCTGCCACTCCATGGTGACATCGCCGGGGCGCTGCTGGACGAGGAAGCGGCCGAGGGTCTCGGTGGCGGCGCGGATCTCGTCGTAGGTGTGCTGACGCAGCACGGGGACGAAGACATGCAGGCCCGTCTTGCCGGTGGTCTTGACGAAGGACGAGAGCCGGAGCTGTTGCAGCAAGTCCTTGAGCGTGAACGCGACCTCGCGGGTCTTCTCGAACGCCCTGCGGTTGAGCGCGGGCTCTTCGCCCTTCTTCTCATCGCCCGCGTAGATGTAGGGGTCAAGGTCGAAGACCATGAAGTCGGGGTAGTTGAGCACGCTGCGGTCGATCGCCTCTTCGGTGCCGGCAAAGATCGTGGGCAGGCCGTGGGCGTCGGGCTCGGGGTCGACGCGCGCCATCCAGGGGTGCATCTCGATGTCGGCGAGCTGGGCGAGCCAGATCAGCGTCTCAAGGTTGTTGACGAGGATGTACTCGCCGTCGGCGTCGTTGTGGGCGGAGTAGAGCATGACGCGCTCGACCCGAAACTCCTTCGGGAACGCTTGCGGCCAGTGCTTCTGGTAGAAGTTCTTGCCGGCGATGCCGTTCGGGTATCGGTTGAGGGTGAGCGGGCGATCCTTGAGGTGCGGGAGGATGTACGGGGCGACGCGCGCGTAGTAGCGGATCAGCTCGCGCTTGGTGCGGGCGGGATGCTCCTTCGTGGCGGGCCAGAAGACCTTGTCCAGGTTGGTGAGCCTGATCTTCACGCCGCCGACGTCGAGCGTGTAGTTGTCCTTCGGGGTGTCTTCGAGCTGCGCGAGGACCGAGCCGATGGCCGCGGCCATCGACGCATCGCCCGCCGCGGGCGGCGGGTCGGCGGCGATCACCTGGATGGCCCGCGGCGCGGCGGCTTCGCGCGCGATCGTGCGCGGGTCGACGTCGTCGCGGAGGCCGAGAAAAACGGGCGCGCGCAGGTTGCCATCGCGCGTCCAGGCGCTGAACTTGACGCGTGCGACCAGCTCGGGCTTCACCCAGAAACAGCGCGCGGCCCTGCCGCCGGCCCAGCGCCCGCCGATGGTAGCGGGCGGGTCAGCGAAGGGCGGGGCGCCGGTGCGGAGGGGGCGCAGGCGCGCCGCGACCTGCGCGAGCACATGGTCGGTGAAGCCGGAGCCGACGCTGGCGGCGAACCTAAGCTCGTCGCCGGCGTAGTGGCCGACGAGGATGCCGCCGAAGGTGTCTCTGCGCCCGCCCTCGCCCTCGGTGTAGCCGCCGACGACGAACTCCTGCTCGTGGGTGGCCTTCGCCTTCAGCCACGAGCGGCTGCGGGCGCCGGCTTCGTAGAAGCTCGACGCGCGCTTGGCGACGAAGCCTTCGAAGCCGAGCTTGATGGCCGCGCCGTACAGCCGCTCGCCGTCGTCTTCGACGTGGTCGACGTAGCGGATGGCGGCGTCCTCGTCGAGGCGCTGGCGGAGGAGCGCCTTGCGGTCGACGCAGGGCACGGGCGCGAGGCCGTAGCCGTCGAGATGCAGCAGGTCGAAGACGTAGAAGATCACCGGCGTCTCGGCGGCGGCGCGCGCGACCTCGGCCGGGCGCGAGAGGTTGATGCGGCCCTGGAGCGCCTGGAAGTCGGGCGCGCCGTGCGCGTCGAGCGCGCAGATCTCGCCGTCGAAGACGGCGGCGGCCGGGCGCTGACGGAGGACGGCCGCGGCGGTCTCCGGGTACTGCACGGTGATCGCGTTGCCGCGGCGGCTGCGCAGCTCGACCCGGCCATCGCGGACGAAGGCGAGCGCACGGACGCCATCGAGCTTGGGCTCGAAGAGCCAGCCGGGGCGCGAGAAAGGCGCGGCGACGAGCGTGGGGAGCATCGGGCGAAGGTCTGTGGGGTCGGGGAACGGCGCTTCGCTGGCGGCGGGATGCGGACTGGCGAGGGCTGCGCCGGCGCGGGGCATGCGGCCGGCGCGCAGGTCGCGGACGGTGAGGCCGCTGAGCACCGAGCGGTCCTCTTCGAGCACGTCGCGCGTGGACGCGTACGCGTCCCGATGCTTGATGAGCAGCCAGGCCTTGCCGTCGGCGTTGCGCTTGCCGCCCATACGGACGAGCGTCCACGAGCCACGGAGCTTCTTGCCGCGCAGCGTGAACGAGAGCTTGCCGACGGCGATGCCCTCTCGCATGCGGCGGCCGCCCTCGGCCCGGTCTCCCCACGAATACGCGCCGCCCTCGTCGGGGGTGTAGGCGCCGTTGTCCCAGACGATGACCTCGCCGGCGCCGTAGTTGCCCTGCGCGATGACGCCCTCGAAGCCGCCGTAATCGAAGGGGTGGTCCTCGACGTGGGCGGCCATGCGCTTCTCTTTCGGGTCGAGCGAGGGGCCCTTCGGGACGGCCCACGAGGCGAGCACGCCATCGACCTCGAGCCGGAAGTCCCAGTGCATGCGGCTCGCGCGGTGCTGCTGGACGACGAATGTGAGGTCGCGGGCCGCGGGCGGCGGCGCGCCGGCCACGGGTTCGGCGGTGCGCTTGAAGTCGCGCTTTTTGCGGTAGGCGAGGAGCGCGTCGAGGTCGGGCGCGGGCTTCGGCTGGCGCTGCGGGCGTGGCGGCTGCGGCTGTTCCGGCATGACCCCGCATTGTGGGGGCGGGAGGCGGCGCCGACAAACGCGGGGCGGCGGGCGGCGCCCGTCCGATGGCGGTCCGTGCGCGGCGCGCCGGATGCGCGGTTGGGGGAGCGCTGGCGGAGGGGATCACGCTATTCTTTCCGGACGGAGGCGATGATGGCCGAATTCCCGCTCCATCCGCCGGGGACTCCTCAGCAATGGGAGTTCAGCGATCTCTCGCACAAGACGCAGTGGCGGATGGCCGACGCAGCGCTGTACACGTACGAGAACCTGTGCGAGTGCACAGAGGCGCAACTGCGCGGCCCCGGCGGGTTCGACGACGCGTGCATCGCGGAGGTAACGCAGCGGCTGGCAGAACGCGGGCTTCACCTGGCGGCCAGCGCCGGGGCGCCCGAGGCGCGCGCGCACGCACGGGTCAGGCGGCATGACCGGCAGCGGCTCAGGCGGCGGCCGGCGGCGGAGGCGCCGTCAGCGGAACGGGACACCATGCGCGCGCTCGTGCGGCTCGAGATCCGATTCCTGCTCGAGCTCGGGGATCTCGGGCGGGACGCGGAGGCGCGCCTCGCCGAGCAATACAGTGTCAGCCAGGAGGACGTGGCCCGGCTCGTGCGCGCGGAGATGGCGAAGCGCGGGGCGCAGCGAGCGCCGTAGCGCGGCCGACGCTGTGCGGCGGTGAGCTACGCCGCGTAGCGCTCGCGGAAGTCGAACTCGAAGCTTGCGTGGCCGCTCTCGCGCTCGATCTCGGCGATGACGCCATCGTTCCAGAGGCGCAGAAATGCGTCGACGGAGTGCGGGCAGAGGGTCTTGCCGCGCATCTGGATCAGCTCGGCGAGGGCGCGCTCCGGGGGCCAGGCGACCTTGTAAGGGCGGTCGCTGGTGAGGGCGTCGTAGACGTCGGCGACGGAGACGATGCGGGCGGCGAGGGGGATCTCTTCGCCCTTGAGGCCGTGGGGGTAGCCGCTGCCGTTCCAGCGCTCGTGATGATACATGGCGACCTGGCGGGCGACGTCGTAGAAGGGGCTCGTGCCGAGGAACTCGGCGCCGTACTCGGGGTGGCGCTTCATGATCTTCCACTCGTCGTCGCTGAGCTCGCCAGCCTTGATGAGGATGGAGTCGGGGATGCGGAGCTTGCCGAGGTCGTGGACGACGGCGCCGTAGCCGAGGGCTTCGAGCCGCTCATCGTTGAGCCCCATCTGGCGGCCGAGGACGGCGGTGAAGGCCTTGATGCGGTGGAGGTGGCGGCCGGTGTAGGGGTCGCGGGCCTCGGCGGCGTAGGCGAGGCGGAGGATGGCCTCGAGGTGGGCGTCCTTGAGTTCGTCGTACGAGCGCTTCAACTCGACGTGGAGCGTGGCGATCTGGAGGGATGGCGCGATCTGCGCGGCGACGCTGGCCATCATCGCGACGTCCTGCTCGCTGAACGCGTGGACGCGGCTGCTGCCGAAGTAGGCGAGGCCGTGGAGCCTGCCCTGCCAGATGATAGGGACGATGGCGACGGTCTGGGTGCCCGTCTCGCGGGCGATCGCGCGCGCGGACTCGGGGACGAGCGTGTTCTCCGGGGCGTCTTCGATGACAAGGGGGCCCGTGACGGCAGCGAGGAAGCGCGCGGTCTCGGGGTCGGTGAGCTGGGGGCGCATGTTGCGCCAGGTGCGCCGCAGTTCGGCGACCGATTCCGGGCTCGCACCGGCGGCCGGGCGCGCGTAGAAGTTGCGGCGGAACGGCTGAGCGCCCTCCGGGTCGATGGTGTCGATGGTCAGCGAATCCACCTCAAACACTGGCGCGATAGCACTGGCGAGGGCACCGAGGCGGTCTTCGAAGTCGCCGTCGCCGAAGAGGAGGGCGCCGACGCCGGCGAGGCGGGTGAGCTGGTCACCCTGGCGCTTCGCGGCCTTGTAGACGTCGCAGTTGCGGAGGGCGGCGGAGACGAGGCGGGCGATGGCGTTTTGCCAGGTCCATCGGGGGCGGAGCGGTGCGGTCGTGGCGGGCCGTCAGGGTGAGGATGCCCTCGCGGCGTCCGGGCACCGGGAGGTTGAGGAGCCAGGTGCCGGGCCCGATCATGCGGCGGTAGCGCTCCATGAGCGTTTCGCAGGCGGCAATGTCGTCGATGTAGACGGCGCTCGGGGCGAGGAGGCCGGCGCGCAGGAGCTCCTCGCGCGTGGCGGGCTGCTCCGATTCCATTGCACGGTAGACGCGCCGCTGCTGCGCGTCGGCGGCATAGCCTGCGCGGATGAGCGTACGGTCGTCGTCGCCGAGGAGGCGGATCGCGCAGGCGTCGAGATCGAGCGCGGCGCCGACGGCGCGGACGATGTTGTCCAGCGTCTCCTGCGCGTCGAGCGACAGGCCCATCGCCTCGCCAATCGTGAAGAAGACATCCTGGGCGTGGCGCTCTGCGGTGCGGGCGTTGACGGCGACGGCGTCGGCCTTGGCGTCGTGGAGGGCGCTGTCGGCGTGAGCGATCAGGGCGTCGTCGGCGTCGCCATGCTCGGGGAACCGGGCGATGCCGTACGTGGCGCCGACGCGGAGGTGGAGGTTGAGCGGTGTCGCCTGGATGGAAGCGTCGGAGAGGGCGTCGACCAGGAAGGCGGCGACGGTCTCGGCGGCCGCGCGTTCGCAGCCGGGAAGGAGGGCGGCGAACTCGTCGCCGCCGAAGCGGGCGACGACGCCGCGGCCGCCAATGGCGTCGCGCATGGCGGCGGCGATGGCGGCGAGCATGTGGTCGCCGGCGAGGTGGCCAAAGCGCTCGTTGATCTCGGTGAAGTTATCGAGGTCGAGCAGGACGAGCGTGAGCGGCGTCCGCTCCTTGCGCGCGGCGTCGATGGCGGCGCGCAACTGTTCGCGGAGGTAGCGGTAGTTGTACAGGCCTGTCAGCTCGTCGTGCGAAGCGAGCTGCTCGAACAGCGCGACCTGCTCGCGGTCGGTCGCATGCCGGGCGCGGCCGCGGAGATAGAAGGCGGCGCTACCGACGACCAGGGCGGCGAGCGCTGCGGATTCGGCGACGAGGTGCGCATCGCCGCGAGAGTAGCTGAGCCAGAGCCCGGCGCCGATGACGATGACGCAGAGCGCGACGAGGACGAGGGCACCCCAGAAGCGGAGACCGGCGGGCCAGCCCTGCCCCGAAGGGCGCGGCGGCGCCGGGGGAGGTGCCGGTGCGGGGCCGGTGAAGGCGGGATGGTCCATGCGCGTCGCTGCCTCAAGACGCCATTCGTACGCATCGTTATCGGCCGGCAGCGGGCTGGCCTGCATACGGGACGGTCGGCGACGTGCCCGCAGATACGATCACCCGCCATCTCGATCGAGTGTGCGCACAGACAGTCGGAAGGTATCGCCGGCGAGGGCGCCCTCGGCGAGGAGCCGGCCCGTCGCGGGCGCGTAGGTGCCCGTGCCGCCATCGACGTCGTATTCGAGGGCGAGGAGGTAGTCGGCGTCCTCGGCGCCCTCGGCGTCCTTCACACCGCCGGCGGCGAGGGTGGCGAAGATTTCGGCGTCGCCGGCGGCGTTGGTCAGCGTTATGTCACCTTCCGCCGGCGCGCCGGTGCGGCCGATGTTCCAGCTCAAGCCTGCGGTGAGCGTCCATGCGCCGTCCGCGCTGCGGCCTTCGAGCGTGAGGATGCGGGTGCCGTTGAGGAGGTCCTGGCGCTCGACGACGTCGCCGGTGATCTGGAGGTCGAGGGTGAAGGACGCGGCCATGCGGGCAGTGTGGCAGCTTCGCGGGGGGCGGCAAGATGAACGTGGATGTTGGATGTTGGATGTTGGGGACGGGTGATGCGCGGGTGCGCTACGGGACGCGGCGGGAGCCCGTACCAGGGCGGACAGGTCTGAAGACCTGTCCTTACGGGTGCGGGGCGCCGCGCGGCGCCTTAGGCTCCGGCTTTCGCCTTCTTGACGGCGGCGATGAGCGCGGGGAGCACGGCCTTGTAGTCGCCGACGATGCCGAAACGGGCGGCCTTGAAGATGTTCGCCTCCGCGTCCTTGTTGATGGCGATGATGTTCTTGGAGCCGGAGCAGCCGGCCATGTGCTGGCTGGCGCCGGAGACGGCGACGGCGATGTAGATGGTGGGGCTGACGACCTTGCCGGTGAGGCCGACCTGCTCGGCGACAGGGCGCCAGCCGAGGTCGGCGACGGCGCGGCTGGCGCCTACGGCGCCGCCCATCAGGTGCGCCAGCTCCTCGATGCCCTGGAAGCCCTCCGGGCCACCGAGGCCGCGGCCGCCGGTGACGACGACGTCGGCGTCCTCGAGGCGGACACCCTCGGCGGCGGCGACCTTGCGCTCGGTGACGCGGGTGCGGACGGCGCCGGGCTGGAAGTCGACCATCACGGCCTGGCCCGCGGCGCCGCCTTCGACGGCGTCCTGGGACTTCGGCCGGACGGTGGCGACGGCGGGCGAGGCGGCGAAGCTGTTGACGGCGCGGGCGTTGCCGCCGTAGGCGGGGCGCGTCGTGTGCAGCCGGCCGTCCCGCATCTCGAGCGCGATGGTGTCCATGGCGACGGCGGTGTTGAGCTTGTAGGCGAGGGCGGGGCCGAGGTCGCGGCCGGTGTTCGTCTGGCCGAGCAGGATGACGGCGGGGTCCGCCTGCTTCGCCGCGGCGACGGCGGCCTGGGTGTAGGCGTCGTTCGTGTACTCGGCGAGCGCAGGGTCGTCGACGACGTACACCTTCTCGACGCCGGTGATCTGCGCGGCCGCGGCTGCGACGCCGGAACCGATGAGCATCGCCGACACGGGGCCGGCGTTGAGGCGCTGCGCGGCGCCGACGAGCTCGGCGGTGATCGGCGCGGGTGCGCCGTCGGCCAGTTCGGCGAGGACCAGTACTCCGTTTGCCATGTTGGTGCGTTCTCCCGTCTTGTGGGCCGCGGTGCGGCCTAGATCAACTTCGCTTCCTGGAGGCGGCGGACGAGTGCGTTCGCCTGCTCTTCGGGGGTGTCACCCTCCATGATCTCCACCTTCGTGTCGGTGAGGGGCACGAAGAGCCGCTCGAGGGTGAGGCGCGGGGCGAGGGCTGCGGCATCAAGGCCGAGGTCGGCGGCGCCCCACTGGCTCACCTGCTTGCGGGCGGCGGCCATGATCTGCTGGAGCTTCGGGTAGCGCGGCTCGCCGAGCTCGTTGCTGACGGTGACGACGGCCGGCAGCGGCGCTTCGACCGTCTCGAACGCATCGGGCAGCACGCGCTCGACCGTGACCTTGCCGCCCGCGACGGTGACCGCCTTCGCGAAGGTGATGACGGGCGCGCCGAGCATCTCGGCGATGAGGGTGCCGGTGACGCCGAGATCCCAGTCGACGGCCTGGCGTCCGGTGAGGACGAGCTCGACATCGCCGAGCTTCCTGATGGCGGAGAAGAGCACCGTCGCTGTGCCGGTGCTGTCGAGGTCGCTGAAGGCGTCATCGACGAGCAGGACGCCCTCGTCGCCGCCCATCGCGAGGCCGTGCTTGATGACGTCGCGCGCGGTGGCGGCGCCCAGGCTCATGATGGTGACTTTGGTGTCGGCGGCGGCGTCCTTGATGCGCATGGCGGCTTCGACAGCGATGGCGTCGAACTGGCTGGGGACGGGCGCGACGCCGGGGGGCGGCACGACCTTCTTCGCCGCCTCATCGACCTTGAAGCTGGCCGGTGGGATGTCCCAGTCGGGGACCTGCTTCACGCAGACGACAATATGCAACTTGTCCCTCCCTCTGGACAGAACTGGTGCGTTGGTACGACGAGTCAGGGGCGCCAGCAGGCGTCTGGCAGACGGCCCGGCGCTGAGGCCGGTACAAGGTACATAACGGAGTGGCCTGGGGCTAGGTGTAGTACCCACAGCCGACTCGAGCACTCTCTTTGTGTCAACAACCTACGTGGGAACTACAGCTAGGCGGTGCTGGATGGTGTGGTTTGGAGGCGGGAGGTGAGTGATGGGGGCAAGCGCCGCATCACCCGCGCGGGGCGGCGGCCGACATTCATGGTAGGTCAGCGAGCGATGGCGGGCGCGCCGCCAGATAGGACGTGGCGAAGACATTGGATAGTTCTATCGCCGCAGGCGTCACCTGCGCCGGTCGGAGGCGGTTGTTAGGTATATGAGCGTGGACGAGGAGCGCCGCGGATCCGGTCCAGGACGATCGCTGGTCGCTGAACGCGGCCGGGAAGACACGCCGCGGCCGGATTCGCCGGGCCTCTGGGGCAACGTGTTCGGGTGCCGGCGGTTCCGTGCGATGCATACGGACGTGCGCCTGTTCGTGGGCGACTACCGGCGGGCCGGGGCGCTGGCGAGCGCCGAGCAGATCTTCCACGAGGTCGAAGACCGGTGCTCACGCTTCCGGACGACCAGCGAGCTGTCGGAGCTGAATGCATGCGCCGGCGCAACCGTGGCGGTGTCCGGCGAGCTGTTCGCCGTATTGGAGCACGCTCGTGATTATCACCGGCTGACCGGGGGCATCTTCGATCCGGCGGTGCTGCCGGAGCTGGAGGCGGCGGGTTACGACCGGTCGTTCGACCTGATCGCGGGCCGCGACCTCGGCGGGGCCAGCGGCGGGCGGGCGCAGACGCGCCACTCGATTGCGGAGCTGCGGCTCGACCGGCGGCGGCAGTCGGTCCGGGCGCCAGCGGGCCTGCGCCTGGACCTCGGAGGGATCGGCAAGGGGTTCGCGGTCGACGCCGCGGCGGCGCGGCTGCGGCCGCTGCGGGACTACCTGGTGGACGCGGGCGGCGACATCTTCGCGGCGGGCGACGGGCCCGACGGCGATGGCTGGCTCGTCGGCGTGGCGAGCCCGTTCGAAGCGGCACCGGACCTGGGCGTGGTGTGGCTGCACGACGAAGCGCTCGCGACATCGACGACGGCGGTGCGGCGCTGGCGGCGCAACGGCCGCTTGCAACATCACCTGATCGATCCGCGGACGGGCGCGCCGGTAGAGAACGGCGTGCTCTCGGTCTCGGTGCTCGCGCGGTGCGCGATGGATGCGGACGTGTTCGCCAAGACGGCGCTGCTGCTGGGGCGGGAGGACGGCTCTCGCTTCCTCGAGGCGCACGGCGCGGCGGGGCTGTTCGTCATGAGCGACGGGCGGTCGCACGCGTCCCAGGGATGGCAGATGGATGCGGCGGCGGCATGACGGCGTGGCGCCCGACGGAGACGTCGACAGCGATGAGGACGGTGGATGGGGCAGCCGGGAGGCGAGATGGAGTCATGAAGGGACGAACAGCAAGGACGCCCGCGCGGCCCGCAACGGCATGCGCGGCGGGTCTGGTCCGGTAGACAAGGGAGGGTATCATCCATGCAACGACGATTCGCACTCGCACTCTCGCTGGCGCTGACGACTGTCGTATCGTTCGCGGTCGTGGCGTTCGGCGCGCAGGCGGGGCTCTTCGGCGCCGTCGGACACAAGCGAGCCGCGGAGGCGGTGGCACAGCCGACAGCGGTGGCGACGCCCACGCAGG
>JADEYI010001993.1_pt1 | contig 11885 bp, 8 predicted proteins | sample 8542331 | NCBI WGS metagenome assembly JADEYI01 (sample SAMN16510988, study PRJNA670497) | mine drainage metagenome | isolation source: biofilm near Copperflume 1 | place: Germany: Marsberg coppermine Kilianstollen | collected 2018-02 | reverse complement strand
AGCAGCTCGGCTATGTCCTCTGTTGTCACATGCAGGCAGCCATACGTATCCGGGGGCGACCATGCTCCCGTTTCTAACTGCTTACGCATGGCGGTGCAGAGCAGCATGGCAATATGATCGCTTGCTCCGTAGAGCGTCAGGGCGGTGACGGGGCCGCTTGACGTGCCACTGCCTCGCACAATACAGGCGTAGTCGCGCCGGATATCGAGTAGCCAGCCAAAGGTGTTGAGCAGTTCATTGGCTATTTCGTCGGCATGGGCCACGAGCGCGGCGAAGGCAGCAGGATCGTCGAAGCGAAAGAGTGCGGGGCCAAGCAGCAAGACGCGCCAGGCTCGCATCAGGTCGGATGCGTTCTCCGTCGTTGTGGGCAAGCGCGTGGGTTGCAGTAACTTCGTGCTATCGTTCAGCCGCTCCGCGCTAGCCATTACTTTCTGTGGGTTGAGCGCGGCCACAAGTGAATGCACGACATCGGTGAATTCATAGAGCACATCGGCGTCGGGCGTTTGCTCCACCCATTCCCTGGTTTGCCCATCGACGAGATGGATGCCGCCCAGGTCTTCCAGGTATTGCAAGGCGCGTTGAATACTATAGCGGTCGGCTTGTCTGCGGAAATCGAACGCTGCCTGTGCGTCCGCGCCGCCGGAGCCCGATTGCTCTTGAATTTGTTCCGCCAACTGCGAGAGCAAAAACTGTTGGGCATTGCCACGTCCACTGAGCTGACGGTGTTCCGCGTACCACAGCGTCCAGGTCAGGCAGGCGAAGTCACGCGGCTCTCTGAGACGTTCATAGAGATAGCCGGGCGTGGTTGCGCTCAGATGGCGTATCAGGCGAATCACCGTGCTCGTGCGCTGGATATGCCAACCGGTATTTTGATCGTGCCAGCTTTGTAGCTTATAGTAGTGATGCTGTATCAAACGGAACAGATCACCCTGTTTCGGCAGAATTACTTCGCGCTCCATCAGGGCTACATGCGCCTTCACCAGGTCAGCAGTCGGAGTCTGTCGGTTCATCACATTAGTTGTACTCATTACTCTCCTCCTCCTGCTGTTACTAGCTCATCTGCATATGTTTCTGTCGTTTCTGCACTGCTCGCCTCCTCTAATTGGCGTTCCAGTCGGTAACGCGGTATGAACAATGTGCCATCGCGCGAGCGCAAGGTGGCATAGCTTTGCTCTTCATAATTATGCAAAAGAATGGTTGAGCCATCGGGAGCGCGATACTGATGATAGGGATCGGTTAAGCAAGCATCGACTATCTCCATCAACATGGTGCGGTCTTCCGCCGAGATAAATTTCGTCATGGTGCCAAGATCGAGATAGGTGCGTGCGAAAAGCCGATTAAAGCGTTCTATTTGTTCCTGTGCCTTGCGTTCATGCTGCACAATCATAGCGCGGATGATGGTGCGGTTGTCGATCACCGGGTCTTCCATCGGCGGATCGCCGCGATAGGTGCGGCTGACCGGACGCAAGCGCAGTGTGACATCGGGCGGCTCCTGCCATTCTCCCAACTTGCCGTGTTGCCCAGGCTCATAAGCAGCACTGGCCGAACCCGTGAGTCCCTCCGACAGATGTATCGGCAAGAGGTTGGCGAAGGCGACCGAGAACAGTTGCTGGGCCGCCTCACCATCTCTGGCTTCCAATAGCAGGTGCGCCAGCGTATTTAAATGTGTGGCGTAGTTGGCACTCGGTCGCGCCGAAGCGGCCAGGGACGAAGCGCGGCGCACGACTTTGTCAACCTCGGATAGGGCATTGCGACGGAACGAATCAGCATTCTTTCCCTCGGCAAACCAGTAGCTCAAAGCTTCCACCTGGTTACTGGCTTCTTGCGCCAAATCTTCCTCTGTGGCGCGACTCTCTATAGTGGGCGCGGGTGGCTCAATGTACTGTGCGACGATCTGGATTAACTGCTCTTTTTTGCCATTAACAGACCACTCGTGCAGCAATTCACGCACGCGCCGTGCATATTGCGTCAGGGCTTGCGCGAAACCATGGACGTAGGCCACGACCGCCGCTTTATAGATCTGGTACGCGGCCAGATCGGCGCGATCTTGTTGCGCGGCATTGATCATATTTGCCAGGTATTGTGCCGCTTCACGCGCCATCGTGTTCCACACCTCGAAAGCTCGTTGCCACTCTTCCGCGATTTCGCGGCTTTGCGCTGGCAGTTCAAGCGCATGTGTTGGTATGTCTTTATTGAGTTGTTCGAGCGAAGCCCACAGGCGCGGCAGGTCGCTCTGGCGCAGTGAGCCTTTGGCAGCACTGATGCGCGTTTGCTCTTCCAGGAAGGTTTCGATGGCGATAGCTTCCGGTGTGGCCTGATAGAGCAGAGCCGGGGCGAGAAAGCTGGCAATAGAGGTGGCACGACTGGCATCATAGATTGTCGTGATATTGCCCCACTCTTTAAGGGCGGCCAAGTCATTTTGGCATTGTTCCAGCGTATATTCCGGCTCCAACGCGGCACGCACGGCATCCCGCACCTCCGAAGCCGTAAGCTGGTAGTGATACAAATCGCGGTGGTGTTGCAGAAAGACACGCATAATGACGCGATACCAGCGTATGCGATTGGAGTTGACCAGATAAGTAAAAATTGCCAGTCGGTCGGTTAGATTGAAGATTGCGGTCGGTGTGAGACCTTCCTGTAGAGGCTCATTTCCCGGATATAGTATATCCGTGCTCATAGTTGCGTTGCGAAAACTGTCTGGCTTATTTTGCTGAGCCACGTTCGCGCCTATATTTGTGATATGCTCCAACTCTATTGCTGCCTTTGTCAAATACTATTCTTTGGGTTACTTTTCACGTTTCCCTTTCTTTTTATGTCAGGAGAAAGTGGAAATAGTAGATAGTAGATACATTTCATTCTATCACATTGTGTCTACTGCCGCTGAGGGCAATGGACTAAAGGCGGGAGCAGATTTCGGACGTAGCAATCCAAGATGATAGAATGAAAACACACTGCTTTTTTAGGTCCCATAGTTTCTGAAGGGAGAGGACACCATCAATTATGGAAGGCATCTCGCAAAGCCGCTCCTTGTGGTGGCAGCGCGGGGTTATCTATCAGATTTACCCCCGCTCGTTCGCGGATTCCAACGCCGATGGCGTTGGAGACCTGCTGGGAATCACTTCAAAGCTCGACTATCTCTCGTGGCTTGGGATCGATGCCATCTGGCTTTCTCCGATCTACCCGTCCCCGCAGCTCGACTTCGGATACGATATCACTGACTATACAGCTATACACCCAATGTTCGGAACTCTCCGCGACTTCGATACATTGCTCACGGAGGCGCATCAACGCCACATCAAGGTCATCCTTGACTACGTTCCCAATCACACCTCCGATCAGCATCCATGGTTTCAAAAGTCCCGCTCATCACTCCATAATCCGCGCCGCGACTGGTATATCTGGCACGATCCCGCGCCGGGTAGTGGGCTTCCCAACAACTGGCTCAGCGTGTTTGGAGGACCAGCATGGACCTTTGATAAGCAGACTGGACAATACTACTACCATGCCCACCTCCCCGAACAGCCCGACCTGAACTGGCGTCATCCCCAGGTGCGGGAGGCGATGCGAGCAATCCTGCGTTTCTGGCTCGATAGAGGCGTGGACGGCTTCCGCGTAGATGCTCTGAGGCACCTGATGAAAGACCGCGAGTTCCGCGATAATCCTCTGAATCGGGGTATCGGGCCACGACGGGGTACCTTTGACACGCTGTCACCGCTCTACACGACCGATCTCCCCGAGGTCCATGAAGTCATGGCTGAGCTGCGCCGGGAATTAGATACCTATGGAACTGGCGGTGAAGACCGTCTGCTGATCGGGGAACTCTATCTCCCCATCAATCGCCTTGTTCGTTACTACGGTGAGGGCAATACTGGCATTCATCTGCCAGCCAACTTCCATCTCATCACGACTCCCTGGGACGCGGACAAGATCGCGCAGTTGATCATCGAGTATGAGGCGGCCTTGCCTCCTGACTCTTGGCCGAATTGGGTACTGGGGAACCACGACCGTAGCCGTTTGGCCAGTCGGCTGGGAGGAGTGCAAGCACGCGTTGCGGCAATGCTTCTGCTCACCCTGAGAGGCACGCCAACCCTCTATTACGGTGATGAGCTGGGCATGCGCGATGCCGACATCCCCCCCGAAAAGATTCAGGACCCTGTCGAAAAGAATTTGCCAGGGCAAGGTCTTGGCAGGGACCCAGCACGCACCCCCATGCAATGGTATGCCACTGCAAATGCTGGCTTTTGCCCATCAACAGTCACACCCTGGTTACCAGTCTCCAGCGATTATGCCACAGTCAATGTCACCATCGAGCGAGCAAATCCCACCTCCATGCTCTCGCTCTATCGCGCACTCCTCACCTTGCGGCATGCGGAACCCGCTTTCTCCATTGGCGATTACATCTCCATTGAAGCCGATGAGGCCAACGGACACCTGCTTACGTATCGGCGTCAATGGCAAGACAAAAGCTTTCTCATCGCCTTAAACATAGGGGATGAGGCGCAAACCCTCGCAACATTCGCCTTACGAGGACACATTGTGTTGACAACACAGCTTGATCGCCAGGGAGAAGCAGTCACCGAGGAACTGAACTTACAGGGGAACGAGGGAGTCATTGTGGCATTACAAAGCTAAGTCCCATGTCCCTATGACAAGTGGGGATGCAGGGGCTACCGCCGCCCCTTGACTACCTGACTGGCACCTACTTATGTGTCGCAGAGATGAGAAACAAGCGGGGATGCAAGGGGCGGCAGCCCCTTGACTGGGGACTGGGGCTGTGCCCCAGCTTTTCCTTCCTTTCTCGCCGCCGAAGGCGGCTATCATATGAAGAGTGTAGAAGTACTAGTTACGAGGGGGCAACTGCTGGATTGACCATTTATTCCCATCGGGATCACTGAAATAGATAAATGATCCCCAGGCCAATACTTCGACCTCACTGACTTCCGCACCTCGTTTTACCAGTTCGTCGCGTACTGCCTGAGCATTCGCTACCACCATCTGTAGACCTACGACCGATCCCGGCGGTGCGTCTGTAATTCCCTCCCCAATGGCTATTGAGCAGGCGGACCCAGGTGGTGTGAGCTGGACAAAACGAAGCGTAGGATTGACCCTTTGGTCAAAATCCGCGTTAAAACCTAAGGCATGGTTCAAATTAAAGTGACAGATTGAACGGTCAAGCCGCCAAGGCCGTGTAGCCTAAAGAAGCCAGCCAATCGATTTCGAGTTGGGTTGATCCCGTTCGTTGCAAAGGAGAGAGACCGAGATGAGGCCCTCGTGGAGCCTGATGATGATTGTGCCAAACGGCCAACAACGCCAGCATTCCTGCCGAGAGGGTGTGATGCACTGCCAGATGAGGGCGCACGATACTGTGCCAGTTTTCGACCGCACTGCTGGCGCGAACCGCCTGATCCCAGGCAGACAACAACTTCTGGGCAACCGCTTGCCAGGCTGGTTCAACACTTTTCACCAGGTCAGCGGTCGTCGGACCCAGGATGGCACGCCGCTGCCAGGCCCAACCCAGCAGCTGCACCGCTTGCGCTCCCAATTGGGCAGTGGCCTGCTGTTGGATCGTATCAAGCGAACGTGCAAACAGCAGAACGTGGGAGAGTGCCAGACGAAGGTGTTTGCTCAACGAGTGGATCTGCGGCTGCCATCCAGCAGGTGCCTGCGTTTGCAGCTCCTCCAACAACACCAGCACCGTTTCGATCTCGGCTTGACGACGCTGACTGCTGAGCACGCCTGTGTGCCAATCAGCACTGAGCACCACTACCTCCAACAGCGTTCGCAACTCCTGCATCAGATAGCCAACCCCCTCAGCGACATATTTCATCCGTTCAATGAGGGCTTGGTGTTCGCTCACATCAGCTTTGGGAGCCCTTCCACGCGCTTTCTGACCCGCGGCCAGAAGCTTCGCTTGCAACTGGATGGTTGGCAGACGATCTTGGGCTTGGTGCAAGGCACGATCCAGCCGTCCTTGAACTTGAGAAGCGACATGAAACAGATGCCACACATCCCGTTGATGGCTGGCCTGCTGGTGGGGCTGGCTCAAGGCATCCTGGATGGCTCGCCCGCCGTCACTGACGCTGCAATCACAGCGGATGCCTTGCTCTTGCAGATACCACCACACCAACATCCAGCTTTCTGCATCCACCTCAACAGAAGGAAGCGTGGCCCACACCTGGGAGCTGTGGACATCGATCACATTGAGATACGCTTTTCCGCGTTGGCTACTGTATTGTTCATCCACAGCCAGCGCACGGGGGGTATCGGCTCGTTGACGAGCCAAGCACTCCTGGGCCCGTTGTCCAGCCTGCTGAACGATCTGACTGATACGTCCCAGACTCACCTTTGTGCCAAAAAGCTTCACAAGACACGTCTGGATATTGCGATAGCTACCATGGGCTTCAATCAGCAGCGTCAGAATCTGGTGTTCCACCGGCACGCCTTGGCTTGGCTGGGGCGAGTCTGCTCCCAACGCGTGTTGCAATGCCTGCTCTCCTTTCGCTTTCCAACGATACAATGTCTGTCGCGAGACCTGATAGGTCCGACTCAACTGACTGATCAGTCCATGGGGCGATGGCGAGGCGATCATCTGACTGACCCACTGAGCCCGCTGTTGGGCTGTGCTACAATGATGCATGTTTCCTCCCTGAGTACGGCGTTGATTTTCCATTTCCACCGTATCTCTCAGGGAAGTTTTTTGCAATACTTTCGTCAATTGTCACAATGGTTCATGCTCTTTGTGAACCATGCCTTATGAAAATAAAGTTACAAGGCAATAACCTTGAAACTGCTTACAACAAGTTGAGCATCGTAACTCCAAAGACCTACTTGTTCTCCTGAGAGATACTGATTATCAGATACTGCAAGTAATTGTGCGCCATCTATCAAAAAACGAATCTGGTTATCTTTTACCTCAACACGATAGGTATGAAAGGAAGTGCCAGGACTGAAAGGAGCACTTGTAAGATTAACATTGTTCATGTTATCTGTATTAAGTGCTAGTAAGTCATTCCCATTATTACAGGCTACGTATACTGTGCCTACGTATCCTTGCCAACCATTAGGTGTTGGAGTTCCACGCACGTCTATTCCAAAACAAGTAGGATAGCTATTCTTTAATACCTGGATATTCGCTTCCGCTGCATAGTTTGTTATGCTTCCCAACTGGCAGGGTGCAACAATTGTTGGTGGTCCTTCCAAAATATTGTAGGTTCCATCGCTGAGTAGCATGCCATTGAGTATTTTCCAATCCGAGGTTCCATTCCATCCATTCCATCCGTGTGAGGCATCTGCTTGACAGAGAACAGTGCCTGGCCCTGGCTGAGATGTGGGTGAAGGCGTTGGTGGCACTGCTGTCGGAAAAGGAGTGGCCGTTGGAGCAGATGTAGGAATATTAGATGAGCTATTTAAGGTGGACTGTGACGAGGATTGGACAGAGTTATGTAGTAATGGAGAGATAGAGAATGCTATCACTATCACGACTACAATTATGGCTGCAATGATAGCTGGTACTCTTAAGCTTCTTGCAGGGAATCTAATTGGAAAGGGGGGAGTTTCGCCGACAGGTCGAGTTGATCGAAGCTGTGACCTTTCTCCAGGTTGCACCGGATGTATCTGTCCAGTAACTTGTGCTGCTAAGATTTGTTGCAACTTATTTTTTACTTCAGCAATGCTCGGCGGTCTTTTACTCGCATCCTTTTCTAACATTTGCATGATAAGCATTTCGAGGGCAACAGGCGTTGATCGACCCAGCACTCTAAGTACTGGAAAATCAAAAGGGGTGGGAGTATTCGCGCTGGGATCATTGCCTGTCAGTAATTGATGGAGGAGAGTACCTAAGCTATAGATATCCGATTGAACCGTCGTTTGTGATTTTCCATACTGCTCTGGTGCAGCATATCCAAGAGAACCAAAGGCAATTGTATCTTTTGTCTGCCCAGGTTTGAAGAGACGAGCAATACCAAAGTCAATCAAATAAACGTGTGCATCAGGAGTAAGCATGATATTAGCAGGTTTAAGGTCGCGGAAAATAATAGGTGGCTGGCGAGTGTGCAGATAAGTAAGCACTGCACATAGTTGTATGCCAATTTGAAGGGTTTCCTCAATAGAGAGATAGCCATTTTTCGCTTTGTTAAGATGCTCTTCGAGCGTTTCACCTTCAATGAAGTCCATAACAAGATACCATCGGCCACCTTCAGAAAAATGGTCATAAATGCGCGGAAGATTTGGATGCATGAGGCCAGTAAGCATCTGCGCTTCACGTTCAAATGCCTTCACTGCTTCCTTAACCGCATCAGGCTGCATTCCGCTCTGACTCATTTCCTTAATGGCAATAAGACGATTGTGAAATTGAGTATCCACTGCCTTATAAACAGCACCAAAGCCTCCCCTACCTAACTTCGTAAGAATACGATACCGTTGCTTGAGTTCAGAATTGGGAACAAGAAGCCCTGTCAGGGCACCGTTTGTTGTTCCTGGTGTAGGATACTGGATTGACGATGCACTCGTTTGGAGAGGTTTGCCACAGGCAAAGCAAAATGTATTTTGAGCTTGATTAGCTGCACCACAGGAAGGGCAGTAGATATCAGAAGGAACCACGCGCCATACTCCATCTAGTTTTGATAAAGCTTCGATAGAAAAGAACGAGTAAACTCAAATACGGCACTACAAAGCAGTATAAGAAGAGTGTGGTGATATCCATAAGTTACTGAATAAATATAGCCTTGCTGTTGCTTCTAAAGAATTGCGACAATACAAAACCTGCCTTATAGTACACTAACTATGGATGAGTGTCAAGTTTTTTAAAGTGTAATTCAGGGCAATCGCATCTAATTCACCCCATCCAGAACGCGCTGGAGATAGGTGTTGTTCCAACCAGCCTTGAGACGTTTGGCATGGATGCCAACACGAGACGATTTTTCTTGACGCAGCAGGTTGAGACTGATATGGCGTAACACGGCCAGATTTTCATCCGCATGGCCGAGTCTCACGCGTGAGTCATCTTCCCGAAAAGCGACATCCAGCACCCAATGGAGGCTATTTTCAATGCCCCAGTGGCCTCTTACTGCGTAAGCGAACGTTTTCACCGAAGGGAAACTGCGCAAAAAGTAGCGGGTTTCCTGGCTCATCTCTTGCTCAATGCGCCGCTCGGCTCGAACCATCCCAATCCCTCGCAAGCCTTTCCACCTCTTCTCAGGATCGAGATAAGCTAGAATGTCGGGATCACTGATGGTCCAATACTTCCTGATTTCCAGACGCCCATGATCTTTTTCAACGGTTTGATCCGCTTCAGATTGGACGTTGGCAAAGCACTCTTTCTCAGCTAAAGCAAAGGTCGCTTTCACCTCCTCGTACAGGTTGCCCTGATTGTCTTTGAGGGCAAGGGCATAGTCGCCATCTTGCTCGATAATCTGACCGGCAATCTTGGTTTGCGTTCCCATGGCATCGATCGTGACAATACAGCCCGTTAACGCTAATTGCCGTAATAAAACCGGAATAGCGGTAATTTCATTGGATTTCCCTTCGGTGGCCACTTGAGCCAGAACCAAGCGGTTTTCGACTGCCCAGGCACTGACCAGATGCAGGGCTTTCTTTCCTGCGGCATGATCATGTGAGCGGCGAAGCGTTTTCCCATCTATCGCGATCACCCCTTTGACTGTTTTGCTGATCCCCTGGACCCATTGCAAAAAACTGGCTTCAAACTGTTTGGGATCAAGGCATGCAAACACCCGTCCAAAGGTATCATGGGAGGGAATCCCATTCGGGAGATCCAACAGGTCCGTGAACCAGGCTTCTTTGGCCTTTCCGAACTCTTCAATTTCTACCCATCCTTCTGCGCCGCAAATCACGCCACAGATCGCTAGGATGATGATATCTCGTAATCGATGCAGTTTGGTTCGTTCCATTCGTGGGTCTTCTACCTGGGCAAAGATGGTTTCCAGGTCTCGCAGTTCAATTTCTACCATCCCATTGTCTCCGACTTTTTAGAGCCTATTTTATCACCTCCTCACCATTTATTTTTCTGTGGATGGGGTTATTTAGATGCGATTGCCCTGAAGTGTAATTTGATGGAAATACGCAAATTTGATGGAGGAGACCGTACAATAGTTCGGCTCTTCCGCACTTTTCGAGCTACAAGAACCAACTGACAAAACATCCTTGTAGAAGATTCGCTCTCAGAGTAAGTTCATATGTCTCGTATACATTAGCTTAAGCGATGTAGTGCCTTTCCCAAGGCGTTCCCTTGCAGTCATCCTCATAGGCGCAGACTTAAGCCACGTCCTGCTCCATCAGGACGCCTGCAAGAAGCAAGCAAACCACTTACTTCTTGCCATGGACGAAGCAGCTTCATCGGCGCGTTCGTTCATAGTAGGGGTACCCTTTACGGGTACCCTGGGGTGGAAGGGTGTGGCTTAATTCCGCGCTTATTCGATGGTCTCTAGTGACTTGCGATCAGGTTCGGGTAATACGAAGGTCAGCAGGAAACCAACAATGGAAACTATGGTGGCGAAACCCATTGCACCGGATAGATAGATACTGCTGAGCACCATAGGAAAGACGAACACTCCATGTTTGTGCTATGATAGCCAAAACGTTATATATACACCATCCACACAAACCCCTACCGGTCGGAGGAACTGTTTTGATCGTCCTACACGCTCTTTGGGATAATCGCCTATCCGAAAAATTACATATTTGGGCAGAAGCATCCAATCTATTGCTCGCCTCTACCACGAAACGTGCTGGACGGCAAGCAGAAGCGCAGCCATCGCACCAGCACCCCTACGCGCTCAGCCATGCTCTGTTGCGGGAAGCGATAAACGAACTCGCTGGAAGCATGCAACTACAAAGTGCTACCCCTGGCACCTTAACGCTGCTGCTGCCCTCCACTGCTAAAGAGCCTGCATCCTCACCAGAACTTATCCTTGAGAAGGAGTTGAGCGACTCCAGAGTAGTAGGATTGCAGCCATGGGACATCGCAACGCTGAGTCTTGACCCCGGTCTCGCGCTTGATTTCCTGCTGCATTTGCCCAATTACCCGCCGTACCATGTTGCCTTTGGTGACTCGCTCCGTTTCTGGGCCGAAGCCGCGAAGTTCTCGCTGGCATTGCTGACGCGGCAGAGTTATATGCCAAACCTGGAGAAGATAGCACAAAAAGGCGTGCTTAACTTTCGCGCCGCCTGGCGCACTGTCCTGGTGGGCGAAGATACCGAGCGGTTATCCGTGCTGGCAAAAGCGATCCCGCCCCTGTGCTGGTCGTTTCTCCTTGCCGATGAAATGAGATCCTCCGCCATCCAAAACATCGTACAATCGTTTCTCGACGCGACGGTGGATGCCTTTGTGCGTGAAAGCCTGTCCGCGACCTCGCTGCTGCCAGGCAAGTCTGGGCGTAATCGCCCAACAAAGTCGCTTTCACTACAAGAACAGTGGCTGCAAGCCCTCACCTCAGATGACGCGACGCTTACGGCGACGCCCGCCGAATTGCAGCTTTTTTCAGAAAAGCTACAGAGTTGGCTGCATCAGCTTCAGCCAACGGAGGCGAATGCGGCGTTCCGTACCTGTTTCCGCCTCGATGCGCCGGGCGAAGACCATAGCAACCTGGCAGATTGGCGCATAAGCTTTTATCTCCAGGCCAACGATGATCGTAGCCTGCTCGTTCCCGCGCAACAGGTCTGGAAGGAGCGTTCAAACACGCTCACCTTCCTCAAACGCTCATTTGAAAATCCCCAGGAGCGCATCTTGGCCGATCTCGGTAAAGCTTCCCGCCTCTTCCCCACGCTTGAAGAGAGCTTGAAAACCGCTCGTCCGATGGGGCTGAAACTCGATACCGAGCAAGCCTATTCCTTCTTGCGCGAATCGGCTCCATTGCTTGAACAGAGCGGCT
>JADEYI010001992.1_pt1 | contig 11899 bp, 7 predicted proteins | sample 8542331 | NCBI WGS metagenome assembly JADEYI01 (sample SAMN16510988, study PRJNA670497) | mine drainage metagenome | isolation source: biofilm near Copperflume 1 | place: Germany: Marsberg coppermine Kilianstollen | collected 2018-02 | reverse complement strand
CCGAGGAGGAAGAGCCGGTCGAAGAACCTGAACTCTGAAAACATGTGTGAATATGGGGGTAATGTAGCAATGGAACCGAAACGTACGCTAAGCCTTTCGCCTGTTTTCTCACGTTTTACCTTTGCTTCTGCTATGATTTCAGAGGCAGTAACCTCGCTAACGCTTGCCATTCTGTAGTTCTTCACCCGCCAGACGGCGAAGAGGACGATGGTTTCCTTGTGCGACTGACTCGGGCAAGGTCAGGTGATAGGTGCCTTGCAAATTCATATGCTGTAAGGTCAAGGGTGACAAGCGCTCGATATCTTCCTGGAGTACCACATGGCCTTTTGCGCGCAAGTCATCGAGCGCATCCTGCATATAGAGCGTGTTCCACAGGAGCAAGATATTGACGACGAGACCAAGCGCCCCAAGTTGGTCTTCCTGGCCCTCCCGATAGCGCTGGCGAAGTTCCCCTTTCTGTCCGTGAAAGACATCACGCGCGACAGCGTGCCTTCCTTCCCCTCGATTGAGCTGGATCTGAATCCGGCGGCGAAAAAACTCATCGTCAGCGTACGAAAGCAGGTGCAGACTCTTCGCGATTCTCCCGACCTCGCTGATCGCCCGTGCCAGCGTCGTTGGACGACCTCCTCCCTGAAGCGCCCGAATGAGCGTTGAGGCGCTGACCGTACCCAACTTGAGTGAGCCAGCCACGCGAAGCATATCATCCCAGTTGTGAGCAATCAGGTCCAGGTTGATCCGATTACGGGCCAAGCCATTCAGTGGGCCATAGTCGGCCTGCGCATCAATGCGCCAGAAGCGTGTTTCTCCGATGTCGGCCAGGCGCGGGCTAAATTGGTATCCGAGCAGCCAGAAACACCCAAACATGAGGTCCGAGTAGGAAGCCGAGTCCGTCATAATCTCCACCGGGTTGAGGGTGGTTTGTTGTTCGAGCAAACATTCCAGGATGTACACCGAGTCCCGGATGGTTCCCGGAATGACAATGCCATTCAAACCGGAAAACTGATCAGAGGTATAGTTGAGATACGTGACGCCTCGCCCGACACCGAAATAACGAGGGTTGGGTCCGCTATTGATCGACCGAACGGGTACAACGAAGCGCAGACCGTCCACACTGGCCACTTCTCCTCCACCCCAGACGTTGGCGAGTGAGAGTTGAGCGTGTGCATCAACGATCATGGCATTCGCACGGGTGAGGGTTTCGGCTCGTAAATAGTTCTGCTGGACCCAGGACAAGCGCTCCCGCGTGAGTGCGGGAATATCAGGATGGATCAGCGGCGTGAGGCCAACGTTACACGCCTCAGCGAGCAGGACCGCACAGATAGACAAGGAAAGTTCGTCGGCCCGCGCATTCCCTTCACTCAAATGGGAAAAGGCCGAAGCAAAGCCGGTCAGTCGCTCGACTTCTAAGATCACTTCCGGTAAATCCACCAGCGGAAGACGATCCTGCACCTGCCCTCGCAGCCGTTGCAAACTGGCCGGTTCGGGCACTCGGTCGAGGCCAGTAATAACCAGGCTATCTTGCCCAGCGCGCTGTTCAATGCGGACCGGCGTATTGGTGGGGAGATTGGCCGCCGTTCGCAGATAGGCCTCGTGCAAGCGTTGCTGGAGAGACGCCAGTTCGTTTTCGGGCGTGATCTCTCGCCCAAGCGTGCGACACACCTGCGCCCGTGTACTTTCCCAGGCTTCCCCTTGTAAGAGTTTCGCCCGCGGGTCTCCCCAGCGGTCACTGGGTGAGACAAACACATCATGCCGACGCAAGGCTTCTTGCAAGCGATCAATAACGCAGAGAGTGTACGCTGGGCGGTCCACCTGTCGCTCGCGGTTGATCACATACCGACGCCAGGGACGTGTGATGACTTCACGGGGTGCCGCTTGCCATCCGGCGGTGCGTCGTCCCTCCATCCGACGGAGAAACTGCACCGCATCCAGGACTGGCCGTCCCCCAGGAGTGCTCTCGAACTCCAACGTGTGCAGAAAGGTAGGGAGGAAGCGACGCATCAGTGCATATCGTCCGACTAACTCCCCGGCATAGGTGTCGTCGGGAGGCCGCGTCAGCTCACCCACCGCCGTGACTGCTGCCGCGAGCTGAGGCTGAGGAATCCGGGTAAACACCTGCTCTCGCACGGCCGCATCCACATACTCTGTGTCTAACAAGACCAGGCATGCGTCACGAAGTTGGAGGGCCGCCGCGTCCAGATCACGGATGGTCCGTAGGCGTTCCTGTTGTCCTGCTCGTCTGGCGCGGGAAAAGGTGGTGCGCAAGAGCAGATCGAAGAGATCCAGGGCATCGTCGTGTGCGGTCGCTTCAAAGGCGGAGGCAAAAGCCAGCAGTGACGCCAGACGGCGATCTTCTGACATGCGGCTCAGCGTTTGAATACGCGCCACCTGGACGTAGCGTGCCAGGGCTTTGATCCGACCAAGGGGAAGAAACGAGAGATCGAGTTCGCGCACACCGAGCAGGCGCACAGCGTCAATCCGATGCAGAGCAGCAACAAGCCCTGGTGCGGTCACGCGCGTCGGCGCACGCCGCAGACGATCGAGAGGCGTCTGTCGTTCCCCTTCGGGAATGATGAGCAAGGTTTCGAGCAGATGGCGTTGTTCGGTCGTGGGTATCTGAGCCAGGACGCGCCAGAGCCGTTCCTGGGCATGATCGCGCACGCTAGCCACTAGGCGGGCCAGTTGACTCACCCCTGGCAACAGAATTTTCCGATCCACCAAACGCGCCGTCGCGAGATCGAAGAGGACGCTCGGTCGCTCCGCTGTCAACCAGGCCCGCGTGTAGAGCCACCGAACGAGTTGGAAATGGGCTGGTTGATCGGTGAAGTCCTGGTACTCATAGAACCGTTGAATCTCACCGGCATGTTCGCGATGCGTCGTCTCCCGGTCGAGATAGCGTGAGAAGCACGAGAGGTCGGCGATGTCCAGTTGTGCGGCGACAAACGCAACCGCTCCAGGCGGCACATCGAGAGGATTGGCCAGAAAGGTCCCCAGGAAACGAACGGTGCAGATTTGCAAGGCGAAGCCCAGGCGGTTCTGATCCCCCCGTCGTTGACGTATGAGATCAAGATCGGTTTCGCTCACATAAAAATACTTCGACAGTTGAGCCTCCGATGGCTCCCCATTGAAACGACCATAGCGGCGTTCTTGCTCTGCGGTGACGAAATCAACTGGCATGGGCGCACCTCGCCTGCTGGCTTTTTTCTTGAAAGAGAGGGTTTTAAAGACCTGCACGTTCAATCGCGATGCGCAGATCATCTTCGTTCGGGGTCAGATAGATGCCGGTCGTTGAGAGCCGACTATGCCCCAACATGCGCTGAACTTCCGGAAGTTGCGCCCCCTTTTTGAGCATACGTCGAGCCAGACTATGGCGAAGCAGATGGGGAGACACCGCATCAAGCTGCCCTGCTAGCGTCCTTAATCGCTCAGCGTGTTCAAGATTACGCTCTCGCCTGGCAGCCTCACGCAACTGGGCAGCTGCGATCTTCCCCAGATCAGCAATCCGTTGCCGCACCACACGCGTCTTGATCCCTGGAGAAAGCGGACGGCCAGCGCTGGTAATCTGCATTCCGACCAGGAATGCTTCCCGCTCCTGGTCGCTGCCAATAGATGGCATCCCTTCTGGACAGCGCACCTCACGGAGATACCGCACGATGATGCGCAACGCATCAGAGTGCAAAGGCAGCCGTCGAGCCTTTCCCCCTTTGCCACTGCGCACAATAATGGCCCCTCCGGCGACATCGACGTCGCGCACCTGGACGTCGCAGGCTTCCTGCACACGCAAACCTGCATAAATAAGGAGCGCCAGCAACGCTTCATCGCGCAAACGAAGACGAGGATCTTTTTCATTGCGCCCCACTCTGAGCAGTGCATCAACCGCCCCATCGGGCAGAGAGCGTGGCGAAAGCGGTGTCGAAGGAATATCTTCGATCCCCTTGATGGGATTGTCTACCAGTAGATTCTGCTCGACGGCCCAGGCGCAAAAACGACGGAGGGTGGAAAGGCCGCGATTGATGGTGGCCGGCGCTGCTCCATCTTTCTTCTGACGCGTCACTTTCCACTCACGTAGATCCCGATCAACCACCTGCTTGAGATCAAATGAACGCTGGTGTCCGGTCTCCCACCAGAGACAAAATAAGGTGAGATCTGAGCGCACTGCTCGTTGTGTGGCAACGGCGACCCCCGTGGTCATGAGCCATGCCAGGTACCGATCAAGTGGGTTGTCAAGCATCATACCTTCTCCTGCTCTTCTGCGACCGACGAATTGGAATATCTTTGCAGATTATCGGCACCGACAGAATAGCAGAGCAACCCACCATTGTCAACACATTATCGGCACCGTTTGGGACAATTTGGAGGGAAACGCTGCCGATAAGGTTCAGTATCGGCACTGCTAAGTCTCTTGAAAGAACACTTTCTTTCTTCTGCTCAGTTATATCCTTTGATTATTAGCCACATAAAATATGAAATCACAGTACTTATTACCTATTGACTTTTCATACACTTTTATTTATACACTTAATGCGGTAATTACGTATATTTACTTATTAGAGATAATACCCCTCTGTACCGATCATATGGTGTTCCAAATTTGCTGTCTATTCTTCTGTATGGGGCCATGACTTCAGTCTGTTGTACGAGCAGAAACGTACCATAAAAAAACAATGGTAAAGATGGTCTCTAAACATGTTTCTGGCTCTTGAGACAGCTTGAGATGGAGCTAAGCACAAACGCCTCAAAGAGCTGAAAGTGTCTATTTACGACCAGGTCTCTCAATCGGCTCTACGCCACATCGTTTTCCTACTGCTGTTTCTAGGTCGGTTACAACTCTCAGATCTTACATGAGCACAAAAAATCAAGAAAGGAGGAATAAAGAGAGGAACGAGTGTAGGGAGTACTGATTGCTCCCGTGAAGTTTATTTGAAAAAAGAGAGGAGGACGCATATCCTGGCCCGGAGTCTCTCCACCTCTTTGACGCGTTCCCTCTGGCACGCAGCCTTTGTATCAGGGAGACGAGGAGACGAGGATAGGTGTCCAACTCTTTGCTGGCAATGGCCATTTTATTACCAGCCAGAGGTATCCCTGTAGATTCGGGACGAATATTCACTATGGTCCTTTCTCGTATTTCACCCTCTCAGGAATATATTACGGCTGCGTCGATGTGCACTTGTACTATTGGAATGGAAGTGGAAGTGGAGCAATCAATTGCAGTTATTATCAGTACGTTTGACGGGTATGTACCATAGATAATGCTCGTCGGACAAGAGGAGGTGATGAGGACTATAGAGTACAAAGCTGGCAAAGTTCGCTACGTAAACCGGCAGGTGAGGGAGTGTACATTCATGATGACACCCCCCGTGAAAAGGAAGGATATACAGATGAGATCTCTTTTCAAGACAAACGTCGTCAAGTTTATGATGTCCGTGGCTGTCGCCCTTTTGCTCTCTATGGCACTGATGGGTACCGTCGGGACGGTACATGCCGCTACTAGTGGAGGCAACGCCAGCCAACTAATCACCAGGATAACGATTGGATTAAACGCGGACTGCTCAAGCGTGCCCAACACGCCCCAAGCTCACGCGATCCTCACGCAGCACCATCTGTGTGGGTATGGGAAGAGCGGCCCTGACACAATAGTTTATGGCAACTGTGGTAGCCTGAGCATATACCTCTACGACCACGGCGGGGGATACTTACAATGGAGAGGCGAGATCACGTCGAGCCTTGGCCCCTTTGTCAATGCCCAGTATAATGGGGACTTGGACAATGATACTACTGGCCAGTTCGGTTCTGTGAGCAGAAATAGCGGTGTCGTCTTCACCTCCGATTGGCTAGATATCTTCCCCCGATACACGCCGCATTCCCAGATGTACGGTGACATTTACTTCGCAAAGGATTTGCTCTGGTGGGGGCTCACCTGTACCAGCAATGGCTACGTGTGGTCCTCTGTGTATGTAAGGTAACCTAGACAATCCATAGTTCGTAGATAACCTAGGAACACCTGGAGACACAACACAACTCGGAGGAGAGGAGCGTATATGATGCAGCCAACAACACCTGAAACAGTGATCGTAGAGGACCTCCATCGGCGTGAGCAGTTGCTGGCCATGCGTCATCTCCGCCCTGGTACCCAATTACCTCAGTGCAGGGGACTCCTCGCACGGCAGTTACAGGATAACCTCCTGCAACTGCCGGATGAGTGTGATCCGCTGAACTGGCTACAGAAGGAGCGCGGGCAAGTTACCGCGCTCCTCGCGCTGAGTTTGACACTCGATCTTGCTACCCAACTACACCACAGCGCGCAGCAGGTGCTTCGCCTGCATAACGAACCAGATGCACCTCCGAAGTATGAACGACTTGCTGAGCATCTTGCACAGCAGGCGGCACTGTTTGGGCAACTGCTCACGTCGACCGACGAATGGGAAGTTCCTGCGTCCTATACTGAGAGTATTACCGATATTACAACCTCTGAGCAGCTTATTGGCGAATTAGCGCGGCTTCGCCGTCAGAGTACAGTGCCGGTCGAGTCCTCGCCAGACCGCTCGTTACTTGAGCCAGGACGCAAAATTCTTCTCGCGGATCTCTTACGCTTACCTGAAGCCATCGATCCAGTGCGGTGGCTTGAGGAGGAACGCGGTGAGTTGTCCGCACGCCTTGTACTCGCATACCTTGCACGCCAGTCGTGCCCACCGCCAGATTTCCTCGTGACGGCACCACATATCCATACCCGTCCTTCTGTCCGTCCGAAGGTGCGTCTCCACGTTCAGCGCACTCTTTGGATGTGGGTGGAGCAGATCGACTTTTTTGAACTCGGCTTTGCTCTCCACCTGCATGCGCGCATTCATACTCCAGGCGCATGGGCGCCGTCGCGGCATTCGACATCCTTCATGCCTTTACAATGGGAGGGGTTTGACCGGGTTGTCGATAACTATGGCTATCACTACCTCACACAGTTCGCCAATTACGAACTGTCGAACCGACTTTGGTGGTGGCGGGAGCGACTCACCCTTCTCTGTTGGCCATCGGTTGGGGATGCGCATGAACTCGTCTTGCAGTCACAACCGGCCGCACTCGCTGCGTACCGGGTGCCACTGTTAGGCGACGAATTAACTCCCCTGCCAGGCCCCATCCTTGGGGAGATGCGCTTGAGCATCCCGCTGCATTGATGCAGTGGGCAATTCAGATAGACCTGCAATGAAGCTACTCACGAAGGCCCCACAGACATCTTTATTGAAGTCGAATTTCCTTGCTGTAGATGTAGTATACTCTTTAGAGGGAACTTGGAGGTCACTTCTTCTAGATCTCTAGACTTTGCGTATCGTCAATGACATCCCTGTGATACGAGCCCTGCCTTTTACCGGAGATTACGGGCAATTGTGGCACCAGGTCTTTCCATGATACCGAAAAGAGAGTACATCAAATGAACATGAAGAAGGAATCTCCTGATCCGCAAAGCTCTACCAGCACAAGAGTGGAGGAAAGCGTACCGACCACGACACTAGAGGATACCAACCCTGACCAGCAGACTAGACAGTCATCCACTTTTGCCATTACTTTGACAGGAATCTCTAAGCACTATCGAGGTGCCAAAAGAGATGTATGGGCGCTGCGCGACATCCATCTAAGAATCGAGCCAGGCATCTTTGGTCTCCTTGGACGAAACGGTGCGGGCAAAACGACGTTGCTCCAGATCATCGCGACATTGCTCAACGCTACAGATGGTAGTGTGTCTATTGGCCCCTACGACACCCAGCGCGACCGCTGGGCAATTCGCCATCACCTGGGCTATCTACCCCAGGAGCATGGATTTCATCCAACACTCACAGTGGCAGAGACACTGCGCTATCTTGCAACCCTCAGTGGTATACATCCTGCAGGACCGGCTATTACACGTGCGCTAGAAGCGGTGAACCTTACCGATCGCATATATTCACGTGTCGGTTCACTCAGTGGAGGAATGCGCCGTCGTCTTGGTCTCGCGCAGGCGCTACTGGGCGATCCGTTGGTGCTCATCGTCGATGAACCAACAGCAGGTCTCGATCCGGTAGAGCAACAGCGTTTTCGCACACTGCTTGGCACATTGAGCGCTCAAGGTAATCGCACCATCATCCTCTCAACCCACGTGATTGAGGATATTGCAATATGCGCCCATCGCCTCGCTGTTTTGGAGCAGGGCCACCTGCTTTTCCAGGGATTCCTACCTGATTTGACAGCATATGCCAGGGGCCAGGTCTGGCTGTGGAGAACAAGCATCGAGACAATCGAAGCTGCACGAGAGGGCCGACAAATGGTCGTTACGTCCATCACGCCGGTCGAAGATCTTTCGCTCAGGCTGAATCATCTCGTTGATGCCCGCGTGGTGGGGAGGCAACCTGATCCGATGGCTGTTGAGCATAAGCCAACACTAGAAGATGGCTATTTTGCCCTGCTGGGAAAAATGAAGGGAGAGCACCAATGAGCCCGAATCTTGTACGTGAGATGCACGCGACAGCACGAGGACCGAAAGCAAGATGGGCCGTAGGTCCAGCGATCATTCGTAGTATACGACGCGTGGGCAGCGTGATTCTGTGCGAGATCCGTCTGCATATGCGTGCACCAGCACTGTGGATCATCACAGCTATTTTCGCACTGGCTGCTGCTACAGGAGTACTGCTTCTGGGCAATGTAGCATCCGGCACTCTACCCGCAACCGTGACAACCAGCCGCGCAGTGTTCTTCTCTTTCATTCTCCTGCCGTTCCTCTTCACACGAACATTTAGGCGTGACCGGGTACGCAGGTTCAGCGCTCTACTCTGGGTACGTCCCCTGGCTCCCGCAGAGTATGCCCTGGGGAAGGGATTGGCGAATCTCACTCTTAGCCTCATCCCATCACTGACGGCCCTTTGCGCTGGCTGGCTTACGCTTGTAATAGTAAGTGGTACTCTACCACCACCTGTCCTCTGGCTCTCCATGCTCCCGATAGTAATAGTTGCAGCTCTACTAGCGACGGCATTTGCGCTCCTATGTATCTACCTGGCACCATGGCCCATCCTTGGAACCCTGGCCAGCGCGGCCATCCTGTTCTACCTATCATTTGTCACGCCGCAAACCTTGTTGCAACTGGGCAATTGGGGAGCAATGACTGATTATTACTATTCACCCAGTATTGCCTTTGGACCCGATGGAGCATTGCTGCTGGCACATATCCAGGTTTACCTGGCACTTGCCCTGCTCTGCCTCGTCTTAATGGCACTTAGTGTGCAAGTGCGAGAGCGTTACGGTGCGAAGCTACGTATTCATTGGATCAGCATACTGAGCGCTACCGCTCTGGCAATGGTCCTGACACTGACCTCTATCATTTACTTTCAGAAGCTTACGGCCAACTACGTAGCGCTTGGTCCTGCTCCTTCACCAATCGGTGCAGATGTCAGTCACTATCAACTCGCAGTCACCCTGAATCCCACAAGTGGCGATCTGGAAGGTACAGCCACTTATGTTCTCACCCCATCAGAGCATAATGAGAACAGCTACCCCTTCGCACTCAATCCTGGCTTGAAGATCCAGCGAATACTCCTCGCTGATACTGGGTCTGCACTGCCATACACATCCGATCTTGGGTGGACGAATGTGAACCTGAGCAGTACATCTATGGCTGTTGGCAAGCCCATCACACTGACTATTATTTATGCAGGCCAACTGGCGCTCGACCGTGATGACTATGCACCTGTTCCCTGGATGGGTCTTCAAGCCAGTGGTACCTTCTCTCAAAATTCAGCCCCGATTCAGGACTATAACGGGCAGGGAATAGCCTTTCTAGAAGGCTACGGTGATTGGTACCCGCTCCCCTGGACGAAGACATCTGCGCTCCTGGGAGGAAACCGCCAGTCTTTTGATGAGGTTAGCGTGCGGCTACCTGCTGCTTTCACCGTCTTTAGCTCGTTGGGAGTCCCCAAACTTACGGCAGATGGGCGATGGAAGGCGATTGATGTGCAACCAGCAGGTGTACTACCAGCGGCCTTCTTGGTAGCACTGGCTGCTCCTAGCAAAGTGAGGATGAGTGGAGAAGCAGTGTACTACCAGGGTACTCCGCCAACAGGAGAGGTAGCAGAACTTGATGCCAACATGATGCAACAGTTTCAACAGCTCGATACCTGGCTTGGCCCATCATCCCCTACATGGATAGGGGTGGTTGTGCCATTCCTTAATCATGTAGTGGTAGGACCTGGCCTGCTTTTGTTGCCGGATACGCCGGATGGTGCGACTACATCGGCAGCGGCTGTCTCTCAGCGTGCACGCTATCGTGTGACAGCACAGGAAGTTGCCAATGCATGGTGGTTCAATGCGATTCAAATCCGCTCTCAAGACGCGAGTTCATTTTATAATGAACCGCCCTCACTGCAAACACCGAATGGCCGCGTCTCTCTGCCAGTTAACGACAGTTCACTCTTGTCCCTCCTCGCCTCCTACACAGCGGGAAAGATAGCCGATAGCATCCTCGGTCAGGATTTTTCTACACAGGAGCTTGCGACACTACGCGATCTTGCGCAAGAAGAAACTCACCTTCAGAAAGGAGGAGCGCCATCGCCAGAACACGAGGCACTCTTGGGCCAGGCAGCGAACCTTGGCATCGCAGCAACACGCTTTCCAGGTGCAGTGCTTGCCCTCGATCACCTGGAAGCTGAGATTAGTATGACCGGTATGACGCATTTGTTGCATCAGTTCGCTCTCCAGTATGCCCAACAGCCCGCTCGCCTTCAGAACTTCATTATGGCAGCAAGTACAGCCCTCGATCACAACTTTGGACCGGAAATAACTCCATTTCTTCCACCGGATCAGATTGCATTCATAAACATACTCCAGGAAGAAAAAGGGATGCGACAACATGAGTAAGAGCAACTCTCCAAAGATATTCTCCGCTCATAACTGGTCATGCCGGGTCTCATGGATCGCTTTCGAGGCGCGGATGTCTGTATCCTGGGTCTGGCTAGTACCAATAGTAGGCGTCGGAGGCATGTTTCTGGTATTAAACCGGAGCAGTATATCTCCGGCATCCTACCCTTTCGTAGTACGCACAGTCCTTGAGCTAGGGCTTCCCTTTCTCGGCATCTTCCTGGTGATACCGCTCCTTTCTGCAGAATGGGAGCAAGCGACACTCGTTCAATTGGCCCTGCGGAAGCCGCTCTTGCATATTCTACTTTTGAGACTTCTTTTATGCCTACTCTACCTGGCTCTTTTAGTTATCATCACTTCACTTGTAAGTCTCACCAATACATTGGTAATACCAGGTGGTAGCAGAGCAATTCAATGGGTAGCCTCAGTGCTACTGACAGTCATGGCACCAACCTTGTTACTGGCAGCATTCGCCCTCCTGACGACACACGTCACCTGTAGTGCTTCTTCTGGTTATCTTCTCGCGATCGGCTACTGGTTTGTGAACATACTCGCAGAGAACTTGCCCCGGCTGAGTATACTACGTCCATTTCTACTCTTTAGCTGGACTTTTCCTCCTTTATTCAGTCATATCAACTGGCTTGAAGGAAAGATGATATTGTGTATTGTTAGTATAATTCTCCTGATGATGCAATTTCCCCTTCTTACCAAAGAGGCACGACTCATACAGAACAAATGGGAGTGAGAGAGCCACTTTTTAGGCCTAGTAGGCCTGGTGCTGGGAGTAATAGAGCAACCGACCTCGAACGTACGCTAAGCGATCAAACCCCTTTAGAAGCCTGCAAGAGATGAAAATAGCTTTCGATTCAAGAAAATGTTTTGAGTAAGTAATTTTACCTGCAATATTCCCTCAAGCTGTTCTTTCTGAATGTCCCTGGCTCTTAGCGTACGTTTCGGTTCCATTGCTACATTACCCCCAATATGCAAAAGGATTGATAAGCATGTCCGCATCTGATGCACATCGTCCATCACA
>JADEYI010001991.1_pt1 | contig 11899 bp, 10 predicted proteins | sample 8542331 | NCBI WGS metagenome assembly JADEYI01 (sample SAMN16510988, study PRJNA670497) | mine drainage metagenome | isolation source: biofilm near Copperflume 1 | place: Germany: Marsberg coppermine Kilianstollen | collected 2018-02 | reverse complement strand
CGCCCGCCGCTTCGAGTAGCGCCGTGTGCATGTCGAAGAGCTTTCGGCTGAAGCCTATGCCCCCAGGATAAGAGTCATACAGAAATATTGTACTCTGCCCTGTAAAGGGGTTCTTCACTTGCGGCACAACCCCCAGGTCGCGGGGGTCGCACATCAGGTAAAGTGGGGCCATTTGCGACATTACATTGCCCAGGCCCACAAGCCCCGCCTGAAGCGCATCCTTGCCCGGCATATTCTCGGCCACTACAGGCGGCACGCACAACCAATAGGCTGTGGTGTGTAACTCCTGCTCAGGCAGGTGTATTTTGCCCCAGCCGACGTTCTCGTGCGTGCCCAGTTTTATCTTCTTGTAAATTGTGGCTTGCGCTGACACCATGACATCGCCATAGTTGCGCGTCGCCTCCTGAACTTCACCTGATGCTATATCTAACACCTTTAAAGTGACCGCAAGGTTCGCATCTGTATAATAATCGGCGTCAACTGCTCGCACATAGGCTTTCTGCTCATCCCAATCAAGCGTGTCAACGTGGTATTGCTGGCCTTCGTGCAGGTAGATAGCTTCCTCGTGCAGAAGGGTCAGCACGGAGAAGCGATCCATCTCGCCTATGATGCGCGGGGTCGGATCGCCGGCGTTGATTATAACAAAGTTTTCTGCCGCTGCGGTACGCAAAGATATATTTTCTGCGGGGAAATTCTCGCTCGACCAGTGCCACATACCCCCCGCGTGCCGCACTACCATTCCTTCTTCCAGGTATTCGAGCATCTGCGCTGTTTCGGCCACATTGTGATTGCCGTAGCCTTCATCATCTCGGAAAGGCAGCTCGAAGGCAGCGCATTGCAGATGGCTCATCAGGATAAAGAGGTTATCAGGGTTGACGAGGCCGTTCTCCGGTGAGCGATTGAAGAAGTAGTCGGGGTTGTTCACCAGAAACTGGTCCAAAGGCGAGGAACCGGATACCATTATAGCCAGCGAATGTGTCGAGCGCCGTCCTGCTCTGCCCGCCTGCTGCCATGTGGAGGCTATAGTGCCCGGATACCCTACCAGCACCGCCGCTTCCAACGCGCCTATATCTATCCCTAGCTCCAGCGCGTTTGTGCTCACTACGGTGCGCACCGAGCCATCGCGCAACCCCCGCTCGATCTCACGTCTCTGGTTGGGCAGGTAGCCGCCCCTGTAGCCGCGCACCTTTTCAGGGTCGTGCCGGTGGATGATGGCTGCCTGGCGCAGGTAGGTGAGCAACACCTCCACTGTGACGCGTGTGCGCCCGAAGACGATGGTCTGGATGTCGTTGGCGAGGAGTTGTGAGGCTATATCGGTGGCTTCGAGGAGAGCCGAGCGCCGCAATCCTAACTCTTTGTTGACTACGGGAGGGTTGTAGAAGATGAAGGTTTTTGGACCCTGAGGCGCGCCGTTGTTGTCTACAAGCGTTACGGGTGCGACGCCTGTGATCCTCTCGGCAAGCTCTTGCGGGTTGGCGATTGTGGCCGAGGAGCAGATAAACTGCGGGTGCGAGCCGTAGAAATCGCAAATACGCATCAGCCGCCGCATGACATTAGCCACATGCGACCCAAATACACCCCGGTAGTTATGCAGCTCATCAATGATGACGTACTGGAGGTTCTCGAAGAGCCGCACCCACTTGGTGTGGTGCGGCAGCACGCCGCTGTGAAGCATATCAGGGTTAGAGATGACAACGTGCCCGGCGGTACGTATCAGCTTACGAGCAGCGGGCGGTGTATCTCCGTCATAAGTGTAAGTTTTGATGTCACGTCCTAGCGCGGTGGAAATGGCGTAAAGGTTGGCAAGCTGGTCCTGTGCGAGTGCCTTTGTGGGAAAGAGGTAAAGAGCGCGTGCTTCGGGGTTCTCCAGGATTGTGTTGAGCACAGGCAGATTGTAGCAGAGCGTCTTGCCCGAAGCGGTAGGCGTGACCACAGCCACATGCTCACCTCTGTGTACGGCATCAAGAGCATCGCGCTGGTGGGAGTAAAGCTCATCTATGCCCAGAGCCTTGCAGGTGGCAGTCAGGTGAGGGTCGAGCCACGCGGGGAAGGGCGCGGTGCGGGCTTGTCGCTCCGGTAAGTCATGCCAGTATGTAATCCGCTCCCGGAACATCGGCGAGCGGCGCATATGGTCTATCAGTTGGGTGAGGTTCATAAGTAAGGTTGGTATGCTTTGGGTTCTCGACACGCCTGCTCTACGGCTTGTCACCGCGACGATGCTGCGGGCTATACAGCAGATTTGTAAAGTGACAGCCCAGGAATACGCGTAAAATGCCTGGTGTTGCCTGTTATCAATGTGAGGTCGTGAGTAATGGCGGTCGCCGCTATCAAGAGATCCATATCAGCGATTAGCTGACCCTGCCTTCGTAGATCCCCACGAACTCTGGCAAAGATTCTCATAACTGGTTCATTCAGAGGCAGGACCCTTATCCCCTCTAGAAATTGGAGAAATATCTCTTCACTGGTTTTTGGATCCCTTGCATAGTAAACACCTTCATAAATCTCACCATAACTGATCAAGGAGATGGCAAGTCCTTGATTGCCTAGCGAAGAAAGGAGTTGTACAGCCGGTGCTTTGCCTTGAAGCCAGTCAGCTACCAGGTCACTATCGACCAGATAACTCATAGCTCCACCGGCGGTCGTGAGGAAATCCTCCGGCTCTCGTAAATGTTGCTTTTCAACTTTTCGGTATCTACAAGACCAGCCCATCCGCCCGCAGACCCAAGAAAGGCTTCGTAGCTGGCTTCGCTGCCCTGATTCTTCTTGTACGAGCGCTTTACCAGGCGAATTGGTCTAAGCACTGCAAGTGCACCTTCTTCGTTCTCAATGATGACCTGCTCATGCCTGCGAATCACTTCGTCAATGAATGCTTCCGGGTTGCTTGAGAATTCTTGCAACGAGATGGTCTTAACCTTCCTGGACATAATACTTACCTCCTCTCTTCGGGCTGCCTGCTAGAATTATAGCACAGGAGGCGTAGCCTCTATCTTACCCAGCCTCTCTTTTGCAGCGCCTCGCGTCCGATCTGGCCCAGCACAATCTGCTTGCCCTGCGGGAGATATGAGTGCCATTCAAGGCGTGCGCGCTCAAACCACTGGTACTCGCTGCCGTCGGCTTTGATGCTCTCGCTCAGTGGGAAGCCGAAGGTCGCAAGCCCGCCATTATCCCGCCAGTAGGTGAGGAACGGCCCACTCACCGAGTGCCCTGTGGGCCCAAAATAAACGTTGGTATCTGTGCTGGGGAAGAAGTTGATGGTGCGGTAAAAGGTGCCTGCGGTCAACTCGGCTCCGAGGCGCCCCAGATTGATCTTATTGTTCTGGTATTCCAAACGCGCCCGCTCAAAGTACTGTACGGTAACACCGTTCTCGACAAACTCTTCTGTCAATGGATAGCCAAACTGCGCGAGGCCGCCATTGCTCAACCAGAAGTCGCGGAAACCATGCCCGATATTGTGTCCTGTCTGCGGGAAGTAACTGGAAACTACGGGGTCGCCTGGTTGTGCTTTGTCGGAGGGGAGCGGACCCGCCACCATAGCGATTGTGGGCGTTGGTGAGGGTGGCAGCGTGGCTGTAGGGGGTACAGGTGTCGAAGTGGGAAGGGCGACGGTTGGAGGAGGCGTTGGTGGTAGCTGCTGGGCTATTGTTGCTGCTGTTGGGCTGGGGATCGTTACAGCGCTTGCCGGTATGTTCGAAGCCCACGCCCCGTCTTCGTTGCCGGCCACCATCCGCCCGCTCTTCGGCTCCATTGCCACCAGCATACCTCTATTCTGAGCAGCGTCAGGCCTGACTTCAAGCCAGGTAGCTGAGCCGTCGAGCGACTGGTATGCTCCTTCTGAAGTGTCAATAAGGAGCGCACCTGCACTGCTCGACATAATGTAGCTTATGGGGAGAGGCAGGGCCTGTTGAGGTGCGCCTGGAACCGCAGATGCAGGCCCTGCTATACTCTTCGGCATGTTCGCCAGGCTCCAGCTATCGCCGCTGTCAGTCGAAACGAAAAGGCCATCTGTGGCTGTGGCCGCGAAGAGGTTGTCGCCACTCCACGCCAGCCCGATTATCTCACCCTGGTTGTTAGGCAGCAGGTGCATACCGAGCGATGCCGACTTCCAGGTTAGGCCGCCATCGGTGGAGTTGTAGATGTATGCCGGTGGGTGATAGCCCCTCGCGTAGCGTAGCCCAACGATGATCCGCGAGGGCGCTTTCGGGTCGGCTGCAAGGGCTGTAATCCACCCGCCAGGTGGGAGCCCACCGGATGCGGAGTGCCAGCTGGCTCCGCTGTCGGTCGAGCGGTATAGCCCGCCCAGCCCGTCCATACCTGCATATAGAATCTGGCGATTGTTCGGGTAAGGTGCTAGCCAGCGTATGTGTGCGCCGTTCGGCGATATATTTTGCGTGGGTACGTCCTTCCAGGTGGCGCAGCTATCATCGCTCTGGCGCAGCCCGCGTGCTGTGGTTGCGTAAAGGCTGGCAGGCCCTGCTTGCCCCGCCTGAGGGGTTACTAGACGGAGCGAACGGGCCTCTGAGTTGCAGTTCGCCCAGCTATTTCCGCTGTCACTGCTGTATGATATGCCGCCCGCACTAAGAACATAAAGTGCCTGCGGGTTAGCGGGGTCGAGGGTGACACTCCACGCGCCTGCGGGCAGCGCACCAAGCCTGGTCCACTGACTGCCCGCGCCTTGAGCGGCGGAAAGGCCACCGGTAGTGAGCAGCGCAAGGATGCACAGCGTCAGGCACAGATGTATGAGCTTACTTTTCTTCTTTTTCATCTCCGGGCTTTCTAGCTGGCTCGTTGGGTCTAACTTCCTGTGAGGCTATTTTGCCTTCCTGTAGAAGCTTTCGCAGAGTAGAGCCATTGGGTGTTGGGAGATCAGGCTCAAGGTCGGCGAGAGGTTGCAAGACAAAGCGGCGATCCCACATATGAAGATGGGGCACCACCAGGCTGGCGGTCCTGATATTTTTGGAGCCGAATAAGAGGATATCAATGTCTATTGGCCTCGGCCCCCACTTTTCTCCATCAACTCGCCCCTGCGCTTCCTCGATGCTCTTGCAATGGCGCAGGAGAGTTTGCGGCTCTAGCTTGGTCTCGATCTGCACGACCATGTTAAGGTAGTCAGGTTGGTCGGTGACGCCCCAGGCTTTGCTTTCGTAGAGGGGCGACTTGCGCAGGAGATTTGTCACAGGTAGTCGCTCGATAGCCGCCAGTGCAGCTTCAATCTGGGCCTCCCGATCTCCCATATTGGAACCGATCCCCAGGTAAACTGTAGTATCCTTAGCCTCGGCAGGCATAATCTTCCTCTTTCCCGCCTTTGGCGGAATTACTTTCCGCTTCGCGGAATTATGAGTTAGCAATTATCAATTGGATTACCGTAACTCACGTTACGCAGGGAAGGGGCGGAGATACAAATCCTGGTAAACCATCCCTTGCTCGCAATAAATACTGCAATAAATAGAACCTTTGCGCTCTTTGCGCCTTTGCGTTCCGTAGTCAGTGGTCCGTTGCGTAAGGTGAGTTATAGTAATGCAATTCATAATTTGGTTACGGCGTCGGCTACTCTGCATACTTCTACTGCCTGGGCTACGTCGTGGACGCGAACAATATTGGCACCATTGGCTATGCTGATCGCCAGGGTAGCGCCTGTGCCGGTGACGCGCTCGGCTGGGGGCGGGGCTTCCCCGCCTCGTGTCTCCGCCAGGATTTTGCCAATGAAGCCTTTGCGTGATGTGCCTATCAGTATACAGCAACCGAGCGAGCGTAGCTCGCCCAGTCTCCTGATCAGCTCCAGGTTGTGAGCAGTTGTTTTCCCGAAGCCTATTCCGGGGTCCACTATAATGCGCTCTTTCTTCACACCGGCGCTTGCAGCTTGGTCAATGCCCTTGCGTAGATAGTTTATCACCTCGCCCAGTAAATCGTCATAGTGCGGGTGTTGCTGCATAGTGCCGGGTGTGCCCTGGATGTGCATCAAGACAAGCCCTGCGTCTCTCTTTGCAACTACCTCAGCAATCTCAGGGTCGTCGCGCAGGCCCGTTATATCGTTGATGATGTGCGCGCCTGCATCGAGCGCAGCTTCTGCTACTGAGGCCCTTCTCGTGTCTACAGAGATGGGCAGCGCCACACCATCCGCCGCCACGAGCCTCTTTATCAGCGGCACAACACGCCGTATTTCCTCCTCCCAGGGTACAGGTTCAGAGCCGGGACGCGTGCTCTCTCCCCCTACGTCGAGAATGTCGGCCCCCTCAGCCGCCATCCTCCGCGCCTGGGCCACTGCCGCCTCTACGTCATCACCGAGGGCGTCGCCTGAGAAGGAGTCGGTTGTCATGTTAATGACGCCCATGATGAAGGTGCGCTTGCCGAGGGGCAGCGTATATTGCCCGACTTTCCAGGGCTTCGGTTCAACATCCAGATTCCAGAGCAAACCTTGTACCTGCCGTGCTACGTCGGGTAGGCCCCAGCTCTGCTCCTGTAGCTTGGCAAGGAGGCTGTCGTACTGAGCGCGTGTGCCTGTGAGCAGCGCTGTAGTTTCGTCTCTCTCAAGGGTAGCGCAATCTCGGTGCACAGCACAATCGCCGCCCCGCGCCAACATCTCCTGCTTCAGGGCGTTGGCCGCCACGCACGACAACCCCTCCAGCCTCACAGGGAAGAAAGCGCCCTTGCTCTGCATGATCTCTCGCCCGGGCTCCTGCGCCCCTACGCGCTTCAATTCTTCCGCAAGGAGCCGCTCATCGCTGCCGATGATGCGTGCGTTGTTGTCAGGTCTGCTCTTGTGCTCGTGGTTTGGCATGGTTGGTGGCGAGGGACTAATCTCTAATCCCGCGTATGAACTGCAAGAACTCTGCTCGCGTTGGCGGGTTGTTCTTGAAAAGGCCACGCATGGCTGAGGTTACCATCGTGCTGCCCGGCTTTTTGACGCCGCGCATGATCATGCAGAAGTGCTGAGCCTCGATTACCACGCCTACTCCTGTGGGGTTGATTGCCTCTACTATGGTATCGGCGATCTGCGAAGTGAGGCGCTCTTGTAACTGGGGACGCCTGGCGAAGCCCTCTACTACTCTTGCCAGCTTCGACAGCCCAACAATGCGGCCCGCCGGTATATAGCCGACGTGCGCTTTGCCTGTAAAAGGCAGGAGGTGGTGCTCGCACATGGCCGTGAAGGGTATATCACGCAGGATGACCATTTCTTTATGGTGTTCCTCGAAGCCGACCGACAGGTATTCTCCCGGTTCAGCAGCAAGCCCGGCAAAGACCTCTTCGTACATATCGGCTACACGCCGGGGGGTATCTACCAGACCCTCACGCTGTGGGTCTTCGCCTATCGCTTCCAGGATGTCGCGTATCGCTGCCTCTATCTTCTCTCGATTCACCCGTGTTCCTCCCTCCCGTTTATGTAGGGATCAGGCACGAGTATAACACAATCCGGCCTGGTAGACCCAGGACAATATCCTGCTATGAAAGCAGCCTTATCTCAGGCGCTCCGGCTCTGCATCTACTACAGGGTTCCGGCGAGATCTCTCGTGGCAAGAAACATGCTAATACCATTGTTTGTGGGCATCCCACACCGGGCGCGCCGTTGATTATAAAATCTGATTAGGCTATAATTTCGTAAGCTTATTGTAAGGCAACGCGGGTAGCTTGTCTTGCCCTACTGACAGTGTTGAGGCGTCGTAGGCACCGGACCTCATGGAAGTAATTCTCATTGAGGGCAACCCGGTTTGCGGTTTCGCTCCCACCTCCGATATTCGCGGGAGCAACACACTCAGGAAGGTGAGGGCAAACGCTTTGCTGATGAGCGTACAGTGTCTACTGAACTGCGCCCTGACGATACTGTCCTGCTCCTCCTGGAAAGCACAATGTTGGACCTATCACCGGCCTCGGACAACCAACTGGTTCTGCGGGTAGCAGATGGTGACGCCTCAGCCCTGGAACAACTGTACGACCGTTATGTGCGGCAGTGTTTTGGGTTAGCATTGCGTATGCTTGGAAATGCTGGGGTGGCCGAAGAAGTTATACAGGAAGTATTCTTGAAGATCTGGAATCAACCAAGAAGCTACTCTGCTGAAAAAGGTAAGTTTGCCAGCTGGCTGTTGAGCCTGGTCCACCACAGGTGTATAGACGAGCTAAGGCGTAGATCGCGCACGGAGGTGGCGCTCGACGACCCGGTGACAGGTAGCTTGCTCAACACTGAGGCTGATCCTGATCCCGACCCTGCTGATCAGGCGTGGACTCGCGAGCAACAGCGCGTTGTCAGAGAAGCTTTAGAACAAATCGCCGCGAACCAACGCCAGGTAATTGAGCTTGCGTACTTCAGAGGCCTGTCGCAGAGCGAGATTGCCGCGAAGCTGGACCAACCGCTAGGGACAGTCAAGACGCGCATAAGGCTGGGGTTGCAGAACCTGCGCGTGTTGCTCGATGCGCATGGCTTGCTGGCTGATTAAAGGTCACAAATTGCGAGCTATTATGCTTAATGCCACCACACCTGAACAAGGTAGCGTATAACAGGTGGCGGTGTTCGAGCGCCGTGACAGGAAAATATAATCGCGAATGACGCAAGTAATCTTTGCTCCAGAGCGGCCCACTTACAGTAAGGGCACTGCCGAGCTAGTTAGGCAAACTATGGACCGGCAAACATCAAACAATGAAGATGATTATGAAGTAAAGCTGGTAGACTACATGCTGGGCGTGATGGAGCCTGCCGCTGCCCGGAGCTTCGAAGAGAGCCTCAACGAATGCCGCAGGCACGTAGCCATAGCACGTGAGTATACCGAGATCTTGGGTTGGCTGGGTGCGTCTGTACCGCCCGTAGAGCCTCCAAATGGGCACAAGACGCGCCTCATGTCGCGGGTTGCTTCTACTCCACAGGTGAGCGATCATGATACGGCTGCGGTTACCCCCGTACCCGGCGCGCCCAGCCCGGACGGCTTGCGGCTGCTGGAAAACGAAAGCCCTGAGAGTGAAACCGGTGTGGAAGCCCCAACGGGCTTGCCTGTTGGGGCTTCCAGGCGGCAGGTCAGTTACCTGATGCCTGTCTTCGCGGCTGTGGCTGCCGCTTTGCTGATCTTTGCAGGTTGGTGGGGCTGGTCGGCGCAGAACCGCCTCAATATACCTTCCGGTTATACTGCTGTGGCCATTCAGGGGCAAGGCAACCTGAAGAATGCCTCGGCTGTAGCTTTTGTCAACCCATCAACTAACAACGCGTATCTGGTGGCTAACGGCTTGCAGCCGCTCCCCGCCGGCGAAGTATATGAGCTGTGGCTTCTCCCACCACAGACAGGCGCTGCCCCCGCTCCTGCGGGCACATTCACCTCAAGCGCAGCAGGGACTGCACGGAGCGATGTGCAGCCTTCAGGCAATTTGCGGGACTATGTAGGCTTTGCTGTCTCAATAGAGCCGGCTCCCGGCGGGCCTAAGCCCACAGGCCCGATAGTGATGACTGGTAACTACTCGATACCTTGATGCCTTAGTTGCATCATCTGCTTTGCAAGCGGCTGATATTAAGAAGAGGCCCTCCTCAAGGAGGGCCTTGACTCTACATGGGCCTGCCTTGCTTACTGACTGGCTTTGCCCTGGGTCCTTATTATTACCGCTTTGGCTGACGCGATGTTCGCGTTGGCGGTTGAGACGGTAGCCTCGACCAGGATGTTGCTGCCTGCCTTGATGTCGGACTGCACCGCGTTGCTCAGCGCAGGTTGCCCACTTGTGATGGCAAGCGACCTGTAAGCTGTGTTGCTGTCGAGGGTCAAGGTAATGCCGTTGCGGTTACGTGGCGTCTGCAGTGTTACGGTGTTGCCGTTTACTGCGCTCACGCGGCCCGTTATGATCTGAGTCTGGGAGTTATCCACACGCAGGCCATAGGCGTTTATTGTGCGTGTGGCGGCTACTTTGGAAGGGGTGCTGGAAGTTGAAGGGGGCTGTGTTGGGGTTGCGGAGCCTGTGCTTGTGGTTGTCTTCACTGCCTGACCGAGTACCTGCACCTTGTCGCCAACCTTCAGTGAGCTGACACTTTGAAAGCCGTTGTTGAGCACTACTGTGCTGCTTGTAGTGTTAACTACGATCTCTTCGCCGCGCAGCCCTGTAAGGGTAATTGTGCTGCCGCTGATTGATTTCACAGTGCCGATAACCATGTGCTCAGAGAGGAAGGAGCTTCCCGCCTTGCCGCTGCCACGTCCCGCTAACTGGCCCGGTGCGCTCTTTTTACCCGCAATGGCAGAACCTAGCGCGTTTCCCTGTGTAATTACGCGGGCGTCCACCACCTTCGGGTCGTTTGTACTCATACCGGCTACAACTACTTCCTTGCCCGACTGCACATCGCTCAAAGTACCCTGTGTGGCCTTGTTGTTTTTGTTGACTACAATCCAGGTGGTGGCGTCCGTGTTAACTCTCTCGTCTCCACTCTTTGTTGTGACGGTCAGTGTTGTGCCTGAAATTGTGTTTACCTTGCCAATCAGACGTACAGGGTGTGGCCCCGTCTGGACACTGCTTGAAGTTGGTGTCTGAGATTGAGTAGGTGTTTGCGCATTGGCAAGCCCGGCGAAGATGCCGAGTGCCACCAGGCTGGTTGAGAGAGCGCCTATGCCCAAAGTTGTCGTAAGTCGTTTCATTGGATTTATACCTCCGTTATTCTTTCTTGAACTTAGCCCTTGATTGCTTGCCCTTACTTGTCGTAAGGCATGGTCAGCTAACTTGCCGTCGTTACCCTTATTATACGACGTTGTGCTCGAAGTTGTGTCAACTGAGGGTAAAATGTTTGTAAAGTGCTCTGCGGCAAGAGCTTACCAGATTTCCCAGATATCGGCGGGGTGGACGACAGGGGAAACGACCGACTCATACTTGCCGTAGCGCCCTCGGAAGTAGAGAAGGGGCTCTGCATCATGGGCATCGCCGGAGAGTATCTCGCCCATCAGTATTACGTGGTCGCCTCCCCTGCAAGTGTCTACCAGGCGGCACTCTGCGTAGGCCAGTGAGCCGTCAATTATCGGTGCGCCTGTATCGCCGCCGGGTCGCCAACGAAGCCCGAGAAAGCGCTCGTCCGTCGGCATGGTGAATTGTTGCGCTATATCCTGCTGGCTTGCGGCAAGAATATTCACAGCGAAGCTCCCCGCTTGCTGGATTATGCCCAAAGTGGTTGAACGCTCGTTCACACAGACAAGGAGCATTCGCGGCTCAAGCGACAGCGATGACACAGCGCTGGCGGTGAACCCCTTCGGTACGCCATCCGCCCCCGCAACTGTGACAACTGTCACGCCGCTTGCAAATGATCCCATAACGCGCACAAATTGGTACTTTTCAATTGACATAGTGGTTGTCCGGGGGCTCGTGAAACGGCCTCGTGAAGCGTGAAACGTGAGGGATTACAGATATAGTCTCTTTACACCCAAACCCATACGCAATACGCAGTAAGCAGTACTCCTCACGTTTCACGAGGCCGTTTCACGTTTCACGAGCGCTACCTTGTTCCTCAGCGTCCCTATCTTCTCTATCTCGCTCTCCAGGGTGTCGCCTGGTTTCAGGAACTCTTTCGGGGTGCGCCCGTTGCCCACGCCTGCCGGGGTGCCGGTAGCTATGATGTCGCCCGGCTCGATTGTCATGCCGAAGGAGATCATCTCAATTATGCCGGGCACGTCGGTTATCATAGAGGCTGTGCTGTCGTGCTGCTTCTCGATGCCGTTTACTCTCGTTTGAATCTCAAGATTGTTGCTCTCTCGGATTTCGTCGCCGGTCACTATCCAGGGTCCTGTCGGGCATGATCCATCCAGGCTCTTACCTTTGAAGAACTGGTTGCCTTGTCTGTACTGTATATCTCGAGCCGAGATGTCGTTCAGCGCCATGTAGCCGAAGACGTAGGCCGGGGCTTCATCGCGTGTTATGTTCTTACCGGTGCGGCCTACCACAACAGCTAGCTCTGTCTCCC
>JADEYI010001990.1_pt1 | contig 11899 bp, 14 predicted proteins | sample 8542331 | NCBI WGS metagenome assembly JADEYI01 (sample SAMN16510988, study PRJNA670497) | mine drainage metagenome | isolation source: biofilm near Copperflume 1 | place: Germany: Marsberg coppermine Kilianstollen | collected 2018-02 | reverse complement strand
CAGTAGCCACATCCCATCAGAGCCACGCGGGGAGCCATCCACTCCCCGCGTTTTTGTTGCTCAGGATTGTCCCGGCGTCACGGCTGGCACGCTCGCGGTGAAGCTCGACGGGAAGAATTGCGGCTCTGGAAACGCCTGCTGCGGCCCATCTGGCGCACCCGCTGTCGTTCCTGTTGCGAGTGGCGTTACACGGTTCGTGATCTGCCAGGGTTGCGCGGCTGCCATGTTCGCTATGCCGGTGGGTGCGATTTGCGCAGCCGGCGCAGCCGGCGCGCTCGCAACCGGGGGAGCTGCGCGCCGCGTCAAGTAGTCGAGCAGCGTGTCGAATTTGCCATGGAGCCCGCGCAACGAATCGGGAAGCGCCGCGATCTCAGCAGGCAAGTTCTTGAGCGTGTCCGTTTCGGCCTGCGCGAACTGCGGATTGCTTGCCAGCGTATGCCACAGCGTGAGCGCCTGTCCGGTCACGAATGGCGCGAGAAAGAGCAGCAGCGCCGGAATGTTCAGGCCATATCCAAGCGCGTATTGATACGTGCCGCCTGCGATGGCCGCAAGCGCGGTGATGGCGCCGGCCACGGCGCTTTGCCTGATGGCGCGTTGCGCGGGTGTCAGTTGGTACATGTGGTATCCTTCCTTTCAACACGTGAGAAATAGTGTTCGCAATTTTCCAGACCTTACGGAATGGCCTGCACAAGAGCCTTGATCTGCTCAAGAACCGCGTGCTCTTGCGGCAATCCGACCGGCGGCGGCTGTGGCGAGAGGATGCGCGGCAGCGACGAGCCGGGCGGGTTGTACAGGTCCAGTGGCACGACTTGCCCGGTCGCTTTTATCCACATATCCGCTCCGAACTGACAGTACTGTACTGCGTCGCCATTGGTGCCAATGATCTCGTTTGACATGATATGTCCGCGTACCTTCAGGCTCGCTACCCCACCGGCTTTATAGTGCGCCAGGAGCGCGAATTGCAGCACACGCCCGGTCGCTTTGTCTTGCCAGTGGTTCGCGTCGAGCTGGCGAAACAACGCAGCCACCTCTGGCATAGTGATGTCTAATGGCTTTATCATATCCTCTCCAATCTGTACAGCCGTGACGCTCACGATCTGGAGCTTCCCGGCGTCATAGATGCGCGGCCCTGGCCTGATGCGTCCCTGCGCATCGACGTTGGCGGTATCATGCACGAGCAGGTTGCCATCCGGCGCCACGCCCGTCGCGACAATGACGTGATTGCCTGTTGGCGCCCAGTTGTACGGGATGTGGCCGAGTTCCATGTCGTACATGCCCGTCTCAACGCCGCCCACAAGACACGGCATGTCTCTGGCAAGTTCTATTTTCACGCCCTGGACGCTGACTAACGACGCCAGAACATACGGTAGCCCCATGCCGGCCAGCATTGTTTCCATCGCTGCTATCGACATGCCATTTTTATTTGCAGCATCGGTGCCGCCCTCTAAGCGACCGTACCAGTATTGCGCGAGATTGCTCGCTTGTAACGCGCTTCCCGTTGGCCCTTGCCCGGGCTTGCCTGCATACTTGAGCAAGGCCGCGGCATAGGCCACGCACTCATACGCTGAGCGACCTGGCAGGAATTGCGATACGTCCAGCACGTCGCATACTTCGTTTGATGCCATGCTCGCACCTCCCTTTACTACTCATTCATAACGGATGAGTTACGCTAGTCGCCAGATTTCGACGTAGCCAGAGCCGCCTGCGCCACCAGTACCGCCTGTGCCGCCTGTGAACGCGCCGCCGCCTCCGCCGCCTCCGCAGCCGCTATTGGCAGCAGCAGTCGCGCCATTCCCGCCGTTCGTCCCGGCCGTTTGACCGCTGCCAGCCGCCGCCGTTGCTGCCACGCCGATAGCGCCGGCCGCGCCGCCGTTGCCACCATTGGTAGCATTGGCTGCCGCGCCGCCGCCGCCGCCTTGACTGCCATGCTCTTCCGCGGAGCCGGATGTCGTCCCCGAGTTCCCGCCGGCGCCAGGAAAGCGCCCGCCGTTGGTTCCGTTGACGCCGGGGACACCGCCATTCACAGCGGCGCTTGAGTTGGCATTCGCGCCAGCGCCTCCGCCGCCGCCGCCAATATTGAGAGTGAGCGAGGCGCCCGTCACGCTCGTTGAGTTGCCAGGCGTGCCGTTCGACGCGCTGCCGGTCGCGCCGGCGGCGCCCGCGCCGCCCGCGCCAATGGTGGCTGTATAGGAGTCACCGCCTGTGAGCGTGGCGATTTGATCGGCTCCCGCGCCCGCCGCGCCGCCGCCGCCGCCTGCTTGCCCATTTTGCGCGCCGCCGCCGCCGCCGCCTCCGCCGCCTCCGCCGCAGCCGCGCACGTAGTAGACGCCAGTTGCCGGGACGACCCAGGAGCCGTTCGCCGTAATCACGGTGTGATACGGCGCAAATGTTGGGAAGAGTGGCATTAGTCCGCCTCCTCTTCGAGCAAGAATGCGGGCGGAAGCGCGTTGGCGTCCTGATACGCGACAAGCGCCGCATACACCTCATCGGAGACGGACACGACCAGCACGCTATCTTTCTGTGCGTCCGGAATACCCTGCTCGCTGAGAAAGCGCACTGCCTGTTTTGCCTGCGCGTCCGAAAGCGGACGCATGTTGAGCCGAATGTGTTGCATGGTTACGTTGTCTCCTTTACGCGGGCATTGCCGTTTGCGCTTGCCCAGATACCGGTAATGGCGCCATTATAGATGGTTGGACCGGGAAGCTCAAACAACTGTTGCGGCGGTACTTGTGTCGTATAGGAACTGCTCGATGCCGCGCCGCCGCTCTCATCGAGATAGAGTATCTGGGTTGAGTCGTTATAGACCGACGCCCCCTTGCGCGAGGTGTTGGAGGCGAGAATGGTCACACTGCTTGCGGATGAGGCCACAGTGCTTTTTGTGTTCGTGGCCGCGCCCGCCACGATAACGCGCTGCGTGCCGGCGTCGGCTGTGCCAGCGTTGATACTCGTGGTCGTGCCTGCCACTTGCGCCTGGTTGACGCTCTGATTGGCGGTCAGGGCGCCGATGACCTGCGTCCCTGCGCCCAGAATGAGACGCCCGCCTGAGTCAACAGAGACGCCGACAAGATTGCCGCCGTTGATGCCGCCCAGGTAGGTGGCGCTGGCCGGTACTGCCGCGCCCGTTGCGCTCACGCTCGGGTTGGTCGCGCTGATCGAGCCGCTGATTTGCAGCGGCGCGTACCAGATGCCGGTCGTCGCATCCTGCGCGACCGTGCCGACCTGCAACGCGATGCCGTACTGGTGGCCTGTCGGATCATAGCCCGTTTGCAGGAAGCCCCAGGCCGCGTTGGGATTGGTTGGTGCTGCCATGTGTTCCTCCTATCGCGCTGGCCTCGACCGTTCTAAGCGGCTCAGGTCAACGCGCACGCTATTAGAGTTCTTCTCGTTTGACGACTGCGACGGTTTTGGTGGTGGTCAGCTTCTTATGGCTGCTCGCTCCGCTTTCGTCGGCAATCGTGACCATGTCGCCATCGATGGTCACGGCCATACCGCGCTGCTTGAGCGCGGAGATGATCGTATCGATGATGTGCTGCTGGAGATGATTGCCCTTTTCCAGATCGCCGATTTTCTGTTCAAGCGACGTGGTGCGCTGCTGCAATACCTCAATCGTCTCGCGCTGGAGCTTCACCAGCTCTGTCCTCTTTCCATTGCGGAAGGCGAAAAAGCCGCCGATGAGCGCGAGCAGCAGCACGATTGCATTCAGCGTGGACGCGCTACCAAGCATGATGAGTATGGATTGCATATCCTTCCTTCCTACGGCGTGACGCTGGCCGTCTGCGTGCCGGCCGTGCGCCAGTTGCCGCTACTATCAAGCGACGCCTTGTTGACGCCGCCGACCTGGATATAGAGTTTACGCGAGCCCCCGCTGTTAGGCACATTCAAATATAAGTCCGCGCTGCTCGGACTCCACAACACCTGAAAGCCCGCAATCTCATAATGCCCCGTGCTGGGTATGGTGAGATTGCCCGATTGGTCGCTCGTGATGTTGCTATCGTAGGTTGCGCTATTCAAGCTCGATAGAAACGTCTCAAGCGCATTGAACATGGCCGCTGACAAATACGGCGCTGCATTGTTCGTCCAGGGCCCAACGGGGCTGTACGCGGTTCCCATGCTTATACTCCTATGCTAATCGACTGTGCCGGTGGAGGCGTATTTAACGTCCCGCCAAAGAAATTGACCCATGTGCTATCTATCGGCCCCACTACGGCATTACATGTGTACCAAATATTCAGGCCGTCCGCGCTATCGTCCAGGTGCACGCTCTCAATGAGCATTGAGGTTGCGCTCAGGTTGAACGGGCTAAAGGTATAGGCGCGGTACTGCCCCGGTACATGCCCGGTGTCGCGTGTCGTATACGTAAAGAGCGCGCCACGCTGCGCATTCCTGGCAAGATTGGCGGTCGCCTCCGCAATGCCAGCAGTAAGGCGCGTGATGCTCGTATCCTTGACCACGCTCTCCACAATGCCGCTTGTGCCGTCGATAGCCGCCTGCGCCGTGATCTGGGTTGCATTGCTCGCACTCGCGTTGGATGGCACAGCCGGGTTGTAAATGATCGTGTTGTTCGTGCCGCTCGCAGGCGCGGTGACGGCGCTAATCACGGCGCTGCCTGGACTCCAGTAAAACGCCTTGCCAGGATCACTATTGAGCTTGCCCACGGTTTGCAGGCTGCCGCCTATCCAGATGGTCGGCGCAACCGTAAGCGGCCCAAGCGGCATGGTCCAACTGGTTGTCACGCCATCGCCCACAAAATACAAGAAGTTCGCGTTCGTGCCATCCGTGCCTCCAACCACGTACTGCCTGTTATAGTAGAGCGGATTGGCATTGCTGATGCTCGGCGCGCGATTGGAAAGCCTGCCGTCGTCAATCGTCGCGCCATCCACAGCCGCCGCCGTGGTCGCAGTATAGGGCAAAAAGTACAGGCGCTTCCACTGATCGATATACCAGTAAAAATTGACGCCAGTGGTGGCGCTCGCTTTTGCCAGCGCATCGAAGACCTGCGCCGCCGTGGGAAAGTTGAGCGTTGCCAGTGGGATGAGCGTCGATGGACCAAGCGGCGCGAGGCTGGTTGAGGGCGCAAGCGTGGCAGACGGCGCGAGGCCATAGAGCGAGCCGATAGTCACGCCCTCGGCTGCCAGGAAGGTAGTCACAATGTCCTGCACGATGGAGTCATAGCTCTTGCCCGCATAGATTTTGGCAAGGTTCGTGCCGATGTCATAGACCACTCGTTTGTCGGCAAGCCAATGCTGGTCCATGCACACGACGCTGTGCAGCAGGCTACTCTGGAAGCCGGCTTTGCGCGCCGTGACGGTGTTGATATAGCCGCTCGTGTACATCACGCCGCTCGTGTCGTAGATCGCCACAGGTTGGTATTGCTGAAAGTGCGTGCTGCTCGGTGTCCTGACGACGAAGCTCGCCGTAGACGCGCGCGAGACGGCCAGATCGACGGAGAGCGAGCCTGCCTGGAGTGTGACCGGCTTGCGACTAATTGTGGCCGTCCAGGGAGAGGCCGCAAAGACAGTCCCGGCGGTTCTATCTGCGGAGAGTTGCGCCTGCGTGAGCGCGTAATTATAAAAGGACACCTCCTGCAGCCAGATCGGCGCGTAGTTGGCTCCAAGCGCCGGGCAATAGCCAAGACTTATCGCGTTGGTCGCGGCGCCAATGCCACCGCCGGAGAGAAACGAGACGCCCGCGCCGCCAACCGCATTGACATAGGCCGTGATCGTCGAGCCGTTCCAGATCACCGCCAGTTGATAGACCGTCGCGCCGGACAGCGTGGCGCTATTGGTCGCCGAGCTATACGCCGCCCCATTGCCGATGGTGAACGTGATACCGGCGCCCAGCGGATTGAGGATGAGTTCAAAGCCCTTCTTGTCGCTCTGCGTGAAATCGTTTGAGGCGACGCGCGCGTAATCGCTAAAGGCCGTGCTGGACAATTTAAGCCAGCACACGAGTGAAAACGCCGTCCAGCCATCGACTTTGAACGCAGATGGCAAACTGATAGAGCCGCCGACGCTGCCATCGTTGGAGCCGAGAAACTTCATGGACAACCCGGGGTCGCCCACCAGCAGGCCGCTTTGCGCAAGCGTCACGCTGCCCTGCAACGTCCCGTCATAGCCATTGCCCGCCGCGCCGTCATCCCGTGCCGTTGTGCCAAACAGATCGCCCAGACGGTAGTAGGTCTGTGGCGCATTGCCGGTGGCTGTAGCGCGATACGTCATGCATCACCCCACAATCCGCGCGGCGTCTCGGCGCGTTTTGCCAGGCTCACACGCAGCGCGACGGCGCCGAACTGTTCAAAGACTTCGATGAACTTTTGCTTGTTGTGACCGAGATAGACGAAACAAACACCGAACTGGTTTCTTTGGGCTGGCCCATCTGGACGATTGAAATACACGTTGTCATAAGCAAAGCAGATGAGATGCGCCCATAAGAGATGAAACCAGTTTTGCTTGGGGTCTGCCTTTGCCAACAAAACAGCTTGATCGATCTTGCCTTGCTCATACTCCTCTAGCAGCTTCCTGATAAACAATCGCGCTGTACTTGTGCCTTGCCATGCAGGGCCATCGAAAGGCGTTTTTGTTGTACCGAATGGCGGATTTAACCAGACGTTGCCGTACCACTCCTGAGCCAACCCATTGTCTTGTGCTGTGTAAAACCGCGTCGCCTTGACCGTCTGATTTGCCAGTTCGCAACTTGCCGGGTCAAGGTCAATGCCGCCCATGACCTCACGCGCCGCTTCGATATACCTGGAAGGCGTGTACCATTCATTGCTCATGGTTTTCGGCGTGCTGTTCTCTGTTAGTGGCAAGAGGAGAGGAGTGTTCATACGCCTATCACCCCCAGATTTGAACGCAGCGCGCCTGGATGATACGGCAGCGTCAAGCGCGCGAACGTCTGCCCGTCGATTTGCAAGAAGATCGGTTGCGCCCCGCCGCCGCTACTCATGCCGCCTGCGTTTCCCGCCGGGACAACATCGGTGCCGCGTGGCAGGTTGACCAGCAGTTCGTTTTGATGGACGTAGGCCAGCCCGCCCGCGAAGTTCGTGACGCCGGACGCAAAGCCGGGAGGCCGCACCGTCCCACGATTGCCCGTCGTCGGGTTGGATGGCGGCGGGATGTTCGCGAGGTCGTCCAACTGGCTTTTGAGTATCTGCACTTTGAGCATGGCCGCGTCAACGGGACGCAAGCCGATTTGCGGGATAAACGGCCCGCTCAAGTCGTCGAGGCGCGACTTGAGCGTGCGTATCTTGAGATCGGCTTTCTCCTCATCCGGCGTCTGGATACGGATAATGACCGGATCGGCTATATCGTCCAGGCGGCTTTTGAGTTCATTGGCCTTGACGATGGCGCTGTTAAAAAAGGGCAAGTTGGAGCCAGGGTCGTAGCCCGCCCAGCTCTTTTCCAGGTCATAGAGCGCCGCGAGATCGCTGTAGGCTTGCTGGATGTCCTTGCTCTGCTGCTTGAGCGCATCCGCCGCCTGTTTCGCCTGATAGCCCGTATCGACGGCAACATCATGATTGCCGGTGCGCCTGTAGCCCGGCGGCGCGGCGGGCAAATCTTTGGTATAGCCGTTATCATGCAGCCCCTGGGCAATCGTGGTCTCGAGCAAGGCCACGCCGCCGACTGCTGTAATCATTCCTATCAGCGAGAGCTTCATGCCGGCGGCGGCGGTCGCCACGTCGCTTGCGGCGGTTCTGGCAGCGGTTCCGATGGAGGCCATCCCTTGCGCGCCCGCTACCCCTTGCGCCGCTTGCTGGACAAGGAATATCTTACTCAACAGTTGCGGTACAGCCGAGATGAAATTGCCTATGCCCGTTACGATGTTGCCGATTTTGACCAGCGCGATCGTGCCGGCCAGCACAAAAATAGCATCTTTGAGCGCGATGGCGGGCAGTGTGCCTCGCGCGAACCAGGAGACGACCGACTGCACCGCGCCTATCGTGCCGCCAAGCACGTCCACAACCGTCTGAAAGGCATCACGCAGCGTCGTCGTACGCGTGGCCCACTCGCCAAAACGCGTGATTGCTGGCATGACCGTTTGACTTATGAAGCTCGCCATAATGGGCATGAGTTGCTCGCCGACCTTAATCAACACCGCGTCGAAACTGGCGCGCGCCTGGTCAAGCTGGAAGTTGAAATCTTTCTGCACCTCCGTCCAGCCCACCACGCTGGTACCGCCGTCGCGCACCGCTTTCGTGATGTCCTTCGTGTTCTGCTCAAAGACGGCCAGATGCGAACCGGTCAATTCCAACATGCCCTGAAACGTCTTGCTTCCGCCCGCTATGTCCTTGAGCGCATTGACATAGGCCTGGCTTCCCTCTGGAAACGTCTTGCCCACGGCATCGACGATCATGCGCAGCGTGCCAGGCAGCGATACCTTCATTTCGTCGGCCACCTGCTTGCTTGTCAGGCCGACTTCCTTGAAAACGCTCTGGGCTTTATTGCCAGGCGATTCCAGACTCAGCAAGGTTTGGCGCAGATAGGTGGCGGCGTCGGCGGCGGGCGTCCCCTCGGCGGTCATGGTCGCCATCGCGCCCGACACGTCCATCAGCTTGATGCCCATCGCCGACGCCGCCGGCAAAATGGAGGCCATCGCGTTTGCCAGGTCGCCCAGACGCGTCTTGCCGGCGGCGGTCGTGGCGATGAGGTTGTTGGTGGCCTGCGCGCTCGTGAGACGCGAGCTGGCGTAGTCGGTCATTTCGGTGGTGACGCCGTTGGCGACATCGGCCAGCGACGCGGCGCCGACCTTCGCGCCTTCAGCAGCATCACGCAGCGTATTCAGAGCTTGCGCGCCGCGCTGTCCGGAGCTCTCGATCATGTATGCGCCAGCAATGAGGTCCCTGGTCAGTTGCCCGACAGCGGGCGACATGGCCAGGATGCCGTCATGGATGAGTTGGAGATTCTTCTTGCTTTCCCCGGCGCCCGTCACGAGGGTAGTCAGTCCGGCGTTGAAATCCCCGGCCATCTTGATCGACGCGGCGCCCAGCCCGACCACGGCAGTACCGGCCACAAGCAGGCCGAGCCGCAGGGCGTTCCCCAGCGCGCCGAATCCTGTGCTGGCTTCGTCAACTTTTCTGCCCACGGCATCAAGGCGCGCCTTTGTTTCAACGTCGCCTGAAACCTCTACCTTTGCAATGAGTTGCGCGGCTTGTATGCTCATGGCTTGTTACCTCGTATGCGGTGGATTCTTGATCTCTTGCGCCTGAATGGAGGCGCTGCGCTTGATATGCGCGACGCGCTGCCAGAAGATCGATTGTTCCAGCAATTCCCACGGCGCGCAATGCAGTTCCTCTGCGGCCACCAGGAGCGGCAACCAGTCTGGTACCGCTCCCATCAGGCCGTCCGATGCGTAGTAGCGACGAAGTCCGACTAACTCAGGATCGTCTTCGTCGCCGTCTAGTTTGGGCGTTGGCGCATCTCATCCAACACCGCGAACATGACCGCCGCCTTGAAGTCAATCGGCAAGTCGGCCAACCTGTTCGCGTCGAGCGGGAACATGCTTCCGTCGTCATTGAGGACATCCCAACTCGTAATCACGCTCACAAGCGCGGCGTTGCGCTGCGCATTGCCGGCGTCCAGTTGGACGAGCAGGGTGTCGGTGACTTTGCCCGGCGCAAAGGCCACCGTGACGGTTTCGCCTTCCCATTGAAATGAGGTCGAGGCGGAACGCGCCGCCATCTGTGCGAGTGTTACTGGCATGGTTACAACTCCTTCGTATCACTACGCCCCTCGAAACGCTGCGACGGCAGCGAAAATCACGCCGTCGTAGCGCGAGTGACTATAACGCTGGTATCAGGTTGGTAATGGTCATGGTCTGCGCTTGCCCTGGCGCGTTCCATGTTGGATCTTCGACGATACGCCCTTCCCACTCGATGTAGAAAATGCCGGTGTCATCGCCGAACGGCTGTGGCTTGCCGACCTTGACCGCCATATCGTGCTGGAAGGTGTTGTACGATTGCGTCTGCGTGATCACAAAGTTGGCAGGCGTGCTCAGCGATGCGCCGGAGCCGGTGATAGGCGTGGTGTCCAGCGCAAGCGTGTCGCTCGGTGAAAAGACGATCAGGTACGGGCCACCTACAGGGCCGGTGACAACGGTCGTCGCTGGCACGCTTGAGAGCAGACGGAACGCCGTCTGCACCGCCGCAGATGTGGCATTGTAGGCAATCGCCGCAGTCGTTTGCGCCTTGTAGGTCAGCGTAAACGTGCCGCTCGACTGCGTTCCCAGTGTCACGGTTTGCTGGTTGTCAATCACCGACCCCTGCGCATTGACGCGCACGTAGATCGTGCTGCCCGCTTGCAGGTTGTCCAGCAATGACATGCCCTGCGCATCGGCCATCAGACGCAGCTTGAGCGTCGTTTGCGGCACCAGGTCAACATGGCTGGTAAAGCCGACGTTGGCGCGGTTGATCGGAAAGAACGTGCCGTAAATGTTGGTCATGAGATACTGGATTTGCAGCGCGTTGGCGTACTGCGTGGTACCCAGACTCGCGCTTGTTGAGTCGATGTACAGGTTGAAGTGTTTGCCTGGAATGGGCGCCAGCGCGACGACCGTGGGCGAGCCTGTCAGCGTGATGGCACGCTGGATAGGCAAGGAGAACGACTTGGCGGAGAACGTGGTGGACTTGCGCGAGAACGTATATCCCACTTCATTGAAGATGAAGTAGTTGGCTTTGTGGGCATAGGTCGAGTCGCCCTGCTCAATCGTGAACGTTGCGGGCGTGGCATTGCCCGTAATGGGCGGCGTCATAATCCAGTCTTTCGCCGTGCCGGAGGCGCCGTGCGCGACTGCTGAGACTTTGGCAAAGGCGGAGGCGAACGGGTAGATCAGCCCGTTGTAATCAGGATTGCCCGTCCAGGTGTGCGCCATCCACTCGGTATTTTGCTCTTGCTCTGTCTCGTACTTATGGCCCACCGGGCGGTAAAAGCCGATGTCGCCGTCGATACCCATGACCACATCAAAGCACTCCACGCGCTTGCTGGCGGCGACGTTGACGCCGGCGGTGGACTCCAACCCCCATTGGATTTGTTGATTAACTGCTGTGCGAATAGCCAAGATGTATACTCTCCTATCATCCTGGCCTCAGCGTCTCTCACAAGGCGATGGGGTCAAGATACAAAAGACGATAAAAATGCTCAGGTCGCTGTGACCTCCAGATGATAGATACCGCCCAGATGCGACCACGGCACGCCGTTCACAAGCGCCGGTTCCTCATACGCAAGCTCTTGCTCGCGCCAACAGGCCAACATCGTGCCGCCGCCTGGCATGGCCGCATTCTTCACGCTCTTGAACAGCGCATCGATGCGATTGGCGCACGCCACGATAGCCCCGTAGTTTTCGTTGGAGCCGATAGCCTTGATCTGCATGAGAATATGCGTCAAGAGGCGATCTGCGCTCGCATTGGTCGCATCCTGCCCGCCTTGCCGCCCGTAGGTCACGAACGGCGGCGGCGTCCCAATCGGCGCGGAACCTTGATAAATGCCTCCGACTGCTGCGCTGACTAATGCGGTATCTGCTGTCAGGACAGAAAATACCCATATGAAGGATTGCGCTGTCTCCGCCATTTACCGTATCGCTCCTAACTTGCTCTCAATCGCCGCCAACGCCTGCTCAAAGCCGGGTGTTACCGCGTCGATAGCGGGCTGCACGAATGGCCGTCCCGCCTGGTAGCGCGTGCCTTGATCTTGATAGATGCCATAGGACGCGGCCACCGCCACATAGCCCGTTTTGTTGCTCGCTGGTTTCGGCGCTTCTGGCAACGCCTGCGCGCCCTTTGGAGGCGCGCCCACCTGCGCATACGTGCTGCTCGCATAGAGGCGCGTATAGACGCTATTGGCCATAAAGCCCGTGTCGATCTGGCCGTTGGCGCGTATCCGCGCTTTCATCGCAGCTTCGAGATCGA
>JADEYI010001989.1_pt1 | contig 11906 bp, 6 predicted proteins | sample 8542331 | NCBI WGS metagenome assembly JADEYI01 (sample SAMN16510988, study PRJNA670497) | mine drainage metagenome | isolation source: biofilm near Copperflume 1 | place: Germany: Marsberg coppermine Kilianstollen | collected 2018-02 | reverse complement strand
TATCGTTGCTCGCGCCTGTAGTGATGTCGCCGAAGATGATCTCCTCGGCAGCACGCCCACCGAGCGCAAAGGCCAGGTTGTCCTTGAACTGCGACTTGGACCACATATAGCGGTCTTCACCGGGCAGCACACGAGTATATCCACCCATCATACCGCGTGATATGATACTTATCTTATGCACGGGGTCCACGTTGGGGAGCATGCGCGCCACCAGAGCGTGGCCCACCTCATGGTAAGCGGTGATCGCTTTTTCGCGGTCAGAGATGAGGCGACTGCGGCGCTCAGGTCCAGCGATTACGCGGTCAATGGCCTCTTCCATCTCGGCTGTCGAGATCGTCTTGCGATTGCGGCGAGCAGCCAGGATAGCGCCCTCATTCACCAGGTTCTCGAGGTCCGCGCCGGAGAAGCCAGGCGTCTGCTTTGCCAGCGTCTCCAGGGTGATATTCTTGTCAAGCGGCTTGCCACGGCTGTGAACGCCGAGTATTGCCATGCGGCCCTTGATGTCTGGGCGGTCAAGCACCACTTGCCGGTCAAAGCGGCCAGGGCGCAACAGCGCAGGATCGAGCACGTCGGGGCGGTTGGTAGCCGCCAGCACTATAATATTGGTCTGGCTATCGAAACCGTCCATCTCCACCAGTATCTGGTTGAGTGTTTGCTCGCGCTCGTCGTGCGAGCCGCCGAGACCTGCGCCGCGCTGGCGGCCCACAGCGTCAATCTCGTCCACGAATATGATGCAAGGAGCGTTACGCTTGGCCTGGTCGAAGAGGTCACGCACACGCGATGCGCCAACGCCAACGAACATCTCTACGAACTCCGAGCCGGAGATTGAGAAGAAGGGAACGCCTGCTTCGCCTGCCACTGCTCGCGAGAGCATAGTCTTACCTGTGCCTGGAGGGCCAACCAGCAGCACGCCACGCGGAATACGAGCGCCCAGCGAGTTGAACTTGTCAGGGTACTTGAGGAACTCTACAACCTCCGCAAGTTCTTGTTTGGCCTCGTCCACACCTGCCACATCCGCGAAGGTGATCGTCGGCTTGTTGCCTGTGAAGAGGCGCGCCCTTGACTTGCCGAAGGACATAGCCTGGCTGTTAGTACCCTGCGCCTGCCTCATCATAAATACAAATGCGCCGACAAGGAAGAGGGTTGGCAGCAAGAAGCCCAGCAGGCTGAGATAGCCACCCCAGCTGGAAGCTTTTTGAACCTCTATGATAGGCATCGACTCCGGTTTTACACCCGCATCCTGCAACACCTTTGTTATTGCTGTATTAGGCTCCTGCGTCGAGGTCTTCTCCTGGTCACCTTTGCAGTCGGTGCTGTAGCAGATCGTCAGGTCGTTGCTATCTTCGTGGGCAATGATCTTTATAATTCTCCCGTTGGTCGCATCTTTTATAACGTCCGAGATGGGTATCGAGGCGCTCGGACTGCGCTGAGTTATAAATGTGAGGAATAAAAGCAGCATGGCGACCATGATGATTATCCACACGAAACTGTTCCGTAACCATTTATTATCAGTCATAAAATTATTCCTCCCGATAATCGGGTCTGTCGCTGCGTGGTACCGCAGGTGGCTCCAGCGGTAGCGCACCTGGCGCACCACCGGAAACAAAAAGCCTAGCACCAGGCAGTTGAAGAGGATTACGACCCCAAAGGAGCCTCAACCATGATGCTAAGCCAAACAGTCGTCGCTCTCGTAATTTACTTGTCTCAGTTAAGTTAACGCTTCTTCTCCAAAATGGGTTCTAAAACCGGGCCGAAGTATGAATACTTTGTCTTCTGAATTATACTACTTCACCAAGATACGTGTCAAAGCAATCAGGTGTTGTAAATGTTCAGAGTAGGGGTTGAGCAAAGCAGGGCACTAGCATTGTACAAAGGCAAGGCCCACCCCCTAACCCCCTCCCACACGTGGGATGGGGAACTCTTATCAGGAGAGATTAGGGGACACCCCTAATACCCCCTCAGGGCATAGCCCCTGCACCCCTACTCTGAACGCTTACCAGGTATTGAAAGCGTTCAGGCGACGGGCGACGGACGACGGATGACCTCTGCCTTTATATCTTCTGCGCCGTGCGCTGTAAATCCCGTAGCATCTTTGTGTTCTTTGCGCCTTTGCGGTTCGGTCATTCTTCGTCAGTCGTCTGTTGTACCTGCGTTTGAGGCATTCCGGCGCTCTGAGGGTGTAGTCTCAATATCAGACGCCGGATCAACATCGCTGGCGGTGGACTCCATACCGGGCGTTCTATTCAGGCTCTCGCCATAGCCCGGCATCTGCTCATATATATCTTGCTCTTCAGGCTCTATGGGAATAGACGCCTCCTCTTGCCTGCCTTTGTCGCTATTCTTATCAACCACAGAAGGGCCGGTGTTAGGGCTGAGCCTGGCGCCAAGATCATCGGTTGAGCTACGGCCTCCCGTCTCATAAGCCATGCTATTTGGAGTTGAGCCTTTGAAGTCTGCATCCTCGTGTGTCTCTTCGCCGGCCTCCGAGCCTATGCCTGTTGTAGAACCGGAGACCCCATAGCCGGTAGTGAGAGGGGTGCCCGCCGTGCCGTATACTCCCGTTTCCGGGTCAAAAGCGCCTTTAGTGCCTGTCAAACTATTTGGATCTCTGCCTACTTGATCTTCAGCCATGATGTCATTCTCCTTTTCACTACCGGTAAATAGAGAGGCGGGTAGAGCGATGGACGCACTTTCACTGCCAAGGCGTGTCGCGCCATTCACTCGAAGTATATCTGCGACGCGGGAGGTCAAATCAGAAGAGGGTGGGTGAGCTGTAATCAGCACGCCACTTTGACGAGCTACCACGCCTGAGCGCGCGCCGGAAGCGATCAGCGCGGCAATCAAGGCTCCTATTCCCGCGCCGAGAAGCAGCGCTGTGAGCATCGCTGCCAACACTGCCGAGCCTACTGTGGTGCCGACGCCCGGCAGCGCCTCGGTAGTTACGCCTGGCAACACTACAGCGCCTACAGCGATGGCCCACCCAAGAAATGCCCCAAACAAACCGCCTATCGCAGCGCCCACGCCGGCAGGAACAGAAATCAAGTGGGATGATGGCGCAACAGAGCCTGAGGTGGACTCTGCGGTGGTTGTGGAGATTTGCTGCGCGGTCAGGCCAAGACCGTATAGCTGTTCAATAGCTTCTTCGGCATCATCAAAGCTCTCGAAGAAGCCTGTAACGCTCTCACCACCTTCGGCGGAATTATGAATCATCAATTGTCAATTACTTCCCACTTCTGCGGAGTTAGCAATTATGAATTATAAATTATGAATTAGATTACCGCAATTACCAATTCATAATCTATAACTCACGTTATGCAGGGAAGGGCCTGTGGAGATACAAACCCTGGTGAATAATCCATAGCTGCGCAATAACTGTGCGTTTCTCTGCACTCTTTGCGCCTTTGCGTTCCGTCGTCAGTGATGCGTTGCGTAAGGTGCGTCTATAATTCATAATTCCGCCATAGGAGGTGTGTTGCTGAACTCGATAGGGTGGAGCTTGGCCTGGATCGTGGGGTGCGCGATTGGGCTGGCAGCCATTTCGCAGCACCCGGATGGCCTGGAGAGCAGGTATGGGTGGCTACTGCTTGCACTAGCTGTATGTACAGTGGTGCTACTGCTTGCTGCCAGAGGAGACCGCCGGGCGACAGGCGCGTGCGCGTTGCTCGTTTTTGCCCTTGCGGGGTGCGGTCGCGCATTGCTCATCCACCCTCCTGTTACTGCAAGCGATCTTGCTTACTACAACGGCCCTGCAAGCGGAGCAACTGTAACCGTTATCGGGCGAGTAACAGCCGATCCGGTATATGGCGACCGTTGGCAGAGGCTGAGGGTCTCTGCCGAAGCAGTGCGTTCCGGCGGGCAGATTGTGCCGAAGCCGGCCTCAGGTGATATGTATACCTTGCTCGCACGCTACCCGCTTTTCGATGTCGGTGAGAGGCTCGCACTCTCAGGAACCTTGACCGTGCCCCCCACTTTGCCTGGCTTCGACTACGCAGCTTACCTGGCTCGGCAAGGGGTTTTCTCTTATATGACCTACCCTCAGGCGAAGAGCCTGGGACCCGCGGGGACAACATGGTTCGCCAACTCTCTCACTTACGGACGTAGCAAGGTAAGGGCTGCGCTTGAAAAGGCCATTCCTGAACCGCAGGCAGCGCTGGCGGTCGGTATAGTTACCGGAGACAGATCTTCTATACCTAAGGATGTGCAGGACGAGTTTCAGAGGAGCGGCACAACGCACATCCTTGCTATATCAGGTGAGAATATATCGCTAATAATCGGCTTCGTCTGGCTCGTCTATAGCAGACGAGGACAGAAGCGGCGGATGCCGCCGTGGCTGCTCCTCCTCTTACTCGTGGCATTGGCGATCTACACACTCTTCACCGGGGCGACCCCATCTGTGATGCGTGCGGCGATTATGAGTACGGCTTTGTTGGCTGCCCCTGTGGCTGGCAGGAGATACGATCCCACGGCGGCGCTGGCGATCTCTGCTCTCTTTATGACAGCGCTTGATCCCAATGTGCTTGCGGACGCGGGCTTCCAACTTAGCTTCGCCGCCATGCTGGGGATTACCTACCTCTCGCCGCGCCTTGTGCACTTCTTTCAACGCCTGAGGCTCCCTGGGGTAATTAGCTTCCCTCTGGCGACGAGCCTCGGCGCGCAGGCTGCTACGCTTCCTCTGCTGGCTCTACTCTCGGGCCAGGTGTCGCTTGTCTCCCCACTTGCCACCCTTACAGCTGACGTATCTCTATTGCCACTGATGGTCACGGGCATAGCTACAGGCATCCTGGGAGCCATAGCGCCTGTGGCAGGCGCGGCGCTGGGCCCTGCGGTCTGGCTCTGCGCTCAGTGGATGCTGATGTGGGTCCACTTCTGGGCAGCGCCCGCGTGGGCGGCGGTGGATCTGCCTGCAATTAGCGCACCCGGGGTGGCGTTATATTACCTCCTACTGGCCGCTGCCATCTTCGCGGCGCAGGCTGAGAGGCGGCAACAAATAAGACAATGGCTGCCGACGAAGTACGCAGTTGGTATGGCCTGCACTGCGGTCGCGCTCTGGCTCTGCCTGCTGGTTCTCCTTTTCAAAAGTTGAGGGGAGCCGCCAGCGGCTTGTGAATCCATGATTCCGCTGGCGGGAAGTAATTCGGGCCATTGAAGCGCGCCTCAGCTTGCTCAGCATAGAGTATCTCAAAGGGAAAGGTTGTAAGTAGCAAGATTGGATTCCCTGCGCGACACTTCTTGCGTGGCTCTCCGTACAGGCCAGATGTAGGCTTTTAGCTTGCGGCAGTAATGCAAGAGCGGATCTGGTTCAGGCAAGCTGATACCCTGAGACAGAGCCATTGTGTTGCTGAGAGTATGAAGGCACGCCTTCTGGAGAGGCCAGGGGTCGTGATGTATATCGCACCGATAGAGACGCCCGCGACTTCCAGGGCTGAAGTAGCAGTAGCGTTCGGTAAGCCAACTCTCAAGGCTACCAGGCTCCGAGTGGTAAACTGCCGAGCTCGGATTGTAGCAGCCGCAGAAGGTGGCAGGCGAAGCATAACGGGCTGTGCGTTGGCTGCTAAAGTAGACAGATGCGGAGACGCGCATCCGGACGCGAGCATTGTAGTAAGGTAAATGAAACCAGGGTCGAGCCAAGGCAGTTGTAAAGCGATTATCCGTGTCCATGCTGAGGAAGAAGACGCCGGGTATGCCGTCGTGGAGCACATAGGTGCGGACATTGATTTCAGAGAAGTAAGATACGAGGGGCACTCGCGGCAGGCCGTTGAGCCGCACATGGCTGAGCCGGAAAGGCACGATACCAAGCCATGCCTGCCCCTCGAAAGTGTCCAGTTCCAAGCCTGCCGGAATGAGGGGATGCAATATCGCATTTTCAACGGGCCAATGCGCAAAGAGCAGATTGTGCCACGTTTGGGTCATGAGCCACCGGCCAGATGGAAGCGGCCATGGGCGGTGCGCGGTGTTTTGCAAGATTCCCATTGCAAACCCCCTTTGCTATAGTGAACTTCTTAGTACAATACTCATTCTCTCCATGCGGATGCTTTGTGAATTACGTAACTAATGCTTGTGATTTATTGTACAATTAATTTTCCGTTAATGCAAGTGGCAAGCGCATCTCAGTTACGAATTGCGATTGATGCGCAACCCGCCCTCCTTTGTGCCTGAGAAGACGATACACAGAGCAGAATCCCGAGGCATTTCGTGCTTGGAAAGTGAGCTATGCATCAATCGTGAATTATGGATTAGTGGTACGCAGTTAGACGAGATAAGCGTGAACACTTTGTTATCCGTAACTCGTATTTCGTAAATTGCGTTGCGCGAGATAGTCAAGTATGGTAGGATAACCGCCACGAGTCCTGTTATTCTTCCGGCCATTGCAATTTCCATAGATCAGCTATGAACCAACAAGCCACAGACCCTGCGCCGCTAATAGATAGCCACGCGCACCTCGGCTATCCCGATTACGATGGCGACAGGGACGGAGTTTTGCAGCGCGCACGAGCAGCAGATCTTACCGCGATGATCACGATTGGAATCGAGCAAGGGGAGTGGGGGCAGGCAGTCGAGCTGGCGCACCTCAACCATGACGTCTATGCTGCGGTTGGCGTACACCCCAACAGCGCTGACCAGGCCACCGGCGACGCGCTGGCTGGACTGGCAGGGCTGTTAGCAGATAAAGGTGCTAAAAAAATAGTGGGCATCGGTGAAACGGGGCTGGATTACTACAGAGACTATGTTTCTCGTGAAAAGCAGCGCGAGTCGTTCAGGGCGCACCTCGACCTCGCCCGCCGGTATGATCTACCGGTGATAATACATAACCGCGATGCCCATGACGACGTTCTGAAGATATTGCGGCGCGATGGAGAGCGCACTCGCGGGGTGATGCACTCATTCTCAGGCGATGCCAACTTCGCCAATGAGTGCATTAAGCTAGGGTACTTCATTTCACTATCGGGGCCTGTGACTTTCCGAAAAGCGGTGGACAAGCATGAAGTCGCGAGGGCGGTGCCGCTTGATTGGCTTCTTGTGGAAACCGACTGCCCTTTCCTCACACCGGAGCCATACAGGGGGCGCAGAAACGAGCCTGCCTATCTTTCGTACACAGCACAAGCCATAGCCAGGCTGAGAGATATACCCTTCGCTGAAGTGGCGCGGGCCACCACAGCCAACGCGCAAAGACTATTCGGCCTCCCTGAGCATGGACCACTATTGGAAGTAACTCATAACCAGTAACTCGTAACTCCCGAAGGGGGAAGAGTTTGATTAACCTTTGGCAGCTACACGTATTCCTTGTGGTGTATGAAACCGGCAGCTTTTCGGCGGCAGCCGCCAGGCTGCACATGACGCAGCCCGGCGTCAGCCAGCAGATACGCGCCCTCGAAACGCATCTGGGAACAAAGCTTTTCGTGCGGCGGGGGCATGGCGTTGAATTGACAACAGCCGGGTTCGATCTGCTTGATCCTGCCCAGAGGCTCATCAACCTGAGCGAAAATACCGAGCGAACGTTGATATCGCGTCGCGGCGAGGTAAGTGGGCGCGTCAGGCTGGGGTGCGCGCTACCTTCAGGCGCATACATAGTTCACCCCTCGGTAGGCGAGTTCCGCATGCAATACCCAGACGTCAGCATACAGATCGAGCAGAATGAGCCAGGGCCGTTGATTGGTTCCCTCCGCGCGCAGGAGTTAGATGGGGGCATCGTGCTGGGGCGGATGCGCGGTCGCGGGCTGGTTCACCACAAGTTGATGGAGGACCCCCTCACTTTGATAGTGCCTCTGAACCACTCGTGGACCCGTGCAACCGAGTTGAGCAGAAGCGCAGATGCGGACGCACCAAAAGAGACAATTTCCTCCAAGCACGACGAAGACGCCGCCCCCGCCGTAAAGCTGGCGATGCTCAAGGAAGAGCCTATGGTGCTGGAGCACAGCGTAGGCGAGAGCCACAGCGACGCCCGACGCGCCTTGAACGATGCGCTTGAGGAGAATGGAATGAGCACCCGCGACCTGCGAATCGTGCTGGAGCTGCCCGGCCCAATGGCGGTAGCGTGCGCGGTGGCCGACGGCCTGGGAGTAGGGCTTGTGCCCCAGAGCATAGCCCGGAGGATGGTGGGGCAAGTGGTATCGGTGCGGATTGAGGGATTCGCCCTCGACCAGCACGTTTACCTTATATATGACCGCAAGGCGCTGCACAGCCCGGCTGTGGCTGCCTGGTGGAAGTTCATTAGCGAGAAAGTTGGACGACGCTCCGAACGCGAGCTAACTACTCTGGATATAGAGAGCGTTGCCAGCTAGGGTTCAGAATAGGCGCAGCGACTCACCGCGGAAGCGCGCAATTAACAGGCTAGAGCTTCGTAGCCTGGGGCTTATCACAGCTGCGTGGGCTGCTGTTCTGCTCCTGATACCTCCCCAGCACGAATACCCGATTATTGACGATTGGATATATGCCGGATCGGTACGCACCCTCCTCCAGACCGGCGCCTTCGTCATGCCCGCCCTCTCACAAGCAAATCTTGTGGGGCTTACTCTATGGGGCGCCCCCTGGGCCAGGCTCCTCGGCTTCAGCTTCACCACGCTGACCTACTCCACCCTCTTTCTGGCGCTGTTGGGCCTTTTCGCTTTCTATGGGATCGCAAGGGTTCTAAATGTACCGGTCTGGGGTGCGCTCCTGGGAACAGGGCTGCTCTTCTTCAACCCTCTCTTCCTCCATCTCAGCTATAGTTTCATGACGGACGTGCCCTTCCTGGCGCTTGCCCTCATCGCCTGCTTTTGTTACCTGATGGGGCTGCAAGGAAACCAGGCTGCATGGCTGTGGATAGGCGGCTTCTTTGCGGGTTGGGCCTTTCTTGTCAGGCAGTTCGGCCTCTTCATACCGATTTCCTTCCTGGCATATCTGATGCTCGTGGGTTTGCTGGAGAGGAGGTGGCGCAGGCCTGAGATTATCGGCATGGTAGTCATGCCCCTCATAATCATAGTGGGCTGGTATATCTGGTCAAGAGGAACGCCACCTTCCCCGGCATCAGTTGAAGCTTCCAAGCAAACGGCTTCCTTTCTCTTCAAGCAAAACTGGCCTCTCATTTTCCTCACTCGCTCACTGACATTGCTACCGCTGGTCGGCCTCTTCGCCTGGAGTGCGATAAAGATACACCGCTCCCGATTATGGCTCGTTGCGGCGTGGGCTGTGCTGTTACTATGGCTCATCTACGGAGTGGCCGCCGCCGCACCGCCGGTGCAGATTATCGCACAGCCGTTCACTGCCTATATTGGTCCACTATCCTTACAGATGCCTCTGCAACTCTTCACCTTTGGCGTATGGGGCAGCATCTTGCGCGTGGAAGGCATAAACTTCTTCAACTATAGACAGGAGCCTATTTGGTCGAGCGGTGCGTGGTGGGCGCTCTGGGCGCTGGGCATGGCGCTGGCGGTACCACTGCTTGCCAAAGTGACTGAAGCCTTATGGGGGTGGCTCAAAGCGTTGTGCAAGCGGCCAGGTGCGCACCTGTCGCCCATTATGGGCTTTTATCTGGTGGGGCTGCTCACCTTTGCAGTCTCTGTAGGCTACCTGGCGGCGCTCTTCGACCGCTATGCTCTCGCCTTTATCCCTTTTGTAATCCTCTTCATAATACGCGGCTCGCGGGCGTGGGGGCGGGCGGCCTGGGCCTATTCGGTGGTAGCACTGGTTCTGATCGCAGCCTTCTCGCTCCTTGCCAAAGCTGATCAGGTTGACCACGACAACGCCCGCTGGCAGGCGGCGCAGTGGCTGAAAGCCAGGAGCGGTCGCCTGCACGCAGGCTACGATTGGGATAACTGGGTAGGCAATGTGAGCGCTGACTACGCAATCACCGATATTCTCGATCCCGGTTTCCGCAAAGAGCAAGAGTTCCCCTACCTCAGCAGGCTAGAAGGCTTCGTCACCCGCCAGGTGATAGCCGAGTCGAAAGCCAACATGCCTCCGCTCCCGCAACGATAGAAGTGAGTGCGTGGTCTTGACACTACGCACGCAGCGTTGTACCATGAAATGCCATCTGATTTCAGGCAAGGAGGTCAATGTGAGCGACCACCGGTATCCTTCGCAGCTTAATGCCGCACCTATCCCCTCAGGCAAGGACCGCCCTGGCTCCCTTGATATAGCCTGGAGACCCTCCCCTTTCTATGCGCAGAGGTCGCGCCTCGCCACCTTCATGCAGGAGCTTGGAGTGACCGGCTTTGAAGAGCTATTGAACAAAGCGGCAGCAGCGCCCGAATGGTTCTGGGGCGCGGTGGTGCAGAACCTCGACATACAGTTCTACACACCTTACACACAGGTGATGGACACCAGCCGAGGCTGGGAGTGGACTACGTGGTTCACGGGCGCACAGTACAACTATGTGCATGATGCCCTGGATAAGCGAGCAGCCGACCCGAACCAGCGCGACCGCCCCGCTATAATCTTTGAGGGCGAGGAGGGGGTTGTCCGTACTTTCACTTACGCGCAATTACATGCTGAAGTGTGCCGCTTCGCTAATGCCTTGCGCTCGCTTGGCATAGCCAAAGGAGACCGTGTGGGGCTGTACATGCCCTTCACCCCTGAGGTAGCTATCGCTATGCTGGCCTGCGGCAAGATTGGCGCTATTTTCATCCCGATCTTTTCCGGCTATGCAGCGCCCTCTATTGCCTCGCGCCTCAACGACTGCGGCGCGAAGGCGCTGGTCACCTCCGATGGCTTCACCCGGCGCGGCAAGCCCGTGCTGATGAAAGAGGTAGCTGACGAAGCGGTGAAGATGTCTCCCACGGTGCAGAAGGTAATTGTACATAGTAGACTTGGACGCACCTCCTTAGCAGGAGAACACCGGCCTTCTACAGCCTCACTCCCCTGGCAAGAGGGGCTCGACATCTGGTGGCACGACCTGGTAGAGGGGCAAAGCGACCGTTGCGAAAGCGTCCGTACTGACGCTGAAGACCTGTACATGATTATTTACACCTCCGGCACGACCGGCAAACCCAAAGGGGCGCAGCACGTCCACTGCGGCTTTCCGGTGAAGGGCGTACAAGACCTCGCTCATTGCTTTGACGTGCAGCAGGGTGACATCCTTTTCTGGTACACCGACATAGGCTGGATGATGGGTCCATGGGCGATCAGCGGCGCACTGATGCTGGGCGCGACACTCTTTATGTACGATGGCACACCCGACTACCCCCAACCCGACCGCCTCTGGGCAATGATTGAACGACATCGAATCACCCACCTCGGCATCTCGCCTACCGCTATACGCGCACTCATGTCGCAGGGGGAGGAGTGGGTGAGCAAGCACGACCTGTCATCGCTCCTCTTTCTCGGCTCCACGGGCGAACCCTGGAATCCCGCTCCCTGGCGCTGGTACTTCGAGCGCGTAGGAGGCGGTCGCTGCCCGGTCATAAATTATTCAGGCGGCACCGAAATCTCAGGTGGTATCCTCTGCTGCAACCCGCTCCTGCCGATAAAAGCCGCTTCCTTCAACGCACCTGTGCCTGGAATGGCAGCCGACGTGATAGATGATAATGGCGATCCGGTGCGTGGGGCTGTGGGCGAGCTTGCCCTGCGAGGCCCCTGGCCGGGTATGACACGCGGCTTCTGGGGCGACCCGAAGCGCTATGAGGAGACATACTTCTCGCGTGTGCCCGGCCTCTGGGTGCATGGCGACTGGGCGCAGATAGATGATGACGGCTACTGGTATATACTTGGCCGCTCGGACGACACTATCAAGGTTGCAGGCAAGCGCCTTGGCCCCGCAGAGGTCGAGTCGGCGGCTGTGAGCCACATCGCGGTGAGTGAGGCCGCCGCTATTGGCGTGCCTGATGCGCTCAAAGGTGAAGCTGTGGTGGTGCTTGCAGTGCTCGGCCCCGGCCACGAGCCTTCCGACAGGTTACGTGGGGAGATCACCGAAGCGATTGTCGCGCAGCTTG
>JADEYI010001988.1_pt1 | contig 11907 bp, 9 predicted proteins | sample 8542331 | NCBI WGS metagenome assembly JADEYI01 (sample SAMN16510988, study PRJNA670497) | mine drainage metagenome | isolation source: biofilm near Copperflume 1 | place: Germany: Marsberg coppermine Kilianstollen | collected 2018-02 | reverse complement strand
ACAGCATGGCGAGTATAGTCTAAGACGTAAGCGTATTGTTGGAACGCACTACTAGCGCTACCGCCCCGCGCACGCCAATGATCAATCTGGTCGTGGGAGAATGGAGTCGAGCCGAGCCTTTACGGATGATCGTCCGGGTCGCGACGCGGGGCATCGTTCGGCGTCTGGCTGCTGTCGGCTGAGCCTTGCCCGGCTCTTGGCGCGGCCGCACGGCACGTGCTTTGGGAGCCGCCCGGCGGAGAGTGGCCAACAGTGGCCCAGCTTATGTGTGCAAGTCCGAGCGGAGAAGGCTCGGTTATCCTGCGATTTGGGGCCGACCTCGCCGACGTCCCCGTGGCGAGAGTCGTGCTTTACCTCCTCCGAGAGAGGCGCGCAGCGTGATCTCGGTCGATAGTTATCGCGACCTTGACGGTCCAGACGCTCAGGCGCTCGCCGACGTGGCTGGCGAGCTAATGGACGTCGTCTTCGCTCACCGTGCAGTCAGGGAGCTGCTTGGCGGTTGGCCATCGTCCGCCCCGTACGGGCCCGACACGACCGGGGCGCGTGCACTGTGGATTGCCGCCATCGTCTCGTACGCCCGGTGCTTCAAAGGGGGCATCCGCACCTCTGGAGCGGCCACCAGCCTCGTGGGCGGGCTCCGTCAATTGGATCAGACGAGCCACGGATACTTCCTCGACCTGCGAGACAAGCACATCGCCCACTCAGTCAATGCATTTGAGCAGGCGACAGTCGGGGTCGGGCTCGGCCCTGCTCCCGAATGCGAAGTCGGCCAGGTGGCTCCCATCGAATCAATGGCAACCCTTCCGAATCGGGCGACGGTCGAGCGATTCGAGCGATTGGTCGAAGGTATGCAGCTTCTCTTGGTCGGCCGGCTCGAGGATCTTCGGGCCGTCGTCCTCAGCGATGTCCAGGCGATGAGCCCGGACGAACGCAATCGACTTCCGGGACTGGTGATCAATCCGGCTCCTCCTACCGCGGATCCGAAAATGAGTCGAGCGCGATCCAAGAAGGGCAGGTGAGCCCAACCCTGAAGATCAGGGCGCTGCCTGTTGCTTGGCCTTCGCGGCCCGAGCGGGAGGCCGCGCCATAACGGGAGCCCAGCGTCAGCCCAGATGTCGTGGTCGGCGATGGCCCGCATAGGATCGTCCCGCCCCTGCTTCTGGGCCGATGCTCCGTGCCGCCTGGGCTCGGATGGCTCCGTGGCCCCATTGTCGATGGCTTCATCCGCAAGCCGTTGACACTTGGACCGTAGGCCCGATCGCGGTGGACGAGATCCGGCCCACGGCGCACCGGATGTCTCGTGCGGCCAATGTCGATCGACGGAGCCTTCGCGCGTGCGCTACGGTGGACCCGAGTTACCTTGGACCGATCTGAACCGCGGCATCGGGGGTGTTGATGAGTTTCCGCTTCCTCCATACAGGAGATCTACATCTCGACAGCCCGTTCGTCGGGCTCACGCACGAAGCGCCCGCCGGCGTCGCGGAGACGCTCCGGGAAGCGACGCTGCAGAGCTGGCAAGGGATCGTTCAGCTCGCGCTCGGCGAGCGGGTCGACTTCGTGGTCGTGGCAGGCGATGTCTTCGAACACGCCAACCGAACGCTCCGTGGCCAGATTCGTTTCCGCGATGGTCTCGCCGACCTCGCACGGGCGAGGATCCCGTCCTTCGTGGTCACCGGCAATCACGACCCGCTGTCGGGATGGGAGCCGTCCGTAGCCTGGCCCGAACTTGCTCACCGCTTCCCGGCGCGGACCGTGAGCAGTGTGCCGGTCATCCGAGACCAGGATGAGATCGCGCGCATTTATGGCGTGAGCTACCACGTCCGCGACGTGACCACGAATCTCGCATCCCACTTCAGGCGCGAGACGGGGGTCCCGTTCGCGGTCGGTTTGCTACACGCGAACGTGGGCGGCATGGAAGGTGCGGAAAACTACGCGCCCTGCACGCTGCAGGATCTGCGCGCGGCGGACATGGATTACTGGGCCCTTGGACACATCCACCGCCACGCCATCCTGGTCGCCGGTCGTCCCACGGTCGTGTACTGCGGCAACCCGCAAGGCCGTGACCCAGGAGAGGCCGACGTGCGCGGCTGTTACCTCGTCACCGTCGACGACGCCGGCGAAATCCACCCGGAATTCCGACCTGCCGACGTGGTCCGCTGGCAGCTCCTCGACATCCCGATCGCTGGTATCCCGGACGAAGAGTCGCTGATCGAGCGGGTTGCCGGGGCCGCCGACGACGCGCGCTCTCGGGCGGAGCGGGCGGTTGTGGCCAGAGTCACGCTGAGGGGGCGCGGCGCCCTCCATGCGTCGCTCCAACGGCCGGGAGTCCTGGCGGATGTTCGCACCATGGCCCAAGAGCGTCTCGGTGAGACGCTGCCCTTCGCCTGGATCGAGTCCGTCCGCGACGAAACGCGCAGCGAGCTCGACCTCGTCGATCGCCGTCTCGCGGATGACTTCCTGGGCGACCTCCTTCGACGATTCGAGCAGGCGCGAGTTTCACTGCGGAACACGGCGGATCCAGAAGCGACGGGTCACACCGATGACCCGCCCGAGCCGATCGTCGCTCAACTGGAGGCATCGCTCGATGCTCTCTACGCGCACGAGCGAGCCCGACGGTACCTGCGCGATGTTCGGCCAGACGAGGCTCGGCTCGCGGATCTGCTCAACGAGGCGGAGGCCATGGTCGTGGACCGACTCGGCGGGGATGCTTGAGCGATGAAGATCACAACAATCGCTGTCGATGGCTTCGGCCTCCTCCACGACAGGCGCCTGGAGCCAAGCCCTGGGCTGACAGTCGTGCGAGGGCAGAACGAGGCCGGGAAGACCACCCTGCTTGCCTTCGTGCGAGCGATCCTGTTCGGCTTCGAAACGAACCGCTATCGGGCCCTCGCGGGTGGTCGTCGCGGAGGATGGCTCGGAATTGAGATGGCCGACCAGCGCCTCTTCCGAATCGAGCGACACGGGGATCGCGGCGGCGTCGGGCAACTTCGAGTCCTCGATGCAGCAGGGGTCGACCAGGGTCCGCCGCTGCTGCCGCAACTCCTGCAGGGAGTCGAGGCCAAGGTCTTCCGGAACATCTTCGCATTCGGCCTTGAGGAACTCACCGAGTTCGGGCGGCTCACGGACGACGAGGTTGCCGCCCGGATCTACGGCGCTGGACTCGGCCTTGGCGCCGTTTCGGGCCTCGACGTGGAGAACGAACTCCGGGGGTCCAGGGAGGCCTCGTTCAAGCCCGGCGGCCACAATCCGACGATCAACGCGATCCTGCGCGATCTCGATGAGCTCGACGGTCGCCTGCGCGACCTCGATCTACCGCGCGAGTACGGAGAAGCTGGGGTACGTCTGACCGAGGCCGATGCTCGGCTTGCGGAACTCACCACGGAGTTGGGTGAGATTGTGAGTGAACGGCGTGCGAGGCAGCGCCTGATCGATGGCTGGCCGACCTGGCTCGACCTCGAGAGCGCCCGCAGGGATCGAGCCGAACTCGGCGAGACCCGTACGTACCCGCCGGACACGCTGGAGCGTCACGGCGGACTCGAGACCACTTGCCGCACCACAGCAGAGGACCTTGCGAAGACCACCGAACGTCGAGTGCGCCGAGAGGGCGAGCTCGCAGATCTTGCGGTGGACGACCTCGCTCTCGACCGTCGGTCGGACATCGAAGCGGTCCTCGCCGAGGCGGTGATCGACCGAACGCGCCTGACCGAGACCCAGCGACTCATCGACGATCGGGGTCTCGCGCAGGGGGAATTGGACGAGTCGCTTCGCCGCCTGGGCGCCGATTGGACGGACGAGCGAGTGGCGGCATTCGACGACTCGGTCGCTGTCCAGACGGAAATCTCCGGGCGCTTCCGGACGTCCCTTGACCGCGCCGCAGAGGCACCGGCCACCGTCCGCCGCGATCTTGGTGCGACGGAACGCAGCCTGGCCGACGCAAACGACGAGCTCGGCGGGGTGAATGCTCGCCTCGCAGAGATCGCCGAGTCCCTGGCGGACCGCGTCGTGGCGGACGATCGAGAGGCTGCCCTTCGCGAAGTCGAGTCGCTCGCCGCTCGTCTCGAAATCCTCCGTGGCTCGGTTGTGGATGAGGTCCAGGACGAGGCGGCCAAGGGCCGCGCCGTGTCGCTCGCCGAGCGCCTGGGCCATGCGCGCTCTCTGTCGGTGGCGCTCGAGCGGGAGCGGAGCGTCGCGGCGCTTCTTGAAGCGGTGCCGTCGGCTACGGTTCCGACGGCCCGGCCGCGAGCGATCTTGGCGCCGGGCCTTATCGCGATCCTTGGCGTGGTCGCCGCAGGTTTCCTGGTCGCGTCGGGAATCTCGCCAATCATCGCGGGCCTCGTCGCCGCGGCCGGGCTCGTCATCGCGTTCTACATGCTGGTCCGGCCCGCCCCAGCTTCCGAAGCGGCACCGGTCGGGACGAGGGCTCGGTTGGAGGAGCAGCTCGTTCAAGCGCGGGCCGAGGTGGCCGACCACGTCGCGCCGTTGGACCTCGAGCTCGCGGTGACCCCAGAGCAGATCGCCGAGGTTCTCGTGGCGCTCGACCGGGAGAACACCGATGCGGTGCGCCGGACCCTGGTGCTCGAACAGGCGGAGAAGGCTGCTCCTGAGATTGCCGATGTGACGACGAGGCTCACAGCAGCGTGCGCGGCCGCCGGCCTCCCGCCGACGTTCGCCGACCCCGAGATCAAGGAGATGCGACGATCGATCGCCGCGGACCGTCAACTCGAGGCTCGTCGCATCGGCCTGCTCCAGCAGCAGTCGACGCTCGAAGGCCGGATCGAGGCGCTGGGGCGCCGACAACAAGAACTCGGGACGGATCTGGTGTCCGCCGAGCAGGACGCGACGACGGCCCGCGATGAGTGGGCGGCATGGCTCACCCGCCGCGGTCTCGATCCCACGGTTGACCGAGAGACAGCGGCGCGGATCGTCGAGACCGTGACTGCGGCGAAGCGCCCGGTCGCAGCGCTCCGTGCCCTCGATGACCGACTCGTCACCTTGCGGGCCGACCACGCCACATTCCTCGGTGCCTTCGCGGGACTCGCGGATCTGCTGCCCGATGGTCGCTTCGACGAGGAGCGCCTCTCCGAGGCGGCGAGCGAGCTCGCGCGCCGGTTCAGGCTGGCCGAGAAGCAGGGCCAGGATCGGCAGGTTCGAGTCGAGGAGCTCGACGCGTTGCGGATCGCGGAAGACGAGGCTCGCCGGACGGACGAGCGGGCCCGCGATGCCTACGCTGCATTCCTCGCCGAGTTCAGCGCGTCCGACGCCGCGGCCCTCCGAGCTGATGTGGAGCGCTCCAGTCAGGCGGAGGCCCTCCGCGCACGCATCTCCACCGGCGCCCAGGCGCTCGCTTCACTCTCTGGCCCAGGTCACGCGCTCGCCGCCTTTGAGGAGGCTCTCGCCGCCGTCGAGGACATCGAGGCCGCGCGGGTACGGATCGACGAACTCACCACCTCGGCCGAGGCGCTCGAAATCGAGCGGAGCGGCCTTTACGAGCAGGCTGGGGCGTTGCGCGACCGGCGCGCCGAGATGGAGCGCGATGTCGCCGCCACCGAGGAGCGTCAGCGACACAGCGACCTCCGGGGGCGGCTTGAAGCAGAGGCCGCGCGGTGGAGTGTCCTCGCCCTCGCGACCGAGATCGTCATGCGCGCCCGCGCCGCATATGAGCGGGCGCATCGGCCGGCCGTGGTCGAGGCTGCCGAGCGGTACGTCCGCGAATGGACTGATGACCAGTACCGCCGGATCATCGCGCCGCTCGGGCGGCAGATCGAGGCCATGGAGCATCGCGACGGGACGCAGGTTCCGCTTGCCGGCCTCTCGCGGGGGACCGCTGAGCAGCTCTACCTGGCGCTGAGGTTCGGGCTCGTTGAGCATTTCGCGGCAGGTGCGGAGCCGCTTCCGATCGTGATGGACGACATCCTCGTCAACTTCGACGACGAGCGCGCGGCGCGGGCGGCACGCTCGATCGAAGAGCTGGCCACGCGCCAACAGGTCATGTACTTCACGTGCCATCCGGCGACGCCACTGCGCGGAGCAAGCGAGATCGTGCTGCCGCGTCTTCGCACTGTCGCGGACGCGGCGGCCCCCACGCTGTGAGCACCTGCTGTGCGATCTCGGCGCGCGGTGACTCAGCCGGTTTCTCCGCAATGACCCGGGGCCACTGCCTCTCGTTCACCCGCGATGCCCACGGTCGCCTCACAGCACCGGAGGTGCTCCATCAGGAACCCGAAGATGGCCTATCCCCGACGACTGTCATTCCTACCGCGCCTCTCGCAGCCTCCGACGTGTCAACGCGCTATCCGATCCTCCTGGTCCCGCGCGAGATGGCCGGATCGTGCGCTTGGTGAAGTCGCTGACTCTTCTACGGCTGGAACCCACCGTCAAGCCAGGCCCGGAAGAGCCGCGTTCAGTCCCTGGGCCAGGTCCTGTCGCGTGGCATCGCGGCCGCTGCGGTCATCCGGGCGATCGCGCCGGCGTTCTTCGTGAGATCGTCATAGCTCCAGAGGTCGAACACGACCGCCATGCTCGAGCGATCCCTGTCCCGGAACAGGGGCTTGACGTCGCGCTGGAAGCCCCGCGCTGGTCCGTCCTGCATCTCGAGGGTCACGTGGCGTCGGAGCGCCCACCCGACGTTTGCCCGGTCGACCGCACGATGTCCGCGTCATGTGCGGCCGGGCTCTGAAGGCGCTCCGAAAAAGGAGCCCTCGCAGAGCGACCGTCGCGTGCTCCTCGGACGAGACGTGACTGCCGTTCCGAAAGGCGGGGTCCTTTCGGACCCAGCTCTGGGAAGGACAGGCCCGTGTGAGCTAGGGTGCGTCAGTATCATTCGTTGCTGCCAACGTCATCGCCCTCGACGCCGACGCTCTGTCCGACCCGTCTGCCTGTAGCATCTGGGGGTGGGGCCTAGCTAGTGGTCTGGGCGAAAGAGGGAGACCGTGGGGTTCTGGCGGCGGCTTCTCGGAGGGTCATCGAAGGCTCCATCCCGGGCGCGACCCGGTCGCGACAGTCAGTTCACCCTCGTTGACGGACCCGTCGAGCTCGAGGTCGTTGGAGAGTCCTTCTACCAAGACGCCTTGAGACAGATCGCGGGCGTGTCCACTGGTCACACCCGGGCCGTGGTCAACGCGATCCTTGTCGCCGAGGAGGACAACCCGTACGACCCGAACGCCGTTGCCGTATGGGTTCAGGGTCACCAGGTCGGGAATCTGAGCCGAGGGGACGCGGCTCAGATGCGTCCCGGCTTGCTCGCCCTGCAGGAGCGCGCCGGAACCTGGATCGCCCTGCATGGCGCCATCGCAGGTGGTGGCCCGCGCGACACGCTCGGCGTCTTCCTGCGATACGACTCCGGCGCGTTCGGCCTCGCTGTTCGCACGGCAGCCGCAGCCCACCACGACATCGGCGGCCACGTCCGGACCGGGCTCGCTGAGGCGCTGAGCATGGACGCCGAAGATGACCGGTACGACCTGGCCTGGGTGTCCCAGGTCCCAGATGATCCGTCCGAGGCGGTCAAGATGCTGGCCTCCCGACTGGCCAGCGAGCCCGAGCCGGTGAGCCGCCACTTCCTGTACGCTCAGTTCGAGGGGCACCTCTACCGCCTGCGTGACAGTCACCCCGATGCGCTCCGCCTCTTCGATGAGGCCTGCACGAGCCACGACGCCGAGATGGACGCCATTCGTCCTGCGCTCATAGCCATGGTCCACGGCCTTCCGCTCCTCGAGGTCTACAGGCAGGCCGCGATCCGCCACCAGAAAGCTCACGACTGGGAGCAGGCTGTCCACTGGGCTCGGCGAGGTCTCGCGGTGTACGGGGAGGATGCGCTCGACCCGGACAACGTCAGCGATCTGAACGAGCGCATCGCCAAGTACGAGGCGAAGCTCGAAGCAGAGCGCGCTCCGAAGCCGATCCGCGAACGGCGGCCCAACGTAGAACGGGCGCCCTCCCCGCCCAGCCACCCCGTCACAGGGGAGACGGAGGTACTCACATGCCAAGCCTGTGGGCGCACCTTCGAGCGGGTTCGCACTCGTGGGCGCAAGCCGACCCGATGTCCTGATTGTCGCGAGGCGCCCGTCGAGGCCTCGATGAACGTCAGAGCGCGAGAAGCTGGACGAAGTCGACCTCGGACATGACCTCGATCTGCTGGCCGAGCTCGCGCAGGTCGCGGGCTTTGCGAGCCTTCGCCGAAAGCTGCTCGCCCGGCCGCAGCTGATACGCATCCTGGTAGCCGATGACGAGGACGTTTGTGTGCTTGGTCACCCCGGGCGCCGGCCGACCGCCGACCTCGATGACTCGGTCCCACGCCATCGCCCGGGTCATCGAGTCGAGCGCGCCGGTGAAGACGATCTCGCGGCCATAGAACGGGTGATCGGGACTCGCATCCGGGTTCGTGACCGGGACGTCGCCGCGTCCTCCCGACCATGTCCGGCGATAGCCGCTCCAGCTGTTGGCGCTCATTGATCCGAGGGCGGCCTGCGTCGCCTTCGCTATCTCCTCGAGGGTCGTCGCACGGTGGTGCTCCGCGATCGCGAGGAGGATCGACGCGGCAGCGCGCGCGTCGGCCTCCGGGTCGTGGTGATGGTCGAGCGCGACGCCGGCCGCTTCGGCGACCCAGGGGAGCGAGTACGACAGGAGGCTCCACGTGGCGCGCGAGAAGACGAGCGTGCAGGCGTAGGACGCCTCGGGGCAGAGGAGATCACTCACGAAGCAGGCGGCGCGGATGACGCCCATGTCGAACGCTGCGTTGTGGGCAACGAGCGGGAGACCATCGGCGAACGCGAGGATCTCCGGCAGCCGCTGGGCGAACCGGGGCTCGCCGCGCACCATCGCCGGGGTGATGCCGTGGATCCTGATGTTGAAGGGGTCGAACTCGTCGTAGCCCTCGGGCGGACGCATCAGGTAGCGTCGGGTGGAAACGACCTCTCCGTCCACGACCTTCACGAGCCCGACCGCGCACGGACTACCGCGATACCGATTCGCGGTCTCGAAGTCGATCGCGCAGAAGCTCAGCGACATGCCCAAATCCCCCTTCGCCTTGTTGTGGAGTGTTCAGACGGCGCTGACGCTCGGCATGATGCTGTTGAAACTAGGCCAGCACGTCATCCGACGGCGTCGGGACCAAAACACCGAAGGCTATGCTCCGTTCCAGCGCATAACTTCGCACATTGTCGGGTCGGCATCCGCGCTCCACGCGCTCAGGGCTGCACCGCTCGCGGCCGGACGCATGTCAGGCACTGGCTCTTCGGACGGCCGCAGCGTCGCTTGTTACCTCGGCCTCGAACCCTCCCGCCCCGACCAAACCCACCCGATATTACATAACCGGGCCTGCCCGCGCCGCGTGCCGCGCTGCCGACGAGGCGAGACCGGTAAGGGTGTCCGTCGCAGAGATGATCCGCTTGCGAGCGGCCGATCGCTGTCGGTTCTCCGCGCGGGTCGGACCACCCGGTAATAGCCCCGGTTGCCGCCCGTAGCCGGCCGAACGCGGTTTGACAGATATCACCTGTGATAGTCCATGTTGCCAAGCCGCTTCCGCCGCAAGTTCCTGGTCGAGTTCACCGTCGAGGAGTCGGACCTCCTCGATCGGTTGGGCCGCGACCACGGCTCCCGACGGGCCGCCATCCTCACCGGGCTGAAGCTTTTGGCGGGTGGCGAGCTCGACGCGCTCCGTCAGCGGGTGGCCACCCTGGAGCACGACCTGGCCGGCGCCCGCACCCAGCACGAACGGGACGCGGCCGCGCTCACTGCGGCGACGACGGCGGCCGACCAGGGCAAGACGAGCGCGACCACCCTCAAGACCGAGCAGGCCGCGCACAAGAAGACCACGGCGGACCTGGAGGCGGTGACGACTCAGCTCAAGGAGGCCAACGATCGCCTGACCAGCGTGCAGGCCGACTACCAGCGCCTCATCGACGAACTGCCCGCGCAGGCGTACTGCTCGAGCTGTCGGAGGCTCGTGCCCCTCGACGAGTTGGCCCTCGAGTCGACCGACCAGGTCGACTACCTGTACCACGGCAGCGATGGGTTCCGCCTCACGGAGAGCGTCGTCCGCGGCCGGGCCACCGTCCTCTTCTCCCGCCCCGTGTCCGGGAAACCCACACAACCTGAAGCCGCCCGATGACGCTCGACACGAGCTGGTCCGACGGGATCGATGAGCTGGCGCGAGAGAACCCTCTTTCGCTGCTCGTGCTCGCGCTCGTCCTCGTCTATCTCGCGCTCACGGGCGCCCTCCAGCGCGTCTTCCCGCCCGCGCCGTCGAGCGCCCCGCTCGGCCTCGCCGCGCCCCGCCTCGTGCCCCTGTCCGCGGGGGATGCGGCGGGGGCCGCGCAGCTCCTGGGGTCGAGCGTGGCCCGCCTGTGGGCCGACCAGGCGGAGCGCGACGCGTGAGCACCCCGGTCCGCGTCGCGACGTACACCCGCATCTCGACCGACGAGTCCAACCAGCCCTACTCGCTCGAGGCGCAGCGCGAGCGGCTGGCCGCGTTCGTGGCGTCGCAGCCCGACTGGCACATCGTCGCCCGGTACACCGACCGAGCCTCGGGCAAGAGCCTGGAGCGCCCCAGCCTGCGTGAGGCGCGGGCGGCCGCCGCCGCGGGCGCCTACGACCTGCTGCTGGTCTACCGGGTCGATCGCCTCAGCCGCAACCTGGGCCAGCTGGCCGCGCTCAGCGAGGAGCTGCAGGGCGCGGGGGTCGCCCTCCGCTCGGTGAGCGAACCCTTCGACACCCTCACTCCGGCGAGCAAGATGATGCTCCAGCTCCTGGGGGTGTTCGCCGAGTTCGAGCGCGCCTCGATCATCGATCGCATCGGCGCGGGCATGGAGCGCAAGGCGCAGCGCGGCGAGTGGATCGGGGGCACCTACCCCTTCGGCTACCGCCGCCCCGACGGTGGCGGCGGGGGGCTCTCGGTCGATCCCGCGGCGGCGCCGATCGTGCGCGAGATCTTCCGCCGCTACGTCGAGGAGCGCGTGGGCGCCCGGGTGATCGCCTCCTGGCTCAACGCCGAGCACATCCCCACCCGCTACGGCGGCCGCTGGGCGACCCAGGGCGTGCTGGCCGTCCTGCGCAACCGCATCTATCTCGGCGAGGTGAGCTTCCGGCGCGTCTGGTTCGCGGGCCGCCACGCGCCGATCGTCGAGCCAGCCGTCTTCGAGCAGGCGCAGGCCGTCCTCGCCGAACGGGCCGCTCGACCGGGCCTCCGGCGCACCAACCCGACCGACTACCTCTTGAGCGGGCTGCCCCTCGTGTGCGACCGTTGCGGGCACCCCATGGTGGGCGCCTCCGCCCGCGGGCACGGCGGGACGCGCTACGCCTACTACGTCTGCGCCACCCGCAACCGCTACGGCTCACAGGTCTGCGACCAGGCCCGCCTGCCCAAGGAGGCACTCGAAGAGGCCGTGCTCGGCCAGATGGGCGAGGTCTATCGGGACACGTCGCTCATCGCATCAGCGGTCGACCAGGCTCAGGCGCAGCTGCGCGCGGGACAGGCGGAGCAGGAGGCGGCCCGCGCGGCCCGGCAGGCGGAATCGGCCGACCTGCGCCGGCGGATCGAGCGCTACTTCGCCGCCTTCGAGACCAGCGAACTCGATCCGAAGCAGTGCCGTGAGCGGGTGGGCGCACTCCAGGCTCGCCTCGAGGAGCTGGCGTCGGAGCTGGCGGCACCCACGCGATCCGCCGCGCCTCCTGCTCCCGTCGACGTGGCGGAGATCTCGTGGGCCCTCAGCGAGGCCCTCGCCCTGGTCCTGCGGATCGTCCCCGCGCCGCGCGCCAAGGCCCTCCTGCGCCTCCTCATCGAGGAGATCCGGGTCGTCTCGCCCACGGACATCCGGCCCGCCTACCGGGTGCCGCTGGAGGTTCGTACACCGACTGAGCTGGTGAGCCGGGAGAGATTCGAACTCTCAACCAAGTGATTAAGAGTCACTTGCT
>JADEYI010001987.1_pt1 | contig 11938 bp, 11 predicted proteins | sample 8542331 | NCBI WGS metagenome assembly JADEYI01 (sample SAMN16510988, study PRJNA670497) | mine drainage metagenome | isolation source: biofilm near Copperflume 1 | place: Germany: Marsberg coppermine Kilianstollen | collected 2018-02 | reverse complement strand
CCGATCGCCGCGGGCCGCGCGGCTCGCGAACTCATCCAGCTGTTCCGCAGCACCAGCCGTGCCGGAACGTCCGGGCGCGCCGAGACTCCATGCGTCTTGCAAGCGTGGAAGCCCTTCTCGATAGGAGACGAATGCGGCCCCCGGCGCGCAGCTTCGACGCGGGCGTGATCATCTTCCACGCTCACTCCGCAAAATGCCACTTCCCCGCACCGCTCTCCGTCGGACCGCCTCCGTCTTGTTCCGCGACTGTCACTGCCGATCCACCGCCGCTTCGTACCTGCGCGGTCGCGGGTCAAATCGACGACGCAGCGGACTCCTCAGGCTGAATTTCATGGTAAATTGCCTGTGTTCTCCGGGGGTCATCTTCAGTTCACTGACGCTGGAAGTCGGGTGTTGGCATTTGCACAGCACCGTAGCTAGCTACCAGCCCGCTCAAAAAGACCTGTCCGGTCAGCACCTTGCTTCGTTACCGCCCGCCAAGGAATGAGAGAACGACCCTGACCGCTCGCCAAATTAGCAGCCCCATGTCCGCAGCCTCCTACACTTTCACCTTTCAGGCGCGATATCGGAATCGTCCCGGCATGCTCGCGCAGATCGCTTCGGCTGTCGCTCAATGTGGCGGCAGCATCGGCGACATCGATGTGGTTCGTTCTTCCGGAAAATCGATCGTGAGAGAGTTTTCCGTTTCCGCGCGGGACAGCGAACAGGCGCTTGAGATCCTTGAAAAGGTCAACGCGGTGCCCTCTGTGAGCATCAAGAGCTCCGCGGATCGGGTATTTCTCAGTCACCGCGGCGGCAAGATCGAAGTCTCGAACAAGGTCCCCATTGAAAATCTTCAAGACCTGTCGGTGGTCTATACCCCGGGCGTCGCGCGGGTCTGTCGCGCCATTGAGCAGAATCGGAGTGCTGCGTATTCCCTGACTACCAAGGGAAACGCGGTGGCCGTGGTGACCGATGGTAGCGCGGTCCTCGGCCTGGGGGATCTTGGACCTCACGCCGCAATGCCCGTCATGGAAGGCAAAGCCATGCTCTTCAAGGCGTTCGGGGGCGTCGATGCATGGCCGATCTGCCTCGATACGAAGGATCCGGACGAAATCGTCACAATCGTGAAAGCGATCGCACCAGGCTTCGGCGGAATCAATCTCGAAGACATTTCTGCCCCGAGGTGCTTCGATATCGAGGAGCGTCTTAGGCGGGAGCTTGATATCCCGGTCTTTCATGACGACCAGCACGGTACGGCCGTCGTTGTGCTCGCCGGGGTCCTTAATGCTCTGCGGGTCGTGAAAAAAGATCCGCAGGACCTGAAGGTGGTTGTGCTCGGTGTGGGTGCTGCAGGAGTGGCATGCTCGAAGATCCTAATGTCCGTGGGTGTAGCGAATATCCTCGGATGCGATCGCTCCGGCATCATCTACAAGGGCCGCGCGGAGGGTATGAACCCCACAAAGGTCTGGTTCGCGGATAACACGAACCACGGCAGAGCGAAAGGAAGTGTGGCCGATGCGATGGAGGGTGCGGACCTCTTCCTTGGGGTGGCCGGCCCCAATCTCATCACCGTCGACGACATCCGCAAGATGAACCGGGATCCCATAGTTTTCGCAATGGCGAACCCCGACCCGGAGATCCGGCCCGAACTGGCTGCAGGAGATGTGAAGGTCATGGCAACCGGTCGCTCCGACTTTCCCAATCAGATCAACAACGTGCTCTGCTTCCCGGGTCTATTTCGTGGCGTGCTTGATGTGCGTGCACGGGAGATCAACGAGCCTATGAAGCTCGCTGCGGCGCAAGCGATTGCCGCCGCCGTGCCCGTGAACGAACTTTCGGCCGAGTACATCATTCCGAGCGTGTTCCATCCGTCGGTCTTCAAAAAGGTCGCTCAGGCGGTTGCCAGGAAGGCTATCGAGACCGGAGTGGCGGAGCGGCGTGCAAAGGCAACATGGATGGACTTCCGGTAGCGACCACGACCATTGAGGGCGCCGGACTCGAAAGAACTGTGCTGACGAACGCTCGTCCGTTTCACCCCGTGCCCTTGGGCACGTCGCACCCGCCCGCCCCCTGAGCTGTCTCGCGCGCAGCGAGAGCACCGAAGCCCCAGGAACGCCGCGCGGAGTTACGGCCGAACGGACAGAGGAGCGCGACTCAACGGCCCTTTGGGAGTGACCCGGGACCTGCCATGCTCGTACCGCAATTCAGAGCGGGCCGCGGCTGGGAAGGTATACTGTGCATAACACAAGTGGATGGATCGTCGTGACGCCCGACGGGTCGAAGTGGCCCGGAGACGGCAGTGAAGCCGGCGGCGGCACTCTCCCACCTCTTCCCATCTCCTTTGGCGACGCCCGCCCCTTCGACCACGGAACCACCACGGACCGGGTCCTTCACGAACTCGATCGGCCGGTCCCATTCATCTCACCGAAGGCCGAAGGCTAACCGGCCGGTACAAGGAGACTATCAGATGACAATGGCAAAAGCCGCTGCACCGGCGCCGTATCCGGTCGATATCCGGCTTGAACCCCAGACAGTCGAGCGCAACCGCCTCACCGTGGGGTTCCGTCTGATCCTCGCGATCCCGCATGAGATCCTTGTGGCCTCCTCGAACTTCGGGGGAAGCTTTGGAGTGAACGGCGCCCTGGGGGCGGTCGCGTTGGTCTGCGCGGTCATTTCGTGGTTCGCAATCGTCTTCACCGGGAGGGAACCGCGCGGCCTCTGGGACTTGCGCGCCTTCTACATGCGCTGGCGTCTTCGGGCGATGGCCTACATCGTGCTGCTGCGCGACGAGTACCCACCGTTCGGTGACGGCGATTACCCCGCCACCCTCGCCATGGATTGGCCCGATCAACCGCGCGATCGCCTCTCGGTCGGCCTACGCCCCATCTATGCCATCCCGCACATCATCCTGTTGGTATTCCTCTTCATTGCTGCCACTGTTTGCGCCATCATCGGCTGGTTTGCAATCCTCTTCACCGGCCGCATGCCCCAGGGCCTCGCGTTGTTCATTCGCAATGTCCTTCGCTGGGGCACGCGGCTGGAGGCATACCTCCTGTTGCTGCGCGACGAATACCCGCCCTTCAGCCTTTCAGAGTAGCGGCGCTCGAGCTTCGAGTTGGTCTCCGCCGGTTCTCAGGCAGGAGCCGTTGGTGCGAATGCGCGGACTTTCGCTTCGGCCTGGACGGTGCGCGTCACTCGTTTCATCTTGATCAATCGTACGCCCCATGCGTCGGCTCTGGGCCCACGCCGCGAAGGCTGTGTCCGCCGGCTCCAGGCGGGCTCTTTCGCAGCACGGCCGCGACGCGAACCTCGGTGCTACCCTGGCGTCCGCACTGGCGCCGCCCCGGATGGAACACGCCATCCTTCGATGCATGGGACTTAATCGCGGCGGGAAACCAGTCCGAGGGCCAGCCGATCGCAATCTGTGGCGGTTTACTCGGCGTCGCCTCTTGCCGGTCTGGTCGTTATTGTGGGAGTGTGGGGCAATCCGACGCAGCAGTTCCCCTCGCTCGCCCGGTCGCCAACGTTGTGCCATCTGCGGCGCACGGCCGGAATCTCACGCGCTGGTGGCGGCCTGCGAGATTCGTCGTCATCGGCGGCGTCTGCGGCGCCATGCAACTGGCACTACTCTGGGCGTTGACCGAGTCAACCGGCCTCGGTGCGACTTCGAACGTGATTGCCTTTCTCATTTCGGGTGCGGCAAACTTCATCCTCAATGCCCGCTTCACGTGGAACGAGCGGCGAGCACAGTCTGGCAGCGCCGCGCTGCGGCAGGCGGTCGCCTTCAGTGCCCTCATCCTCGTCGCCACCGGACTCAATCAGGCTGTCTATTTGGCCGTCCTGCGCGTCGCACCGTATCTCATCGCGGGTGCCATCGGGATTATCGCGACGACCGCCGTCAAGTACCTGGCCACGGACCGCTGGGTCTTCAAACGCGCCTCAACCGTGCCAAGCAGCGTAGCCGGTTGAGGCGCCATCGAGAGGAGCCTCCAGGCCGCCGGCGGATGCTGCACGCCAGCGGCGCCGGGACCGCAAGCTTTAACTCATGGAACTAGGTGGCCACGATTCACTGATCACTCGGATCGAGCATCCGCAGATCCGCGGGGCCGCTCTCGAGGGAGAGCTCGCCGCTGGCGGCCCCTTTGCCAGTGCAGCGGGAGTGGCAGTGGCCGGCAATGACCAGAAAGCAGTACTCATCGGAGGGCTACTGCTGGCGGGAATCCTGGCCATCCTGGCCAGCCTAACGGTCAAAGTGAGCGCCACGCCGGCACCGCTGCCGTGGATTCACCAGGTCGAATTCAACGTTGCCCTCTTCCACCGGTTGCTGCCTCATCTCGTGACGCTGCCAGTGATCACCTATGCGGTGGTTGCCTGGGCCTGCGTCGGTGCCCTCTGGATCGTGTATCTGACCCTGGTCTGGCGAACTCGTTCCGCCGGGTCAATCAATGTGCGGATCATCATAGCAGGGGCAGTCCTGCTGAGCGTTCTTGCCGTAGTTATCCCATCGATCTATTCCAGCGACGTATTTTCTTATGCCATATTCGGCAAGATTGCGTCTACGTATGGCATTAATCCCTATCTTACAACGGCGAATCATGCTGCACCGACGGATGCGCTGATACCGTACGTTTTCTGGCGAGATATACCGTCTCCATACGGACCGCTTTGGACACTGATCTCACAGGTCCTGACGTTCGGCAAAGGCACCACACCGCTTGAATTGACGTTGCGATTCAAGGTGCTTGGCGGTGCGGCCGTGCTGCTAGACGGCTTCCTAATCTACCAATTAGTGAAGCCGCGCTGGCCGCGTCACGCGGGTTGGGCCTATATGGCGTTCGCCTGGAACCCGCTCGTGCTCATCGAGGGGGTCGTGGTAGCGCACAACGACGCGCTGATCCTGAGCATGGTCCTTGTTGGCGCCTACGTCGTGACGAGAGCGCATCGCCACATCGGTTTCGGGAGTCTTGTGCTCTCCGCATTGATCAAGTACTCAACGGTCCCGCTGCTCGCAGTGGCGGCGCTCCCCGCGCTCCGCACAACGCTCGCTCGAAAGAGGCCCGAGCAGCTGATCCGGCTCGGCATCATTGCGGCTGTGCTCGCTTTCGCTGCCTTCGCGCCTTACTGGGCGGGCGGTCGCATCCTGCTGAGCACTGCCGAAGAGCCGGGACGCGGTGTCAATAATCTTCCGGCGGTAGCCTTTCGCTTCGCGGTCGCTGGCCTGAGTGGGGGTCGGTTGCATGCGAGTGCTGCGTTCACGTCCGCCGTGGCACTGGTTGTGTTCGCGGCTTGGGGGCTTCGCTCGTTCTGGCGCCGATCGCCGGACGCAATAGAGACGTCGACAGACGACATGCTGGCGGCCTGGGCGGAGACGTTGATCGTCTTCCTTCTGCTGTGGCCCCGCATCCACACCTGGTATTTCCTCGTACCGTTTGGCCTGGCCGTCGCCGCTGGACCTCTGCACCAGCGCCTCTTTTGGGGGATCGCCGTGCTGTCGGTACTTTCCTATTCGTCCTACGTGTTTTGATGCGCCTGCTGGCGTGATGTGGTTCGCCGCCGGAGTTGGGAACGAACACCGACACCTCACCACGTTGCACACGATCGCCGATCCTCCCGGTTTTCGAACCGCGATGCCGAACGCCGCATCACCGCGCTCCTGCACAATCGGGCCTGGAGTCGCTCCAGCCTGGGGCAGCTCTGTCGTCCGGTGGCAGCACGCGATGGCCGTTCCCGCATCCCGTATGATCCTGCTGTGCCGGATTTCCTGAACGAGCCGCCGCGCCGGACGCCTGTGATTGCCGAGACCGATGTGCTCGTGGTGGGCGGGGGTGCTGCGGGGATGGCGGCCGCCGTCGCGGCCGCGCGAATGGGCGCACGCACGATGCTCGTGGAACGCTACGGCTCTCTCGGCGGGCTGGCGTCCAACGGCCTCATCGTCCTCCTGCTCACGCTGGACGATGGACGCGGGAAGCAGGTGGTGGCAGGACTCTGCCAGGAGATGGTGGACCGGCTGGCGGCGCGAAACGCGTGCCTGTTTCCCCCACGGGATGAGTGGGGCAGCACGGATACGGCACTGATCGAACGCTATCGCCGCGAGGGGCTCGTCTGGGGGAGCGGGCCGCATGTGGTGCGCTACTCAGTCGCCTACGACCCCGAGGAGTTCAAGGTCGAAGCCGACCGCATGCTGGTCGATGCCGGGGTGGACCTGCGGTTCCACCGCTGGGCAGTCGGCGTTGGCCGAGATGGTCGCCGGTTGACGCACGTGATCTTCGAATCCAAGGCAGGACGCGAGGCGATCGCCTGCCGCGCCGTCGTCGATGCCACGGGCGATGGCGACATCGCGGTTCTGGCCGGTGAATCGGTCTCCGTGGAGCGAGTTCATCCCTGGCTCTGGTTCCGCACCGCGAACGTGGATTCCGAAGCGGCTGAGCGCTCGCCGCAGCGTCCGTCCTACTACCAGACGGTCAACCGCCGCGGCTACCTGCATCCATGGGGCGCGGCGGAGCGCATCTCCCGGCAGATTGACCCGACGAACCCGGACGACCTGACGTTCGCCGAACTGGAGTGCCGCCGCCTCGTGCGCGCTGAGCTCGACCGTCTACGTGGTACGCCCGGGAGCGGGTTCGAAGAGGCCTACATCTCCGGATTCGCGGCGACGCTTGGCATCACCGAGTCGCGGCGACTGATCGGACGCTACGTCCTTGCGCGCGAGGACATGGATCAGCCGCCGTTCGCCGATACAGTCGCGGTCACCGGCAACTGGACCAAGTACGGCTCGATTTATCACATCCCCTACCGGTCGCTGCTCGCGCAGCAGCTCGACAACCTGGTTGTGGTTGGACGCTGCATGTCGGCCGACCATCGTGCCCACCACGCGACAAAAGAGATTCCTGCGTGCTTCGCGACGGGCGAAGCGGCCGGGGCGGCGGCGGCGCTGGCGCTGCAGCACGGCGTCGAGCCTGCAGCAGTTGCTGTTGCCTCGCTGCAACACGCCCTCCGCCATGCCGGTGCCTACCTCGGCCAGGGGTGAGGGCCTCTGCGCGACGTTTGGCTGTGCACGCATGGACACCCGCGGTCGCGGCGCAGCCGGGCGTCCTGACACGGCCCGGCCGGGTCAACCCGTCGTGACCGGCTCCCGGATCTCTTCGTCGGTGAGGTAGCACGACGGGTCCATGCCGAGGAAATGACCAGTCGCGTATTCCGCTCGGGCACGCAGGTTCCCATTGCACATACCGACGAAGCGGAAGCGCGACGGGAGGCGGTGGACGTCCTCGACACCATTGCCCTCACACATGCGCTCGCCGAACCGCGGTCGTCGAACGGCGTACGATGCGACACAACCTGCGGAACGAATTGATCGGCGATGGATGAGCCCAACCCCGACACCTCCGAGGTCGACGACGAGTTGACCGTTGCGGGGCTCGCACGCCGCGGGAAGGCGCCGGCCGAAATCGCTGTCCGTCTGGATCTCTCGATCGGAGAAGTCGTCGATCGTATCGCCGCTCTTCCGCCGCGCGACCAACCGGTTGATTCGGCCGTCGCACGCCCTGCGGAACACGCCGCCAGCAAGCGAGTGTTTCGCTGGCGCTCGCTCGTCCTGGCACTGCTTGCGATCGCCGGCGGCGCAGTTCTGCTGGTGAGCACAGGGCTCCCGCAAAGCACCTCAAGCGTGTCGAGCAACACCGAAGCTGTCTTATTGGGCAGGCTCGTGCGTGCCGCCCCGGGTTCATCGCCTGCCATTCTTTCGGTCTCCGTACGGACCGCGCTAACCGTGATTCAAGTTGCTCCCGGGTCGATACTAACCGCTCCACAGCTCCCGGCATGGTCCATCGAAGCGGCGGGGAACGGACAGCACGTGGAGTTCCTCGGGCGAGTCGGCGAGCGCTGGATCCTGCTGACGTTGTCGCCAGCTCCAGGTACGGCTGTGCGTCCGCTCGGGGGCCAGAACTTTTGCCATCCATGGCAGCCCCGCGACCCTGTTCGCCGTGGCCACGAACGTGCAAACGGGCGAAGCTCTCACCCTGCACGTAGCGCAAACTACCGGCGAATTCTCGGTCGGCCCGTCGGTCGGCGCAGGCACCGTCATTGACGCCCCCACTGGCGAACGGCTTGACGTTTCACACGCGGTCGCAGCCGGAACGTTCTCCGGTGCGGCGGCCCAATTCACGTCCTGTAATTCACGTGCCGCCGCCACTGGCGCGACTTGCTCAGTGATCTGGGTGGGGTCGAACGCGATGCCGGCTCCTGCAAACGGACTCGCCTGCTTCGCGGGTCCGGGCGTCGAAGTTTTTCGCATGGCGGCGGCGACGCTCGTCATCAAGGACAGCGGCCGGCCCACCGTACCCCCGCCGTGCTCTGCCGGGACAGAACAGCCGATCAGAAAGGGCGAACCGCTCGCCGGACGCGGGAGCTACTTCATCTACGGTTGGGGAGGAGGCTCACGGCTCCAATCGGCAGTGATCGCACGGGACGGCTCGCTTTTCGTTGGCGACATCCGGCCGAGCGGAACTTGTCCCTGTCAGTCGACCGCCGATCCCTTCCCCTTTGGCGGGGCGACGACCGCGGCCAACCGCTGACGTCGACTGTTGAACGGTTGAACGGAAGGCAGTGAGTCACAGGCAGAGAGGTTGGCCAGCGGCGCCAATCACGTGGATAGCTGACGACTTGCCGCCCGGCTGCTGAATCACTCAGGCGTTTTCGATGACGAGCGTCGCCCGTCGGATCAGCGCCGGGACGCGGGTCTCGAATTCAGCAGCGCCGGGGTTCGAGGCAGTCCCCGTCCTAAAGTGCACATACAGTCCTTCGAGGATGATGGCCATCTTCCAGAGCGCCATCGCGTGGTAGAACGAGAAGCTTTTCATATGCCGTCCGGTCTTCTCCGCATAGCGGGCAGTAAGCTCTTCGCGTGTGAGGAATCCTGGTTCCGCCGTGAGCGGTACTGCTTCGCCAGGCACGATCACGTCTGGACGGCCCCACGTGTGGAGCAGCCAGCCGACGTCCGCGAGCGGGTCGCCGACTGTTGCCATCTCCCAATCGAAGATTGCGATGAGGCGCGCGGGCGCCGTCGCTGAGAACATGACGTTGTCGAGCTTGTAGTCGCCGTGCACAACCGTCGAATCGCCCGTCGCCGGACAATTCGTCGCGAGCCACGACGAAACCTCCGCAAGGCCGGGCAGGTCGCGAACTTCGCCCACGGTGAGATCGGCCTGGCTTTGCCAGCGTTTCAGCTGGCGCTCGATGTAGCCCTCGGTTTTGCCCGGCAGTCCTGCTGCGAACCAGTCGACGCTGTGAAGATCAGCGAGCGCATCGATCAGCTCCTCGCTTATCTTCCGTCGCTCACCCTCCGACCTCAGCGCGGGCGGAAGTTCGGCGCGAATGACGACACCGTGCTGGCGTTCCATGAGGTAGAAAGGTGCACCAATCACCGACGCGTCCTGGCAAAGGACGACCGGGCGCGGCACGCGCGCGGCCGTCCCGAAGAGTGCCTTGAGGAAGCGAAACTCCCTGGAGACATCGTGGGCTGTCGGTAGCAGGGGGCCGCGTGGTGGCCGCCGGAGCACGTACTCGGCGCCGCCGCGATAAACGAAAAACGTTTCGTTCGAAAAGCCTGCGACGTGCTTCTCGACCGTGGTCTCCACCTTCCCTCCGAGGGCGTCATCCAGGAAGCTGGTCAGGGCTCCAACGTCCACGAGCGCGTTTATATTGGTGTCAGGCACGAGTCCTCCTGGTGATGGCCGGCGTAGAGAACGCCGAAGTGGAATGGCTCACGACAGTGACTCAGCCCCACGAGACGTGAATTAGAGTTGGCGAAGCCGCGGGTCCAGGATGTCGCGCAGCGCATCACCGAGCATGTTGAATGCGTAGACCGTGATCGCGAGCGCGCCGCCGGCGGCTGCGATGATCCACGGCGCCTGGATGAGGTACGCCGTCTCGGTGCCGCTGACCATGCTGCCCCAATCTGGAGACGGCGGGGGGATGCCCAGCCCGAGGAAACTCAGGGCGGCCTCCGTGATGATTGCGAACGCGATGTTGATGCTCATGATCACGACAATCACGTCGAAGACATTTGGCAAGATATGTGCAATCAGGATGCGCGGGTAGGAGCAGCCGACGACGCGCGCCGCCTCGATATACATGTTCCCTTTGACGGAGAGCACCTGCCCCCTGATGACGCGGGAGGGACCGGCGAGCAGGAACACGGCGATGGCTATGATGGTGTTCCGCTCACCGGGGCCGAGGACCGCGGCGATGAGCAGGATGAGCACGAAACTCGGGAAGGCCATAAGCACATCGACCACGCGCTGAAGGATGAGGTCGACCCAGCCGCCCGCACTGCCCGAGATCATACCGATGGCGGTAGCGATACCGACACCGATCCCGACCGACGCGAACCCGACCCAGAGAGAGACTCGGGCTCCATAGGCCACGCGGGAGAGTACGTCGCGGCCGTTTTCGTCCGTCCCGAGGAGATGAGCCAGGCTTGGGGCCTGGAGCAAGATATCGCCATTTTGCTGGTTTGGCGGAGCCTGGGCGATAAACGGCGCCAGTACTGCGACGAGAATCATGAGCAGGATTGGAATGAGGCCGCCCCAGAAGCCGAGCGGCTGATCCCTGACCAATTGCAGGAGCACACGCAAGAGGAAGGGCCTGGGAGCGGACTGCCGGAAGTCAAGCGGCTCCGATTGTAGAGGCGCTGTGTCGAGGGCCATCTCAGTACCTCACCCGCGGATCGATTACGGTATAGAGCAGGTCCGTTACGAGGTTCACCACCACGACGACGAGGGCGAAGATGAGCGCAATCGCCTGTATCCCCGGATAGTCTCGGGTGTTCACTTCCGAAAGAAGAAATCGCCCGACGCCCGGGAGTTGAAAGATCTGCTCGAAAATCACCGTCCCGCCGATGATGTAGGCCATGAACACGCCGATGACGCTGACGATGGGAATCAGGGAATTTCGAAAGGCGTGAGTCCACACCACCGAGCGCTGGGAGAGCCCTTTCGCCCGCGCCGTGCGGACGTAGTCCTGGCGGTAGACGTCGAGCATCGAAGTGCGCGTGAAGCGCATGAGCGCGGCCGCCGAGCTGAAGCCAAGAATGATCGCCGGCAGCACGAATTGGCCGAGGTTGTGCACCGGATCATTCGAGAACTTGATATACGTGATCGGCGGGTTCCAGTTCCAAACCTTCGATGCCACGACAATCACGACGGTGGCGATGAGAAACCCGGGAACAGCGAGGAGCGTGATCGATAATGAGCGTAAGGCGAAGTCTACCCACGAGTCTTGCCTGACAGCGGAGAGAACGCCCACAGGAACGCCGAAGACCACCCCAAAAAAGAGGGACATCAGTCCGAGCTCCACACTTACAGGCAGACCTTCCTTGATGTAGCGCGCGATCGACTGGCCATTGATGAGCGACTTCCCGAGGTTCCCCGTCGCCACCTGCTTGACCCAGTCTCCATAGCCGATGAGGAAAGGCTTATCCAGCCCAAGTTCGTGCTCAACCTGTTTATAGGCGTTGGGGCCGCCAACCGTGCTCGTCGAAGCGATGATCTCCACAGCGTTGCCGGGAAGAAAGCGGACTGCACCGTAGACCAGGAACGTGGTCCCGATAACGGTGATGAGCGCCGAGATGAGCCGGCCAATGACATAGTTCGTCACGGGAGCCTCCAATGAGATCGAGGGCCGCGCCCTGCCCGGGAGGGGGACGGGAAGCAGGCGGGCGCGGCCCTTGCGATTGCTAGTGCGACTCCAGCCAGACCGAATCGAGACGATTCATCTCGAGCAACGCACCAGCACTCCAATCGAAAAACCAGCCTTTGACCCAGGGCTGGGTGGCGATAGGCGTTGTGCCGTTTGGAAGCGGGATGTTGATCGCATGGTCGGTGATGTACTTGCTGATGGCCTTGTAGGCAGTGACCGACTGAGTGTGGTCGAAGATCCCGCGGGCATCATCCAACAT
>JADEYI010001986.1_pt1 | contig 11939 bp, 11 predicted proteins | sample 8542331 | NCBI WGS metagenome assembly JADEYI01 (sample SAMN16510988, study PRJNA670497) | mine drainage metagenome | isolation source: biofilm near Copperflume 1 | place: Germany: Marsberg coppermine Kilianstollen | collected 2018-02 | reverse complement strand
ATTCCTACCCCTTGTTGGACTCGCCAGATCCAAGCAAGACCCAATTAACCGTGGGTACGGTGCTTAGTATTTGTACCGCCCCCGTCAGTCGGGGCCCAGGTTTTGCACAGGATAATTTGTCACACAGCTGACGTGCATAAAAAATGCGTGAGAGATCAGAGGGCTGCATGCTAGACACCTGATGGAATACCCTCAACCCCTCTCAAGACACGATTTGGGCAGAGGAATTCAAGTCTTGCAGGTGATTAATTACTGTGCATATCAGCGTTTGTGCTCTACCCGACCAGCCAGGCTTGACTGATGGCCAGATGACAGTACAGCACAGCAAAGAAATGGGATGTCTTAGTAAATGGTCTGCCAACGCCCCTTCTTGTGGGCTGACCGGCGTAAGAATATGTTAAAGTGCTTGCCTGTTGTAAGACGGCTGCTGCCGCGTCCGGCCGGTTGCTCCTGGCCACGATCCATTCCATCAGGTTGGCCAGCAGCCTCCCTTTGCCTATCCTTGCCAGCCCCTTGGCAGCCACAATAACACCTGCACGCCTTTGGGGCATCGTTTAGTGCCATGGAAGGTGAATGTCATGGCCAAGAGCAATCTTCCCGATGTGGAAGAGCAGGTAGACCCATTATGTGCATCGATTGGGAAGGTGCGAAACGCACGAGACAATGCCATGTGCACCCACCAGGCTTGACAGGAAAATGCTTCCAATGCACTGATGGTGTTAAATCTTCTCTTGTTGTGCAAAATTGCTCTGAGCCAAAGCTGGGCGTCAGCACTCACATTCTGTGTGCCCTGCGTCCACGCGGTCGATCACCCATCGTCCCAAGATGCCGACGCCCGCTTGCTCCATACGGACCGAAGATCGATTTCACCAATTCTTCTACCTTGTGATCGAGATTGTCTGGGCTTATCAACCTGCGTCCAGACTGTAGCACGGGGTGCCTGTCCACTTGGCGGATTGACTGTGCCTTGACATCTGGTTCCCTTCGTGACCGCTGCAGTCCTTGAGACACTACAAGGCTAGAGCGATTTATTCGGTTGTATTTTCTGCTACTGGTGTTAATAATCCAGTGCTCCTAAGTCTCCGGGATTTAAACGAGATTTTGCGTTGGGATGGCTGACGGAGCTGCCCGTATCAAGTCAACCTAATCGGCGACAACAGCCTAAGTATTTTTTGCAAACATTTCCCCATAAAATGACGTCTTTTTGAAGGCGTCTCTCTTTGATAGCTGTTCACCTGGAGGTTCACCTCAAATCCATTGCATTGTCATTCCACACAAGCAGCTGGCTCCGTTTCGAAACCCCTCGCTTCGCCTCGTCGAAGTGCATCCTTACAAGAGGCATGTGCAGAGCACCTGACAACATGATGGCCTTGCTGTGCACAGGTTTTTCGAATGCGCAGACATGACCTTTAACACAGTACATCTGTGCTCCACAACTTGTGTGCTTTGCGGCTCGAAAGCTGACAGCAAACTCCCCAAAAAGTAATCTGGAGCAGAAGAACTTTTCTGCGCCATGGTGGTCACTGAATTGGCAAGGTATCTCAATTGCCTTCGTTTAGGCCTTGGCATGCACTCAAGATGGCAAGACAGCTAGCTATACTTCAGTAGACAGCCATCAGTCATCCAGGCGTGATGTCGGCATGTGACCGCAGCAGGCACAAGTTGGGCAGGTCAGGCAACACACAACAGAAAGTCGTGCTCGCTTCCAAATCTAAATCAGATTGTCAAGACAGTCACTGGAGCACTCACAATGCGCATGCAACGCTGACCATTCACTTAGTCACCTTCCGTCGAGCACTTGGATTGATCAGTCAGTCAGCCAGTGAGCCAGTCAGTAAAAGGACAATGAATCCACATCAGCAAAACATCAGCTTCACTGCCCAGCAGGTTGACAGGAAGATCATCATCTCGGATTGCGTCTGATATTATTCAAAATTTGCTGCTAGAGTTTGGCGCAATTACGCCGCATGAATCACGTTGCCGAGCAGGATTTGACAGGCCCTCAACAGAGATCCTGGGTTTGCCCAAGCCATCTGAGACAGCAGTTTTTTATGTCTCTGTGTCACCCTAGAGGTTCACTACGTGCCTAATGACCTTGGCAGTCAATGTTCCTGGGCCAATAAGAAGCCCACCCCAGAGCTTCTGAGCCCAGAAGCATGAGCCCAATCCCAGCCAGCATCCCCTTCGAAATGTCATACCCTGCTCCCAACTAGTTCAGGCTTTCTCATGCATCTCGTCCCCTCTCCTTCCGCTTGACACAATCATCCATTCTGCATTACACTCTCGTCATCGAGCGCCTATTAGTACCGCGCCCGATTGCCCTGACAGCTCTGTTGATCCGCACAACTGCATCCGTGTGCCCGGTGCCCGCAAGCCTCACCAAAATCGCCGCCACAGAAGGCGCCTGCCCCTGCATGGGCAGAATGAATAGATTAAGCCTACAGAAATGCTGCATCAGAGTGAACATGCCCAGAATGCAGGACGGGTGAAAGCTCCCAGCATGCTTGTGCTTGATCAGAAGTCATATCTTTTGGGGCATGAGGGGTGTGTGAAACCACAGCAGACAGCGCCAGGTCCATCACTCTCTTCCTCTCATGCTTTATACTCACACCCTCAGTGTCTGAGCTGGCGGCCAGACTGGACTGTGAAATGGAGATCTTGACATGCCGTCGATTGCCAGGCTCTTGTGGACAAGCAGCAGGCAATAAGACAGCATTTGCCATCCACCAAGGAAAGTACAGCTCATCTGCAGCTTTTTATTTGTGTGAAATGAGAGCCATGCAATCTCACGAGGTTTTCAGCCAAGTCACAGCGACGAGCCTGCAAGGCTTTGTCAGCTCAATGTAAGCTTTGCAAGGTTGTTAAATTATTATGAGATGCTTGCCTGCCGGACCATCAGTATGACGGCGTTGCGCACAATTCTGGGGGACCGGTCGGCCACGGCTGCTAGTAGCTCGGAGGCGGCATGGTTTCTGCCTGACGCCCAGAGCTCCAACAGCAGCTGCGCCACCTGCGCGCACATGCCGGCACATGCCATGTCATGTGCATGCCGAGAGCTTTTCAAAACTTGCAACGGCCAAACAAAATCTCCAGTAGGGATTGTATTTCTGACAGTTGATGTGATTTAGTATGTGGATGAGCTGCCACATGCCAGGTCAGAGGTCAGTCCACACAGTATGCTCTGCCACAGAGCTGCCACATGCTGCCAGGTCTCAGGGGCTGCAAGCGAGCCAAAGGGAGATCTCCTGGACTATCTGATTGGCTGGTTGCAGCAGAAAACAAAGTTCCTCTGAAAATTCTCTTCCTCCTGAGATATGCAGCTTGCAGACAACGCAGGCAAAGGCTGACATCTTCATCCCTGCCGCTGGCTGGACTGGCCACGTCAACCAAATATCATCAAGTTATTGCAGTGATGCTTCTTACTCATACTGACACAAGGGCTGCCGCCAGGGAGTTCCACACGGGCTGGAAACTAACAGATGCGGTGTTTGGGGCTTTCAGATTCTGCTGATGGTCATTCCGACACCGTTTGTGGCTGCCAAAATGTCCACCATCAGGGACAGCCTACGCCCCGAGCAGGTACTTACAGGGATCGACTGACAAGGACTCATGCACCGCCATAGCCAGGCAGAAAGGAACTGTTTCTTGGCTTCATGGTTGGGCTGGTTCTGATGAGCGAGGAAGTGCCTCGGTAATTTCTGTACTGTGTGCTCACCGCTCTGGCGCTGGTTCTGTGGGCCAGGAGCGCCACTGCAGACGATGTCAGGTACGGACCGATCACATCCATGAGAGCCGCCACTCGTTCGGCCACCGCAGCCGTCTCTCCCATTCGCAGCAGCTCTCCCGCAATCGCCGCCCACTGCAATTTCCACAAGTAAGGGGATAAAATATATATGTACATATATTTATATATTTTTGATGGGTTTATTTGTTTTGTTCATTGAGTATTGTTGCTTTGGGCAGACTTCCAAGGCTAGGTGCAATTCAGCAGCAATTGTCTAAACCTCTTCCAAGGATTACCTGCCCTTGCAGTAAAGCTTGGGGAACCCTCCAGCACCATCTTTTTCCAACACACAGAACGGGAGCTGGGCATGTCTTTGTTCAAATGTCAGAGAGCCGAAACTACGAGAAGACCAAGCTTAGCTATTTAAGATGCACAGCACATCGTGCTTAAAAAGCACTGGAATTCATCTACCCTGGCTTTCAGCGTCTGACAATTATCTCTATACTTAAATCAAATGTTTACTTATTTAAGGTGTAGGGTGTAGGAATTGTTGATATTCTTATTACACGCTTTTCCTGCCAAAAGGCAAGGTACGTCCTGCAGACAAGCAGGAGTTAAGGGCTGCCACAAACCTACCCCTTGTTGGACTCGCCAAACCATGAAAGACCTAATCCACCGTGGGCACGGAGCTCAGTATTTTGACCACTCCCCGCCAGCCGGGGCCAAGGATTTAGGAATTGTACCCCTAAATGTAGAAGATAAAGTTCTTAGCATTTCCCTTTAAGAAAGCTCGTCATCTTTTGAATCTGGATGCCCAATGCCTTCTGGCATGTTTTGCTCGTGCACTGCACCCTGGCAAGTGGTCATGTCCCAGCACCAAATATTATTACATAGTCGGCAATCCCAAAGCCAGAGGCCATAGGGCATACACGCAGGGCTTCTGCAGCCACATCTGCGGGGCCTACAGTACTCTGCAGCCTATCATGATTATGGATACTCACACATTGTTTCTCAAACATGAACTCGCTGCATCGGATTAGTACCCTTCAAAAATCCGAAGGGTACTAGTGGTCATGTCCAGCACCAATAGTGTGTTCATCTTGTAATAAACTGACATGCATGAATTTCCCCGTCAGAAGAGAACAGATGCACCTCTTCCACTTTGCCGCCCCGGATAAGCAGCATGGATGTGTGAACCATCTGCGCCCCCAGGCCTCTCCTGGACAGCTCCAACTCGACTCTGGCTGCAGCCTGTAAGCATCAATTGCAGCAATACTAATAAAGAGACAGCGTGGAAAAGAGCTTGCCAGTCACTGGTGATGTTGCTAATCAAGATGGCCAACCTCTAAAACCAGGAGTAATTATTCAAATGCTGCATGCGCCGCAGCCTCCTGAGCCGACAAAACACTGCCATTCTGTGGTGAAGAGTGGGAATAAGGGCGTGGCACACGCAAAGCAAACGGCTTGCAATGGTGGCAAGCCACAGATGAAGCACAATCAAACATCCCAGCTCAGGGAGATCCAATAGGAAGGCACATTCAGCCCTCAAGTATGGAAAAGAGCCTCCCGAGCATTTCGCAGCAGAGGATTCATTGGGCAGCGAGGCTCATTGCAGGCCATCAGCAGTTGCCACTCAAGCTTCACATTCGTGCAATGACAATACAGACAGTCCGCTTCCAAAAATACCAGAGATTCTGCGATGGTCAAGTCATGGGGCGTGCCTGCACATGTCCTAGCAGCACCATGTGGTCTTCTGCGGCAGCCGCCGCCCAAAGAAGCTCCCCATGGAGCAGCGCTGCCAGGCAGCTGGCAGCCAGGTCCAGGCGTTGCCTCCCGACGAGCTCCGCGACAATCTGCTTAGCAAGCACCAAACTGCCCTGTCAAGTTCAAAGTGCCACGGGTCCACATTTGATGTGCGACGAGAGAAGATGCTGACAGTGAGGAGCTGCAAGCATGACTGCATGTCGGGCGTTGTCGTGTGATATGGAGGCGGTGCAAAATCAGGCGCCTTGGCGAAACCCCCCACCCTTGTCATTGGGTCAATGGCAGCTAAACATCATATGAGTTGAGAACACCTACCAAGAAGACTAGCAAAACCCACAAGCCGAGGCCAGAGAACACCAAGGGCGCAAACTGTCTGGTGCCCAGACTGTGGATTGCAGCAAGAGAGAGAGAGAGAGAGAGAGAGAGAGAGAGAGAGAGCGGACCATGCAGATACCACACACTCATACGGGCGAGTAAATCATGCAGCATCTAGCTGGGATGGCCTCAGGAAGAAAATTGCGGGGAGCGGGAGAAGCAAGCATGACTGTTCGTCAGGCCATGCCATGTAACCGCAGTCAGCGTCAGAGACTCGCTGTCCAAGCTTTTATATGCTGGAAATAAGCTTGGGCGTTGAGGATAACGCTGCAAACATCTTACATGGAAAGCATGCCATGCAGATGGCTAAGCTCGAGGGTGACATCTCAGATGGGCACCTGTGCTATGACGGCTGGCCGGTGCAACATCGCCAGAATCTGGACCACCTCAATTACGGCGTCTGGGTGGCCTGAGTCAGCCAGTGCCTCAAAACAGCCGCAGACGAGGTCCAGCCTTTTTTGACAGATTAATTCGCCACAGATCTTCGCCACAATATCCGCGTGGCCCATCCTGCAAATGCAATGACTTTGTCCAGCTTCCTCTTTTATTAAGTGCATGCTTGAATTAGAACTAACACTGACAACAATAAAGCATAGGCGCACAGGAGAGACATCAACTGAAGCAAGTCAAAGCCAGACTGGGTTTCCTCAAAGCCATATCAAGCAGCAGAGAAGAATGCAAATGCTTCTTGCTTTCTTGAAGCAAACGACACAGGCAGCGTGCAGGTTCCCTTGCTGGGAAACAAACCAGTTTCTTCCACAAAACACTACGCCAACTGAGCTCAAGGGTCATTACAGCGTGTGCTTGCAGCACTCAATGAGCATCCAGTTACCTGATGAGCTCAAGTACCGGGGATTGACCTGGGGGAGCGCCCCCCAGGACCACCGCCGCGACGGGGGGATCGCACGCCAGCACCAGTCCCCCCGCTTTCACCACCGCTGCCACGATCTCCGCCACCGCTGCCGCCTCGCCCACTTGGATCATCCACCCCAGAGCCTCCGCCAGCTCAGCGCCGTGCCTGCGCATACGCATGCCGCTGATGTCATCCTTCTATGTGGCAATCTTCTGCTGATGTCATCCTGCATGCTCCGTTCTTGAGGGCCGTCTTGCTCTCCGGCTTCTTCGAATGAGGTATTTTTCTTTCCTGCAGGCAAAAAAATCTCTGTGTCCAGGAAAGATGCTGAAGCTGATCAGAGCGGAATCTGCAGGAAGCAATTGGCACAAAGACTTGCACACCAGTACACAGGTGAACTGCAATTCAAAATCCGCAATCACTGTACAAGCGGTGCTCAGGGAATCTCAGGAGGCCGCCCGTCTGGATTTTGCCAAAGACACAAGAAGGTTGTAGCTGGGGCGTCCCTGGACCTGTCATCCGGCCCTGTCAATCCCAGGCGGTGTCACCAATATAATAATAATTATTATAACACGCTTTTCCTACCGAAGGCAAGGTGCGTCTGCAGACAAGCTGCATGTAAAGGCTGCCAAATTCTTACCCCTTGTTGGACTCGCCAGATCCAAGCAAGACCCAATCAACCGTGGGCATGGTGCTCAGTATTTATACCGCTCCCCGCCAGCCGGGGCCATATATCACCGATAATGAAGGATGCATAAATAGGGAGATACAATTCTTCTGCTGCTTCCCGTGCCAACGTACCTACCCGCGGGCGATGAGCACAGCGGCCACGTCGCGCGCATGCTTCAGCTCGCCCAACATCACGAGCGCCGTCAGCAGATCAGCCACCACCGGCGCGTCGCCTCCCCTGCAACGGAATATTTGGGTTTAGGGTTTTGGGTTATGGGTTTAGGGGTTTTATTTTTTTATCTTAGGGTTTGTTCACCTTGCTGCACTTTGCAGGGCGCAGATTGAGCCGTCTCTGGGCATTTGCAGGCTTTTTGCGGCAGGTGAGCCGAAGAAAAGGGCACTTGTGCACCCAGATATTAGCGGCAGCCTTGGATGGCCCAGGGTGCTGAGCATTGTCTCCCCAATAGCCTGCTGCTGGGTTGCATGTGAATGGAAGGTCTCACAGCTGCATTAGTCATTCCAGCAGGTTGTCTGCAGCTGCACCTCCTTTGTCTAGGCGCAAGTGGCATGTAATACCATGGCATTTGAAAAGAGGGGTGTCCAGAGATGCAGTGTGGCTCACCAGACAAAACAAAACAGCATGTTCTGGGCTGACTATGAACAATAGAAGCTCTCTTGCACCCGGCTGTTCGCCTACTTGTGGAAAAGTCAGAGAAGTGCCTTCAGCAGCTGTGGTGCATGCGCACTTTGTTGGAACACTGCAGCAGAACAGCGAGCTTTTGTGATGCAACCTTTATGGTATTAGAGGTGCCAAGTGGCTTACCGGACAATATGGAACAGCACCTCGGCTGCAGCGACGGTCTCGCCTTCGCGCATCATGAGGTCAAAGACTTGGAACGAAGCCGCGGGCTTGCCCCGCTTCACCGGCGCTGATGCCATGTTGGCGGCCACGTCAGCATCGCCTATGATTGCATCATCACTGAGTTAGTCAGATGTGACACCAAGTTTACCCATCTTTCAGCAAGGCCTTGAGATAAGTCCAAGCTTGGCCAGGCAGTATCATCCCCTGGCATCCCTGGACAATCCCATAGACACAATGAACTGCCTAATGAAGTTCCTGACATACCACAGAATTAAGTGCCCCGCTTAATTTGAGGGATTTTTGACCTACAGTCCAACAGGGAGGCTGGCCCCTGGCATGTCAACTCCAAATCTGTCTGCAGGAGAGGCTATGGCTCACAGAAGTCACTCAAAGCCAGTATATACACATGAGGCCGGGGATCAAATACCGTCTTCTAGGAGCTGCATCATGACAGCTGCCGCCACGTCAGGTCTCCCCTTGTCCAGAACAATGGCTTCTGTGATTCGCCCCACGCAGTGCGTTACGTGCGAATGCGCAAAGATTCGCATCGTGTTCTCTGGACCTGAAGCAAAAACCGTTCCTCCAGTGTCAGAACTTCCACGTGATGGTGTGCTATCAAGCACGCAGAAGCCCAGATTTGGCACTCCTGCAGTACAATAAGGAGGACTAGGGAGTTACGCACACTTCCTCGTGGCAGAGGGTGAAGCACGGTTCTTTGGCAGTCTTTGCTGGGCTTAGGTTCGAAGCTGGAGGAGCGAGAAGCTCTCACATCGCATATCGCCGTTGTCAACGGTGCGGATCATGTTAGCGGCCCAGAAGCCCGAGCAGATCTTCTCGAAGTCGTTGTAGGCTCTGTGCAGAGCGCCGATGCTCTCTTGGGACTCGGACGTGGGTGCCCACGACAAAAGAGCAGAAGGTGTCTGCAGCACATCAATAAGCTTTTAAGAACTTCAAAATTGCTTGCGCTTCATTCGTATATTTTGCTACCCGAAATTATGATGAAATCAAGCTGAACGTTCTCATGCACGAGTCATCCGGAATGTTCTTGGTTGCACCAACAGTCCCCCCAAGGCTTTCTCGTACGAATGACGACCAAATAATATTTCCACTGAATATATATTTCAATAGTCTTTCAAAAATCAAGGCAACTGGGCATACCTCCCCCGCGCTGCCTTCCGGCGGGAGACAAGAATGTGCTTCGTCATCATCGTTGCCGTCCGCCATTCCATGCGGTCTGCTGCCTTGCGCGAATGCCAAATGCTATCATGATGCGAACGTAAGAATTTCGCACCATCTGCAATGCCTGCAGCGGCTGTTTCATCTCCTCGAAGTTGGCTTATGTAAGACTAACGTTTGTTCTGCAGGCTTCCTTTACTCATGTGCCTTGTCAGATCCTGTGGCAAAAGGGGAGGGTTCTTCTATTCCTTTTTGGGACTGGATTCCAATGGAATCCAGGAAAGAAGGCTGCATGTGCAGCAAAGCAGAGAAAATGGCTCACGCCGTTACAGAGGCAGGTTACAATCATAACACATCAAGCAGACACAGCGCATTAGACACCGCTTAGGAATTTGGGCATTAGCATTGAGCCCCAGGTCACATACTGTCTCTTCTGCAGCAGCAGGCATGCAAGGCAGCATCCACGTACTGCAACATTGATTACAGGGATTCTACAAAATGTCAACAAAAATTGACCGGCCGCCATATAGATGTTTACTTCCCTGTGGCCGACCGAAACCCCTGTCCCCTTGAGGGTGGCTGATCCCTCGGAAACCAGCTAACCACTCAAAACGGCTATTCTGACTCTCAGGATTGATTTAATTGATTTTCAGGATAGACTGCAAACACTGGCATCTGCAGCCAGCCGACTACTAAAGAATTAGTGTGCTTATTACACCTTGCTTTTCCTGCCAAAAGGCAAGTTACGTCCTGCTGACAAGCTAGGAGTAATGCAACGAATATCCCTATAAAGTGCCACTCGACCTACTGTCAGGCCTCAGGAATGGGCCAGCAAATGAGAGCCTGGTGAGAACGCTGGAAACTTGTTCCGCTTTGTACCGAGCTGTCCTGCCTGGTTTTGCAGCTGAGCAGAAGCTTGTGGGATGATTGCACCCAGGATAGTTTCAGAATCTTTCAGCTAGGCTGTGCTGCTACAAGACAATAGCCACCAGAGGCTTCTGTGGCTCCCAGCTCGATAGATCATCTCTGCACTAATTGTTATTCCAAAACAAGGACTTCATACTCAAGAAACGTTCCACAAAGAGCATCCTTGCGCAGCTTATACTTCCAAAGCTTTCAAGGCGCCTTTATTCCAGATTTCAGTCTCTCAGAGCTTCACGCTTCAACCCAATCACACACCGCGCTGACAATTTCTGCCGCCTTAAAACAGAGAGAGTACACTTTAGAGCTGAGCTTTCTTATAGCGCTGACGTTCACAGATACGTGCTGCTTGCTTCAACTTGAACCTTGGGAAGCTCAGGACGCTTATGGAATGCCAGCTACAGACCTGCTACAGCGTCATTATTTTATACTGTACGCAGGGACCTGATTTGGCGTGTCTAGGCTGCCACCACTGCCTCGGGCCTTGTGGAAACTCCATAAAAAGACATGCTATGGGAATTATGTATTATCACGTGGCACTGACTGAGACTGACTGAGCAGCTGAGCGGCTGAGCGACTGAGCAGCACGGTCTCAGTGGGCGATCCAGAGGGGATGTCCACGATTGGATTGACAGGCATGCGCTGAGGTGGCGTGCTAGGACCTGGCACCTTTGCTGTTCCCTCCTTTTCTGCCATGTCTTCCGCAGGCGTTCCCTCTGCCGCCATAGTATTCCCCTTGGCTGCCGCAGCCACCGCCCTGCAGCAAGTCTTCAGTCTTCAAAATCAAAAAGACTAGAGATCTGGGGCAGTCTTTGACACTGCTTGCTCGTGACCCCTGTCAGTGTATGTGCTGCAAAAGGGATTCCAATGGAAAGTTCCTCTCGCTTTGCAATTCACCCCCTAACATGTGCCATCATCCTTGGTGTCAAACACTGGCATCTCGCTTGCTACCCTGCATTGCCACCAAGCACCGTGACTTTTCTAGCATCCTCTGTGAACTCGCAGATCCCGCTCAGCGCCATTACTCTGGTAGCAGCCGAGTTGTGTGCCAAACCTTTCCGCTGCCAATGATCTCTCCAATGCAATGATCTTGATAATGGTAACCCTGGATGTCGGGCCCTGGACCGAACAGAGTAACAATTACTCACAAGGCGGCGCGGATGGCGGCCTCGGCGGCGGCGAGGTCCTCCGCAGAGATGAAGGGGCCGGAGGGGGGAGCAATAGAAGTTTCAAGGTAGTGGTTGGTCGCGCGATGCCACATCTGCGGCTGAATGATCGCGCCCGCGTCCCTCAGTACTTCCAAGAGAAGCACCACTTCCCGCCGAGCCGCCAGCGCCGCTGCAGCAAAATCAATATCACCACTATGAGGGTTGCATGCTTTTTCTGCAAGTGATCTAAACACATCCGCAGATAGGCTGCAGGCAAAGGCTGCCACACATGCTGCGCTCGCAAGCAAGACCCCATCAGTCATTGTCAAATTCGAATTTAATCCAGGCAGGTGCGAGCACATGCAATGGCAACCTCCTCCCAAGTGTGCTCTTTGTCGCCTGCTTTGTTTCATGGTGTCCCTAACCAGGTGCAGGGTTGAGTTTAAA
>JADEYI010001985.1_pt1 | contig 11941 bp, 12 predicted proteins | sample 8542331 | NCBI WGS metagenome assembly JADEYI01 (sample SAMN16510988, study PRJNA670497) | mine drainage metagenome | isolation source: biofilm near Copperflume 1 | place: Germany: Marsberg coppermine Kilianstollen | collected 2018-02 | reverse complement strand
CCGGGCGCAGCGGCGGAGGGCGCCCCAATGCTAGGGGTGCGGCACCGTGAGCCCGCGGCGGACCAGCGACACGTATACTTTGTTCATGTTTTCCTCTACGTTCGACGGAAAGGCGGTCGTCTCGATGGCCGTCTTCGCGCTCGCGTTGCTAGCTGCGGCCTGTGGCGGCAGCGCGACGCAAGTGCGACGATCAAGCACATCTCTCCCATCGCCTGTGGCCACTGGGGTTCCAAGCGAGACCGCAGGTGATCTTAGTGGGTGGGTGGGAACGGATCCCGCCGGTGTCGAGTACCTTCGCTGGACCGAGGCGGGTGGGCAGTTGTCTGGTCAGTTGCAGGCCGTGTACGTCACGACCGCCCGCCCGCTCGATGTCCAGAGCATCAACGCCCCGTTCACCGGGGTGCGGAGCGGGACGAACCTGACGATCACGCTCGGAGAGTTAGGGGTCTCGTTTTCCTTGACTGGAACGTTGACCGAGGGCAGCCTCACCTTGGTAGGTGCGGGCGAGAACGGCCTGCTCGCCACGATCGCGCTGAAGCCTGGTGCCGTTGACGACTACAATCGGGCAGCATCAGCGTTCACGGATCGCATTCACGGAGAGCGCGCGCAAGCTGCGAGCGAGGCTGCTGCAGCCAATCGCCTGGCTGCCGAGCAGACTGCGATCGCTGACGACGACCATCATCTCCGTGCCGCGCTGAGTACGTTGACCGATGCAGTGAATCAGCTCGCGCGAGACACTAGTTTCGACGCGGTGCTCAAGTCCTACGCAGCGCACTGGGCGACGATGCAGAATGACTACCAGAAAGAACAACAAGACGCGGCGGTCACGCCTCTAACGTGCTACCAAAGGTCGGTTGTCGAGTACGATCGCAGCGTGGTCGACTACGACCTGAGCACCGTTCAGTTCGACGACAGCAGTCTCAGCGGCGTGTCGGATTCATTGACCAGCGACATCCAGACAATCCAGCGTCACATCGCTGGCGTGCGATCCGCGCTTATGTCTCTAGAAGCGGCGATGTCAGTAGGCGTGGCCCACGTTGCTCCGCAATATGGCGCGCCCGATGTGGACGCGGGTGCGAAGGCCGCCCAGAATCAGATCAACACCTCAACCCAAGCGCTAGCATCGGCAAAGGCCCAAGCAGCCTCGTTTGATGCAGAAGCCGCGCAGCTCGATCAGACGGCCAAGACCTTAGCATCTGGGCTCCGGTGTTCAGGATGAGTCAGCGTCCCGCGGGTGCAGCACGGCCGCTATCGGCATAGCGTGGCGCTTGCCGCATCCCCGACTTCATTCCCCCAGACCGCCCAGCCCGGCCGTCCCCGCCGCGCGTAGGTGTCGATCCGTTGTGCCGGTGAGAGCTTCTCGACCAGCGCGTAGAACTCGCCCGGCTTCTCGGAGTGCCGCCCCCGCAGCGCCTTAAGGAGCGGCGAGACATTTCCCGCCCGCCTACGCAGCCGCCCGCGCGTCGTCGAACAAGGCAGTACTCCGTCTGTTGCCGCAGCCAGCGGCTGTACGCGTACGCGGGCGTCGAGCCGGCGCTCGGCGCGACGCCGCCGCAGATCACCATGCCGGACACCGGCGCCGGCCCAGCGGCCGGGCGCGGCAGCGGCGTCCTCGCGGCGATGATCGCGGTGTGCGCGGGCACCGGGGTGGCGGCGTGGGGCGCTGGCGTGCGGCTGCGCCGGCGCGGGTCGCGCGCGGAGCGGTCGTGTCGTACGTTCACGGATCGTTCGCTCTGAGCGGCTGTCGGTGCCTCGGTCCCACCGCCGCGATCTTCACCCCCTGCTCCGCCGATCGGGGCCGAGCTCAAGCTCCGCGGCCACTTGTTCCGTAGCCTGCTCGCCGTCACTCCGCGGGCTTGGTCGCCTTGATCGAGAACAGGAGCGGCACCGAGCCGTCGTGCTGATTGAGCCGCACGCGCCCGTCCTCGGCCACATGGGTGAAAGGCAGAAACTGGTAGGTGCTGAACGGGAACTCATGGAGGAACTGGATCTGCAGGCCGGCTTCGATCAGCGACGTCACGATGTCGCCCAGCGTGAACGGAAACTCGTACGTCTTCGCGTTCGCGATCGGTGTTGTCCGGTCGGTGTACGTGCCGGCGTCCTCGAACACGAGTGGCGCCTCGCCGGCGAAGTACGGGTACGTGATGTGGAGGTCGGCTGCGTAGCCGAAGATGCCGGCGATCGGGTGGAACTCAGCGATGTAGAAGGTGCCGCCCGGCTTGACGAAGTGTGCCGCCACGCGCGCCCATGCCGGCTTGTCTGGCAGCCAGATCAGGGCGCCGTACGACGTAAAGACGATGTCGAACTGTCCCTCGAGGTTGTCCGGGAGCGCGTAGATGTTCGACTGCACGAAGCGCGCCTCGACTCCGAGTTCCGCGGCCAGCGCGCGCGCCTGCGCGATCGCCGGCGCGGAGAAGTCGATGCCGGTGACCGTCGCACCGTGGCGTGCCCATGAGATTGTGTCCATGCCGAAATGGCACTGCAGGTGCAGGAGGGACTTGCCGCGGACATCGCCGAGCTCCGCACGCTCGACCGGTGTCAGGCTGTCGCGATGCTCCTTGAATCCGGCGAGATCGTAGAACTCGGAGGCGACGTGGATCGCCGTGACCTCGTCCCAGTGGTCGCGGTTCGTATCCATGTACTCGTTCATCGCCCGGCACCTCGTATGCAAGCGCCGCCCGTGCCGCGGCACCTTGCGGCTGTTCATCCATGCTCCGCGCATGTTATCAGGAGGAGGCCCGCACCTCCGCGAGCGCGCGCTGCACGCGCACGCGCCGCTCGCGCAAGCGCTCCGGCTCGATCGGCGTGCGGTGCGGCGCCTGGTGGAACGCTTCGTTGCTCCAGACGGGCCACGCGGGGTTCGTGTCGTCGTCGTAGCGGGGGATGAGGTGCCAGTGCAGGTGCGCGACGGAGTTGCCGAGCAGCTCGTAGTTCAGCTTGCGCGGAGTGAACGCGCGGAACACCGCTTCGGCGACGAGCGCCATCTCGCCGAGGAAGCGCGCGCGCTCGTCCGGCGGTAGCTCGTGCAACTCCGGCACGCAGCGCTTCGCGAGGAAGATGGTGTAGCCGTCGTAGTACTGGTTGTCCGCGAGGACGGCGTAGCCGGTCTCGAGCTCGGCGATGAGGTACGGGTTGTCCGGCGCGAATCGCGCGATGCGGTCGCAGATCTCGCAGTCCGCGGCCGCGCCGCTCACCGCGAGGGCACTTCCATCAGCGGGATGACGTTGTCGCCGGCGTGGCCGACGGCGGTGTAGGTGCCCGCTTCCATCTCGGCGATGATCTTCTCGCCCTCTTCGATGAGCGCGGTCATGAACTCCGGCTCGTCGACCGTCTTGACGATCTCGCCCTTGCGGAAGATGACGCCGCGGCCCTTGCCGCCGGCGATGCCGAGGTCGGCCATCTTCGCCTCGCCCGGGCCGTTGACGACGCAGCCCATGACGGCGACCGTGAGGATCTTGCCGCGCTTCGTGAAGTGCGCTTCGACCCTGTTCGCGAGCGGGATCAGGTCGATCTCGATGCGGCCGCAGGTCGGACAGGCGACGAGCGTCGCGCCGCGCTTGCGCAGGTTCAGCGTGTTGAGGATGTCCCAGCACACCGGCACTTCCTCGACGGGGTCGGCGGCGAGCGAGACGCGGATCGTGTCGCCGATGCCCTCGGCGAGCAGGATGCCGATGCCGATGGCGCTCCTCACGGAGCCGGCGCGCGGCGTCCCCGCCTCGGTGACGCCGAGGTGCAGCGGGTACGGTACCAGCGGCGCGATGCGGCGGTAGGCCTCGACCATCGTCGGCACGTCGAACGCCTTCATCGAGATCTTGATGTCGTCGAAGCCGGCGTCGTTGAGGTGCCGGATCTCCCACTGCGCCGCTTCGACCATGCGGTCGGGCAGCGACGGTGGCAGCTCGCCCTCCGCGAGCGCGCGGATGGGCGGCAGCGAGCCGGCGTTGACACCGATGCGGATCGGCATGCCGCGCGCCTTCGCCTCCCGGGCGACGAGCTTCACCTTCTCGGCGTCGCGGATGTTGCCGGGGTTCAGGCGCAGCGCGTCGAAGCCGGCGCGGATCGCCGCGAGCGCCCAGCGATAGTCGAAGTGGATGTCGGCGATGATCGGCAGCGGCTTCTGCCGCACGATCTCGGGCAGTGCGGCGGCGGCCTCTTTGTCGGGCACCGCGATGCGGACGATCTCGCAGCCAGCGTCCTTCAGGCGGTGGAGCTGCTCGACGGTGGCTTTCACGTCCGCCGTGTCGGTCGAGCACATCGACTGCACGGCGACGGGTGCGCCGCCGCCGATCTGGACGTCGCCGACGTGGACGGGCCGTGATTCTCTTGGTGGTTGCGTCATCGCAGCAGGCTACCTCCCTGGAACACGCGCAGGATGTCAAAGTACGTGACGACGGCCGCGAACACGAGGATCATGGCGAGCCCGATCAAGTGTACGATGGCTTCCTTCTCGGGCGCTATACGCCGCCGGCGGATGGCTTCGATGAGGATGAAGAATAGGCGCCCGCCGTCGAACATCGGGATCGGCAGGATGTTCAGCACCGCCAGGTTCATGCTGAGGAGCGCCGCGAAGTCGATGAGAGACAGCCAGCCGGCCTGGTGCACGACTTCGCCGGTGGCCTGCGCGATACCGACCGGGCCCGTCACCTGCGGGCTCGTGAAGCCGCGGATCCACCCCCAGATCTGGTTGCGGGCGATGATCAGCGACTCGACGCTGAGGCGCGCGCCGTGCGGGATGGCCGTCCAGAACGGCTCGGAGCGCGTGCGGGTGATGACCTCCGTGGCGAGTTGAGGCCGGAACTCATAGCAGGGCTGTGTCGCATCGGGGAAGAGCCGCGCTTTGAGTGCCTCCGCCTGCGCGCGCTGCTGTTGCCCGAGCGTGTTGCAGACCGGGGCGGTCAGCGGCTGAAAGCCGAAGTTCGACGCGCCGCAGCCGGGCGGCGCGCCCGGTTTGACGTCCTTCCTGTAGGCGAGATAGCCGGTCTCCGACTGCTGCTGGAGCTGCGCGGTCTCCGCGGGCGTGCGGCTGACGTGCACGACGCCGCCGGGGGTGACGGTGATGCCCGTCGGCCCTTCCGGCTGCTTGACGCCGCAAGCGTCGGTGTAGGGCTGCGGGTTCCAACGGGCGTAGACGTCCTTGATGGTGGTGGTGGTCGCGGTGCCGGCGGCCGGGTCCGGCCGCACCACGGTGAAGTTGATGTGCGACCCCTGGTACAGGCGGATCAGGTACGACGCGTCTTCGAAGCTGCTGACCTTGCGGCCGTTGATCCGCTCGATCTGGTCGCCTTCCTTGAGGCCCGCGTGGGCCGCCGGGCTGTTGGGCGCGACGCTCGCGATCCTGGCGCCGCCGCTCGACACCTGGCGCGGGATCATCAGGCCCGCGCTGAAGAGCGCGATGGCGAGCACGAGATTCATGAAGGCGCCGGAGGCGAGCACGACGGTGCGCTGCCACTTCGGGCGCGCCGCGAGGCTGCGCGGGTCGGTCGGGTCTTCTTCGCCGAGCAGGCGCACGAAGCCGCCGAGCGGGAGCGCGTTGACCGTGTACTCGGTGTCGCGCCACTTGAAGCCCCAGATGCGCGGCGGGTAGCCGACGCCCGCTTCGAGCACCTTGACGCCGAACAGCTTTGCCGTGACGTAGTGGCCCAGCTCGTGGATGACGACGAGGGCGAGCAGGATGCCGACGAACGGGAGGACCGAATGGGTCAGTACGTCCACGTCGCCTCGCGGCCGGGTGTGCGGCTCCGCCTCTCGTGCGCGTCGTCGATCACGCCCGGGTCACCGCCGCGGACCGCTTCGGGGCGGGGCGCCGCGTGGTGTATGCGCGCGCCCAGCGGTCGGCTTCGAGGATCTCGTCGAGTGAAGGGTCGGCGCGGCCATCGTGCGCGGACAGTGCGGCGTCCACCGTCTTCGCGATGTCGGTGAAGCGGATCTCGCCCCCCATGAACTGGTCCACCGCGACCTCGTCCGCGGCGGCGAGCACGGCGGGCCACGTCCCGCCCTTCGCGCCCGCTTCGAGGGCGAGGCGCAGGCACGGGTACCGCGCCAGGTCGGGCTCCGAGAAGTTGAGCGCCTTCGAGCGCGCCAGGTTCAGCCGCGGGGTGCTCTCGCATGCGATGCGTTCAGGATAGCAGAGCGCGCAGCGGATCGGCAGGCGCATGTCGGGCTCGCCCAACTGCGCCTTGATGCTGCCGTCGGCGAACTCGACGAGCGAGTGGACGATGCTCTCGCGGTGCATCACGATCTCGATGCGGTCCATCGGCACGTCGAAGAGCCAGCGCGCTTCGATCGCCTCGAATCCCTTGTTCATCAGTGTTGCGGAATCGACGGTGATCTTGCGGCCCATGTCCCACGTCGGGTGGCGAAGCGCCTGCTGCGGCGTCACGCCCTCGAGGTCGCGCGGGGGCATGTCGCGGAAGGCGCCGCCAGAGGCCGTCAGGATCAGCTTCGAGATGGACGCCGGGTCCTCGCCCCAGAGGCACTGCCAGATGGCGCTGTGCTCGCTGTCGACGGGGCGCAGCTCGCCGCGTCCCTGCTCGGCCGCGTGCGTCACGACGCCGCCGGCCATCACGAGCACTTCCTTGTTGGCGAGCGCGACGGCCTTGCCCGCGCGCAGCGCCGCGAGCGCCGGCGCCAGGCCCGCGGCGCCGCTCGTCGCGACGAGCACGATGTCGACATCGGCGTGCGCCGCCATCTCCTCCATCGGCGCCCAGCGGGTGCGCCGCCCGGCGGCCGCCTTGAGGTCCATGTGACGGCCGGCCACCTGGCACCAGACGAGGTCCGGGTGGAACTCGCGCGCCTGATCTTCGAGCAGCGTGTGGTTGGAGCCGCCGGCGAGGCCGACGACGCGGAAGCGGCCGGGGAGCGAGCGGATGACGTCGAGCGCCTGGCGGCCGATCGAGCCGGTCGAACCGAGGATCGCGATGCCGGGCGCGCGGTCAGCCATCGCGGCCAGTATATCGGGCGCGGCCGGGCGGGCGATGCAGGCGGCGGATAGCGCGCCGGGCGCGCTGCCGCCGCGCTTCAGGCGCCGACCCACTGTTGGAACAGGTACACGAGCGCGAACGTGAAGAGGATGGAGTCGAGGCGGTCGAGGACGCCGCCGTGGCCGGGGATCAGCTCGCTCGCGTCCTTGATCCGCATCGAGCGCTTGATCGCGGACTCGGCGAGGTCGCCGAGCGTCGCCGCGACCGGCAGCAGCAGCGCGAGCACGGCGATCTGACCGCCGGGGACGCGCAGGCCGAGGACATAGTTCAGCAGCACGACCGCGGCGAAGCCCGCCGCGTAGCCGCCGGCGAACCCCTCGACGGTCTTCTTCGGGCTGATGCTCGGCGCGAGCCGGTGCCGGCCGATGGCGCGGCCGGTGAAGTAGGCGGCGGTATCGACGGCGAACGTGCTGAAGGCGGTCATGTAGACCCAGTCGCGGCCGTCGTGGATGTCGCGGACCAGCACGAGCGTGCTGCCGAGGAATCCGACGTAGAGCACGGCGCCCATCGTCCACAGCCAGTCGACGAGCGCCGTGTCCGCGTTGAAGCGCGCGACGACCGCGACGAGCGACGCCAGCACCGCGCCTGCGGTGAGCCAGAGCAGCCAGGGGGCGCCGGCATGCGCGCCGCCGGCCATCGCCGCGGCGAAGGCCGCCGCGAGCAGGCTCAGCGGGCCCAGCCAGCCGAAGCGGGGATGCTGGAACTCGAGTGCGGCGACCGCGAGCGCGGCCGCGACCGCCGCCGCGTACCAGTCGCCGCCGACCAGGATGAGGGCGAAGATGATGGGCACGCCGACCGCGGCGGCGAGGATGCGCTGGGCGAGCACCGCCGGTCAGTCGCCCGGCTGGGCGGACGGCCGTCCGCCGTTCGGGCCGCTGCCGTCGATGACGCCGCCGAAGCGGCGCACCCGGCGCGCGTAGGCCGCCAGCGCGCGGTCGACCTCCGCGGCATCGAAGTCGGGCCAGAGGGTGGACGTGGCGTACAGCTCGGCGTACGAGGACTGCCAGAGGAGGAAGTTCGAGAGGCGCACCTCGCCGGCGGTGCGGATGACGAGGTCCGGGTCCGGCAGGCCGGCCGTGTAGAGGTACGACGAGAACAACGCCTCGTCCACGCGCGCCGCCGGCACGCGGTCGGCGATGATCCGCCGCACTGCGGCGATGATCTCGGCGCGGCTCCCGTAGTTGAAGGCGACGGCGACCGTCATGCGGTCGTTGTCCTTCGTGAGCGCGATCGCCTGCTGGACTTTCTTCCTGATCTCCGGCTCGAGCGGCTCCAGGTCGCCGATATGGACGAGCTTGACGCCGTTGCGATGCAGCTCCTTCACCTCGCGGTTGATGACGCGGCCGATCAGCCGCATCAGCGCGTTGACCTCGCGGCGGGGGCGCGTCCAGTTCTCGGTGGAGAACGCGTAGAGCGTGAGCACCTCGACGCCGCGCTCGCCGAACGTGCGGATGATGTTGCGGATGTTCTCGGTGCCGGCGCGGTGCCCGGCCTGGCGCGAGAGCCCGCGCTGCTGCGCCCAGCGGCCGTTGCCGTCCATGATGACGGCGACGTGCCGGGGCACGCGTGCGCGGCGCTCGTTGAGGTCGGATACAGGTGCTGGTTCAGCGATCACGCGTTGTGGCTCCGCCCGGTCAGACTTCGAGCAGTTCCTGTACCTTCGTCTGGCCGTGCCGGTCGATCTCGGCGATGGATCTGTCGGTGAGCTTCTGCAGGCGCTCCTGGGCGCGCCGCTCGTCGTCGTCGGAGATCTGCTTGTCGTGCTGGAGCTTGCGGAGGTCATCGAGACAGTCGCGGCGCACGTTGCGGACGGAGACGCGCCCGTCCTCGATCTTCTTGTGCACGACCTTCACCAGCTCCTTGCGGCGGTCCTCGGTGAGCGGCGGGATGACCAGCTTGATCACGTTCCCGTCGTTCGTCGGGTTGAGGCCGAGGTCGGACTTCTGGATCGCCTTCTCGATGGCGCCGAGCTGCGTCTTGTCCCACGGCTGGATGGTGATCAGCCGGGGGTCCGGCGCGTGGACGGCGGCCATCTGGTTCAGCGGCGTCGGCGTCCCGTAGTACTCCACCTTCAGCGTCTCGACGAGCGTCGGGCGCGCCCGCCCTGTCCGCACGGAGTCGAGGTCGCGGTCGAGCGCGCCCACCGCGCTCTGCATGCGATGCTCGGCATCGCGCAGGATGTCATCGATCATCTAGCCCCGTCCTCATCCCTTCCCGCGCCCGGGCAGCCTCAATAGTACCGCACCGCCTCGCGGCGCGAGATGCGGCGTGTGCATCATGGCCCGGGGCGCGCGGCGGCCGGTTCGAGCGCGGAATCGCCTCCGCAGACGCGCGTGCCGATCTCCTCGCCACGGATCGCGCGGACGATGCCCTCTGGCGAGGCGACGTCGAAGACCAGGATCGGCAGGTCGTTCTCCATGCAGAGCGAGAGGGCGGTGCTGTCCATCACCTCGAGCCGGCGGCTGATGGCGTCCATGTAGGTGAGCGTGGTGAAGCGGCGCGCGTTGGGATGCTTCAAGGGATCGGCGTCGTACACGCCATCGACGCGGTTCTTCGTCATCAGCAGCACCTCGGCGTCGATCTCGATGGCGCGGAGCGCGGCGGCGGTGTCGGTGGTCATGAAGGGGTTGCCCGTACCGGCGGCGAAGAGCACCACGCGCCCCTTTTCGAGGTGGCGGATGGCGCGGCGGCGGATGTACGGCTCGGCGACCTGCTGCACCGGGATCGCCGTCTGCGTGCGCACGTCGGCGCCAACCTGCTCGATCGCGTCCTGGAGCGCCAGCGCGTTGATGACGGTGGCGAGCATGCCGGCGTAGTCCGCGGTCGCGCGATCCATGCCGGTCTGGCTGGCCGCCGCCCCGCGCCAGATGTTGCCGCCGCCCACGACGACGGCGACCTGCACGCCGAGGTCGACGGCGGCGGTCTTGATCTGGAGCGCGATCCGGTTGAGGGTCGCGGGGTCGGTGCCGGACGCGAGGGCGCCCATCAGCGCTTCGCCACTGATCTTGAGCAGGACGCGCTTGTAGGCGGCGGCGCCCATCGAGGCTCCTACTGGCCTAGCTCGAAGCGCGCGAAGCGCCGGATGCGGATGTTCTCGCCGGTCTGCGCGATGGCTTCCTTGACGAGCTCTTCGATCGTCTTCGAGCCGTCACGGATGAACGGCTGCTTCATCAGCACGGTCTCCTCGATGCTCCCGTCGGCGCCTTCAGGCAGCTCGGCTTCGGTCACGGCGACCGTGCTGGGGATGCCGGCGACCTGCATCGCGACGTCGTGCGCCAGGGTCTTGAAGGTCTCCGTGCGGGCGACGAAGTCGGTCTCGCAGTTCACCTCGACCAGCACGCCGATCCGGCCGCCGGCGTGGATGTAGGACTCGACGAGGCCCTGCGAGGTCTCGCGGTGCGCCTTCTTGTCGGCGCCGGCGATGCCCTTGTCGCGGAGGACCGCGATGGCCTTGTGGATGTCGCCGCCGGCCTCATCGAGCGCTCGCTTGCAGTCCATCACGCCGGCGCCGGTCTGCTCGCGCAGGCTCTTGACGTCTTCGGCTGTTGCCACGGTACGTGTCCTCTCTGGTATTCAGGCCGGCGGCGTCGGCGGCGCGGCGCTCTCGCCGGCGTCGGCCGCGGACTGCGGCCCGGGGTCGTCGGGCGACGCCGAGAACGTGCCGGAGGCGATCGACGCCATGTCGAGCCCCTCCGTGTCGTCGGCTTCCGTCGCGTAGTTCTCGATCTGGTGGCCTTCGATGGTGGCGTCGGCGATGCGGCTCGCCATCAGCCGCACGGCGCGGATCGCGTCGTCGTTGGACGGGATCGGGTAGTCGATCTCGTCGGGATTCGAGTTCGTGTCGCACATCGCGATGATCGGGATGCGCATGCGCAGCGCCTCCGTGACGGCGATGCGCTCCATCGGCGGGTCGACGATGAAGAGGGCGCCGGGCAGCCGCTTCATGCTCTTGATGCCGCCGAAGTAGCGGTTCATCTTCTCGATCTCTTCGTTGAGCTTGCCGGCTTCCTTCTTGATCATCACCTGGAACTCACCGCGGTCGCGCCGGTCTTCGAGCTTGAGCAGGTGGTCGATGCGGCGCTCCATCGTCTGAAAGTTGGTCAGCGTGCCGCCAAGCCAGCGGTTCGTGACGTGGGGCATGCCGCAGCGCGCCGCTTCCTGCTGGATGGACTCCTGCGCCTGCTTCTTCGTGCCGACGAAGAGCACCGTCTGGCCGCGCGCGGCGATGCTGCGGGCGAAGTCCATCGCCTGCTGCAGGAGCGGCACGGTCTGCTGGAGGTCGATGATGTGGATGCCGTTGCGCTCGGTGAAGATGAACGGCTTCATGCGGGGGTCCCAGCGGCGCGTCTGGTGGCCGAAGTGGACGCCCGCTTCGAGCAAGGCCTTCATGGAGACGGGGGGAGTCGTGGCGGTGGTCATCGCTGCACATCCTTCCGGACATAAATTTGAGGCCGCGCAGGCCCCAGGTCCGGTCTCACACGCTCAGGAACGTAGCGAAGTATAGCAGGCGGCGCCCAGGCGCGGCAATCCGGCGGGCGCGCCCAGGGTGGACGTGCCGCGATGATAGCCGGGCGGATGGATCGCCGTCTACGGTCCGGCGCCGGGCAGATTGTCCGGCGCGCTGGCGGGGCGCATACTGCCCCCGGATGACACCCGACAGCACGCCGCCGAAGCCCCACCGGCCGGCCGATCGTCCGCCACGCGCCGTGGCGCGCGCGTGATGCGGCTACGCTGGCGCAAGCAGGAACTGCGGGAGCGCTTCTATCCCCCGGACTTCCGCGGCATGTACGACCGCTTTTCGGACGTGATCCACGGCTACGTGCGGCGTGGCGACGTGATGCTCGATGCGGGCTGCGGCAGCGGACGTGTCTTCCAGTACCACTTCGACGACGATCAGCGGCCGGCGCGCATCGTCGGCGTCGATATGACGGATGAGCCGCGCGGCAACCGCAACATCGACG
>JADEYI010001984.1_pt1 | contig 11947 bp, 14 predicted proteins | sample 8542331 | NCBI WGS metagenome assembly JADEYI01 (sample SAMN16510988, study PRJNA670497) | mine drainage metagenome | isolation source: biofilm near Copperflume 1 | place: Germany: Marsberg coppermine Kilianstollen | collected 2018-02 | reverse complement strand
TGATGTAATAGGGTTGCACCATCTTTCCCTCTAGGCCTTCCTCTACATATATATCTTGCCATGCTCTCGACATATCAGGGGTTGGGGGTCTTCAAAAACCCTTCCGGTCTCAAGCCAATCAGAGCACGACTTGCACGACCGCGGGCACTTCACTTGCAGTTGCACTGACGAGCAGCGCATATCCCGATTCAACAACTCAGATAAGACCTTTGCAATCTCAGGAACAATAACGTATATTTTTAGGGAGATCACAGACGTACGGGCATCAAGGGACCGACTTAGACGCCGCCAGCTGTCTGGACAAACGGGGCGTCTTATGATGAAGTGGGCTGTGCTTGGACTCTTGTGTCTAAGCTTAGTGATCGCGGGCACCCAAGCAGAGGAGGCTGAAGTTGTCCTCACAGTGAACGGCGAGGATGAGTTCAACAAGGCGGTGAAGGACAGCGAATTCTTGCTCGCCGAGTTCTATGCGCCCTGGTGTGGCCACTGCAAGAGTCTGGCCCCCGAATATGAGAAGGCGGCTCAGACTCTGAAGGAAAGCGGCAGCAAGATTGTGCTGGCGAAGGTAGGGTATAGTGTCTTACACCGATTTGGGTAGATGCATATCTTTTGGGCATCCAAAGGCATCTTATGTAATTAAGCTGCAAAACATGGTTTGCCGGGCGTTTTGCGATCCGTGTGTATTTTAATGTTGATTGCATGGTGTAGACTGCCGGCTTGGTGTCATACTTTGTTCTTTTATTGCTTCCCACCAAAACAGTGGTGATCACAAGAGACGAGTCAACCAAAAAATGCCTTCTTGATGTGAGGCCTGCAAAAACTCTGGGCCATATTGTACGACGCATTAAAAAAGTTGCAGGGATCGATACCCTTGCAACGTTGTTCGGAGCTGTTCGATCACACCAACAACCTGATGTTGTCCCACCTATTTTGTGCAGATCGATGCCACTTTGGATGAGAACAAGGTGATGAGCACCAAGTTCGGCGTCCAAGGCTTCCCTACCCTGAAGGTATGCCGTCTCCTTTGCACCTGTCTCTTCACTGCCCGTCGTCCAGATTGCCTGCCTGGATTTGGGTCTACTTTGCAGCAAGCATCTTTCCTTTACAATAGTGCAGATGTGATTTACAATCAGCTAATCCGCATCTTAATGGTAAAAGGAGATGCATCATTGCGCATGCATCTACTGCCAGGCAGTCGTTGACTGGTGTCTGCCGCTGATCTGCAGATCTTCAGGAATGGCAACCTGGACAAGCCGAGCGATTATGCTGGCCCGCGCGACGCGGCAGGCATTGTGTCATACCTGGAGAAGGTGTCTGGGCCCCCCAGCAAGGAGCTGAAGACAAAGGAGGAGGTGTGGACACGCCCCTCTGTGACCAGCACAATAATTTGTCCCTTCACTCCACTGAGCGCTGTGTATGTTTGCGGATATATGCAGCCTAATTTGTATCCTCGCATGCTTGCTCTCCATTTTGCGAACTCATCACACGCCGAAAGGGTGTTGCATGAGTCCCTTCTGTGGGTTTGGTCCATGGCATTCCTTAAGGCAATGGAACTTGCTCCGACACCCTTACGGGTGGGGCTCATGCAGCAGCATTCTCTGATCAGGCACTAGTGTGCGTCAGCAGCCACGCGAACCGTTGCAAGTCATCAAAGGTATGACGTTGTCCCGTGTGGCATCCAGGTGGCGGAGTTCAAGGAGGCGCACGACCCGGCGGTGCTGGGCGTGTTCAGCGGCGCGGATGCAGCGGAGTTCAAGGCATTCGAGGGAGCGGCCGACGGCCTGCGCTCTGACTTTGACTTTGCGCACACCTTCGACTCCTCCCTTGTAGACGAGGTGTGCTTTCACCTCCTTGGCTCTGGGAGGCTCTGATCGCTCACCTAATTCGTGCCATACAAGCATGCATGACTGTGATGGCATGTCAAAGCTTGTCATGTTTTGGAACGACAGATGAGAGCCCTCAGCACTGAATGAGCCTGACTAAGCTTACTCTGGATGTTGAAACAAGCAGCTCCGTAAGTCGCAAGAACTGAGGCAGTGACGCAGGTGTCATGTGCATGCTTGGGGGACGGGTGAAGACTCGTGCACCGCAGCACGCAGAGCGTCAGTGCATATGGCATGTCATCGATTGAATTTGGCGCTTGTTGTGTCCAGGCCAAGGAGGCACCGGCGGTTGTGGTGGTGAAGTCGTACGACGAGCCAGTGGTGGTGTTTGAGGGCAAGTTTGGCGACGCTGAGATCTCTGGCTTTGTGGAAGAGACCACCACCCCCAAGCTGGTGGAGATGGACCAGTGAGTTCCCAACTCCCTAGCGCCACCCAATACAGCATGTTGAACGGGCAGCACTGTATCTGAGGAGTGTTTCGCATTGTTAGGCGTCCTTGATGAAGTTTGCATGTGACATGAAGATGCCGGCAGAGTGCATTTGCTACCAGGAATTGACTTGATCACATCTGAGCGCCCATAGATATACATTATGGCATGCTCACATGAGCTCAGGCCACTTCCCTGTAGCACTGTCACTTCAATTGGATATGTTTAAATTGCACATCATCTGAAGAGGATGGCAAGCTAATGCAGTGATCTTTACACTGTATGATCTGCTGTGCACTTCTGCTGTGAATCTTCATTGCTGTGGGTGACGTGCAGGTCTCCAAAGAACAAGAAGGCGCTCAGCCGGATCTTTGCCGACCAGGCCAAGCCCAAGATCCTGGCGCTCGTGTCCAAGGTGCGTACCTTGAGACACTCTCCTGCTTCCAGCCACCCTCACCCGGGCATGCTGCTTATTCTCAGCCAGAGATTTCCTTTGAGCCTTCTACATGAGCTGTGCTGGCGCAACAAGTGCCATACATCTTCATACGGGTGCACTTTTGTGCGTGTTATCACAGTGATATGTGGGTGCAATCGGCACACATGGGTGCTGCCTGCATATGTCAGCATGCATGTCAGGACCATCGTGCGAGGATTGTACCCATCCATGAGATCTCACGAGCACATCTAGCATGCTGCTGGTGCCTTCTGACTGCATGCATTTGAACACTACACATTCCATGCGGCTGCGGCTTCAACAGCAGTAGCAGTAATGGTGACGCGGTGCTTGTGGAGTGCAGGATGCCAAGAACGAGAAGAAGTTCAGGGACATTCTGACGCATGTCAGCTCAAAGAGGGCTGACCGCTTCAACACCCTCTGGACCGACCCCTCCGCCAACCCCCAGGTGTGAAGCCCTGCAGGGTCAATATTATTAAATCGTATGTTACCCTTTTCACTTTTTAAAAGGCATACCCTGGGCCCTACAGTATCTCTCTGTTCTTGTCCGGGAGAGACAAGGGGCAGCAAATGCAATATGCAAAGCTCTTGGTTTAACATCGACACATGCATGTCACTGGTTTTTAGTGAAACACACGAGATGATGAACAAACTAGGAGGATGGCGCATAGGAGGGGTCAGATTGAGCCATGCATATCACTGCATAAGCATATCCCAACCAAGGGGTTATAACTTGGAATATATCATCAATCCTTTGGCTGAACTCGCCAGCATCTGATGGAATGGTCCGTGTCCAGGTGGCCAAGTACTTTGGGCTGGAGGACAGCGAGCTGCCGGCGATCGCGATCCACGACGCGCAGAACGACGGCAAGTTCTTCCTCAAGAACGCTAAGCCGGGCGCCGTCAACAAGTGGCTCGATGACTGGGAGGTGCGCACCTCTTCAGCTCTCTCTCTCTCTCTCTCTCTCTGATGGTTGCACAGGTCTGAAAACCTTGCTACAGGCGTTGCCTCTTCATATATCTGGGCCCATGGGATTTTGTTGTAATGTTCATTGTGGCGACTTCGCCAGGGCCAGGAATGGGATATGAAGGGACAGTGATTAGCCTTGCAGCGGATGCAAAGGCAAAGTGATTGGTACCCTATGATAGCAGCCGTGTAGTTTTGTCTGTACTTCACAAGAGCATGCCAATGGCGCACAGACAGACATCAGTAGCTCAGGTTGGTCAGCAAAAGCAAAACCCCAATAGCCATCACCTCGAAGCATTCGAGTGTACATTGTCCTCTCCTGCTCATGCATCCCTGTGCATGTTCGTGATAGGTTGCCTCACTTAGAGTCTTTAGAGTTTAGGGGGATACACATGCGCTGACACATGCGCTGACACATGCGCTGAAGTGTGCAAGGGTGCGTAATGTGCAGGCGGGCAAGATCGAGAAGTTCATCAAGAGCGAGGAGGCACCCAAGGACAACAGCGGTCCGGTCAAGATCGTAACCGCCAACACATTCGATGAGATCGTGCTTGGAGGCAAGGATGTGCTGATTGAATTCTACGCTCCCTGGTGCGGTCACTGCAAGTCCCTGGCGCCCATCTACGAGGAGGTGAGATTTCTTGCCAGAACCTCTGTTTGCCACAACGGCCGGTGCCTCGCTTTGCCTACAAACAGCTGGGCCCATGTTCTGCATTATTACTGCACTTCCATTGCCTTTGCTTATTGCCTGCATGCTCTCTGGAGCCAAAGTTGTTTGGGTGGTGCTACCTGTTGGTGTCTTGAGTACCGGAGTTGTTGGCAGCAGTGCATGCTAGTCAGATGTTGCCAAGCTAGGATGACTGGGATGGATTTTGGGGGACATTGGTAGAGGATGTTTTGTGGCTTTGTCTTCATGATGAAGGTGCTCATGAGCGGCTTACTTGTTTTTGACAGCAGCTTTTTGCGTGTATGCAGCTGGGAACCAAGTTTGCGGACAATGAGAGTGTGACCATTGCCAAGATGGACGCCACCGCTAACGACGTGCCCAGCAACAAGTTTGAGGTACGAGTAACACTTTCCTAATGTTCTTGTTCTTAATGCTGTCCATTCATGCATGTATGGAATAGTTCGGATCACTGCTGTGAGTCCGGCTGAGTGCTAGAGACCAAGAATTGGGTCTGGGTCACTGTGACATGTCAGTATGTTTGCATGCAATAGCAGCTATCACCTGGCTGTGCGGGGTACAACTGCATGGCAGGAGGTATGTAATTAAAGTTGTGTCCAGTATACTCCTGTGCATGACAACTCATGCGTGTGAACAGCGGGTACTAGAGACAGAAAATAGTCTCTAGGCACCCCCTGGTGTGAACAGGGGGTTCTATATCTAGTCGAGTTAGAAATAGTAACCCCCTGATGTGAAGCTGAGAAGGGTGAATGAGACGCATGTTTTTGCATCTGCGCAGGTCAAGGGATTCCCCACAATCGCGTTTGTGGCCGGTCCGACCGGCGAGATCACAATCTACGAGGGAGACCGTTCCCTCCCAGACCTCTCCACCTTTGTCACCATGAAGCTCAAGGACAGCAAGGCAGCCGGAGAGAAGCTGACGGAAGCCGGCACCGCCGGGGAGGAAGTCTCCAAGGATGAGCTCTGAGCCTCTATTGGCCGGAGCTTGTGCAAGAGTCTCATGAGGGAGTCTTTCCTGGTTGGAGGGTGTTGCATGCATGAGACGAGTGGCGGTCGGTCATCATTGCCGGCACGCAGAGGAGAGCGGTGTGTGAAGGAGGCAGGGATCTCAGCAGCATGGCACAGCATATGTCTCTGGTCCGAAGGGTGCTTCCCTTGAATGCAAGTTCAAATGCGGCATCTGCGCATGTCTGAATATCTTCCTTGGGCACTGCTGGAGGGAACGTAAGTTGCTGCAACCTCCCACTGGATTTGCAGAAGGCCTTGGGGACCTGAATCAGGCATCTTCCTGGCTGGTTTAGTGGGCTGACATAGCTGGAATCAGTTCCTGCTCCATGGCTCAACAGATGACAACCTGCTACTCTCGGGTCGTTGCTTTTGAAATTACATGCTGGCTGTGGCATAGACCGCGGCCTGATGAAACTTATAATAAGCTGTGGCAGAATGTAACCGCTCGCACTGATTGTGGGCTGGCGAACACTCTTGGTTTTGTACTCTGTTGTCAGCCTGCTTGTGGTGCAGCAAAGCTGGCTTCTGCATGTCATACTGCGATGCCATCCCCATGCATCACTGAAGGTAACATGCATTTGTGACTTCTATGGTTCCAGACACGAATGTGCATGACTCTGGCAATATACATGCCATCATCCCAGAGTGCATGCATTCTTTCTGATCCATTGGAGTTCACATGTGGCACGGTGACGAGTCGACACGTCTCTCTGAGCGACTCGAGCTCGTTATATGAAGTATACACAGAGTCTGACACCAATGATCAATCATGCCATCAAATCCTGCCGTTCATGCCGTTCACGCCTTTTTTTAAAAAAAAAAGGCGCCTGTGTCAGGACACTGTGGGCGCGCTGTGTGCCAGATGATCGTTGATGACTGCTGGGAAATTGGCGTGGCATAAGAATGTTCCACGCTAGCTGTAGTGCTGCCACCGTATGGGTGTGCATGCCCCAACACACATGGGGGAACTTGTGCACCTGAAGGGGATCCATGCTGACGGCTGTGCTGACGAGGCTCCGCCACATCAGCTCGTTGTCATTTCAGCCCCCAAATATAGAACTCTTTACTGGATTGGCATCACAGGACCCAAGTTTCAGCTCATCTAGGAATGCCTATCCTGTCTAAGATAAGCAGCAAAAGATGTTTTACCGGTGTAGACCCTGTTGCGGCACAGAAAACGGTGATGAGAAACCGAGGTCTTCTTTGCCCGTCACGGTGAAGTGCATTTAAAGGGATCGATCTGATATACACGAAGTCCCAAAAAGTATCCATGGACGCAGCGAATCTTTCATGGGCATCCGCACCATTGACCAGAATCCAAGCGGCACAAGGAAGAAAGGACATTGAAGGGACGACGCAACTCCAGGTCAACAGCCTAAAAAAGTGCTATGCAGCTAGCGCATGACCCTTTTTAAGTATTTATATGTATTGTTTGCTTAGTGACGCTTATCGTCAACAATTCATAAGTAAACAAGATATTCAAGAATGAAGTTTGACTCATAGCTAGGGTAGCATATTCTACCCGTCCTCGTCTATTCACTACTGGAAATGCATTAAATCGCGAAAGCGCTATTTTTATCACAAGACATTTGCTTTGCATCACCGACACTCTCCTGAAATGGGTGTGCTGTTGGGTAGGTCCCAGTAGTTGATCTAGCCGAGCCTGATGAGGTGGCTGCCAGCAAGATGCGTGCGGCCTGCGAAGACTACGGCTTCTTGTACGGTATGTCAGCATTCCAAAATATCTCAGAGTCATAGCCTGTCACCTTGCTGCATGTAAGGGGGTATCTATCATTGAGCCCCTAGTCCATCACCATCAAGATGTAGCGCTGTAGCTGACTTTATATGGCATGAGCTTGTGCTCTACTTGCAACCAGTCGTCTCACAGGAGCCTTGACACATGGTGATGTTGTGGCATGCAGTGGCCAACCATGGGGTGAGCCAGGAGCTGGTGGATGAGCAGTTCCAGGCCAGCAAGCAGTTCTTCGCGCAGCCCCTGGAAGCCAAACTCAAAATCAAGGTGCATACCCTTTCCTGCCCACATTCCTTTCGACATGATTCCCACAAGTCTTCCTTGTACTGGTGAATGAACCATCTCTTAGCTGGTCATGGAAGAATTAGCAGCTGCAGGCTGCGATCCTCATCTTGGGTCGGGGCTGCGCTTTGCCGGGAATGCGAGGCATCTGAGCCAGTAACGATGTTTCCCGCATGCTGCATGTGAGCATGTGTGCGCATGTGCGCGCAGGCGGACCGGGGCAACCGAGGCTACTTCCCCTTTGGCACGGGCAGCGCCAAGAATCCCTTCTCCCAGGAAGACCGCAAGGAAGCCTTCAATGCATACGGTGCGTGCTCTCAGGGCCTCAACATACCAGTGGGTCATTGCGCATGTAATGGCTTCATGGCATGCATAGTAAGCGCAAGGCAATCTCTATTCTGTCGTTTGAATTCCTCCTGACAAGGCACATGCATTGTTGACTGCGAAACAGTCGTCGCCAGAGCACGCATGCCATGATGCTCCAGAGATTTGAAGGAGATGATCTTTTGATCGGGCAACTCTTCCCAGTCTGTCAACCAGTAAGCGCCAGACAGCTGCATGCCTTAGACCGGCTGCACTATCTTGGGCTGACCTGCTGATGATTCAGGATAGATTGAGAAAAGTCCCAGGGCCGCTGCCTTTCTCAGTCTATCAGCTAGCTAGTGATCAAGCCTGATGACTTGAACAGGACCTCATAAGGACGTTGCAAACGGCAATGTTTTGGCTGAGAAGGCCACCAGGTGTTTGGTCCATATGCAAGCTAATCATCAAGCCTCATGACTACCACAAGAAAGCTTATCAGCAAGGCAAAATGCAAATGACAGTGTGTGCGCTGGCGTTGCAGGCTTTGAGACAGAGGATGAGGATGAGCCTTTCCACGGGCGCAACAAGTGGCCGGACGAGGTCGACCTGCCGGGCTTCAGGTGCACCATGGATCGTTACCACGGCAACATGCACTCCGTTGCGCAGCGGTGAGTCATTGGCCCCATGAGCTAGATAAGCAGTGATCTCAATTTTGCTACTGCCTCTAGCCGCCCAGAGGGATGACTTACAGCAATGTAGCCAACATCAGAGAGGTCCACTTGAGTCTGTGCAGTTGGAGGAAGACAAAGACCAGTCTAGCTTGCAGAACTTAATGTGGGCTGCTCTGATGTAGACACTGTGCTGCTCCTGCACTGGAGCTCAACAGTTGTATCTTCATAAAACCACTCCGTGTATCCTCTTGATAGCAAGCATCAGAGCATGTCCGCAGGGTGCTACGGCTGCTGGCCTTGGCGCTCGATCTGCCGGCCGGCTATTTTGACGAGCGCTTCAGCCGCCCGGTGGCCAACATCCGCGCAGTGCACTATATCGCAGGCCAGCCCTCCAATGCAGAGCAGGGCATCTTCGGCGTCGGTGGGATCCTTGCATTGCTCAATAAAGAATAGGTTAGAGATAAGGTCATTGACATAGCGCATGCATGCGTTCTGGGTGCACTCGTGAGAGGTGTTCTGTGCTTTGCATTGGCTATTCCCTGTTAAACATATCGCAAGGGACTGCATATGAAGCAGACAGGATGCATTCTCTTTTTATTAATTGCAGGGGACTGTGTATGATATATTGCTTGAGAAGGAATCCTTTTACTAACCATAAGTCAGTGCAGCGACCGCTCCATCTTGTTTCTCCACAGAGGATGGGTTTTAGAAGGCACATCTGCCAGAGGTGATCCACCTTCAAGTGGCAGCGCAAGGGATCAAGAGTGCCATATTGCATGCCGTGCCGTTTTACACGCTAGTTTCCTGACAATGAGGTTCGCACCGCCGCGCAGGGCCGCACACGGACTGGGGAGCGTTGACGATTCTGGCGACTGATAAAGAGCGCGGCCTGCAGATCTGCCTCGGCAGCACCTGGATCGACGTCGACCCGCGGCCCGGCATGTTTGTGGTCAACCTGGGAGACATGGTGGACAGGTGCGTTTGAATTCGAATCTGCATTTTTGAATTTTTTTGAACCTTGAAAAGCTCGTTCTCATAGGATTTCTGGGTTCTTGGTACTTCCTTCCTCAAGGAAGATGCGTGCCACCTTCTTTTCAAGAAATGCTATATACTGCTACAGTATATGCTATCCGACTAACGTCCTCTCTGCACCCATGCATGAAGGACGACCATTGCTTGGCTGACCTAAAGTAGGCGTGTCCTGTGGGCCAGTACAGGTGAACACTCTGTGTTAAACTTGGAAAAGACTGTGTGCTGGGATGTTTTGGGGAGATAATTTTGATTTTGATTTTGACCTTGTGCGCCAGGTGGACAAATGGGCGTTTCAGGTCGACACTGCACCGCGTCGTCAACACATCCGAGCGCTTCTCGACCCCCTTCTTCCTGGCTGCCAACTGGGACGCTGAGCTGGCAGTCCTGCCCAGCTGTCAGGTGGGGTTCCTACCGGCCATACTCAAGAGTGTGCAGTATACAAGTCTGTACTGGAACCATCGATGGCAGACACAAATGTGCACCATCTGGCCTCAGCTTCTATGTAGCTGAGGCCAGAGGCTCTGTTTCAAATACAACTCATTGGATGCCAGAATGACATTTTCGATGGGGACTGTGCCCCTTTGCCATAAAGAACCAAGGTTTGCAGTGCCAATGTTGCTGGTTGTTCTGCGGAGCACACTCTTAACTTGTCTTGACTTCAGTTCTTGCATCCAGGACACAAGATCTCTGAGATGGCTGTTGCTGTGGACTCCATCTACATTTTATCCTCTTCTTCTCCTCGCATCTGTTCTTCCTTCAGGCTTGAGCTGACCTGGTCAATTTAATTATTTCTATTCTTTGTTGATCGATGAGTGGGTTATTTTAGATAGGTGCTGACTCAGCGTGCACATGGCTGCCAGGTGGCGGGGCTGCCTGTTCAGGCGGCTCCGGCCGTGACCTGCGGCGCATGGCTCACGATGCGGCGCACAGCCGAGTACGAGAAAAAACGGCGCTTGGTAGAGGACGAGTCAGCGCTGACTCAGCAGCTGCCGCCGCTTGCCAGCCCCCAGATCCGCGCCCAGTGAACGCGCCCAGCCATGCCAAATCTAGAGATTGTCCATCTTTCATCCATTTTTGCCGGTGGGTTTCTGGTGATAGGTGTGCTGGAGGAAAGGGGTGGCCCATTGCACTGATGCTCCAGTTGTCGATTTGGTCCAGTTGTGGCCTGCCAATTACAGTAAAGCCTTCCTTCCATCGTGATAAGGTGAGGCCAGAACCGTGTGGGTTCAGTGACTTTTGCTATTGTAGATCACAATGAGTGCGACTTGTCCTGCTTGTGAAGGAGAACTTCCTGTGCTCTGAGCAGCTGGTTTCATGAGCTGCGCTGACAAGCGTGTGCATAGAGAGCAGCCGCGACCAAAAAAATTGCCTTTGAATGACCACGTTAACTGCAGAGCTCTTGAGCCATTTTCCAGCTCCTCATCACTGTGTTATGTAGGTATTGAGCGGGACCACAATGGTGTCTATGCTGATATACTGGCACCTGAAAATTTGATTTGCACCTGTGCAGCTTGATCTTGAGATCTTCAATCCGGTTTGGCCATTGCTAAAGTGAACAAAAGGAGCGGTTGTTTTGCCAGCACTTAGTGTAGAATGCATGCATGCATTGTTTTGTTCTTTTTCACTTGGAAGGCTTCTTCTCATGTCCTAGAAGGTTGTGCCTGCATTTCTTTAGTTGCTGAGCTGAGAATTGCCAGCTCGCTTTGTGGGCTCCTCACGTTGGTGCCTTTAGACTATTTGATCAACCTTTAAAATGAACGACTTATAGTGCTGTGATTCTTGATGGGTCACCCATCATGAGTGTTCATGTAGGCATGTGCCTCAATTTTCAGTGCATGAGTGCGCTCTGATTTCCTGTCTTGTATGTAGTGAGGGACCAACAAGTTGTGTGCGTGTTCTTATGTAGAAAAAGTGCAACAAAGTTGCAATTGCCTTTCTTCATTGAAAAACTGTGTTTAGGCTTGCGAACAAGTGCAGCTTCAGCATGTTACAGTACGAGGACAATGCCGTCAGTTCAAAATCCAATACTCATAATCACAATCGCAATAATCACATAGTCAGCAGTCAAAGAAAGTTGGCATAACTTGTCACAATACCTAATGAGCACGCTGCATCACTCATTCCTTCTCTCAGAGTCTAATCACCTCCTCATATTATTTATGGGGATCACCGGGAAGTCCTTTTGCACACCGCAATGGAAGTCACATGTGCAGAGCGCAGGTGCTTCTTCCGGTAGCCTCTGCCACAATAAAAATCAGCAAAAAGGACATAGGACCACTAAAAAATGGGCGCAAGTCACACTACGTCCGCACATCAAACCCAGGGAAGGAGCTGCGCCTATCAAACCCCGCCTTTGCATCAGCACCAGCAGCCGCCACTTCCCGCGGCGGCTCCGCGCCGTTGATGGCTGCCGGCAGCGCGCCGGCGGCCGACGCCGCACCGGCCGCGCTCGGCGGCCCCTGGGCCGGCCCGGCGTCGGCC
>JADEYI010001983.1_pt1 | contig 11959 bp, 8 predicted proteins | sample 8542331 | NCBI WGS metagenome assembly JADEYI01 (sample SAMN16510988, study PRJNA670497) | mine drainage metagenome | isolation source: biofilm near Copperflume 1 | place: Germany: Marsberg coppermine Kilianstollen | collected 2018-02 | reverse complement strand
GCAACGGGTTTGTCAGCAGTGGCCCCCTTCGCTACCTGCTGCACAAAGCGTACTAAACCAATTCCAAAATGAGACCCACACAGGACCATGCACGAAGCATGTAGATTTCACCTTGGTATCAGTTTAGGTGGGCGTGCTCGTGTAGCAGGTGGGCCGGGGTTATTCGTCGGCCATTGGAAAGTGTAATTTCCTCGTTCAGATCAGCCATTGGCGCTAGTGTCCTCATGTTGGATGTCCGGGCGTTCTGTTGCATATTATAACCGCCTACCCGCCTGCTCGTCGTGGTACGCTTGCGGCAAAATATCGGCAAGTGGGTTCCATTGAGGGGGCAAGCGGGCCTCGGCACGGTTACGGCGTCACGGACTCGGCGTCGGCGCTACGCTATGCGGACTCGGCTGCTGGCTCGCTGAGAATTGAGCCATTGAACCTATAGCGACTCCCAATCAGATAGTCCTCGACAAGTTCCACGCCTAGCCACTTTCTGCCTAAAACCTCACAGGCCGCACCAGTTACCATGCTCCCGCCAAACGGGTCCAGCACAAGGTCGCCTGGGTCCGTGAGCATTTTGATAAAGAAGGTCGGTAGCGCCTGGGGAAACCGGGCCGGATGTACGGGTACATTGTTGGCCCTGCATAACCTCTGATATTCGCTATTAGACTCGGTGTTGGATATTTGCAACAAGTTCGACGGGATAGCGCCCCCATTATCACGCCCAAACTTAGTAGATATATCGTGCCCTGACGGGCGCAACTTCGCCCTGTAGCCGTTAACCAGCAAGTCCTTCATAGAGTCGCTGTACTCCACGAGCACATTACGATTGGTGGCTTTCGGGTTCGGGGTCTTAGATAACCACCATATAGTGTTCACAGCGTCTTTTACTCTGATGCGGCGCACTGTCACCCACTCGGCGGGGGTAGGCAACTTGGCGGGATTGTACCAAAAGAACTCCTGCGCCAAGTGAAAGCCCACATGCTTCGTAAAGGCTATTACCACTTCAAGGTGATAGAGTGAGCGGGTCGGCTGTCCTTTTATCCATGAGCCGCCAATATCCACTACAAAGCTGCCGTCCGGCGTGAGTATCCGGTGTATCTCTTGTGCAAAGGGAGTAAGCCAAGCCACATAATCTACTGCCTCAACGTTGCCATAGTCCTTCTTACGTTGGAGTGCAAACGGTGGCGAAGTCATGACCAAGTTTATGCTGTTATCGGGTAGGCTCCGCATGAAGTCCAAACTGTCACACAAGTACGTTGAGCCTAGCTTGGTCGAATAGTATGCAGGATATGGGATGGTAAGCGTCGTCATGCTTGTTGTACCTGGCCTCTCTTGATCGTCATAGCCTCTGCCGCCTGCTCGTTCATTATAGCGGTTATATCGGCGGGGTTCTTCAAGAGTTGTTTGAGGTTCTTGCCGTCTATGAGGGCAACATACAGGTTAGTTTGCTCCATGACCTGCTTTGCGAACTGGCGGGCGGCGGGACCGATAGTACCTGTGCAGACAATCAGTATCACGTTGGCCTTTATAACCTGGGCGATACCTACCTCTTTGGCAACGTCGGCAAGGTCGGCTTTGGCTGCGTTCTTGCACTGTATCTGCCAACGGCTGAATATAAGCCTGTCGCCTTCCATGATAATGTCAAGCTCTGCGCCGCCTGTCTCGTTGCTCCTGAGCCGCCACCGCACGAACCTCAGTCCCAGCAAGCGCCCCAAGTAGAAGGCAAGCGCCTCAAGAGCCAAGCCTTTAACGTGTTTTGAGGTGTTATCAAGCTCCGCCAATATCTCGGAGTAGGGCTTACGTACCAGCTTCCGATACTGCACTCCTGCCGATTGTTCAACGGCATCTAGGATAGGTTCGACAAGCTCACTGCGTAATTTGTCGGTCGCTCGCACTATGTAAGGCTTGGCTCCCGGTCCGCTTGTGGTCTTCTCGTAGGTAATCAGCCCTACATCCGCAAGAGTGAACAGCACCGATTGTGGCAAGCCTCCCTCTCTAAACTCGGTGCCGAATAGGGTAGTTGCGTATTGGGAGACCTTGTTTGATAACTCCTCCTCGGTGTTGAGGCGGGCAAACGCCTTCGCAAAGTCTCGCTGCGCCTGGTTCAGTCCGGCAAGCGCCTCTATCTCGTCCATGCCTACACCTAGCACCTGCTTTAGCCTGTCCTTATCTACTACCCACTTTCTAAACTCGACAAGCCCTGCCTTCTCTAGCCACTGGCGCATGGCGTTAGCGTGCGTGCCGTTGGGTGGGTGGTAGATACCCCTGATACCAAGCTCTTTGATGATCCGGGCTTTTGTAGGCTTCACCCCTTGCGCTACCAAGTCGTCAACGCAAGCAATAAGGTCCAAGCCTCGCAGGTTCAAGAGGATGTGTCGGGCGAACTCAGCATACATGCCCGCTTCGTCGCCCTGCTCGGCCATGCCGACAAGCAACGCACCTACCTCAGTAAGCGATAGATGCGCCTGGTCCTGCTCCGGCTTGTTTACTAGCCCGTACTCGGACATAGCGTAGATAGCATTATCGGCTAGCCCACTTACGTCTGGACTCTTGCTAAAAAACTCCTGGGCTATGGCCTGGGCAATTACCTGCCGGTCGGGTTGTAGGGTCTTTACCAGACCTAAAATCTTGGCAAGGTCTACCTGTACGGGCGAAAACTGGCTGGCATTTGGTAAGTCCGCATCGGGCATGTGGTCGCCGTCCTCCTGGGTCTATCTTATCACTAAGTACAAACCCATGCTCCACAATACACGAGGGGCTTGATTGCATCGGCTCATATAAAGGCGGCGGTCCGCTTCTCCCTTGCGGCAAAGTGGCGGCTCTGGCGTGTTCGGTGCTCAAAGCTCACGCTCGGTACGCTCTGATTATGGCGGCGAAAACAAAGCGTTACATTCTCACTAATTGTTTTTGGGAGTGGTGGGTGCCTCTGCGCCTCATGCCGGGGGCGGGTGGTGGGCGTGATCAGACCCCGCGCCGATAACCTAACCAAGTATGCCGCATTTTACACCAGCCTCTATCTATATATCTATAGAGGTTGGTCCGTAACTCTCGACAGGATTTAGTTCAATCTTAGTATACCGACTTAGCTCGACTTTGTACAATTTTGCGAATGGCGTTTGTGCCTGTGCTCGGATGTGCCTGCACGCATCTGTGGGAGTTTGTAAACATCACCAGCAAAGGCGGATGTTTATAAAGTCTCAGGCGTGAGCATAAAGAGGTTTAAGCCTGTGTATGAAGCCAAATGTGTAATTGTACAAAGTCGAGCTTAGTATACCGAACATTTATCCTACAGGCACACACATCCACAAGTACCAGCGGCCTATGTGGAAATGACGGGTATGTGGCGCAGTAGGCATACAATAGGCACAGTACGGAGATACAGTTTAGATGTGGGTACGATTTAGATATAGTACAGAAAGTGAGAACCTGAAGCTATGGCACGAAGCGAACGTAAGCAAGAAGTAGAGGAAGCAGAGGAACTAGAAATAGTAGAGATACCCAACCCGTATCCGGTGCCTTTGTATCTGAACCAAAAGTACGTATTTTCCGTGCTTGCCATGATGGAAGGCGGATATGCTCAACTCGAAACCGTAAAGGCCAATCGCTCGGCGCAAGAAGAACACACTTCTAAGATATCCGGTGAAGTTGGGGTAAGTAATGTGTTTGCCTTATTGAGTATGAAGTTAGGCGGCGAGCGTGGAAGCCAGAAGCAGAGTGGCGACACGGAAGAGAGAAGTAGTGAGCGCGTGCATACCCCAGACTCCCTCTTTGCACGTCTGCGAGAACGGCTATACCAGGACGGGCTTATCCGCACGGAGAACCTGGCCGATGCACAGCTTGGAGAGTATGTGGAGTTTGCAGCATCTCTTCACAAGAACCCGCTGATTGAAGTGCTCGAAACATACCGGTCCTTCGGCGAAATCTCCAAAGCCGTGGAGAAAGCATCTGCGCCAAACTCGGGCTCACAGCAAGGGCAGCATGGCAGTAGGCAGAAGAACCATCAGCAACAAGGTTCCGGGCAAAAGCAGAACACGCCACAATCCACTCAATCAACAACCAATCAAGTATTGGCACAAATTGAAGTCCTGCTGCAAAGCTTGAGCGGGAAAGAAGGGGGCACCTTCGACCTTGTTGGTGAGGTAAACAGCACAGAAGATGGGCCAAGGCTGAAAGTCGTATTGGTGCTCGACCCAAGCTTTGCCAATGACCCTACCTCAGCGGACCTGATAGACGGGGAATACTACGTGTTGGGAAAGGTTGTAAAGGCAGTGCCGAAAGACAGCGACGAGAAGATTAGCCTTCTGCGTAAGACCAGTCTGGGCAAGGCTGGGCCGCTGGTGGCAAAGCTTGCCGATAGCCTAGCGAGTATGGATACTGAGGAGACGGGCATCGCGCTTCCTAAGAAGATAGAGACAGAGCTAGCAGGCCCAGTCATTCAGGTTGTACCCATTGCCATCTTCATGTAGTGGTCGCACTAGCCCGAGAACCTCGCTGCCTAGAGCAGACCCGACAGTAATAGTTCTGTGCGCTCAGTGGTGCTGAGCGCACAGAGGGTGTCACGGTCGTCTTCTTCGATTAATTCAACACGTACATTATAAAAGCCACGTGTTCCCTGTCCTACCCTGGCGCTGGTATCGGCATCGGTGCCAGCGTCCGTTGCTATTAAAACTGACATGAGCTTGTCTCTTCGCTGTCTAGGCGTCAACCCACGGATATAGGCAAGCTCATCTTCAGTAGCTCGTATGGACAGCATCATTCCCACGGTAAGGGCCGTTTTAGGCTTACGTCCAGCACCTAGACGGGGGCCCCCCGACTTTCCTTTCCCTGCTCCTTCACGCCCTCTCCTAGATATGGAAAAGGAGCGGTATGGACCTGCCCCTAATCCGAGTAACTCTTATACCTAAAACCTACATCCTTACACGTCCAGGTTCCTTACATTCTTGGCGTGCGTCTGGATGAAGCGCCTGCGGGGGGGGACGTTGTTGCCCATCAGCATGTCGAAGGTTTCGTCGGCGGCGAGGGCGTCTTCTACTGTTACCTGGAGGAGCGTGCGGGTCTCAGGGTTCATGGTGGTGTCCCAGAGTTGCTCAGGGTTCATTTCACCAAGACCCTTGTAGCGCTGTATCGGCACCTTCTCCTTGCCTATCTGCTTCAGCGCGGCTGCCAGGGCTGCATCATCGTAGGCCCAGATTTGCTGTTTGCCGGTGCCTATGCGGTAGAGAGGTGGCTGCGCGATGTACAGGTAGCCTCCTGATATTAGCTGCGGCATCTGGCGGAAGAAGAAAGTCAGCAGGAGGGTGCGGATGTGGCTGCCGTCCACGTCAGCATCGGTCATGATGATGATGCGGTGGTAGCGCAGCTTGCCGGTGTCCCACATATCTGAGATACCCGCGCCCAGGGCTGTGATCAGCGCTTTGATAGCGTCGTGCCCCAGCATCTTATCGAGGCGGGCCTTCTCTACGTTGAGGATCTTGCCCCATAGCGGCAGCACAGCCTGTGTGCGGCGGTCACGCCCCTGCTTGGCCGAGCCGCCTGCCGAGTCTCCCTCGACTATGTACAACTCCGACCTTGAGGGGTCGCGCTCCGAGCAGTCGGCCAGCTTTCCGGGGAGGGTAGAGCCGTCGCCCGCGTTCTTACGCACCACGTCACGCGCTTTGCGGGCAGCGTCACGAGCGCGAGCAGCGTTCAGCGACTTCTCTATAATCTTGCGAGCATCCGAAGGGTTCTCCTCCAGGTACTGCATCAAACCTTCTGCGGTGGCCTGCTCTACAACATTCTTGATCTCGGCATTGTTCAACTTGCCTTTGGTCTGGCCCTCGAACTGAGGGTTGGTCAGGCGCACAGACACGATAGCGGTAAGACCTTCACGCACATCGTCGCCGCTCAGGTTAGCATCGCTATCTTTGAGCACGTTGGCCTTGCGCGCGTAGTCGTTGAGCGTGCGGGTGAGCGCGCCACGGAAGCCGGTAAGGTGCGCGCCGCCGTCTACGGTGTGTATATTGTTGGCGAAGGAGAAAACCGACTCGGAGTAGCTGTCGTTGTACTGCAATGCTACTTCAGCCGAGGAGGTGCCTACCTTGCGCTCTATATAGATAGGCTGTGGGTGAACTACCTTGCGATTCTTGTTCAGGTGGCGCACAAAACTCATCACGCCGCCCTCGAAGTAGAAGGTAAGCTCGTTCTCTTTACCTTCACGCTCATCGCGGAAGGTCATCATCAGGCCCTTGTTGAGGTAGCACATCTCGCGGAAGCGCTGAGAAAGAGTGTCGAAGTCGTAGTCTATACTCTCGAAGATCTGTGAGTCGGCCTTGAAGATGGTGAGGGTGCCCGTCTCGTCGCTCTTGCCGATGGATTTCACGGGAGCTTTGGCCTTGCCGCGCTCGTACTCTTGCACGAAGACTTTGCCCTTCTGCCTGACTTCCACGCGGCACCACTCGCTGAGGGCGTTCACTACCGATGCGCCCACGCCGTGCAAACCGCCCGACTGCACGTAAGCGCCGCTGTCGAACTTGCCGCCTGCGTGGAGGGTGGTCATGACCACTTCGAGGGCCGAAACGCCCATTTTGGGGTGCATGTCAGTGGGGATGCCGCGAGCATAGTCGCGCACCGCCACGCTGCTATCAGCGTTTATAGTAATACTGATGCGGTTGCCGTTGCCCTGCATCGCTTCGTCAACCGAGTTGTCAACGATTTCGTAAACAAGGTGGTGTAACCCGTGCACGTCTGTGCCGCCAATGTACATACCAGGGCGCTTGCGTACAGGCTCCAGCCCTTCGAGCACCTCGATAGATCGGGCATCATAGCTATTTGTTGCTACCAACTCTTTTAACCTCCTGAACAGGCGTTATACACATATTTAGGCTAGTATCTCATACCACTTATTATACCACATCCTGAGCTATTTTGCATTTATTTGCAGAACTTCCGTTCGCTTATAGATTGCAGCGTTAGCATATAAGATGGGGATGGATGGGCGTGGTGTTGGCTGCCCTCTATCCGGTCTATTCTTGAAAAGCACCCTGAGTTGATGTAGCAGGGAAGACAATGCTCTTCTTTGAGGCTCTTTGTGCCCACTAAGGTGCGAGTGACTCACCCTCTAATCCTTGGGGATAGTGCCCGCGACCTCGGCGGGTGGTTCGCCACCAGGAATTGGCAGCAAGGCATCGCCCTCTATACCGGGGAGGATGTTCACATCGCCGGGCTGCCGCGCCATTTCGTCCATGCGGGACTTATCTTCTACATGTAGCAGGTATGGATTGAACAATTGCCCGATGCAGAAGACCACAATCAGCACACCAAGCACGGCGAGTACGATACCCGGGTTGAACAGGCCGCCCGTTACGCCTGCAAGCGTTACGCCGAGCGGTGAGGAGAACTGCGCTATGACGCGCCGCACCGAGAAGACGCGGCCTTGCAGGGCACGCGGCGTTTGCGTCTGCCAGATGGTTTGTGAATGCGAGTTCATTATCGGCACAAGGCCCACATAGAGGAAGTTCATCGCGGCGGTTAGGAAGATGAAAGGCGAAAGGCCGAAGGCAAGCTGCACAACTCCGGCGACAAGGATGGGCACGACTACGCCGTATATCTTTCTACCTTTGAGGCCGCCCCAAATGCTCATTATCAAGCCGCCCGCAAGCCCACCCAGCCCGCCCGCGATGCTGATAAGGGCTAGCGCCGACTCGAAAGTGAACCCGTGCGCCGTCCAGTCGGGCGCCAGGTTAAATTTTAGAAGCAAGGGCACGAAAACCTCTAAAGGTGCGCTCGCGAAGTTTATCACTGTGAAGGTAGCAAGAAGCCAGAGCATTGGCGGGCGGCGCCAGATATAGAGCGCGCCCTCTTTGATGTCGGCCCAGACGCTCTTTTTGGCGGTGCCTGTGCCCAGGTCGGTGCGCTTGGGAGAGGGGATGTAAAGGAAGAGGAGCGAACCCGACGCGAGAAAGAAGGTGATCGCGTCTATGGCAATTGCGAGTGATGAGCCATCGCTCAACCCCGCCAGAGCTGTACCGAGACCTCCCGGCACGAACCCCTGTCGCGCTAGCCCCGGCAAGGATATAATTGTTGCGGCGATTGCGGGCGACAGTATGCCGGAGAGCGACCAGATCGTTTGCATCATGCCGTTAGCACGGGGCAACTGCTTCTCGGGTACGAGCATGGCGTAGGAAGTGTCGAAGGCCGAGCTATGGAAGGGACTTATGGCAGAGAAGAGGGCCACAAGTATAATCAACGTCCACACTTCCAATGTATGCGTGAGCATCATTGTCATCAGCGCCAGGCTGACACAGCCGCTGAGGAAATCGGCGGTCATCATTGTGCGCTTGCGGTCATGTCTATCAGCCCATGCCCCCGCAAGAGGCGTCAGGAGCAAGGTCAGCGCGTAAGTGAGACTGATAGCGGCGAGAGCAAAGGCAAGCTGCGGCTTCTGCTCAGGGCGCGGGTAAAGCACCTGGGTGAGCCAAATAGTAACCGCAAAGAAGGTGAGAGCGCTTCCAAACACCGACACAGATTGTGTGATCCAGACGATCACGAATGTCCTGAAGCCGTTCGGAGGCGCTTCGTAATGCTCGGTAGAACTCAAGATATACTCCTCGATATGGCAGAGCCTGTTAACGGCTCGTAGAGGCGGGCGCGGCCAATCCTTGTTTTGGTTAGACCTGAATGATAACCCGGTGGTGTGCGTTGGTAAATCAGTCTATAGTTGTATTAATCGGTTGCTCGTCAGGCTAGAGTAACAGGCAGACGGCGCTCGAAGCTAAACTACTTGCAACTCCTCAATAGGAGGGGCGTTGCGCACATCCGGGTTGAAGACTGCGAGCGCACAGACACCCAGCATGAAGGCGGAGAATATCAAGATGGTGGGTACGGGGCCAAACCATTGAAGAAAGAGACCTGAAAGAAAAGCGCCCGCAGGCTGAGTGCCCCAGGAAATGAGGCGACTTGCGCTGTTCACCCTGCCTTGTAAAGCGTCTGGGATTAAGGCAACACGATAGCTGAGGGCTGTTACATTGTAGATGGGTATGGTTAGCCAGATAATGGCGGACACCAGCCCCAGCACAATGATGTTGTGTGCGATAGCGTAAAGGGGGAAGGCGAATGTCTCGATTATGATGGTGACGGCGACTACCTGCCCGAATCGGAACCGTTTCTGAATTCGGCCGCCGATTAGCGCGCCGACAATGCCGCCGACTGCGCCTATGCTTACGAGTACGCCTATAGCCGTCGAGTCGGCGCCCAGACGTGTTGCAAGCACAATGAGAAGGAGCCAGGTGGCTGCGTTCACAAAGTTGAGTCCGCCCGTGATCATCGCCATCGTGCGCACTACGCGCTGCTGCCACAGCCAGGACAGCCCTTCCATAATCTCGGCCCGCAGATTGCGTTTTGCTGCCGTGCGCTCTCCCTGGAACTCGGTTTTGATGAATAAGAGAGAGAAGACGGAGAAAGTGTATGATGCGGCGTCCACTATAAAGGGGAATGCTTGACCCAGAACCTTGAAGATGAAGCCACCAAGCGGCGGCCCAATCAAGGCCGAGGTGTTCATAGAAATCTCATTTTGCGCGGTGGCGGCTGGTAGCTGCGCCTTCGTTACTACCCGAGGCAGACAAGCTACTTCGGCAATGTTGAAGAAGACGAAGAGCGTGCCCTCGATGAAAGCGTTTGCATACAACTGCCATACGGTGAGTGCGCCGAATGCGATCGCTATGGGCACACTTGCCAGGCTCAGGGCGCGCCCCAGATCGCAGAATATCATTACTCTCTTGCGGTTCCACCGGTCTATAAGCGCGCCCACAGGCAGGCTGAAGAGCAGGTAAGGTATAGTGAAGAGCGCTCCGGCTATACCGGCGGCCACGGGCGAGTTTGTGAGCGCGAGTATAAGGAGTGGGAAGACTATGCCTGACGCGGCGCTGCCGGTAGAGGAGATAGTCTGCCCGCTCCACAGAAGCATGTAATCGCGATTACGCCACAGTGGGGGCAGATTCTGGCTTTGCCTGTGAGGAGAGGTAATCTCGACCGGCGTAGGCGTTTCGGCGATATCTACTGCTTCCACTGTGCCCGGTAGAGGCCCTGGCTCCAATTCTTCTACTAGCTGGTAACTCATGGTGATCTCCTGTGCGAGGAGGGGGCGCGTGTTGCGTAAGGGGTTATGTGTAGATAGTCTTCATCCTCTACTCACGCAACACACTATACGCACTATGCGCCTTTTACTCACCGTTGATGTTAGCAAGGTGTTCCATTGCTTGCTGTGATGTTAGCTCGCCGCGCTCTACTGCTTTGAGGATGTCAAGCGTAGACTGGCGTCGCTCTGCGTAGCCTTCCGGCTCTGTTCTATCTTCCGCCTCCGGCGATAGGGGGCGGGCATTTTCTCCTTCGGTAGAAGGTGTGGAGCGCGATAGATCGGTGGTTGGAGCGCCGGGTGCGTTGGGCTGCCGGGGGGCGGAGGGCGCGGCTGTTGGAGCCGGCGCAGTGCTTTCCAGGCGACTTGTGCGAATAGAGACGTCACCGCTTGTGCTCCCCAGGCGAGCTAATGGCCCGCCGCCGTTTATCGTCAGGCTCGCGCCACGGCGGTGCTGGGCGCTGTAAGCCACCTGGTCGCGTGGGAAGCCGCAGCTTATGTCGCCGCTCAAAGTGGCTACCTCTGCTGTTAGGCGAGCGTCAGCAGGGAAGGATAGAGTAAGATCGCCACTGACGGTGTGGACTTCACAGCCGCGCTCAGGCACCCGCAACAGAGCCAGATCTATGTCGCCGCTGGCGCTGTTCACGCTTACTTCCGCCAGGTTTGCCTTGTCACCTTTTATGTCGCCGGAGGCCGAGCGCGCTCCCAGCTTACCTTCTACACCATTTATCGTGATGTCGCCGCTGGCGCTATGCACCACGAGATTGCCGCCAACCCGGGTCATGCGAATATCGCCCGATGTAGACTGTATAAAGAGGGTGCCGTTTACATGCTCGACTGAAAGGTCGCCGGTGCTGGTGCGGAGGTTCAAGTCGCAATCATGGGGCACTTTGATGTGGTAATCGCGGCCACCGGCCCAACTGGAAGGGTCCATGTAGGGTCTGAAGCCCTTGCTCATGCGGCGCATGCTCCGCTCGACCTTGCGCTCGACCTTCGCGGCTACTCTCTCAAGGCCGATGCCGAGGTTCTGCAAATCTTCGGCCATAGGCTCAAGGAAGTTGACGAGCTTGTAGCTACCTGGGCGGCTGCGAACCGTCACGAGCGAGCCGTCCTGCTCAAGCTCAAAAAGCCCTTCGGACCCGGCGATAGCTACCTCAATAGCAGGCTGGTCCCACCCTTGTATATGCACATCGCCTGTGGGTTGCTCGATAGCCAAACGAGGGGTTTCGCTGAAGTCTGCGGTTGATATTGTCTGTGTGTAGTCATTGTTGGCTGCCATTGTTTTTCTCCTTATAATGATGGGTGTTTCAGGATTGTATCTAACAAACGGTACGTAATACGTAGTGCGTAGCATGCGTTACACGCAGCGTCTGGAGAGAACGGTGGATTGGTAGTCGTCGAGCAGGCGCTGATAGTTGCCTGCTGGGGTGGGCAAAGGCTCCTCTGTGGGAGCATAGGCGGGGAGGTTCTCGTCGGTGTCGGATTCTACAGGTATGCTTACGAGCTGTACGAGAAGCCACCGGCGTACTCGTGGCGTGTTGAGGTGCATTGAGAGCCTGGAGCGTCGCGTTCCTCTGGGGGCTATATCTTCAAATCTGGTTGCCTGGGTGACTAAGGTTGATGTCATTTTCTTCTCCTCCTTTTCAGCTTTTATTTTGTGGGGTTGAATTGTCTAGCCGTTGAGCTTCTTCATTGCCTCGTCTATAGTTAGCTTGCCTGCGGCGAGGTCGTCCAATATCTGCTGGCGTTTTTCGGGGTTTGGCTGTGCGCGTAGGGGCGCGGTGGGCGGCAGCGAAGGCAGCGAAGGCAGCGAAGGCAGCGAAGGCGTGGGAATGATAGGCGCTGTCGGTGCCGGTATGA
>JADEYI010001982.1_pt1 | contig 11963 bp, 16 predicted proteins | sample 8542331 | NCBI WGS metagenome assembly JADEYI01 (sample SAMN16510988, study PRJNA670497) | mine drainage metagenome | isolation source: biofilm near Copperflume 1 | place: Germany: Marsberg coppermine Kilianstollen | collected 2018-02 | reverse complement strand
CATATGGACACATCCTCTCACACCTGCTATATTTCCAATAGTAGAACGTATCTTCCTGTTGTACGGAGGTCCCGTTGCCATTATATACCATTTTTACAGACAGCGTTGAAGATAAAATCCGTATCGTCTCCGCGAATTGCTCAGGAGAGGCCGTAGGGAAGGCGCGTGTGCGCTACAGGATACCAGACGATCAGGCGTGTTATGCGATACTGCAAAGTGAGAGCGAAATTACACAAGATACCGTCACACTGGCGGCGGCTGTCCATGCTGCCATGCTCAAGGTTTTCGTGTACCGTGACTATGCCCGGAGGCGTCGGTATACTGGCGTGGTAGTCCAACTAACAGGCATTTATGACTTAATGAGTAAAGCGTATTTTGACTTGACAGCCTCCGTCGCGCAAGTTGAACCAACCAGGCCGGTTAGGAAGCGCACACAGGCCAGTTAATGAGTTTTTACCATGTGTTCTCATTTGCCTTCTTTCGTGTACAAAACCCCTTGCATACGCATGTTCTATTCTGTATAGTATAAGTAGGAAAGTATCATATGCCAGACAAACGGGCCAGGCTCACACTGGATATTGAAACTCTCATGGCTATCAACGAAGAGATAGCGCGGCGTCTGGACATTGACCCGGAGGTTGCGCTAGAAAAGCTTCACGGTAGCATCACGCTTCAGATCGTCAAGGGACGGTTTCGCCTGGTAGAGGTCGCTAGTAGTCGTTTGTTGATCGATCAGCAGAGACGCCAGCGCACCATAGCGTAATATCACGTTTGATACCCAAATAGTCCCGGTATGTATATCGGGCGTGAAATAGGTACGGGCGTTCATCCTGATAGCCTCCGGGCTGGACGGGTTGACGCCCGTATTTTTATGCCAGGTTGAACCATGACAGAAATCTATGAGAGACAAGATACAGAGCCGAATAACTGGTATAGCCGCTTTTTGCTGTACAGAGGCATGGGCGCAAGTCGTACCTTGTTGGGCGCGGTTCATCTGGCGGAAAAAAGCGGAAAAAAGCGGAGTAAAAAAGTTCCCGGCGCATGGGATGCTATTTTTGAAAAGTGGAACTGGCGCGGTAGATCGGATGAGTACGATGCCCATGTACAGGCAGAGCAAGAGGCAAGAGAAGCGGCGTACAGAGCCTACGAAGACGCCGAACGTGAACGCCTCCTCTCAACTGGTCTGGCATTGGCCGAAAAGCGGGTAGAGGCACTAGAGGGCTTGTACGCGCTCATCAAGAAATCGTTTCTGGACGCTGAAACACACGAGCTCGCATTTAAGTTCGTGACGGCTGACAAGATCAGAGAAGCGCGGGGATGCCTGGACGACATTGCGAAAGAGGTCGGAGGCCGCGTCAAGAAGGACAAGGTCGAGCATAGCGGCTCTGTAGAGTTCAGGACGGAATGGGGCGGCGGTCGGTTAGAAGAAAGCGAAGAGGTGTAAGGTGGCTACTCTCCCACCTGAAATAACACGTACGGAGAATGTAGCGCACTGTCAAGCTTTTCCGCTTAAAGCGGGTATCAAGCTGACAGGTTGCTCTATTTCAACTGGCAAATTATTGACACAAGCTACTTTGCAGTATCGCGCATGTGAGATTGAATATTTTGCAGATCAGGCGGTGGCTAGTCTGGCGGTTAAGGCCTGCCCCGGATGTAACAGCCCGCTACCAACTGGCAACAAGAGCGGCTACTCATGCCAGGAATGCTAGTTACGCTGGCGATGGTGTTTATGCTGGCTCTGCCTCCGAAACTTGGAGGTAAACCAGCAACGCCGCGAATTGTGCGTGTCAAGCTTTATGCGCCCCATACCGGGCAAAAGAAAATTCACCGGAGTAAGAAGCGGTTCAGGGTAGTAGCTTGCGGGCGTCGTTACGGCAAAACCTTACTTGCCTGTAACGAGATCGTAGGCTTTGCACTTTCACATTCTAACGCTAATTGCGCGTGGGTAGCCCCGTGGTTCCGTCAATCAAAGGTTGCGTATCGACTCATACGCCGCGCTTTTGCGAAATCTGGCAATCAGGTTATTGTCAATAAGAGCGATAGTGAGCTACGGTTAGAGTTTGCTAACGGCTCTGTTATTCAGTTCTTTAGCGCAGAGAACCATAATAACATCCGGTCGGAGGGCTATCACTTCATCGTCATAGATGAGGCTGGCGACGCCTTACGCGACCCGGCTGTCTGGTTTGATAGCATACGCGCAACGCTGACAGACACGGATGGTCAAGCCGTAATCATTGGGACGCCTAAAGGCCGAAACCTCTTCTTTCAACTGTTTGCCAGAGGTGAAGACCCGGCTTTTGAGGAATGGGAAAGCTTTCACGCTCCAACGTCGGATAATCCATGTATCCCGGCAAAAGAGATAGAGGCGGCAAAGCAAGAATTACCTGAAGACTCGTTTGTCCAGGAATATTTAGCGCGGTTTCTTGAAGGCGGCGCGGGCGTCTTCAAGGGTATCGATGCTTGCATAGCAGGAACGCTAGACCCGGAGTACGAGCGGATTACAGGCCACCTGTACTCCATTGGTTTTGATCCCGCAAAGTATCAAGACTACTCAGTACTTACCCTGATCGATGCCAGTACAAAACAGGTAGTTGGCTGGATGCGCATTAACCAGATTGACTACACGATACAGCTACAGATGGTTGCTGACATAGCCGCCAAGTTCGGCGCTCACGTCCTCATGGACATGACAGGCGTTGGCGACCCGCTCTTAGAGCAATTACAAATCCTGGCCGGTCAAATGGGCTTTACGGCTGAAGGCTACCTATTTACCAACGCAAGTAAAAAGGCGTTGATAGAAAGCTTACAGCTAGGAATACAGAATAGAGATATTAGCTTTCCTGATATTCCAGTGCTGGTAAACGAGTTGAGGATATTCGAGTACGTCATGACGAAGGCGAGACAGCTTTCGTACTCCGCTCCGAAGGGGGCGCATGACGACGCGGTTATTAGTCTGGCATTAGCGTACATGCTGGCAAAACAGCCGCGTGGGCCTATGGCCTGGTCGGTGGATACAGATGAGTTTGTGCGAACAAACGAGAGGCCAGAGTTTCCAGAGAATGACCCGAAAACTCTCATGATACTTGAACATCTGGACACTGATTTAGAAGATATGGAGTGGTAGCACAATGTCTACAGAAACAAGCGTAGCAGAGGCATTCAGTCACATGGGGAGAGAGGTATCTCCGACCGGAGGGGTAGAGGTCAAGGAATACACAATAGAACAGAAGATAGCCCGCGCCGTCGCCTCTTGCGCGGCTGTAGCAAAGCTCTATCGCACGTATGGCGGTGCGTTCGTCCAGCACCCAGCAAACACGTACCCTACGACGCGCCAGCCCTTCAAGACGCCGCTTAAATCAGGATGCCAGATCAAATATACCGTGAAGTTGCAAAAGGCTGTGAGCGTCCCGCGTGTCTTATTTTGCCGAAACTGTACCCAGCCGTTTCTCGGCGCGACACACTCCCGTTGCCAGTGCAAAGCGACGGTACAACGACGGAGGGCTGGCTAAATGTTCGGGTGTGAAATCATTTTTGCCACTGACAACGGGCCTGTAACGGCTGTAGGCTGTATCTTCAACGACGGTAGCATATATGTCCATGAACCGAGATGCGACATGTGGGCATCGATACCAGACATGCTAGAAGAGGTCAAACCGGAGGGCTTTCGCGTGGTTGGGCCGGTTGTGCCTGTTGAGGATGTGAAGGCGCATATGTGGGCTACTCATAAATCAGCGCACAACGCACTTGCTGAACAAGCGATACATGTTAAGCGTGAGTACGACGATGGACTAGCGCGGCTAGGCATCTTCGATCAGTACAACACGCCTCTATCGTTTAGACGGAAAACAGACGAACCGGAGAAAGTAGCATGATAGAAGATCAGACAGTACCGCTCTATGCCTGTAAAGATGGCAAATGGATACATAAAATCCTCAACCCGACTCCAGGGCCGTGCGAGTAGTGCGATAGCCAGTATGGAATGCTTTTATTGCAGCTTGACGGGCAAGGTGAGCGCACCAGTCTCATTACTTACGCTTGCCATGATTGCGCTATGACCGTTGAGTATGTCTTTCACGAAGCAAGGAAAGCCACTTGAAAAACGCTCTGTCCTATTTCGCTACCATCGCGCTCGTATCCATCCCTGCCTATCTCATGATAGGCCTGCTATCCTTGCGCTAACTTGACCGGATGACCGTACAGGAGAAGACTGAATGCCAACGCCAACGAATGTCAATCCAGAGGCGACACAAGTCGGCTTGACCGGCTCGAATACCGGCAATGAATACCTGATTGATCCCGATACAGGACAGCCGTATGACGCCGCTCATCCATTGCCTGTTGATGTAGCGCGGGTCAATGGCGCGGCGCTGTCCTATAGCAATCCGGACATCACACAAGATCAGGTCCGCGCCGCGACCATTGCCGGAAAACACTGGCACGCCACGACGGGCCTCTTGACGAGTGGCGCCACAAACTTTCGCGGCGCGCAAATCTTCAACCCTGCCGGGTCTGGCGTGATCTTGTATGTCTACTCTTCCATCCCACTCAACAACTCTGCAAACGCGCATACCTACCGCAAGATCACACAGAATGCCAACGGCAATCTGACCGGCTGGACTGATGCCGCCATGACCTCCGCTAACATGGATTTCGGCGTAAGCGCCTCTCCGCTTGCGGTTGTCTCCTCGACGAGTACAGACTTTACCAGCGCGAACCTTACCACGTTCGGAGGCACCGACTTTGAGCTTATCGGTACGCAGAATAACGTCGCGATTGAGGCAGTGACCAACGGAAAATTTATCAGAATACCGGAAGGGAAAGGCCTCTTGTTTGTGCTGAAGCAGGGGGCGGCGAACAACTGGGGGATGACCTGGGGATGGTTGGAATATTAAGAGAGGGACGCCACAGTGGGCATTCGTAGTTTCCTCTTGCAAAAGGCCGCGCAAGCGTTAGGCATCAATAACGACCCGAACTTTAGTGCGGGTATGCAATTCTACACGCCCGGCCAACCGATCTTTTCCAGCAAAAACTACGATACATTTGTTCGTGAAGGCTACAAGCGCAATCCTACGGTATACGCTTGTATCAACAAGATAGCCGGGGGCGCGTCTGGCATCAATTGGAAGCTCTATACAGATAGGAAGTGCAAGAAAACCATAGACTCTCATCCGCTCCTTGACCTATGGCGCAAGCCTAATCCTTCAACGCCGGGTACAGGTTCTTTCATAGAGCAATGTTTCGGCTTCTGGCATATGGCGGGAAATAATTACATATGGGCGTTTCGGCCTACTCCAAACGAGCCTCCGCTCGCCTTATGGACGCTGAGGCCAGACCGCATGAAGGCGGTAGCGGCTCAGCGCGGTATAGAGAATTATGTCTATGGCTACGGTACCAATACGCCGATACTCTACGATCTGGCTAGCATCTGTCATATGAAGTTTCCCGGCTATGACGATGACGTGTACGGTTTATCCCCTATACAAGTCGCCTCCTACTTTGCAGATCAACAAAATGAGGCGATGGCATGGAATACGGCTCTCATGCAGAATGCCGGTAGACCTGCTAGCGTGTTTATGAGCAAAGGCATTCTAACGCCTGAACAGCGCAACCAGATACGCGAAGAGGTACGCAAGAAATATAGCGGTAAGCGCAATGCGGGACGTCCTCTCTTTCTGGAGGCTGATATGACATGGCAAAATATGAGCCTGACGCCGATGGAACTAGATTTTCTTAGCTCATTTGAATTGTCAACACGACAGATATGCGCCATATTCGATATCGCGCCTGAACTGGTCGGAGACGCGGCGGGCAAAACCTTTGCCAACGTTGATGCAGCCCGGCAAGCGCTGTACCTGGAGAACGTGTTACCCAAACTTGACCGTATGAGCGATTATCTGAATAGTTGGCTTGTGCCGATGTATCCTGATCTCCTCAGGAGTGGCGCGTTTTTCTCATACGACAAAAAGGACATAGAGGCGCTCCAGGCGCTCTACGACGCGCAAGCACAAGCAAAGCATGACAGAGCGCGTCAGGACTGGCTAGCGGGTGGTTTGACGCTAGAAGAGTATTGCGAAGCCATAGGCGCGGCTACACCCGTCTACGGCTCTGTCAGACGATTTGGGGCTATTCTGGTAAGCGAAGAGTCACTGGAAACGTATGCAGATCAATCAGTGACCGTGCCAGTCGCGCCGCCGATGCCTGGACCAGGGGAATTGCCCCCGCCAGCGTTACCAGCGCCGGGCAAAAAGCCAGCGCTCACCCAACCTCCGCCTACAAACCCGAAAACGCCAACGATAGCGCCGAAACCGGGCAAGCCAGCAAAAGCCGGGTACTCCATTGTGGAGGTCAAAGACGTTGACAACAGAAGAGGATATAGACAGAATGAAGAAAATAGCATCATTGCTGCAAAAGTTGCCGGGGATACGACGCCTTATGATGGTCACACGCTGCAATTGCGATTTGTGTCGCTACCATCGCGTCAAGGAAGCGAACAGGCTCTATCGCTTGAAGAGGCAGAGGAAACTACAGACGATCAGGTAATGCGCTCTGGCGACGTATATAGAGCATTTATTGGGAGGTATAGCTAAATGGATAAATTGACAGTTGGCAGCCTCTTTAGTGGGATAGGCGGTTTGGAATTAGGGCTTGAAATGACAGGAGGCTTTGAAACGAAATGGCAGGTAGAAATTGATGACTATGCAACAAGAGTACTTGCAAAGCACTGGCCCGAAGTCACCAGATACAAAGATGTACGCTCCGTCACTAGTGGAAATATCACACATGTTGATCTCATCTGCGGAGGCTTTCCATGCCAGGATAGTAGCGACGCCGGGAGCGGAATACTTAGGGCAATGCATAGTAACTCATGCCAGCCACAGCGAAGTATTGGTTGCCTAATCACCTAACTTGTACGGACAACCGTACATCATAATCGTTTAGTAGTATGGGGGAATATGCCGTATGCCAGTAAAACCGATAGCTGCTCAAATCGAATACAAGCGTTTTCACTTTGAGCTAAAGAGCGTTGACGAAGATCAAGGCATCATTGAAGGCTATCTTAGCACGTTCGGCAATGTGGACTCTGGCAAAGATAGAGTCGTCAAAGGCGCATTTAAAAAGACGCTTACAGAAGCAAAAAGCCGTATGGCAAACCAGGGCAAGCAACTTCTATGGGCTGTCCTTTGGATGCATACGCCAGAACAGCCGCTAGGCAAAGTTCTTGATGCCTATGAAGACACTAAAGGGCTGTACGTCAAATTCTGGCTTGATATCTCTATGAATGCACAAGGTATACCCAACAATCCGCTCGCTACTATGGTGTTTTCTGGCTACAAAAATGGCTACATCGATAGCCAATCAATGGGCTATAAGGCTATTCAGAAAGACTACGACGGTGAAGGTGTACGCAATCTAAAAGAGATTCAGGTATGGGAGTTATCCTGCGTTACAAGTCTCTTTGCCATGAACGATGAAGCCGTAGTAACCGACGTGAAAACCGCTAAAGGGAAAACACAGATGCCAGATACAGAGAAGAAAGACTTCGCTCACTATTATCAATCGCGTCAGATAAGCGACTGGAAAAATCAGTGGTACAGCATGACCGGCGCATTCTATCAGGCCGTTATGGACGCTTTCGGAGACGGGGACAGCAACGACGATGTCGCGGCTGATATTGCGCTGGCGCTCAATGGAGACGGCGAGACTCCCGGATTTATTCATGCCGTCCAGGACTGGGCGAGCGAAGGCGTTGAGCTTGGCTTTACCAGCGCCAGCCAGTCGAGCAGCTCCTCGAGCGCCTACGGGTATATGACTTCCGCGCTGGACGATCTGGAAAACAAAAAGGGCGCGGCTATCAGCCGCGCCAACGCGGCGCGGCTCTCAAGCCACGCCGATACGCTGGAATTGGCGCACAAAGCCATCAGGACGGTTGCCGATGACATGAGGCAAGTTATAGGCCGCGATCCCTTTACCCAGGACATGGTTGCAGGCGACGGGTCTGGTACGGCTGGCGGCTCAAACAAAGACGGCCCCGGCTCTAAATCACGTCAACAGGTTAGGCCGCGCATAGCACCTAACATCAACGATCAGCCGCTCAGCAGCACTGACGGGGATATCACCGACGCCGATTTACTGGCATGGCTGGAAACGAACTACAACCCATCCGCTAAATAGTTGCCTGGCACACCAGGCTAGCTTGTACACACAAGAGGACGACAGAATGACAGAGACACAGAAACAGCTGGCAGAGAAGGGCCATAGCATCCATGCCCTGATGCAAAGCTACCTTGACGAAAAGCTTGGGCCTATCCGTCAGGAAGTGGACGGTATCAAAAATTCCCAACTGGACGGCGAATCGAAAGCCGCTCTTGAGCGCATCACGAATGACCTGTTGAGCGTTAAAAAGCAGTTTGACATGTTGCAGGTCGCGCTCAACATGCCGAAAACCATGGGTGGCACACACGATCAGAGCCTGGCCGAACAGCGCAAAACCGCCTTTGACAAGCGCCTCCGTATGCAGAGCTTGACCGCTGAAGAGCGCAAATTTGTTATTCCTGATGTAGAGGCCGGGATTGAGACGAAAGCCCTCTACGTCGCTGAAGCGGGCAGCGGCGGCTTCCTGACCGTACCGGAGTACGTCGATCAGTTGTTGAAAAACATTGTGCTGATCTCCGAAATGTCCGGTATCGTTGACATGCGCGTCACCAGCAAGCCCTGGATTATGACGCCCAAACGAACGCAGACCGCTAGCGCCGTGCGTGTTGCAGAACAGGCAACCCGTAGCGAAACGCAAAATCCGCGCTTTGGGCTGGTGCAGAACTTTCCTTACGAGAGTTACGCTTTTACCCTCATCTCTCGTACCGATCTGGACGATAGCGAACTGGATTTGAGCTCGTTCGTCATGGCAGAGTTTGCAGAGCAATTCGCGAAGCTGCAAGGTAACGAGTTTGTCAATGGGTTGGGGAGCGGCTCCAGTCAGTCGTTCGGCTTCCTGAACGACACCACCATCAACAACAACACTCTCGGTTCAGTCACGACGGCGGTGACGGGGGCTATCGACTACCCGGCGCTGGTCAAATTGCGCCATGCCCTGAAGCAAGGCTACTGGCAGAATGCCACCTTCATCTGCACCACCGAAACGTTGGGCGCATTGATGCAATTGACCGACTCACAGAACCGCCCCTTGTGGGTTCCAATGGGCCAGGCCAATCCAGATACCATGTTCGGACGCCCCATCAAGATCATGCCTGACATGCCTCAAATGGCGAGCAACGGCGGGAGCGCAGGCGCGCTGGCTATCGCGTTCGGAGACTTCAAGGCCGGCTACCAGGGCGTTGTGCGCAAGCAGGTGTCTATGCAGGTGCTGAACGAGCGGTACGCAGACCAGAATGCAGTTGGTTTCTTCGGGTACTACCGTTTCGGCGGGACGGTCAAACTGTCGGAAGCGATAAAAAGTTTGCGGATTAAACCGTAACTACTGGTACGTTCGATGCAAGCGGGGCTAGCCTGTAGCCCCGCTCTCTATACATCATGAGGGAAACATCACATGCTTGATAGATATAGTCACGCCACGGCTGTAGCGGCCTTGACGCCCCGCGCCGCGATCGCTACCAACACCACAACCAACGGGACCGCCGTCGACCTGAGCGGCGCAAACGGCGGCAACAATTCGCTGGTGTTCCTGGTTGAGGCCGGGACCATCACCGATGGAACGTTTGTTTTCAAAATTCAGGATAGCCCCGATACTGCCACCTGGACGGACGTAACCGGTGTCTACCTTCAAGCGCCCGCTTCGCTCACATGGACGAGCGCAACCGTCTCCGGTACGTGCCTGAAAATCGGATACCTGGGCAATGCGAACGGCGCGGCCCGCTATGTCAGACTGGTTTGCACATCTACCGGGACGACTTTAGGCGGATTCATCACCGCGATTGCGCTGCTCGGTTTGGCCGGCATCTTGCCCGCTGCCTAGAGTACCGGCCCGGAGGTCTGAACGTGGCTAACGTCAATGTAGAAATCCTCACGCCTGTAGCGGTTGAGCCTGTCAGTTTGTCTGACATGAAAATCATGCTTCGCGTCACCTATACGGATGAGGACGCTTTTATCAGCAAGCTCATTACGAATGCGCGTACATATGCAGAGCGGATGACCTACAGGGCGTTAGCCCCGCAAGTTCTCCGGGCGACGATAGAGCCTGACATGCTGCCAGGGGGCATGTTAAGCGGCCCGGTCGGAGGCGATTTTGATGCGTATCGACTCAACGAGCGCATGACGACCGTTCCATTTGGCTTTTACGGCCCGCTCTTTCCCTTGCCCTATCATCCTGTTAGCCAGATCACAGCGACGGAATACCAGTTGACGCCGTTTGATGGACAGCCAGCCGCTACGATGCAATGGACGGTCCTGGCATCGACGGATCCAGGCGGGAGTCTGCAATGGATGCTGGACACCAATACAACGCCTATGACGGTCATATTACGTCCGCTCCTGGTCGCGAACCGTTTCCGCTTTACGTATCTGGCTGGCTACAATAATCCGGCTGGGAGCGGTCTGTACGCTACTGGCAGCGTCCCTCCTACAATCATTGATGCCATCATGGCGCATGTCTCATTTCGCTATGACCATAGGCAAGGTGAAGCCATACCGAACGATATCACCATGGCTCTCGCGGCTGAACGGATGTACCAATTATGACAACAGCCGCCGATTTACGCCAGCGTGTGACCATAAAAGCGCCTGTAGATACAAAGAACAGTAGCGGCGGCTCTGTCCGTACCTATTCAACCGTCGTGCTGGCAAATGAGCCGGTCAAGATTGTCTATGCGCCGCCATCGAGAAAAGGGAATGAGGTCGTCACACAGCAACAAGTACGTGCGGCGGTTTTTGCGACCATGACGATACGCTCTCATCCGTCAGTGAACATCGATGATACCATGATAGTCATTTTTGGCACACGAACTTTTGAGATACGAGCGGCGATTACCACCGATGAGTACCCGCAATGGCTCGCGTTACAAGTTGAGGAACTGCAAAGCAAAGGCACGAATCACTAATGGCAGTAGGATTTACCACAACCTTTACGGGCGCGGCTGATATCCTCAAACGGCTAGACATGTTTCCAGATGAGGTAACGGCGCTCATGAAAAGCCAGTATTCAGACGCCGCTCGTGGGACATATGACGAGAGCCAATCCAATGTACCTGTAGATACAGGTGATTTAAAGGGGAGCGCGTCAATCACAGTCAACGATCAGGGTAACAAGTGGTACTACGAAGTCAATTACGGGGATGTGACCGGAGGCAGTGATACGAGCAAGAGCTATACCTATAGTGTACCGGAAGGCTCTGCTGTAGCAAGGGGTTACGCCTGGTTTACTGAGTTGGGCCATGTATCAAGAGCGGGCAATCCAGTACCAGCCACCCCTTACCTTGGGCCTGCCTTCTACTCTCACGCGGAGAAATTGTTGGCGACGTTAGCACAAATGTTCAGTTAGGAGCTTTTGCCAGGGGTTACGAGTCATACGGTTTTCATCGATTGGGAGGACAATGTGACGAGCGCGTACACATCGGTAGATGAAATACAAACCTACATCTACGGCACTCTCTTAGTGCCGGGTAACGTGCTGGACGCTACGCTATCAGGGCTAGGCTTGCTTGCGGTCTACGATTTTCTAGGCGTCCCGCAAAACGCGCCATTTGACTATTTGACGTTGGGAGATGGATACGAGCTTAGAGAGGATACGCTCGGGACTGAAGGAAGCAATCACGGATTTAAGCTGTATACCACACTGCATCTCTGGAGCTTGCAACGTGGCACAAAAAACCCGGCTCAAATGGTTGGGAGAATTAACGCACTTATGACCAATAAGGATACCCAGCCCTGGACGCTTCCAACCTTGAAACATGTTTCTACCACGCTCGTGAGAGCAACGTATTTACCTGATAGCGCGGGGGTAATCCCCATTT
>JADEYI010001981.1_pt1 | contig 11975 bp, 11 predicted proteins | sample 8542331 | NCBI WGS metagenome assembly JADEYI01 (sample SAMN16510988, study PRJNA670497) | mine drainage metagenome | isolation source: biofilm near Copperflume 1 | place: Germany: Marsberg coppermine Kilianstollen | collected 2018-02 | reverse complement strand
ACGATCCTCGATAAGATCGGCAGAGCTAAAGAAGCGTTAGAAGCACTACACTAGGAGCGCTGCGCGCCCGACAGGCCAGCTTCTATCGTACTGTGCGCGCATGAATACGGCAGCTGCATGAGTCGCACCGCTGCCAATTGCGGCAAAGCCAATTGAGTCGTGACAGGTCGGCTCACCGGGATCTTCCACGCGCCATACGTGCGCCCCGCTGACATCTACGCCGGTAATGATCGCCGCGTCCTCGAGCCGCCAGCGCCGCAGCTCATCATCGAGCCGTTCGACGCGCTGAGCGGGTTCGAGTCCGTACGATGCTAGAGACAGACCAAGAGGTGCCAAGAGATGACGTTCGGCCTGGCTCCTGCGGTAATCGCGGAAAGCAGCTGCGTGCGCGGTTGCGACTTCCTCGACGGTTGTTTGCCCGACGATGACTGGGCCGATCCGCCGCTGCGTCTCGTTTCCAATGGCGACGCATTCCGACACGTCCCCCGCGATCAGTCCGAGTATGTCATTCGAAAATTGGTACCACTTTGTCTGATACGGTTCGTAGGTAAAGTTACCGGCCGTGTACTTGCGATCAGACGCCACGACGACGAGCGCGAGTTCACTCGCATCGGGCAAGGTCTCTTTACACATAACGGCGATACAGACAGTCATATTCGTGTCCTATTTTGGCGTCACTGTGCTGCGTTTGAACGGTGCTTGTCTGCGATCAAGCATAAAGGAATCCACGTGACGGAGTAGGGCCAACGTGGCGAATCACGACCGATGCTTCGTGGCACGACAGCTGGCGCAATGCGTCCTGGCTGATCGCCCCTCACGCGCGCGGCAACCCTAAGCCGCGCGTGGCGATGATGCCGCGGTTGATCTCGCTGGTGCCGGCGGCGACGGTGAGGGCGGCGCTGTTGAGGTACTGCGACTCGAACTTGCCTTCGAGCGGGGCGAAGGCGGAGCCGGGCGCCAGCTGGCCGGCGAGCGCCATCAGCTGCATGCCGGTGCGGGCGAGGCGCTGCGCCAGCTCCGAGCCGAACATCTTCGACACCGACGCCTCGTAGTTCGGGACGATGCCCTGGCTCTGCAGCCACGCCACCCGGTACGCCAGCATGCGCCCGACGCGGTAGTCGATGACGAGGTCCGCGAGCCGGTGCCGCATCGCCCGGTACGCCTGCCGCGTCGTGCCTGCCGCCAGCTGCTCGCGCGCGTAGGCGATGAGCGCGTCGCACGTGCGTTGTCCGCCGATGACGCGCTGGATGCCGGAGCGCTCGAAGTCCAGCGTCGTCGTCGCGACGTACCAGCCGCGATTCTGTTCGCCGACCAGGCACTCGCGCGGGATGCGGACGTTGTCGAAGAACACCTGGTTGAAGGTGTGGCGCCCGACCATATCGACGAGCGGCTGGATCGTGATCCCCGGCGACTTCATGTCGAGCAGGAAGAAGGAGATGCCGCGATGCTTCGGCGCGTCGCTGTCGGTGCGCGCCAGCAGGATCATCCACTGAGCGAAGTGCGCGAGGCTCGTCCAGATCTTGCTGCCGTTGACGACGAAGCTGTCGCCGTCCTCGACCGCGCGCGTCTGCAGCGACGCCAGGTCGGAGCCGGCGCCCGGCTCGCTGAAGCCCTGACACCAGACGGCGTCGCCGGCGACGATCGGCGGCAGGAAGCGCTGCTTCTGCTGTTCCGTGCCGTGCAGCATGACCGTCGGGCCGACCCGATCGACGCCGAGGTCGTTGGCGGGCGCCTCCCAGTACGCCATCTCCTCGTTGAAGACGAGCTGCCGCATGTGGCTGGCGCCGCCGCCGCCCGCCTCCTTCGGCCAGGCGAGCGTCAGCCAGCCGCGCTCCGCCAGCTTCTTGATGAAGCGCCGGTGCGCCTGCCAGCCGTCGACGCGGTCGACCGTGCGGCCGCCCAGCTCGTCGCGGATGAACGCGCGCACCTCCTCACGAAACGCCTCGTCTTCGGGCGCGAACCGGAACTCCATCAGCGGGCCTCCTTCGTCAGATCGTGCGCGTTCTCTTCGCGCTCCGCGAGCAGCCGCTCGCGTGATACGACCACGCCGGCGTCGAACATGCGCTCGACCGTTGCGTCGTCGTAGCCCAGCTCGCGCAGGATCTCGGCGGAGTGGGCGCCGAGCGGCGGCGGTGCGCTCGTCGCAGCCGGCGGCGTCTCGCTCATGCGGACGGGCGGCGCCGGCATGCGGATCGTGCCCAGCACCTCGTGGTCGAGGTCGACCATGAGGCCGTTCGCGACGGCGTGGGCGTCCTCGTACAGCTCCTCCGGCCACTTGACGGCGCCGCAGGGTACGTCGTTAGCGTCGAGCGCGGTCAGCCATTCGGCCGTCGTGCGCGAGCGGAACGTCGCCTCCATGACGTCCGTCAGACGATGATGTGCATCGCGCACGGCTTCCGAGAACCAGTCGTACGTCGCGCCCTCGACCGTCGGGTCGTCGATGCCGAGCGCGTCGCGCAGGCCTCGCCGCTGTTTGTTCTGCAGACAGCCGATCGCGATCAGCGCGTCCTTCGTCTGGTAGATCCGGTAGTAGTTGTTGCGGCCGCGGCCGGCGACGTACTGGCGCCGGAGCTGTGCCGCCGCTTCGTGGCCGCCGTCTCCCGACGCGCGCAGCTCCTCGAGCGCCGCGAGAAAGCCATCGCGCACGGGCCGGTCGAGCGCCTCGATCGACATGAGCGGCCGGTACTGCGCCGCGAGGCCGGACGCGAAGAGGCTCGATTCGATGCGCTGGCCGCGGCCCGTCGTGACGCGCGCGTACAGTGCGTTGACGATGGCGAAGGCCATGAACTGCGCCGTCGTCAGGTCAGCGACGGCCACGGTCGCGATGTATCCGGGCACGCCGCGCTCGATCTTGTTCTCGTACAGGATCATCCCCGTCGCCGCCTGCGAGAGAATGTCGAAGCCGGCGCGACCCGCGTACGGCCCGTCGTGGCCGAAGGCGCTGTTCTCGCAGTAGACGAGGCGCGGGTTCGCCGCAGACAGCGCGTCGTAGCCGAGCCCGAGCCGTTCGGCGACGCCCGGGCGATAGTTGAAGACGGCGACATCGGCATCGACGCAGAGCCGGCGGGCGATTTCGCGTCCTTCCGCCTGCTCCATGTCCAGCGCGATGCTGCGCTTGCCGCGATTGACGCCGAGGTAGCCCCGGCCCTCGTACGGCGCGACGGGCGCGGTGTTGCGCCAGGCGTCGCCGCCCGGGCGCTCGACCTTCGTGACGCGCGCGCCCATATCGGCGAGCATCATTGTGCAGTACGGCCCGGCGATGTACTCGGTGAAGTCGATGACCGTGATGCCGTCCAGGGCGCCTGGCATGCGCGCCTCCTTCGCAGGATCGACGTGCCTGATCGTACGATGTGCGGCGTGGTGGTCAAGCGGAGCGTGCGGTGAGTGGCGGACGCCGAGTCGGAAGTTGGGCGCGCACTCTGAGAGATTCTTCGCTGCAGCTCGTCGGAATGACACGCTGCCGCGGTCAGAATGAAACGCCGGCGTACTGTGGCGTTGTAGACACCGACGGTACGCCCGATGGCGCAGGCACGTCGTCGTCGGAAACGCACGCCGACCCATTACGGTGCGGGCCAAGAACGCACGTCCGGTGATCGGGAACGAGCGGGCCGTTGTCGCGCAGAACTCGTGACAGCTACTCGAATATCGAGCTGGCGACTTCCTCGATGCTGCGCTGCACTTCGGCGTCATCGGTGAGCGCCCAGACGACGCCCACCTGGCAGGCGCGGCGCGGCGGGATGCCCTTCTGGATCAGCTTGCCGGTGTAGACGAGGAGGCGCGTCGAGACGCCTTCGCTGAGGCCGTGCTCGCGCAGGTTGCGCACCTTCTCGCCGAGCTTCGCGAGATCGGCAGCCGTCTCTTCATCGACGCCGCTCTCGTGGGCGATGATCTTCGCCTCGAGCTCTTTGCGCGGGTGCGTGAACTCGAGCGAGATGAAGCGCTGGCGCGTGCTGTGCTTGAGGTCCTTGAGGGCGCTCTGGTAGCCCGGGTTGTACGAGATCACCAGCAGGAAGCCTTCGCGCGCCTCGACGATCTGGCCGCGCTTCTCGATCGGCAGCATACGCCGGTGGTCGGTGAGCGGGTGGATGAGGACGGTCGTGTCCTTGCGCGCCTCGACGACCTCGTCGAGATAGCAGATGGCACCGGCTTTCACCGCGCGCGTCAGCGGTCCGTCGATCCAGCGCGTCGAGTCGCCTTCGAGCAGGTAGCGGCCGACGAGGTCGCTGGCCGTCAGGTCTTCGTGGCAGGCGACGGTGACGAGCGGCAGCGCCTCGCTGGCGGCACCGGGGTTGCCGTCCTTGCTGCCCTTGACGATGGTCAGGGGCCGGCCGAGCTTCCAAGCCATGTACTCGACGAAACGCGTCTTGCCGCAGCCCGTCGGCCCCTTCAGCAGCACCGGAATCTTCGACTCGAACGAGGCCTCGAACAACTCAATCTCGTCCCCGGTCGGCACATAGTACGGCTCGACGTGCGGGTGGTATTCCTCGATGGCGTACTGGCGGTAGCCCGTCTCTTCGCCGACCTGCTCTTCGATCGTCATGCGGCCCCCTGCGGCTGCGGCGGCGCGACGCGGCGCCACTCCTGCTCCACGCGGCGCTCGAGCTGCTCGAGTGTCCCGCTGTTCTCGATGATGACCTGCGCCCGCGCCGCGCGCTCTTCGTTCGACAGCTGTGCGGCGATGCGAGCGTCCGCCTGCTCGGGCGCGAGGCCGTTGCGGCTGATGATGCGCTCGCGCGCGAGGATCGGCGGCACGATGACGGCCCACACTTCGTCGACGAGCGGCACCCAGTCCGCTTCGATCAGCACCGCCGCCTCGAGGACGACCACGGGCACACCGTCCGCGCGCAGCCCTGCCAGCCGCTGCTCCATCGTCCGCCGCATCCACGGCCAGACGATGCCTTCGAGCCGCTTGCGCTGCGCCGCATCGCCGAAGACCTTCGCGCCGAGCGCCTTGCGGTCGATCTGACCATCGGCGCCGACGACGTCATCGCCGAACGCGGCGACGACGTCCCGAAAGCAATCGGTGCCCGGCGTATACGCTTCGTGCCCGAGTTTGTCCGCGTCCATCACGAAGGCGCCGCGCGCTTCGAGCATCTCCCGGACGACGGATTTGCCGCTGGCGATGCCGCCGGTGAGGCCGATGACGGTGGTCACGCGAACTCCAATACAGACACGAAGGCGCCGTTCTGCCGGCGCAATGTCAGTATGCGGGACGCAGATTCGCCGGACAAGCGAGGCGGGGCAGTGTGAGTGGTGAGTTCAGAGGAGTGAGTTGTGAGTGTAGGGCGTGCGGTTTCGGGGCGCGGGCAGGGCAAGCCCTGCCCTACGGAAGGCGCGCAGCGAACTGGCGGCGTCGCGTTCGTTCGAGGTTCCGGCAGAACACCGATCCACGTACCCTGCGGCGTAGCGGCGCAGGCCATCGCCGCGCGCTACAAGCGATGACCGATGACCGAACGACAAGGAGATCAGATGGGAGACCGGCTGCAGGGGAAAGTGGCGCTTGTGACCGGCGCGGGGAGCGGCATCGGCCGGGCGATCGCGACGCGCTTCGCCGCGGAGGGTGCGCGGGTGATGGCGTCGGACATCGACGAGGGGGCCGCCGAACGCACGGCGGCAGCGCTCGGTGGCGGCGCGCAGGCGAATCACTGCGACACGTCGAGCCAGAGCGACGTCCAGGCGGCTGTCGCGGCAACGATCGCCGCCTTCGGGACGATCGACGTGCTGGTGAACAACGCGGGCATCTCGGGCGGCGGCGATTGGGACAAGACGATTGCCGTTAACCTCAGCGGCGTCTACTTCGGGCTGAAGCATGGTGGCGCAGCGATGGCGGAGCGCGGCGGCGGCGCGATCGTCAACATCTCGTCCGTGCTCGGGCTCGTCGCGATACCGGGAGCCGGCGCCTACACCGCGAGCAAGCACGGCGTCGTCGGACTGACGAAGCAGTTCGCGCTCGACCTCGCAGGCGCGAGGGTCCGCGTGAACGCGATTCACCCCGGCTGGATCCGGACGGCGATGACGGACCCGATCGCCGCGGTCGAGCAATTTCGGACGATGATCGAGCAGCAGACGCCGCTGGGGCGCTGGGGGACGCCGGAAGAGATCGCCAACGTCGCGCTCTTCCTCGCCTCCGACGAAGCCTCGTTCGTCACCGGCTCGTCATATGTTGTGGACGGCGGCTTCACCGCGCACTGAACCCGCTATGTCGTCTTCTTGCGAAGGCGACGGTGGTTAGCAGGGTGCTGAAAGTGTCCAACACGTCAATTTCAAGCCGCTGCACGGGCCTTGTGAAGCTAATCGCGCGGGCTGAATGCCCGCGCTCCGTGATGGAGAGAGTTCTTCAGCATCCTGCCTTGAAAATAGATTCCAACTGCGTACACGTCGGAGCTCCGCACCCGCTCGGGCTGAATGCCCGCGCTCCGTATCAGCAGTTTTTATCCGCGGGGACGGCGCCGCCGGGCGCCATGTGGAACTGTTAGGTCGTCCCAACAGCGCCGAATGGGGACGCCTGCCGCATACAATGGAGCGACATGTCCGCACACACCCCCGCATCCCGCCGAAGCGTCGCGCCGGCGCTGCTCATCGCGGCGACGTTCGCGCTTACGTTTGTGCTGCGATACCCGTCGTTCTTCGAGCCACGCTGGTACGGCGATGAGGGCATCTTCGCTTCCGTTGCCGCAAGCCTGCGTGACGGCCACATGCTCTATTCCGGCGCCTGGGACAACAAGCCGCCGCTGATCTACTTCACGTACGCCGGCATCCAGTCGGTCGCCGGCACGGGCGAGCTGCCGCTCCACATCGCCGCGACGATCAGTGTGCTGGCGACGCAGGGGGCGATCGTCGCGATCGCTGCGCTGCTCTACGAGCGCTGGCGGGCGATGGTGGCGGGCGTCGTGTTCGCGCTGCTACTGGGGACGCCGGTGCTCGAAGGCAATCTAGCACTCACCGAGACCTTCATGATCTTGCCGACGTCGCTGGCGGCGCTGCTCTTTGTCTGGAGTGAACAGCGCGGCGCGAATGCGACCGAAGCATCGCCGCGCGTGCTGATCGCCATCGGCGCGCTCATCGGGATCGCCGCCGCGTACAAGCAGGTCGCGATCTTCGACGGACTGGCGATCGCGGTGATGGTGCGGTTCACGCACGAGCGGGCGTTTCGCAGTTTGGCAGCGATGGCGGCCGGATTCGCCATCCCACAGGGTGCGCTGGCGCTGCTCTTCCTGGCGACCGGGGCGTTCGGCGCCTACTGGTACGCGATCGTCGGCTCGCTCGGCATGTACGCGCGGCTGGCGCCATCGATCGGCGTCGTCCGCCGGGCCGAAGAGCTCGTGCCGCCGCTGCTCGTGCTCGCCCTGCTGACGTACCGGCACCGGCGCCATGGCGTCATCGATCTGCGTCTCTTTCCGCTGGTCTGGCTGACGTTTGCATTCGCGGGCGTGATCGCCAGCACGTTCGCCTTCCCGCACTACATGCAGCAGGCGGTGCCCGCCCTCGCGCTCGTCATCGCGGCGGTGCCGGCACCACGCATCGCTGTGCGCGACCTGCGGGCGACGGTTGTGGTCGGCGTCGCGGCAGTGCTGGTCGCGCTCGCCGTGCAGGCGCAGTTCGCCCATGCACTCCGTCACCGCAAGCAGCTATCACCGCGCTGGTATTACACCACGTTCCTCGACCGGCAGTCGGGGTCGATCAGCCAGGCGCAGTACGGCGCGCGGTTCGATGGCAGTGTCGCATCGCTAACTGCGCTGGGCGGGACGATTCACCGCGATGACGCGGGCGACACGGTCTTCTTCTGGAGCGAACGCGCGTGGCTCTACGCGCAGTCCGACCTGACGAACCCGACGCGGTACTACACGTCCGTGCTCGGGACGCGCGTGCCGGGCGCGCGCGACGAGATCATGCGCGAACTCGTGGCGCAACCGCCGGTCTACGTCGCGTTCTCGGATGGCGCCTATCGTCCCTTCCCGCAACTCGAAAGCTTCGTCGACCATCGCTACACGCTGATCGCCAGGCGCGACCGCGACTGGCGTCTCTACCGCCTTTCGAGCGCTCGCGGCCGGCTTGCGCCGATGCACGCGGCGGCGGTCGAGGCGACGCTGCATTGACATCGCACGGCAGCGGGTGACGTAGCGTCGGCGCGGGTGTAGTATGGCGCTACGATGGAAGAAGTAGAACGTTCGTACTGGATCGCGTTCAGCCGGGTGGCGCGCATCGGGCGCGTCCGCGTCGCGCAGCTTGAGGCGCACTTCGGCCTCCTCGAGCGCGCGTGGAAGGCACCGGCCGGCGAGTTGCGCGCTGCCGGACTCGATAGCGCCACCGTCACGTCGTGCATGGCTGCGCGCGACACTGTGCACCCGGAAGACGAACTGGAGCGACTCGAGCGGCACAGCGTGCAAGCCGTCACATGGCACGATGCCGCGTACCCGAAGCAACTGCTCGAGGTGTACGACCGGCCGCCGGTGCTGTACGTGCGCGGCACGCTGACAGCGGCCGACGAGTGGGCGGTGGCGGTCGTTGGTACGCGGCGCGTCACCGTGTACGGGCGCCAGGTCGCCGAGGAGATGGCGCGCGGCCTCGCTTCGAACCGCGTCACAGTCGTCAGTGGCCTCGCGCGCGGCGTCGACGCGATTGCGCATCGTACCGCGCTCGAATCCGGCGGCCGCACGATCGGTGTGCTCGCGTGCGGCCTCGACCTCGTGTATCCGCCGGAGCACAAGCGGCTCGCCGAGCAGATGATCGAACGCGGCGCCATCATGAGCGACTACGCGCTCGGCACGCAGCCGCGCAGCGAATTCTTCCCGCGCCGTAACCGGATTCTCAGCGGCATCTCGCTCGGCGTGCTCGTCGTCGAAGGCGATATCAAGAGCGGCGCGCTGATCACCGCGCGCCAGGCGCTCGAGCAGAACCGCGAGGTGTTCGCGGTGCCCGGCAGCATCTACTCGCCGAACTCGCGGGGCACCAACAAGCTGATCCAGGACGGCGAAGCGAAGCTCACGCTCGATGTGGAGGATATTCTCGCCGAGCTGAACCTCAGCATGGCGGCGCAGCAGATCGAGATGACGGAGCTGGTGCCGCCCGACGAGACGGAGGCGACGCTGCTGCGCTTCATCGGCGGCCAGCCGGCGCACATCGACGAGGTGCGACGCGAGAGCGGTTTGCCGATCGCGACGGTGACGAGCACGCTCGCGATGCTGGAGCTGAAGGGCCTCGTGAAGCAGGTCGGGCGCATGAACTACGTGCGCACACGTGAGGTGGCGCGGGGGTAGGGGCGTGGTTACTGGGTGGGTGGTGACTGGTGACCGGGGCGCGCCGGGAATTGGGCGGACATCACATCGACGAGGGCGGGCACGTGGGCCCGCCCCTACCAGTACGGAGCCGGGGACATGAACTATTACCCGGCCTGCGACTGAGACCTTCGACCTGAGACCGGAGGCGCGTCATGCCACTGTTCGGGACACTCGACATCACTTCGCGCATGCAAGAGGCGCCGCGGCTCACGACGCTGCAGGCGGATCCGTGGGAGACGCCAGGCGCGCAGATTCTGCAGGTGATGTACGAGATCGGCGAAGGGCGCGTGCTTGATCTGCTGCCGCCGGCGCTGCATCCGACGATCCCACCCGTCGTCACGTTCACGGTCGCGCGCTACGCCGACACGCCCGTCGGCCCGTTCACGCTGGCGCAGGTGCGGCTCGGTTGTCGCGCCGGCGTGCGGCCCCGTGGCTTCCTGTTACGCGCCTACTGCGATTCGGCCGATGCGCGTGCGGCGCTAGCGGCGAACTGGGGCTACGGTTGCAGCGAGGGCGCGATCAGTCTGCATCACTACCACGACCGCATCGAAGCGCGCGTGCGGGCGGGCGGTGCCGACGTGCTGCGGATAGCGCTCGTCGACCCGGAGCCGATCTCGGGCGGCGATATTCAGTACACCGCGAACATGAATCTCGCGCGGCTGCCCGCGAGCGATGGCGGCGAGCCGGTACTGGTGCAGGTCGATCCAGAGTATGCGTTCCATCGCGCCGAGCGCGGCCGCGCGCGCCTCGACCTCTTCGAGCGCGACGCCTGGGGCGCTGCCGGCGTCGAACCGGTGTACGACGTCATCGCGTCGTACGCCGTGTGCGATACCGGCTTCCCGCGCGTCCGCTACGTCGTCGATCCGGCGAAGCCTGCGCTCGCGGGGACGCGTGCGGTGGGATGATGCGCAGCGGTCGTGTCGGCGGAAGCTACACCGATGAGCTGCGGTAGGCTACACGTCCGCCACGAGCACCGGCGGCGTCGTCGGCTGGGCGCTGCCGCCCGGCGGCTCGATCGATACGGCGATCTGCTGCTCCTTCGATGCGTCGAACGGCACGACGGCTAGCATGCCGCCGTTTACCGGCGCGGGCATGAGGCCGAGGCTGGTCGCATGGCCATCGGTCATCGCCCAGAGCTGGTACGTCTGACGCGACGCGTCGAGCGCGGCGACGCCTTCGGTGACGATCACGGCCTTCTTGTCGTGCGCGTCGTAGATGACGACGCCACCGCCCGTGGTACCGCTCGAACGCAGCGTCGTGATGGAGGTCGCGCGCGATGCGAGGGCGCCGACGTCATCGCCGGAGCGGCGCTGCAGCACAATGTTCCAGGCGCCAAGCCCGATGAATGCGGCGATGAGCACCGCCGCGACGGCCGCCCATGCGAGCGGCAGGCGACGCCGAAACGGGATCACGTTCGCGGCGGCCGGCGCCCGCAGCGCGGCACCGTTCGCCGCGCGCGCGGCCGCAGGATGCGCCGAACTGGCGCCCGGCGCATCCTGCGGCGTCCGCGCGACCGCGTGGAGCACACGCGCGCGCAGGGCGGCGGGCGGCGCGACAGCGTCCGTTGTGGCCGCGATCCTCGACGCTGTCGAGCGCAGCTCCGCGGTGGCAGTGTCATGCTTCTGGCAGGAGTGCAGATGCTCGCGCAGGCGCTGCGCGTCGTCTTCGGGCAGCGCGTCGAGCGCATAGGCGCCAAGCAGCTCTTCCGCTTCTTCGCAGTTCATTCCAGCACTCTCGGCCGCAGGTACGCGCGCATCTTTTCGAGCCCGATGCGCAAGCGGCTCTTCACGGTACCGAGCGGCACCCTCATGCGCTCGGCGATCTCGACGTGGGTCAGACCTTCGAAATAGGCCATCTGCACGGTCAGGCGCTGATCCTCCGGGATCTGGCGGACAGCCTCGCGGACGGCCTCCGCCTCCAGCGTCCACTCGGCGAGCTCCTCGGGCCGGCCGCGCGTCGCGACGAACTCCTCCGGCCCCTCCGGCAGCGCGCGCTCGTTGCGGCCGCTCCTTCGGCGGACGACGTCGATCGCGCGGTGATGGACGATCGTGAGGAGCCAGGAGCGGACCTGGCCGCGCTCCGGGTCGAAGCGCGGGGCCTGCTTCCAAAGCGAGACGAACGCGTCCTGCACGACATCCTCCGCGGCGGCAGTGTCCTGCGTGATGCGGTAGGCGAGGCCGTATGCCGCGCCCCCGTACCGCTCGTACAGCACGCCGACAGCGTCCTGATCGCCCTGCTGGATCGCCTTCAGCAGCGAGGCGTCATCGGGCGCTCCGATAGTAGTTCGTGCGGCGTTGGCTCCGGGATCACTGATCGGGATGCCCTCGTCGGGTTGCATGGGCGCATTGTACGCATGCCGCCGCATCCACCGTATCGCTGCCCGATGCTTGCGTCCGGGATGATTCATGCCTGTTATGATGCGTCAAGACTGCAGGCTCCGCGGTTGGCGCCGCACCACCACGCTCGGACCTCGAGGAGAGCAATGCCACAGCAACTACGGCGCGTCGCGGTTACCGGCATCGGCGCCATCACGCCCGTCGGGAATGACGCCGAAGCGTTCTGGCGGGCGATCCTCGCGGGGACAAGCGGCATCGGCCCGATCACGCAGTTCGATGCTTCGAAGCACAGCGTCCGCATCGCGGGCGAGGTGAAGGACTTCGATGCGACAGAGATCATGGATCATCGCTCGGCGCGGCG
>JADEYI010001980.1_pt1 | contig 11977 bp, 7 predicted proteins | sample 8542331 | NCBI WGS metagenome assembly JADEYI01 (sample SAMN16510988, study PRJNA670497) | mine drainage metagenome | isolation source: biofilm near Copperflume 1 | place: Germany: Marsberg coppermine Kilianstollen | collected 2018-02 | reverse complement strand
CGTGTGCGCCTCGCGGTGGGCTTGGGCGCACACGCCCTGCGTGGAACGGAGGCTGGCCAAGGCGCGCTGACGTGAAGGTGCGCTGAGGTACACACATCTCAGGACAGCCGGCAGGACGCGCTCCGCGGGCATTAGCCACCCTTCCGCGGCGTGATGCGCCCCAGCCGATTGCTGCCGACCTCGGTGAACCAGATGTTGCCATCGCGGCTGGCCAGTATGTTGAGCGGGCCGCTGCTTGGCGCGGGAAGCGCGTATTCTGTGAGCTGGCCCGTAGGCGTCATGCTGCCGATGCGGTTGCGTGTGTTCTCACAGAACCAGAGGTTGCCATCCCTCCCGACCGTAATGCCGTTGGGGGCACTTCCCTGTGATGCGAGAGGGAACTCGGTGATCTTGCCCGCCAGCGTGATGCGCCCAATGGCGTTGCGCTTGTTCTCCGTGAACCAGAGGCTACGGTCGGGGCCGCTCGTGATGCCAATTGGCTCACTATCGCTCGCTGGCAGCGGGAACTCCATGAACGCGCCCGAGGGCGTGATGCGCCCAATACCGTTGCCATAGCGTTCGGTGAACCAGAGGTTGCCATCTGGCCCTACGGTAATCTGATCGGGGAAGCGAAACGCCTTGACCAGCCGATACTCGACCATCTTCCCCTCTGGAGTGACACGCCCGATCTGGTTCGTGCCAGGATCGGTGAACCAGAGGGCACCATCGCGTCCTACGGTGATCGCAAGCGGTTGCCCACCGTTGGGGACGGTGAAAGGCGTGGTGATCTTGCCATCGGGTGCGACACGCCCGATGAGGCTCTTGTTCGGCTCGGTGAACCAGATCGTGCCATCCGCGCTGGCGGCGATGCTGTTGGGGTTGGTGCCTGGCGTCGGCACCGGCAACTGCGCCAGCACGTTGCGGCTGGTGAGATGCCCGATGAACGGATCATCCTTGGTATCATCCGGCGGCAAGTGCTCGCTTATCCAGAGATCGCCGTTTGGCGCTTGCGTAAGCGCGTAGGGATAGCCGTCGGCGTCAGGAATGGTATATTCGACGAGCGTGGCATTGCCCGCCACACTCGTCTGCCCCGTCAACGTGACTGAGCCTGAGGTGCGTTGCGCCAGCGTGGCCTCGCCGCAGCCAGCCAGGAGCGCTGGCACCAGCGCCAGCGCGAGACACAGCACCGCTGGGCGGTGCAAGCCTATGAGATGTCGCATGAGCGGAACTTCACTTCTCTTCGCCTGCTCAGAGAACACATATCGCATCAGGTTGCTCGTCAGTGGGCGCCGCACCCGCTGGTGCGGTTTCTTCGCGGCCCTGTAGATGGTACGCGGCATCGAGCGTGATACTCACTCGCGGCCACCAAAATAGCTAGCTGGCTGGCAGTGGGATAGGTATGCCAGACATCTGGTGTGTCCCCGCGAGGAAGCCATTGCCCCTTGGGGGAGAGATGCGGCTACAGGCGAACTGGGAGTGGCTGCTGGGAGTCGAAGTCCGTGGGCCAGGTAGTCTCGCCATCGCCACGAACGTCGGTGAGTTGGCAGCGTTCCATCTGGGCCTCGCCGAGGCGCAGACCGCGCACATCCGCCCCGGAGAGGTCGGCCTCAATGAGCAGGGCGTCAACTATCAGGGCACGGCAGATCAGCGCGGCGCGGAGATTGGTCGCGTGTAGGTCTGCCTGGCGCAGGTCAGCGCGGCGCAGGTCCGCCTCCGCAAGCGAGGCCCCCGCCAGCCGGGCGCCAAAGAGATCAGCCCCACGGAGATCCGCGCCGCGGAGGTTGGCGCGCTCCAGATCCGCCCAGCGCAGGTCGGCCCCAGCCAGGTGCGCCCCACTGAAGTCCGCTCCGGCCAACTCGGCCCGGCAGAACCGCCCCCCATCCAGGTGCGCGCGGCGGAAGTCGAGGTGGCTGGGAACACCGGGTGGCGGCGGAGTGGGTCGAGGCGCGACGCGGCGCGGGGTGGGACGTGGGGCGGGACGGCGCGGCTGTGGTGGCGTGGGAGGCGGCGTGCGATGAGGATAGAAGAGGCCAGCAAGCGGGTCAGGGATCGTGATGGAGAAGGGAAGAAAGCGATTGGCTTTCTCCCAGTAGCCCTGCTCGTCACTCTCCAGCAGCAGTTTGTGCATCAGCACGATATCATCGGCGGGTAATGGCTCAGCCGGTTGCAGGCAGAGATCCCAGACCGCCTCGCCACCGTCGAAGACACGCACCATACCCGGTCCGCGCGGAATACGATAGACACGCCGCTCATTGCTCTGGCTGCGCATCTCCAGATACCCTTGGCTGGTGAGCTGCGTGAATTCCCGCTCGGTCAGCAGCGACCGCAGCAATTCGCGCGCGCGCGCCTGTGCGGCAGCCCGCGGCTTTGAGATAAGATTCATGGCCGACCACCGATGAAGCGGCGCCCCGCCATTCTCCCTTGCCCTGGTCTGCCGTGCCCCGGCACTTCCACCGCTCTCGTATCCACTCGCCTGCTCCTGGGAAACCCAGCACATCTCGTTGACTTCACTATATGACAAATATGACACCTCCCGCTGGCTGACCAGTGCCATGCGGTCGGCGCGGTGCGCACCCTCAGGCCGGGCCGCACGGCGTGCGTCTCACCTCATCTACGGGTGAGCGGTGGGCATGGTGAGCATTCGGAAGAAGGAGATCAGTGCGATTCGAGACGCGGAGAGGCATCGCTGCCACGCCATCCGCTATACTTGAGATGTGGAGTATCCAGTGAGATGCTGGCAGCCAGGAGAGCGGACCGGAGGTGCGAAGCGACATGCTTGGCGGCAACAGGAAGCAATGGCGGCGGCGGATGATGGCCGCCGCGGGAGTGGCCGGGGGAGCTGCGCTCCTGAGCGGCGTCGGCATTGGGTACGTAACCGCGCGCGTGCTGACGGTGCCCCAGCGGAGCGGTCCATATGATGAGTATGCCATCACACCTTTTGAGACTGGCGCGGACTTCGAGGAAGTGACGTTTCGCCCACGACATGGCGAGCACGTGCTGCACGGCTGGTGGCTGCGGCGCCCCGGCTCCGACCGCGTGGTGGTCGGCTGCCATGGCTATCGCGGCGGCAAGTTCGAGCTAGTGGGCATTGCCACCGCCCTCTGGCGCGCCGGTTTTAATGTGCTGCTCTTCGATTTCCACGGCCACCGCCCTGGCCACCCTGGCCCAGTCACGCTTGGCTATGCCACCACCGAGGATTTCTTCGGCGCGATAGCTTATGCCAAGCGGCGCGTGCCTTCCGCGCGTATCGGCGTCATCGGCTTCTCAATGGGCGCGTCGGCGGCGATTATCGGCTCTGCCCGCTGCCCTGACGTGCGCGCTGTCGTAGCTGACACGCCTTTCTCCACCCACGCCGCGGTGGTCGCTCATGGCGTCCGGCGCCTCCTGCGCCTTCCGGCGCGCGCGACCCGTCTCCCCACCCTGGCCGTGCGTGCCGCGGATGTCTTTTTGCCACGGCTGGCGGGCTATCGTGGCGGTGATGTGCAGCCAGTGCGCGAGGTCGCGGCGCTCTCGCCGCGCCCACTGTTGCTCATCCATGGCACCGAGGATAGCATCTCGCCTGTCGCGCAGGGCTACGCGGTCTATGAAGCCGCGCGTGAGCCAAAGGAGTTATGGATCGTCGAGGGCGCCGCGCACTGCGGCGCCTACTTCCAGGACCGCCCGGCCTACTGCGCGCGTGTGGTGGCTTTCTTTACACGCCATTTGGGCACGCACCAGTTGGGCGACGAGGCCGCTGGCGCCCAAGCGCGAGCCAGCCAGGCGGCGGATTCCGTGCGTGACGAGGCGTCCGACGCCGTCTAGCACGGACGCCGTCTAGCGTGGGTCATGTCGCGGAGGCTGGGTGGATGTTGGCGTGCCAGAGAGGGCAATGCTATACTTAGCGTGGTATGCGAGCGCGTCGTCGGTGAGCGGGATTCCACGGACTGGCCGTGGCTGGCCAGTATGCTCGCCACCGTCCACATTGAGGCTACCGCCGCCTTCAGCGGGGCGCAGAGAGCTATCGCGCATATCGCCGCCGTCCGCGCGCCAGAGTGGGCGGATGTCGGATGGCAACGTCACGGAAGGGATCTGGGCGATGATTGATCCGGATGAGAATTTGGACCTCCTGTACCAGTCCGAAGAAGTCGAGCCCGACTGGTACAAAACAAACATTCCCTGTCAGGTTGGCTGCCCGGCCCGCACTGACGTTGCGAATTATATTGGGCTGATCTCGCAGGGCCGGTTCGATGAAGCCTATGTCCTCAATCGCCGGTCGAATGTCGTGCCGGGCGTGTTGGGCCGCACCTGCGCGCGCCCCTGCGAGCCAGTCTGCCGCCGCAACAAGATTGATGGCAAGCCAGTGAGCATCTGTTGGCTCAAGCGCGCGTCTTACGACCATCGTGAGTTTCGCCACCTGCCGGAGCGGCCCACGATTACCAAGAACAAGAAGATCGCCGTCGTTGGTGCTGGCTCCGCGGGTATCGCCTGCGCGCGCGAGTTGGCGGAGGTCGGCTACCCAGTAACGGTCTACGACACGTATCCATCTCCTGGCGGTATGATGGTCGGGGGTATTCCCGTCTGGCGCCTGCCGCGCGAGGTGACAAAGGAAGAGTGCGATGAGTATCTGGAGGCGCTGGGCATCGAGGTGAAGCTCAACACCACCATCGGCAAGGATATCCAACTCACCGACCTGCTCAACCAGTACGATGCTGTCTATCTGGGCGCGGGCTGCATGCTCTCGAATCCCATGACGGGACCCGACAACAAGGAAGTCCCCGGCGCGCACTTGCAGGGTGTGCTGCCAGGCCTGCCTTTCCTGGAGAAAGTCAACTTCGGCGAGCCGGTCTTCGTCGGCAAGAAGGTTGCCGTGCTCGGCGGCGGCTTCACCGCGATGGACTGCTGCCGGTCATCCATCCGCTTCGGCGCGGAAAAGGTCTACGTACTCTACCGCCGCTCGAAAGAGGAGATGCCTTCCGACGAGTATGAGGTGGATGAGGCGACGCTGGAGCATGTCGAGTTCATCTATCTCGCCTCCAATGTCGAGGTGCTCAGTGAGGATGGTATCCATGTCAGCGGCGCCAGGTTTGTGCGTAACCGCCTGGGTGATCCCGACGCCAGCGGTCGCCGCCGCGCCATTCCAGTGCCCGGCTCCGAGTTCACGCTCGATGTGGACACGGTCATCGCGGCGTATGGCCAGTATGCGGATACCTCGTGGATTCCGGCCAAGGAACTGGGGTTGGAGGTCAACAAGTGGGGCATCCCACTGGTAGACCGCGATACCTGGATGACCAGCCGGCCGGGCCTTTTCGCGGGCGGAGACTTCACGGAAGGCTCACGCAACCTCATCTCCGCCATCGCTGACGGGCGCGATGCCGCGGCGGCCATCAACCGCTATCTGGGCGGCGAGGATAGCTCCGCTGAGGAGGCGCTGGAGATTGAGCTACCGGACTTCCGTCGGGGCATGGTGGACGATTACGAGTCCATTCCCTATCAGATCATTCCGGCGCTGCCACTGCAGAAGCGCTTTAGCATCGTGACCGAGACTGAGACTGGCTACAGCCCGGACGAGGCCATCACCCAAGCACGGCGCTGTCTGCAATGCCAACTCAACATTACGATTGACCCTTCCATCTGTATCCTTTGCAGCGGCTGCGTGGATATCTGCCCGTATGACTGCATCAGTATGCAAGGGCTGACGCGCGTCGTGAAGGGTGATCCGCTGCGTGTGGTGGCGGGAAGCGCCTGGGAGGGCGGCGCGGACATGATTATTGATGAGGAGAAGTGCATCCGCTGCGGCCTCTGCATCGTGCGCTGCCCGACCGATGCCATCTCGATGGTGCAGTTCCAAGTGCGCAGCGCCAACGATCGCTGGAACGTCTCTAAGCTCCCCGTCATCAATCGCGCTTAGAGACAACGGACGAGCGCGCCTGCCGCGTGCCCACCCAAACCTCCGACATACGACATGTGGTGCCACCGATGAGGCGACATCGCATGTCGTATGATTTCCGGCGCGAGTGTTGCTGATGAGGGGATGTGGCTCGTCTCTATGAGAGAAGGCGCCAACGTGACGCCAGTGGGCCTGAGGGAGGGAGGGCGGCGATGCCGCAAGTGGGAATGCGGAGAGGGCCGACCGAGCGCCGCGCACGCGCGGGCACACCGCAACTCGGCGCGCGCCCGCGCGCACGGATCGCGCCGCGCCAGAGTGCCATCAGCCTGATCGCGCTCTGCCTGATCGTGCTGGCGTCGTGCAGCGGGGCCGGTACGGTCACCGGGCGAACGCCGACACCAATTGCCCAGCGGACACGCACCCCCAAGCCGACGCCCACTGCCCATACGGCCACGCCTTCGCCCACCGCCACGCCGACACCAGGCGCCGACGCGGATGTGCCAGTCGCGATCCGTATTCTCGTCGAATCCGAACTGGCTGGCATGACGCTGGATGAGAAGCTCGGCCAGATGATGCTGATCGAGACCTATTACCAGGACTATCAGCCAGACGTGGATAACATGGTGCGCAATCTGCACGCGGGCGCCATGATTATCTATGGCAAGAATATGTCTACTCCAAAGCAGCTTCAGGACTATATTGCGGCGGTGCAGGCGCATGCGAGCATTCCGCTGCTCATCACTATGGATGAGGAAGGCGGCAACGTAGACCGGCTGGGCTACAGCCGCTTCGCTCCCCCGCTGCTCGCCGCGCAGTCGGTCGGCGCGTCGGGCAACCCTCAACTGGCCTATCAGGCAGGCCAGCAGGCAGGCCAGGAATTGAGCGCGCTGGGCATCAACACCGACCTGGCCCCAGTGGTGGATGTGCGCCTCGCGCCCAACGCGATCGAGGGTCCCCGACTCTTTGCGAGTGATCCCCAGACAGTTGATACGTACGCCGGACGGTTCCTTCAGGGCTTGCAAACGTACAGTATCGTGGCGACGCTCAAGCACTGGCCTGGCATCGGCAGCATCACGCTGGATCCTCATCTGACGTTGCCCACGCTCAATCGCAGCCGAACGGATCTTGAATCCACGGAGTTTGCCGCGTTCCGTGGCCTGCTCACACTCAATCCAGGGATGGTCATGGTGACGCATGTGCTGGTGCCGGCGATTGATGGCAACCTGCCGGCCTCACTCTCGCCGGCGATGGTGCAGGGAGTGCTCCGCGGCGAGTTGGGGTACCAGGGTGTGGTGATGACCGATAGTCTCTATATGAAGGGCATCAGCCTGCGCTACAACCTAGGCCAGGCGGCGGTGCTGGCGGTGGAGGCCGGCGATGACCTGCTCGAGGGCGCGTTCGATACGACCTCGATGACCTGGATGATCACCTCGCTCAAATCCGCGATGCAATCGGGCCAGATCAGCATGGCGCGCATCAATGAATCGGTGCGGCGCATCCTGACGCTGAAGGCGATGCACGGTCTGCTCTTCAGCGGCCTGACCAATGGCGCCGCGCTCACTCGCCGTGGCGATCTGCTGAATGCGTCCTTCGATGGCGTGATGGTCGCCGATCTGCCGCGCTCCACGACACAGTGAGAGCGCTCCGCGCCGCACGCTGGTGATACGCGCCGGTGGTCACTCCACCAGGGCGCGGGTGAGCATCACGATCGTGATGAAGGTGCGGAAGAGGTCGAGGGGGCGCTCACCACGATAGATGACCGTGCGCGCGCGGTCAGGCACCAACTCGACGCCATACAGCCAAGAGGCCATCTCGGCCATATCCGCGGTAAGGAAGGTCAGCTCGACCTCGGTCGTGCCAGCGAAGATAGGTGGCGTGGGTGGGCGCGCCGTCGCCAGCGCCAGCCGTGCTCCCTCGCGGATGCGCTCGCGCGCGACCTCTGGGTGCAAACTCTCGGCGGCATAGCGTGAGAGGGAGCGTTTGACCTCCACGCAGTGCGGCGGCGGATCGAGCCGCTGAGCCTCCTCCGCGGTCACCTGGTCGCCGGTGACGAGCGCGATGGGGACGTGGTAGTGGGCGGCCACCAGGGCGTTGAGCGCGGTCTCGCCGACGATCTCGCCGTTGATGCGGGCCTCCCAGATGGCGCGAGGATTGTAACTGTGGCTGAGCACCGCGTGGCTCGCACCGATGGAGCCGTGGTAGCCAAGGAAGAAGATGGTGTCGAACGAGCCATCCAGCCCTTCCATCATATACATCGGCTTGTGCTTGCCAGTGAGCAGCGTCGCGCGCCCATGCAACAGGTCCGGCGGCAGGTTGCGCATGCTGCTGTGCGAGTCGTTGACGACAAAGCTGGTGGCGCCAGCCGCCAGCGCGCCATCAATCGCGGCATTCACCTCACCGAGCAGGAGACGGCGACCCAAATCGTAATCGTGGCCGCCGACCAGAATCTGATCCCAATCCACGATGCCCGCCACCCCCTCGAAATCGGTCGAGATGAAGACCTTCACGCGCATCCCTTTCTGGCGATTAGAGGCCGACCCGCAGCGGAGACAGGAGGCGCTCGCTCATTTTGACGTACCAGGGCCGTATGCCCCAGCGCTCAGCGGCCACCTCGATGGCGTTGGTCTTGTCGCAGGTGAAGAGCGCCTCCATCTCGTGTGCCAGCTCCTCGCTATAAATCTCGATATTGATCTCATAGTTCCCCACGGAACTGAGGCGATCCAAGTTGGCGGTGCCGATGGTGGACCACTGCCCATCAATGGTACAGGTCTTGGCGTGAATCATCGCCTGCTGATAGCCAAAGATGCGGATGCCTGCCGCCAGGCAGCGGGTGAAGTAGCCGCGCGCGGCCCAGTCGGCGAGAATGTGGTTTGAGGACTGAGGCAGCAGCACCTGTACATCCACGCCCCGTTGCGCTGCCGCCTCCAGTGCTTCGAGCAAGATATGGTCTGGGATGAAGTAGGCATTCGTGAGCAGGATCTGCCGCTGCGCTCGATCAATCGCCCCAATGTACATATCACGAATGGGGAAGGTCAGCCGCATGCTGTCGTTGGTGTGCAGCGCAATCGTTGGGTCGAACGAGCGAGGATAGTAGGTCGTAATGCGGTTGCTCTTGCGGCAGAAGCGGTTCCAGAAGTCCACGAAGGATTGGGCGAGGTCCATTGCCGCTGGGCCACGGACGCACAGATGCGTATCACGCCACTCGGTCGCGTAGAGGCTGCCGAGGTTGTAGCCGCCGATGAAACCGATGTGGCTATCCACGACCAGCAGCTTGCGGTGGTCTACCGCGTAGCGACGCGGATCGAGCAGATGCCAGGGGCGCCGCAATCCCCAGAACTGGAGCACGCGAATGCTGGAGGGGAAGCGCTTGAAAGCACGAGGCACGACCAGATTACCGAAGATATCGAAGATAACATAGACGTTCACACCCTCTGCCGCCTTGGCCGCTAGGTGTTCTTTGAACGTTCGCCCCACGCCATCGTCCTTCCAAATGAAGGATTCGAGGTAGATGCACTCGCGCGCGCCGTCTATGGCCGCGAGCATGGCCTCGTAGAGATCCTGACCATAGCTGAAGAGCTGCAACTGATTCTCACCCAGCCGCACCTCACCGAGGCGGAGGTAGGGGAAGCCGGCCTCGGGGCTGCGAAACCGGCGTCGCCGCGCCACCACCGACAGCCCGATGACCACCAGCGCCTGCGCGCCCACGAACGCGCCGACCAGGTATAACACCGCGCGCCACACTGAAGAAAAGCGTGGGCGTCTTAGCCAGAGCTGGCCTCGGACCACGTTGTGATTGTTGCGCATCGCGTTGTGATTGTTTCGCAAGAAGCGCCCGCTCCTCACCGCCGCGCACCCTTTCAGCGCGGCCAGCACCGCCGCGCGACATGAGCGAGAATCCCGCAGAGAGTATAATACATGTGGCGTACATTCGCGCTCCGCGCATTCATCTCTGCTCTATGAGCGAATGGGAGGCGGGGGCGGTCACGTCTGGTCACCTTGGCTGGCGTCATCCCCGGCGGGGATGACGGCCCCCATCGGCCCGGTGCCGCTTCGGGCTAGCGAGCGAGCGGGAGAGTGAACCAGAAGGTTGACCCCTGGCCAGGTAGACTCTCCACACCGACCTGGCCGCCATGGCGCTCGATAATGCCTCGGCTGATGTAGAGGCCCAGGCCCAGGCCGGTTCCCTGGCCGTTCTGGACCATTATGTCCGGCGCGCGGTGGAAGCGTTCCCAGATTCGTGCCTGTTGGTCCTCTGGTATGCCCGCGCCCTCGTCACGCACGCTCACCCGCGCGTGGTCGGCCTCGCACTCCAAATGAACGTCTACTGGGCGGTCCTCGGCGGAGTATTTCAGCGCATTGTTGAGGTAATTGGTGATGACCTGGCCGATGCGGTCAGGATCCGCCTGGACCTGGACCGCGTCCGCGGGCGACGCGAGGCCGATGCGGCGCTTCCGGTTGGTGAGCCGCTGTTGTTCCACAATGTCACGCACGGCGACGGCGAGGTCGGTCACCTCTGGGCGCAGTTCGAGCCGACCCGTCTGAATGCGCGAAACATCGAGTAGATCACCGACCAGGCGATTGAGCAGACCAGTCTGTCGCTCGCCACGTTCCAGCGGCTCGATCAAGCCCGCGATCTGTTCCGCCAAGGGGCTTCCCGCCGCCTCCGCCTGGGTGATCAGCCGTTTGATGCGGCGCTCGGTGAGTTGGATGCTCGCTCGAATGCCAGTCAGGGGATTGCGCAGCTCGTGGCTGGCCATACTCAAGAAATCATCCATTTGGCGGTTGGCCTCGCGCAGAGCCACCTCATTCGCTCGCGCCGCCTCGCGCTCAACGAGCAGATGCTCGCGCTCGATTACCAAGGTGGCGAACTTGGCCACCGCGCTTGCCAGTGCCCTCTCGTTCTCGCTAGCGACATGGCGGACGTGGCCGTGATCAAGGGCAAGGATGCCCACCAGCCGCTCGCCCAGGCGCATCGGCACAGCGAGCAGTGTCACGATGGCATAGGGATTCGGTTGCGTGTTATACGGTGGCTCGCTCATGTCGAGCGTTAGAGCCTCGCCCGCGCGTAGTCGCACGATGGAGACGGGATCCAGCACCTCCACCAGCCGCGGTCCTCGGTTCCACTCAGCCCACCATGTGCGCTCCATTGCTTGGGACATGCCCACCACCGCCACGGGGTGTAGGGTTCCGTCGTGTGGATCGAGCGAGTGGATACTCACGCGCTGGCATCCCAACACCTTGCGGGTGAGATCCGCCAAGCGTGCGGCGGCCTCATGCGCGGTGGCCTCATGCGCGGTGGCCTTATGCGCGGCGGGCGGCTCAGAGGTATCAAAGGTGTGCGCGTCGGTGACCAACGCCTCCGCCATCACCAGCAAGGCATGCAGCGCCTCGTGGGTGCGCCACTCCAGCCGGCGGCGCTCGGTCACGTCGCGAAAGATCGCCACCGCACCCACCGTGCGCCCGTCCTTCCCGCGGATCGGTGCGCCACTGACACTGAGTCGCGCTTCACGGCCATCGAGCGCGCGTACGCAAATATCCGGCGCGTTCGCGCCACCGAGCGTGTCACCACGCAGAATGCGGCGGTGCGGCCATTGCTCTTCGGGGAGCGGCTGCCCATGCTCATCCCGCATCGCGATGAGCGCTACACGCTCGGTGAGTGGACGCACCTCATACGTAGGATCATGCTCCAGCGCGAGCAGCGACCGCGTAGCCGCGTTCATGCGCACGACCTGGCCAACGCCATCGTAGACGACCACCGCTTCAACCAGCGCGTCGAAAACGGCCTCCAGCTCACCCGCCCGCGTCGCCATCTGCTCCGCCGTCTGCCAGAGAGACGCCTCCAGCCGCTTGCGTTCGCTGATGTCTTCCACCGCAGAGATGAAATATTGCGCTTGCCCACGCTCGTCGCGCACAAGCGAGACCGCGAGGTTGACGTGCAGCGTCGCGCCATCCTTGGTCAGATAGCGCTTCTCTAGCGTATAGGTGGAGCACTCGCCGCGCAGGGCGCGCGCTACCATCGCCGCGCTTAGCGCGAGATCGTCAGGATGCTTCATCTCCTCGAAGTGGTGGCCAAGAAGCTCTTCGCTGGATGAGCCGAGAAGCTCACAGAGGTGCTGGTTTACCTCCTGGAAG
>JADEYI010001979.1_pt1 | contig 11983 bp, 10 predicted proteins | sample 8542331 | NCBI WGS metagenome assembly JADEYI01 (sample SAMN16510988, study PRJNA670497) | mine drainage metagenome | isolation source: biofilm near Copperflume 1 | place: Germany: Marsberg coppermine Kilianstollen | collected 2018-02 | reverse complement strand
ATCCAACCGCAAGATCACACTAACCGAAGTCTCTACGGTTCGAGGGTATTGACAGAACGTGCTCGGTGTCCGCAAGGCGTTGATGGTCGAGGCGGACCGGCTTGAAGATGTGCTGCGGCGTCATGGTGAGCAGGCAGTGGTGGGGTTGTGTGGTGGGGATCCGGTGTCGCGGGACGCGGCGCGTGCGTTCAACGAGCGGATCGGGGCGTTCCTGGTTCAGTATCGGGCCCATCTTGAGGGTTTGCGGGCTGGCGGGCAGGCGCTGGATGCCACCGCCCGGGCTTATGGGCACACCGAGGCGCAGATCACCGCCTCGTATCAGTCGATCAGCACGCCGGATTGGCAGCGGGCTCGGTGAAGGGCGGGCGATTGATCCTGCCCACTGCGCTACTGGCGGTGCTCGCTGGTTGCGCGGGGCCGGGCACCCCCGGCCCCGCCGCCCGCGCCGGCCGCAGCTCCAGGTCCGACGTTGGCGCCTGGACCGGTGCAGCTCAGGCTGGATGGGGTGGACCCGTGCGGGTTGCTCACCGCGGCCCAACGGACCCGGTTCGGGCTCGGAGCTGGTAGCCGCAGCCAACCTGGTGACGGCGACGAGTTCGGCAGTCTTGACTGTTTGTGGCCGAAGTCGTCGCTGGCGCCCTTTGGCGGTCCGTTGGTGCGGCTGATCGTCAAGCGCGGCGCCCAATATTACCTGGGCAGTACGCAGGCGGTGCAGGTCGTCATGATCGCTGGGTTCAGCGCGGTGCAGACCAGCAGCGCCTATCTCGATCCGCGCAGCATTGTTTGGTGTTGGTCGATGTAGCGCCCGGGCAGACGTTGTGGACCCAGTACGACAACTTCAGCGGCCAACCCTCGGGGATCACTCACGAGGTGGCGTGTGCGAAGGCGCGTGAGACCGCAGAGGCCGCGGTGGCGACGTTGCGTGCGGAACTGAACAAGTAGGTCGGGGGTGGAGATGTGGGCGTCGAGTCGGAGATTGGGCAGTACCGCTACGAGGGCTGGGACCTGGGCACCAAGTACGCCTGGATGCAGCAGGGCCAGGGTTCCGCGGCGGCGGTCACCTCGCGTACCGCGATGGGCAAGATCGCTGAGGCGTTGAGCGGGTCACACGACGTGCTGCACAACGCGATGGGTGATCTGCACGCGGTGTGGGAGGGTGCCACGGCGACGTCGGCGTCGGGCGCGATGGCCTGTTACGCCGATGGCGCCGCGCAGGCCAGCCAGGTGGGCACCGCGGGCGCCGGGACCGTGGAGGACTACGGCGGGTCGTTCGCGAACCTCAAACCCAAGATCGCCGCACCCACGGTGGAGGGGAAGAACAGCATCTGGGGTGCGATGGTCGATCACATGGGTGGGGTGGCGCAGCCGCTGCTGTCCGCGATGGGGGTGCAGTCGGACTACACCCAGCGCGTCGCGGCGAACAAAGCAGCCGACCATGCGGCGAATCAGGCGCTCTACGAGCACGAGAAACAAGCCCGGGCGGCGCTGGCCGGGTTCCCCGTCCCCGACACCACACCGACGACCCCACCGGGCACCGGCCCTGCCGGCCCCGGCCCCACCGGCACGAATTCAACTCGCGGCGGCGTCGGGCATCGGCGGCGGGGCAGCCGGCTCGGGAGGCAGGGTCGGGCCGGGGGCTGGCGGCGGCCGGTCTGGTGGGGTCGGCGCCGGGTCGTCGCCGGTCGCCGCGCCTACTGAGGACGCGGGGTGGGTCCCATGGCACCCACCCGAGGGCGGGACCGGTGGGGGTGGTGGGGGCCGTGGGATCGTGGCTGACGGGTCGGGCGGGTTCGTCCCAGCTCCTGTCCCGGCCGGACCCACCCAGAGCGGCGGGTCGGCTGGCGACCGAGCCCGGGTACCGGGCGCGGGACGTACCGGCGAGGACGGCGAGGTAGGCGGGCGTGGGCTTGCGAGCCGGGGTGGACCCGCGGCGACAGGTGCCCGCGCAGGCGGCCCGACGCCCGCTCGAAGCCCGGGGACAGGGGGTGAGCCCGGACGGGCCGGCATGTCGGGTGCGCGCCGGTGGGGGGGCGGGGCGCGGGCGAAGACCGCGACCATGAGCACCGCAACACGGTGTTCATCCCCAGCGACGAGCCGTTCGTGGTCGACTTCGGCGACGTCGCACCGCCGGTGATCGGCCTACCCGAGCAGAACCCGAGCGACTGGCGCTGACCCAACCCTCTGGGGCGTGCTCGGCGCAGGGGTCTCCCACGGACCCACGCCCCGAAACAAGCACGCGCGGGGACCGGGCGGAATCAACCCGCGGCGCTGGCCACCACGCGGGTCGGGTCTGTGTGGGGTGCTGGTACGGCGGCTCGGAGTCAGGTCCTGGGAACGGTCCGGGGTGAGTTGGGCCGCCGGGGCTCGGCCGGGACGGGGTCGAGGTGGTCTGGGTTGAGTACCGAGGTGATGTAGCCGGGTACGTAACCGCCGTGATCGCACCCAGTGCTGGTGGCGCTGGGTTCGGCGGGGCCGGGCGGTGTGGCCTGGACGTGGTCAGCGGTGAGGGCGGTGGCTGGGGTGGGCAGGCGAGCGGACTCGGCGTTGGCGGGTAGCGGCTCACCGCTAGCGCGGGTGAGTTGTGGTGCTCGTGGTGGGGCGGCACGCACGGCCACACCCGGGCCGATGTCGGGCTGGCGCGGTGCGGCTGGTGGTGGGCTCGGCGCCGTGGTGGTGGGCACGTCGAGGTGGTGATCGACGAGCGCGGCCAGGCGCCGGGCGGTGCTCATCGCGTCCGGCCGGCCCGGGGTCGAGACGGGGCCTTGTTTTGGCGGGCCCGGCGCGGGTGCGGGCTCGCGGTGGGGAGTCTGATCCGCCGCGGTGGTGGTGAGGGTGGCAAGCTCGGTCAGGGCTTGGGTGAGGAGGTCTTGGATCAGCGCGATGCTGGACTGAGCTGAGCTGGTCGAGGGGATGGTGGAGGTGTGTGGGTTGGTGGGCATGGCGGGTGTCCTCGGGTCGGCGTGCACCCTGCCCGGTACTGCCCGTCATGGACGGGCGGTCGGATCTTTTGGTGGGTGGACCAGTGCCGGGTGCGGGTGGCTGGATGTGGTTCCGGGTGGTTCCGGAGACCCTCCAGCGTCCCCGCTTCGTCGCCGCTGTCCAGCGCGGTCGGGGTGGTGAATGCGAGTGCGTGTGAGGTGTACCCGCGGGGTCCAACGCGGTGGCTACCCTGGGCTGTCGGTGGGTCCGTTGGGGTGAATGCCGCGATCCCATATCCGGGCAGGCGCGGCGACGCGCAGGCACTCACCTCACGGCACTTGAGGTCAGGTGAGCGCGAGGTTTCACCTCATGGGGTGCGGCCGCCCTCGGGTGGCTGGGTGCGCGTGAGGGCGTGGGTGATCTGGGTGCGCAGGTGCGCGGTGGTGGGGTCGGGACGGTGCCCGAGAGCCGTGAGGTGGTCGGTGAGGTGGGTGTAGACGCGGTGCGCGGCGTCGGGTTGGTGCTGGGTGAGGTGGTGGCGGATAAGGTGTTGGGCGAGGGCTTCGTTGTCGGGGTGCTGGGCCAGGGCCGCGGCGAGGTAGGTCCCGGCCTGGTCGGGGTGGGTGGGGGTGAGGTGTTCGGCGAGGGTGCGGGCGGCGTCGCTGGCGCGTCGGCGGGCGCTTTCACGCAGGCTGGGCAGCCAGTCGAGGTCGATCTCGGCGAGCAGGGTGCCGGTGTAGAGCTGGCACGCGGTGGCGAGGGTGTGGGTGCGGTGTGCGAGGTCGGTGCTGGCCTGGGTGCTGGCGCGTAGGGCGGTGTGGAAGGCGTGGTGGTCGACCCAGCAGTGTTCGTCGAGTTGGTAGTAGTGCTCGGCGGTGTTGCTGATGACCGCGGTGCTGGCGGGTTGGGCGGTGGCGGTACGGAGTTGGGTGCGCAGCCGGTAGATCGCGGTGTGCAGGCGTTTGAGCGAGGCCGCGCCAGGGGTGTCGGGCCAGCAGCTCTCGATCAGAGCGGCGGCCGGTACCGGGTCGGTGCGCGCGCCCAAACACGCCAGCAGCAGGCGGCTGGTGGGGCTGAGCCGGCTCGGTAGCTCGCTGAACGCCGCGCCCGGGGTGTGGCGGGTGAACACCCGCAGCGGCCCGAACACACACACCGCGACCAGGGCACGCTCGCTGACCAGTGCTTCCCACCCCGATCCCAGGCTCGGGTGCGGGCCGGCGGCAAGCCCTGGCGAGGGAGCGCCGGCTCCACCAGCGGGCGCACCCTGCCCCACGACAACCGTGGCCTCGCCTACCGCGTCGTCAGCTCCCTCGGCGCTGTGTGGGTCGGTGCCTGGTCGGTCTCCGGGCGCCGCCGCGTCAGGGTCGGCGACCTCGCCGGCCCTCAGCTCGGTTTCCCCGAGGTGCTGGTCGTGGGCATCGGGGTCGGTGCGCGGCTGCTGAGCGTGGGTGTCGTGCTGCTCAGCGATGGTTCCGCGCCGGGTTGTGGCGACGTCGAGGGCGTGCTCACCCCTCGATTCGCAGCTGTCGACTCCACCGACGGGTGTGTCGCCCTCCGCCGTGGCATCACCGTCGACTGTGACTTCGCCGACGTCGTTGCCGGTGAGTTCGGTGTCGGTGTGGTCCGCGCCGTGGGTGGCGGGGTCGAGGGGTGCGGGGATGAGGGCGTGCAGGTGGGTCCGGGTGTAGCCGGTGGTGTGGGTATAGAGGCGGGTTCGGGCCAGGGCCAGCCCGGCCGGTCCGATGGGCAGCAGGACCTGGCCGTCGGGGTCGATGAGGCAGCTGGTGCCCCCGGCCCAGGGGCCGAGCAGGATCGCGGTGATCCCGAGGGCGGCACCGATGTCGAGGATGGCCTGCAGGCGGGGGTGTTCGTAGACGATGCTGGCAATCAACACCACCGGCCCCGGCGGATCTAGCTCGGTGTGCCCCGCCGGGCTCTGCGATGGGGTGGTGTCGTGGCGGAGCCGGATCCGGTGGTTGATCTCGATTTCCAGCTCGTCCAGGGCGGTGTCCAGGTCGGTGACGATGTCCAACCCGGCCGGGTGCCGACCCTGGACGTCGTCGAGGACCGCACTGAACACCCCGCCCCCCTCGTCCGATTCATCGAGGCCGTCGTTCGGCCGGTCGTCCGGGTCGTCGTGGTTCAGGTCGTCGGGTTCGGTGAGCAGGAGTTGGGCGTCGGTGTGGGGGATGATCACCCGTGCGGCGGGGGTGGGATAGTCCGGGGTGGGTGGGGTGAGCAGCCCGCACAGCATCGCGCGCAGCGCGGCGGTAGCGCCGTCGCCGTGCAGACCGAGGCCGTGGATGGCGGCGAGGTCGGCGATCACGGTGTGCTCGGCGCGGATGCCGATGTCGCGGACCAGCCCGTCGCGGTGGGGTTGGCCCCACCACGGCGGCACACCTTCCACAACCTCCAACTTGCTGTCCACCGGGTCCCGCCGTGCGTCGTGTCGTCCGGTGCCATCGGGTTCGTGGAGTGTGTGAGCTCTGCTGCTGCTCGGCCGGCTCGCTGCTACCTTCCCCGGGTCGGCGGCGTAGCTGGCATGGGGCGGGGGTTGCCTGAACGTCGGCGGGGTCGGGTTGTCGGCGGGGTGGGGTGCGGTGTCGCGGGTCAGCCAGGTGCTGTGCACGGCGGGCTCGGCGGCGGCGGGTGCGTCGGTCGGTGCCGGGGTGCGGAGGGTCGGGGGTGGGGTGTGTCCGTGGACCAGGTAGATCCCGGCCACCAGGGCACCGCTGGCGAGCACACCGACGAATACTCCGGTCTCGGGGGAGAGCCCGATGCTGGCCGGTCCGGTGCGTACCGGGCTGGCGGGGTCGTCGTGTGCGCCGGGCGGGGGCAAGCACTGCGACAGGCCCGAGTGGCCGCCATCGAATGGGGAGTCCGACGCCGCGGCGCCGGGATCGGCGGGGTCGGGGCTAGGGAGTGCGAGTTCGGGTGGGATAGCGAGGACCCACCCGGGTCTGGCGAGGTGGGGGTTGGTCAGGGTCTGGGCGTCGGGTTGGGGCAGGTGTTGGGACAGGTCGAACACCTTCGGCCACTGGTTGCCGTTGTGGTCGTGGGTGGCGCGCTGGGTGGCGCGGTAGAGGCTGTCGTGGATCCCACCCGAGGGTTGGCCGATCACGACGTAGTGCAGCCGTCTCGGGTCATCGGCTGCCCACCGGTCGCGCAGCGCCGCACCCGGCACCGGTGGCGGTTGGGGCGGGGCGGGGGGCTCGGCAGAGGCCGCGGCCGGTGACGTCTCCACCGCCGACGCCGACTCGATAGACACCCCAGGAGCCGGCGCGGCCGCGGCCGCAGTGATCGGCCGCCGAAGGGTCACCGGCCCGTCGATGTCGGGGGTGAGGCGTACGGGCGATGGGGGCTGGGCGGTGGCTGGCTGTGGCGGTGCCGTGCTGCTCGGGTTGGCGGCCAGCTCGGTGCTCACCGCGACCGCCACGATCGCGTCGTCGGGGCTGAACACGCTGGTGGTGGGGGCGGCCGCGATCGCGCTCCGCAGCGCGTCGCGGGCCCGCGAAAGGGCCTGGCTCAGCGCGGCGTTCCACCGGGCCAGTCGCTCGAACGCCGGCGCTTCCCGCACACCCGGGGAGCCGTCGGTGGGGTATGCGGCTTGGGCTAGTGCGATGTCGCGGCGCGCGGCCGCGGCGTCGGCGATCACCTGGGCCAGCACGTCGAGGGCCTCGGCGAGGGTGTCCAGGGCGGCGTGGGCGTGCAGCGCGCGGCGTACCAGCCGCTCGTGTGTGGTGTGGAAACCCTCGTGCGCGACGCCGCTCCAGTGCTCGACCCGAACCCCGCCGAGACCCTCACCGGCGCGTTCCCAACTCCCGGCGAAGCCTCGCCAGGCCCCGACGATCTCCTCGGGGGTGTCGCTGGCACCGGCCGCGACCCGCCGCCCCACCCCACCATTCCCGATCGCCGGTGTGCGGGCTGGCTCGGGAGCGGGGTCGGCGCCTTCGCCGCGACGGCGCGGCGCGTTCACAGCGACACCTGCCCGTTCTCCGCCCCCGTGATGGTGGTCGGGTCGAGGGCGGTCACGGTGCGAGTGCTGAGACCAGTGCCGGGGGTGTGCCCGGCGGCGTCGGTGATGATGTCGCGGGCCCGCTCATCGCCCTGCCCGGTGGCGGCGGCGGTGTCGTCGAGGTTGTGGGCGAGCTGGGTGATGTCGGCGATCAGCACCGACATGGCCCGCGTCCAGAGGGTCTGGGCCCGGGCCAGTAGCCCGGTGGTGTCCGGGTCGTCGAGAACCGCCGAGCCGGACGCCGCCAGGGTGGCGGTCGGGAAGCCCGCGAACTCCTCGAGCAACGCCGCGGCGCGGCGGGCCGCGAGGGACAGCAGGTCGGTGTCGAGGTCGAACCCGGCTGAGGGATCGATGTCGGTCATAACGGCGAAGCTCCTTCCCCGCACCCCACATGGTGGGTGTGCAAGCCGGCGCGGGTTCGATCGAGCCCGGGCGTCCACCGTGGTCCGGGGCCGACCGTTTCGTGGCGTTTTGGATTTTCTGGGCACAGGTTCACCCGAGTTGCCCAACCGCCACCCCCACACGGCCCAACCGGGTTTTGACGGTCCGCGACCTGTCCGGCGCGTGTCGCTTGCCAGCGTGATGGGACCACCTCGTTGCCACGAGTATGGGACCACCTGGAGGTGTCAGTGAGCATCGCGGGCCGTGCTCTCGGGGTCAATGGTGCCGCGCCGGGTGGGGTGGTCTCGTTGTCGGTAGGAGGGGCCTTCGATGATCAGGGTGTGGGCGCCTGAGGTGAGCCGGTCGACGGCGGACTGGGCCAGGAGCGGGTCGCTCATCATGGTCAGCCACTCGGCGGGTTCGCGGTTCGAGGTGCAGATGGTGGCGGTCTTGCGGTGGCGTTCGACGACGAGTTCGTAGAAGTCGCTGGTCTGGGTGGCATCGAGGGGTCGGAGCGCGAAGTCGTCGAGGATGAGCAGCTCGACGCGGGCCAGCCGGCGCATCTCGGCGTCGAGGGTGTTGTCCAGGCGGGCCGCGCGTAGCCGGGTGAACAGCTTGTCGGCGCGGGAGAAGTGGACGCTGATGCGGCGGCGGACGGCGATGTGCCCCAGGGCCGAGGCGAGGTGGGTCTTGCCGACCCCGACCGGGCCGAGGACCAGGAGCCCGTGGTGGGCGTCGGTGAACCGCAGGCTGGTCAGATCCGACCAGAGGGTCCGGTCGTAGCGCAGGTCGTCGGGCTCGTCCCAGGTGTCCAGGCGCATGGCCGGGTCCAGGCCGGCGGTCTTGGCGCGCAGCATCGCCGAGCGGGAGTCGCGGCGGGTGACCTCGTCGGCCAGGAGCAGCTCGAGGAACGCGGCGTGGCCCATCTGGCGTTGCCGGGCCAGCGCGAGACGCTCGGGCAGGGTGTCGCGCAGCCCGCCGAGTTTCAGCGCTCGCAGGATCCGGGTCAGGTCAGGCCCGATCGGGTCGACCGGTCCGGTCGTGACCGGTCGGGTCGTGGTCGTGGTGCTCATGAGGTGGGCTCCTTGTCGGTGTCGCGGTGGCCGCCGCGGATGAGGGTCAGATGTGGGGTGGGCAGGACGTATTCGGCAGGGTCGCGGGCGAACCGCCCAGCCGGGACACCGGCCGCCGCGGGCAGCGCGGGCCGGTCGGCCTCGGTGGCCTTGGCGAGCATCGAGGCGATCTTGGTGACTGAGACGACGTCGAGGTCGAGTGACCGCGAACAGGCGGTCTCGACCGGGACCGGGCCGTAGCGCCGCACCAGTCCGAGCAGCCGGTAGACGCTGCGCATCCTGGTCCAGGGCAGCGGATCATCGAGCAGGCGTTCGGCGTAGATCCCGATGTTGTGCCCGTGCCCGGCGCAGACCGTGATCAGCCCGGTCAGGTCGCGCATGGCGTAGCCGGCCCGCTCCGCCGGCAGGTCCGCCGGGTCGGTGCTGCGCCCACCGGGTGGCTGACGCGGATGGGTCTTGACCAGCACCCCACCGGAGAACAGCTTCACCAGCTCACTGTCGGCCCGGGCATCAAGGTGGGCGCCGATCAGGTGCTCGGGGGCGGAGTAGAGCGCGCGGGCGATCTCGACGTGGTAGTCGCGATGCACCTTCACCCGCCCGAAGACCGGCACGTCATAGCGGGCGGGAACGCTGAGCAGGCACCGGCTCTCCACCTGCGTGAACATCTCCAGCGGGCGGGCTTGGGTGGTCCCGTGAATCCGCATCCCGGCCCGGTCCGAGCACCACCGGACCGCTCGTGCTTGAGCGTCGGCCAGGTCGAGGAACGTCTCCCCGGCCCAGAAGTTGCCGCGCACGTACTGCACGGTCCGCTCCACGCGTGGCTTGGACCGAGCTGTCGAGTGCACCCGATGGCGGTGATGGGCACGGACTTGTGCGGGTGACCCACCCGTTTCATCCCCTGTGCGGGCGGGCTTATGAGTTCGTGGCTCGCCGCAGCAACTGGGGCGAGGATCGGGTGTGCTTCCACGATGAGCACGGGGAGCTGAAGTCGCTGCCAGCAGCGTGGACCGATGTGATCGAGCCGGACCTGTTCGTGGTGGTGGCCGCCGGCCGCTCTCCGTTGCATGTTGACGATTTGCTCGTGTTGGTGGAGATGGTGACGCGCGCACGTTCGGCTAAGGCGTAGTCGCAGTGACAACCGGTCTTTGCCGCAAGTGTCATGCTGATTGCGCCGCATCAACTCGCGGTCCTCCATCGATCTTGCGGAGAAATCGGATTCTGCCAGCGTTTCTGCGCAGTACTCGCCGTCGACAGCGGTAGCCTCACCGTGGGTGATGACATAGTTACTCTGACAGACTGGTTGAGGAGGTTGGCGTGAGTAGGCGACGGGAAGACCCGAAGGCTCAAGCGCTGCGGCAGTCGCGGACGCTGAACCCACACCCGGAAACGGTGCTCGACCAGCGGTTCGCCAGCTCGGAGTTCTTCGACGCCCGGGACCTGGTGCAGGTCAAGTACGAGATGGTGCGTCGGGTCGAGGTCGACGGGGTCGCGGTGGCCCACGCGGCCGCGGCGTTCGGGTTCTCCCGCCAGACCTACTACCAAGTCGCCGCCGCGGTGGTGGACGGTGGACCCGGTGCGTTGATCCCGGCCAAGCCAGGGCCGAAGGGCCCCCGCAAACTCACCGAGGACGTCGTCGATCACCTCGAACAAGCGCTAGCCGACGACCCGACCCTGCGCCCAGCCGCGCTGGTGGAGCTGGTCGCGCAGAGGTTCGACACTCGGGTGCACCGGCGCTCGATCGAGCGGGCATTGGCCCGCCGTCGCGCGCAAGCCAAGGAGCACCCCAAAAGCGGCCCCGGATCCGACCAGCCCGACCCGCGTGGACACCGCCGCCCACTATGAACAACTGCGCGCGGTCGTGCTGTCCGGCCAAGCCCAGGGATGGCGGCTGGGGTGGGGCGTACTGACCGGACGAGGCATGGCCGCCTGGATCACCACCCACCAACAGCTCCTCCCGCTCCCACAACAGCCTCCGCCGCCATCAGATCCGCGGCCATCAGATCCGCGGCCAGCAGATCCGCGGCAGCGCCCGGCGGTGCCGGCCGGCGAGACCACCGAGTTGGTGCGGGTCTTGGCCGCGATGGCGCTGGCACAGCTGCGCCCAGACAGTGAGCAACGCAGTGATCAACGACAACGAGATCAAGGAGTAGTTGATGAGCAGCGGCAACATGAGCGCGGCAGGCAAAGTCGCCCCCGAGCACCTGCGGCGTCAGGCCTACCTCTATGTCCGCCAGTCCACGATGAAACAGGTGCTGTCCAACACCGAATCAGCGACCCGCCAGTACGCGCTGCGCGGCCGCGCGGTCGCCCTGGGCTGGGACGAGAGGCAGATCATCACCATCGACAGCGACCAGGGCCAATCCGGGGCCTCGGCCACGGACCGGGCGGGGTTCCAACACCTGGTCGCTGAGGTCGGCATGGGGCATGCCGGGATCGTGCTCGGCTTGGAGGTCTCCCGCCTGGCCCGCAACAACACCGACTGGCACCGACTGTTGGAGATCTGCGCGCTGGCCGGCACCCTAATCTGCGACGAGGACGGCCTCTACGACCCCGCCGACTTCAACGACCGGCTACTGCTCGGGCTCAAAGGGACGATGTCCGAGGCGGAGCTGCATTTCCTCAAGGCCCGCCTGCGCGGTGGTGTGCTGTCCAAGGCCCGCCGCGGCGAGCTCGTCCAGCCCCTGCCAGTGGGGCTGGTCCGCGACGCCACCGACCACGTCGTACTCGACCCCGACATCGGCATCCAGCACGCGGTGCGGCGGCTGTTCGACACCTTCACCGCGACCGGATCCGCCTTCGCCGTAGTCAAGGCCTTCGCCACCGACGGGTTGCTGTTCCCTCGGGTGCTGCGCTGCGGACCGCGCAAGGGCGAGCTGGTCTGGGGGCAGCTGCAGCACTCCCGCGTGCTGCAAGTACTGCACAACCCCTGCTATGCCGGCGCGTTCTGCTACGGCCGCCGCACCCACACCCGCGGCCCTAGCGGCAAGCCCACCACCCGGGTACTGCCCCGGGCGCAGTGGACCGTACTGATCCCCGACACCCACCCCGGCTATATCAACTGGGAACAGTTCGAGGCCAACCAAACCCAGCTCAGCGCGAACGCCACCGCCCACGGCGACGATCGCCGCGCCGGCCCACCCCGAGAAGGCCCCGCGCTGCTGCAAGGCATGGTCATCTGCGGCCGCTGCGGTGGCCGGATGACGGTGCGCTACCACACCCGCAACGACCGACAGACCCCCGAATACGTCTGCCAAGCCGAAACCATCCGACACGCCGCCCCCGTTTGCCAGCAGATCCCCGGAACCAGCATCGACGCCGCCATCGCGCGGTTGCTGCTCGACACCGTCACCCCGCTGGCCCTGGAGACCGCCATGACGGTCGCCGACGAGCTGAGCACCCGAGCTGATGAAGCCGACCGCATCCGCGCCGCGAGCGTGGACCGCGCCCGTTACCACGCCGACACCGCCCGCCGCCGCTACCTCGCCGTCGATCCCGCCAACCGGCTCGTCGCCGACCAACTCGAAGCCGCCTGGAACAACGCACTACGCGAGCTGGCCAAGGCCACCGACACCTACGAACGCGCCCAGAACGACCA
>JADEYI010001978.1_pt1 | contig 11990 bp, 6 predicted proteins | sample 8542331 | NCBI WGS metagenome assembly JADEYI01 (sample SAMN16510988, study PRJNA670497) | mine drainage metagenome | isolation source: biofilm near Copperflume 1 | place: Germany: Marsberg coppermine Kilianstollen | collected 2018-02 | reverse complement strand
ACGCGCATCACCCCGATGATCGCGCCGCCAATCACCGCAATCCACAGGGTAAGCACTGCCGGCACCAGAGCCTGAGTTGCGAATTGACCAACCGTATTGATCAAAATCCCGACTCCATCTCCCGAAACGCACCAGTTCGGACACTGATACTGGCGGGGCAAAGACGCGAGCGCGGCCCATAGAAGGCTCAGCACAATAGAGACCAGCCCATCGGTCAGGCCAAAGAAGACCCCCCAGAACAGGCCCCACAACGGAGTGCTGTAACTAACGCGGCGGAAGAGAACGGCCAGCAATGGACCGGTTAGCAGGCCGGGCCATACCACCAGCAGCATGTCAGCCGCGACAGTAGCGTTGCCCACTTGCCAGGCGTACTCAGCCGCCACCACCAGGCAGATCAGCAGGTTAAGCAATAACGCGCTCCAGACCCAGCCGTCCTTATTTTGATAAACCTTCATCACCTCGGTGCTTACTTCGCTACTATGCCCGCTCCGGGGCGCATCCGGCGCTGGTGTGACGGGTAATTCACGTTGCGCATCCGGCACGGTTATCGCGGTTTGCAGCGTCGGACCATCCAGTTCGCCAACGAAGATTGGCCGCTGTTCTTTATGCTCCTCCTCGCCATGCGGCGGCGTACCAACCAGTGTAGGCCGCGCGACGACTTTTCGACTGCGCTGGCTGGTAGGAACAGGTAGCGTTCCAACTTCTTGCGTAATATCCTGAGATGCCACGTACAGGTCGTCGGCAAATGCCTGCACCGTCGCGTAACGGTCGTGCGGGTCTTTGGACAGGGCGCGTTTCAGCACAAAATCGACCGCCAACGGCAGATTCGGGCGCACTTCCAGGATTGAACGCGGCATCACAAAACCGTGCAGTTCCGCCCAACTGTGCGCGTGCGCGTTTTTGCTTCTCTGCCAGGGCAGTTGAGCCGCCAGCAGGTAATAGCACGTCACCGCCAGCGCGTACTGGTCCGAGTAGCGCCCAGGTCGCAGTTGCCATACCTCCGGCGCCATATAGCCCGGCGAACCGGCCCAGGGCGTGCTCAGATGCGAGATATCCGCGTCAATTAAGGCGGCAACGCTGAAATCAGACAGCACGGCATGAGAACCCATTTGCAGGATATTGCCAGGCTTAACGTCACGATGCAAAACACCGCGCGCGTGCGCATAGTCCAGCGCCTCGGCTATCTCTTTCGCAATAGTGACAACCCGTGTCAGCGACCAGGGCCGTTTGCCCTGCTTGTCCAGGATTTCAGCCAGCGAACCCTGCTCGGCATACGGCAAAACCAGGTAAGGCAACGGTTCCTCTTTCTCGCTCTGCTGTTCCCCTGTTGTTGCCTGTCTGTAGAGAACGCCATAATCAAAAATCGGCAGGATATAGGGGTGTGATAATAAAGCCAGCGCAGCCGCCTCGCGCTCAAAATTACTTACACGCGCCTCGCTCCACGAGTGGTGTAGTATTTTAATCACCACCTTCCGCTTATTCAGCGCAGGCTGTTCCGCGAGGTATACATCGGCAGCGCTCCCGTTGCCAACATACGAGAGCAGGCGATAGTCGCCGACCATTGCCCCTTCCACCAGACTGCCACAGACAACGCACCATAACGCCCCGTCATTATTCAAGTGATGTCCAATACAGCATGTTACCATCAATCTGCTCCACAAATATACATGCCAGGTGAGAACTATCTGTTGAGTAGACGCGAGAAGCAGGCGTATTTAGGGGTAGAAAGGCGAGAATAGGAAAAGCGCCAGGCACATCGCGCGATGTGCCTGGCGCTTTTCCTATTCTCGCCTATTCATATCTTAGCACCTCAAGTGGTCGCACGCGCACCGAGCCATACGCCACCAGCGCCGCCGTAACCATGGCAAGCAGCGCCGCTCCCACAATCAAGACGAGCACGATCAGGCCGTTGACACTGAAATTGCTACGGAAAGCGAAGCGGTTCAGCAGATTCATCGCCAGGGTCACAAGCAGCATGGCTAATGTCGCCCCCAGGCCACCAATCACGCCGTTTTCGATCAGCACTTCGCTCAGCACCGTGCTACTGGTATAGCCGACCGACTTGAGTATACCCAGCTCGCGCCGCCGTTCCAGCATCGCCAGCGCCACCGCGTTCGCGATAATGATGATACCCGCCAGCAGCGACAAACCCGCAATTGTGCTCAGTGTCAGCAACATGTAGTTCAGGTACTGGTCGATAAAGTCTCCCAGGTTTGCCAGGTTGAACACAAACGCGGTAGGCGCGAGCTTGCCGATAGCAGCCAGCGCCTTGCCAACACTGGCCGGAGCAATCTTCATGTAGAAAATCGTCTGTGGCACACCCGTACTGAGCAACTGCACCGCGCTGGTGGTAGTCAACAATGGCTCAAACGTCCCACCGAAGCCACTCGAGCGGTAAACGCCAACCACCGTCATCGTCACCGTTTGTTTACCATCGACACTCGCCAGCGTAATCGTACTATTCACCCCGATACGCCCCTTCAAAGGAGCGAGATGCACAAGCGGCCACGGAATCAGCACGTTGTTCTTTCCAGCATCGCTGGCATTCAAGCTGCGCCCCTCGGAGATGGTAAGGTTCGTTTTATCGGGAACCTGGTTACTGGCAACATCAAAGCCCTGCACGCCGCTAAGCTCACCCAGTACACCATGGCGTCCCAGGCTGCTAAACGAGAAGCCAGCAGGTACATTCTTTAGCACGTCTGCAATAGCTTGAGCATTGATGGCGACCGGCACCGTCGTCGCGATAGTGTTTTGCGCCGACTTGCTCAGACCGGGAATGGTACTTTGCCCGGATTTCAGCGCGCTCACATCGCCCTGTGAGGCAATCGTCACCACATTATACGTCAGGTTGTTCGCCAGCGCGTTATTGACGCTATCACGCAAATTCTGCCCCAGCACCAGAATCAACCCGATGGTAAACATGCCAACAAACAGGGCCAGCAGGGTCGTCGTCGTGCGCGCCCGTTGCCGGCCAATGTTGCGCAAGGCCATTTTCGTGCTGGATTTCCAGGTGCGCGGCAATAGCACCACCACAAAACCTACCACCGTCAGCGCCAGCAACAGGTAGCCAAATGTCGGCAGAGCCAGGGCGATCAGCACCGAAAGCACGACTCCCAGCAAGAGCAAACCAAGGTATCGTAGATTAAAGCGTTCCGGCACAGGTAGTTTTCCCACCAGCAAGACCACCAGCGTGAAGAAGAGGCTCAAGAGGCCCAGGAACACAAACGCGCCATACACCGCGCCAATGCCCAGGATGACATCGTTGAGAATGACTATCGAAAGGATGCAAAACAGTACCGAGAGCAAGAGCAGCAAACCAATGGTCAGCACAACGCTACCGGTTCGATTGCCCGCCGGAAGCTCGCGAATCACATTCAACGGGCGAATATTGGCGGCCTGTACAATCGGCATCAGCCCGAAAATGAGGGCCGTCACCAGGCCAATCAAGACGCCGCCGCCAATGGTCAGCGGATCGAGCACGAACGGGATGTTGATACTGAACGTTTGCTGCACCAGGCCGCGCACCAGGTAACTCACGCCGGTCGCAACCAGCGCGCCGACCACGCCGCCAGCTAATCCCAACAAGCCCGCTTCGAGACCGAAGAGCAGGTACAGATCGATCCGCCTGTAGCCCGTGGTCTTGAGCATAGCAATTTCGATTTTGCGCCGCGACAACAAGACCTGCATAGTATTGACGATACCTACGCCGCCAATCAGCAGCGCCAGCAGCCCGGCGATTTCCAGAAACTTCTTGATGTTATCCACCAGGCTCTGCTGGGATTTCAGGGCATCCGCCACCGTCTGCGTATTGGCAAGCAGAAACTGCGCATTTATCGCCTTCACCGCTGCATCAGTATGCTGCTGGTCGGCTGTGGTGATATCCACCGTGCTGAAGAGCTTTGCCGTGTTTGGCGCAACGGTAGCAAAGTAGGAGCGCGCAACCAGCATAACCCCGCTGTTCTGGGCCAGCGAGCCAGAATCCGTCACAATGCCAGCGATTTTGACCTGCAAGACCAGGCTCTTACCATCCGTATTAGAACTCCCATGCACTGTGACACTATCGCCCACCTTTTTATTGAACTGGTCGGCGAAGCTTTTATCAACAAGTGCATTCCCATCAGTAAGCAAATTGGCAATACTACCGTTAGTGGGATTGACGAACGTGGGCGGCGTGACCACTGGATATGTAGCAGGATCAACAACATCAACCGTAAAGTTACTGGTGACAGAGGCAGCATTCCCCAGCGCGCCCGTCGAACTGCCGAACGCGGTATAGTTGGTAATCGTGCCATTACTTTTAAGCGAGTCAAAAAAGCTCAGATCGCTTGTGTTGAACGGCTTCGTATTGGAGGTGACGTTGATATCACCGCCATTGGCATCGCGCACGTTGCTGGTAAGCGCGTTATTGATCATCAGACCCACCAGCTGCAACGCCACTATCGCCATCACCCCCACCGCCACGCAGAACAGCGCCAGCACAGTCCGCTGCCCGCCGCGCAGCAGCGAGCGCGTCGTGTAGTTAAAGTACATCGAGGTTTTCATTACTTGATCCCCCCGGCCATCGTTTCAATCGACGCGATTCTGCCATCAATGATGCGAATCGAGCGATCAGCGTGCGAGGCCACCACCGGATCGTGCGTGGCAATGATGAAGGTCTTGCCAGTTTGCTCGCGCAGGTTCGCAATCAATTGCAGCACGTTTTCCCCGTTCGTCGCGTCCAGGTTGCCCGTCGGCTCGTCCGCGATCACAAAGGCCGGGTCTGCCGCCAGCGAACGCGCAATCGCCACGCGCTGCTGCTCGCCGCCGGAAAGCTGGTTGGGCCGGTGCGTCAACCGGTGCGACAGCCCCACCAGGTCAAGCAACTCCTTAGCGCGAGCCGATGGTGAGCCTTTGTGTTTCCCCACATACAGGGGAATCTCAACATTTTCCTGCGCCGTCAGCGTCGGAATCAGATTAAAGGCCTGGAAAACCATGCCTATTTTGCCATTGCGTACCTCGGCCAGCTTCCCCTCAGACATCGAAGTGATATCTACCCCATCGATCAACACCTGCCCGCTTGTCGGATTATCCAGCCCGGCAATAATACCCAGCAGGGTACTCTTACCCGAACCGGAAGGACCCACAATCGAGATAAACTCCCCGCTATAAATCTGAAAACTGATCCCCCGTAATATCTCGATACGCTCTCGCCCAAGTGGTAGACTCTTCGTAATATCACGCACATCCATCACCACCGTGCGCTCGCCCTGTCGCGCCTTAGCCTCTTCAGTTTTTACCATTTCATCCATGTAATACAGGAACTCCTCTCGCCTGTTAAATTGATAATGAACAGCCAGTATCCACATATATAGCATACGTTACCACATCCGGCGTTTCAAATTCCTTTCAAAACGAAATGCCAGATGTCATTTCGATATTTCAACATATATTGAAATAATAACGCGCAGCCCCGGCACATGTCAAATACAAGAGCCAAACCGAAACGAACAGGTAACACACCGCATTCTCTTATACTAAGAGTAGATTACAGGGGCGAGATTCCCAGGGTGGGGCTTGTCTTTCACTGGTAGGTTTCTTGAAACGCGCCGGAAGAGCCTGTCATCCTGAGCGCTGCGAAGGATCTCTCGTCGGCAGCACGCAGATCCTTCGCAGCGCTCAGGATGACAGCTGGTTACTTCTCTAGCTTCCTTCCTAAAAAACCTCCCAGTGAAAGGCGGCGGCTCTGTCCCCGCCCTGGGAATTTCGCCTGGTAATTTGGGTAGTTTGACTCTCCATCCTTGTGGGTGCTTGTAGGGACGCGATTGATCGCGTCCGCTTCGTGCGAGCGCTGATCTGGGGCGGACGCGATCAATCGCGTCCCTACAAGCACCCGATTTTTCACCCGGAAGGATATAGAACCGTAATTTTGTAGGATATGCAACCAGCAACAACTATGCTATACTGCATAGAAACTTAAAAGGAACCCGGGCAATCATCAGAAAGCTATCGTCATTCGTCGTCACTAGATAGATCAAACGAGGGGAAACCAAAGCTATGCGTCGAGGAACCTTAACCGTCCTCCTTTTCATTATTTTGCTGGCAGCGGCAGCCGTCTACATTGACCTGCCCAACACTCCCGGCATCCACATCCTGGGCATTAACAATCCGCTCACCGTTAAGCAGGGCCTGGACTTACAGGGTGGCATCAGTGTATTGCTCAAACCCGACCCGGCGCAGCGCTACGATCCCGCCACCCTGGCTCAGGAAATGCCAGCTGTGCGCAACGCCCTTGAGCAGCGCGTCAACGGTGGCCTGGGCGTCAACGAACCCAGCATTCGCCTGCAAAGTAGCAACGGCCAGCCGGCCATTCTGGTTGAACTGCCGGGCTTCAACGGCAACCAGACCAACGCCGTCAACTCGCTGCTGAAAACCGGCACCCTCGAATTCTGGAACACAGGCAGCACACCAGTACAGCTTGGCACGGTTTTCGACCCCACCCAGTATACGGCGAACAACCCCGGTGGCAAGCCGCAGTTCACCGGTAAAGACCTCGATGCCAGCCAGGTCTACGTCAGCTACGACACGGCAGGAAGGCCACAGATCAGTTTTGAAATGAAGGGCGATGCGATTGGCAAATTTGGCACCTTCACCTCCCAAAATATTAACTCGTATCTGACCGTGACGCTTGACAGAACCGTCATTGAATCAGCAACCATCTCGAGCGCCATCACCGGCCCCGGCGTCATTACCGGACAATTCACGCTCGATCAAGCCAACCAGATTGTGACCGTGCTGAAATACGGCGCGCTGCCCATTTCGCTGGTCAGAGACAGTGAAAAAACCATCGGGGCCACGCTCGGCCAGGATTCCATCACGAAAAGCTTTATAGCCGCCATCATCGGCCTGGGCATCGTCATGCTCTTCATGCTGCTGTACTATCGCCTTCCAGGTTTTCTGGCCGACATCGCGTTGTTGCTCTACGCGCTGTTCACATTCGCCATCTTTAAGCTCATCGGCGTAGTGCTCTCCCTGGCCGGTATCGCGGGCTTCGTACTCTCTATCGGTATGGCGGTTGACGCCAACGTGCTCATATTTGAGCGCGTCAAAGAAGAACTACGCGCGGGCAGGCTCCTCTCCGCGGCCATCGATGTCGGGTGGAAACGCGCCTGGACCTCCATCCGTGACTCCAACGTCTCGACGCTCATCACCTGTGCCGTGCTGTATGCCTTTGGCAGCAACTTTGGCGCGAGCATCATCGTTGGATTTGCCACCACGCTATTCCTGGGTGTTCTGATCAGTATGTTTACCGCCGTTGTAGTCACACGCACCTTCTTAAACCTGCTGGTGCCTACTGGCTTTGTGAATCACCCCGCACTCTTTGGGCTTCCTCCTGGCTCGATTGCCACGGCATCCCTGGCGCGGCGGAATAGCACTGTTTAACGAGGAGAAAGCCGTGTTCAATCTTGTAGGAAAACGTTACCTGTTCTTGATCATTTCACTGATCGTCATTATCCCAGGCACGCTCTCTTTGATTTTCAGGGGCCTGAACCTGGGCATCGACTTCACCCAGGGTACCAATATCGAACTACGCCCCAGGGCAGCTCTCACTACCACTCAGGTCAATGCGCTGCTTAGCCCACTGCGCCTGCAATCATTGCAGGTCATTCCAGGCAACAACACCAGCCTGCCCGGAAATCAGAACATCTGGGTGCGCCTGAATACGCGCATCGACGCCAACGTGCAAAAAGCTATTACCACCGATTTACAGACTAAATACACGACAGCCCTTTCGGTCACGTTCGATGATCTCTCGCTCAATCCCCTCTCTGGTGCCGGCAAAGCAACCACTGTCACAGTTGTCACCATCACCAGGTTTCCCAGCAAGGTCACGCCCAAAATTAGCGACATCCAGTCTCTGCTGGCAAATTTGCCCCCTACCTCTGACCCGGCTAAAGGGCCACCGACCTCGACGCCAACACCGGCAGTTACCACAACGCCGACCGCGACGGCCACAGTGAACGGGACCGGCACAGCAACGCCAACAGTGACAGCCACACCGAAAACCACACCGACCGCGACGGCCACGCCCAAAACCACGCCAACAGCCGCTTCTTCGCCAATTGTAGCTGTATCGCCAACCCCTACTGTTGTAGATACCAACCCGTCCAAGATTCCCGTGTCGGTCGCCGCGGTCTACCAGGGACAGACCACACAAACGATTACCTTCTTGACGCTTTCGCTTGTCAATGCCACTGACCTGCTGAAGCTCAAGTCGATCTTCAGCAATAGCAACAACAACTACCTCTATGTGCTGGATAACGCAACTGTTTCGGCCTCGATAGCTTCCGAGACCACGCGCAACGCATTCCTGGCAGTGCTGGCTGCCTCGGCCATCATCCTGCTCTACATCTCGTTCGCCTTCCGCAAGGTGAACAGGCCCTGGCGTTACGGCGCCTGTGCCATCATCGCCCTGCTGCACGACGTGCTGGTAGTGCTGGGTATCTTCTCAATCCTCGGCTGGCTGCTGCAGGTACAGGTGGACGCCCTGTTCATTACGGCCCTGCTGACGGTGGTCGGTTTCTCCGTGCATGACACCATCGTCGTGTTTGACCGCATCCGCGAAAACATGACCCGCCGCGGCTCCGAGACCTTCGACCAGGTCGTAAACGTCAGTCTCATCCAGACTATGGCCCGTTCGCTCAACACATCCCTTACCGTGCTCTTCACCTTGAGCGCCCTGACGCTCTTCGGTGGCACAACCATTCGTGTCTTCGCCCTGGCATTGCTCATCGGTATCCTGAGTGGCACCTACTCATCGATCTTCAACGCCAGTATGCTGCTCGTCATGTGGGAACGCGGCGAATTCGTTTTCAAGTACTTCAACCGTTCCAACGTCACCCGCACACCCGACAGACGCGAGGTACGCGAACTCACCCGCACGCGCGGATAATAACACACAACGCATAATACCAGGGCGGAGACAGAGCCGCCACCTTTCACTGGGAGGTTTTGTAAAACAGGCAGTCGCCAGAGGTGTCATCCTTCGCTGCGCTCAGGATGACACCTCCCGGCTGGCCGATTCTTTTCTGAAAAACCTACCTTTCACTGGTAGGTTTTTTTGAAAGGTGCAGAAATGCGGTAGGGGCGGGGGTGGATGAGGGGATGGGAAGGGACGCTTGCGTCGCCCTGGGGTGGGGGGCGTGTCAGGCCCGCCCAGGACGAGGGCGGCGCAAGCGCAAGCGCCCCTACCACATTCAAAAAACCTCCCAGTGAAAGTCGGCGGCTCTGTCCCCGCCCTGGTCGCTTTCTGTTTCTGGGCATTTTCATGACCTGCTTGCTTTAATAAGGAGAAACCCCGGTGCTCACAGCCATTGACCATATCATCATCGGCGTGCAAGATTTGGAGAAGGCGGCGTCATTGACACTTTTCCTCTTCTTAATCCTGGATCAAGAAACGCACCTTGCGCTTGAATACCTTCTCGAACAGGTCAGTCTTATCGACAACATGTTCCAGCTCATCATCCAGGTCGGCCAGTGGGCGCGCCCAGATAGAAAGTACCCAGTTTTCCTCGTCACACAATTCAGTATTGGCCGCGACTCGCAGCACGCCCCCGTCGTGGCTATAGTCCAGCCCATCAGCAATGCGCAGCAGAGCAGCCAGGGCAGAGACCCGCTTGCGCGCCGCCTTGCTCAGCAGCGCATATTCTTCATGCGCCATACTGGGCAAAGCGCGTCGATGGTAACGCGCAATAGCGGCGATTTCGTACCGTTCCTCGTCATCAAAATCCGGCAGGGTGGTATCCCGGATCAAGCGATACGAATGTTTATGATGGCGGCGCGCCTCGATCAACATACCCGTATTATGCAAAAGCGCGGCCCGATCAAGCAGGCGCAGCGCACCAGCATCCAACGAGTGCAATGGTTCAGTCGCTTCAAAAAGCTGCGCGGAGAGCCGCGCTACCTGGCGAGCATGAGGCCAATCTTCTACCAGCAGCCCTCCGCTCAATCGGAGCTCTTCCGCCGTTGGCTCAGGTAAGTGCCGCCAATCTAACTCACCAACCGGTACATGATTCATCATAATCGTTCTCACCTTTACATATAGTTCGACATTCTTCAGTTTTAGCCCAAAATATCCAGCACTTCACCGCGAAAATCTCTCTCCTGCAATTGACGCCAGTGCTGGCGAAATGCGCTGTAGCGTCGCCCTCGCAGTTCTTCCTGCTGGCCCAGGAACTCTCCCAGCCCGCGCCGCTGCTCCGCCGTAGGCGAGGCGCCTGGATCAAGCAGATACGCAGCCATATCGGCCGATACCAGTGCCTTTCCATTAAAGGAGAACAGCTTTGCGCCTGCCCCCCCTGCAGCCGTATCGCTCTGCGCGTCAGACAGGCGCATCTGCAACAATGCAATCATCACATCGCTATCATGCAGTTCGCCAAGCTCATCCTGCAATTGCGTCAGTTCGCCCACAACAGCCCGACCGCCCGCGGGTAACACATCCTCGAATACCTCAAACGTATAACGCAGGCGTTTCGCGGCGATGCGCATATCGTGCAACCCGCGCGCGTTATCAGCATCATCCACAGCCCACTCCCACTGGTAAAGCTCCGCCAGTCGCTCCTTCGCGATCAGTCGCGCATTCATGCCAACAGGAGCCTGCGCGTCCAGGCCGGTAATCGCTCTAGCCTTCGCCATGCCGCGCCTCCTCTTTTTGCGGGATACACGCCTCGATCTGTTTTTCGAGCCAGTCCCGATCCAGCCCCTTCAGGAAGTGTTCCAGCTCGCGTTGTTTCTCCTGGCGAAATTTTTGCAGGTGATCCAGCAGCCACTGCGAGCTGGCTCGCGTCTCCCCGTCCGCCTGCTTCATGCTCTCTTGCAAGTGGTGCAACATCACATCGGCATCGCGCGCTGCCCCCAGCGCATCCGCAGCCTTCGTGACACGACGATAGACGCGCTTGAACGGCCCTGGTTGGCAACACGACTCAAAAGCATCCAGTGTGGCGCGCAGGCGGCGCGACGCCACGCGCATCCGGTGTACAGCCTCGACATCTTCATGCTTGAGCACTTCATCTGGATATTCCAGAAACTTTTGCAGGCGCTGGCCCAACATCCGCCGCCCGGCCTCCTCGAACGTCTCCACCCCGTCAATTACCCGGTTCCGGCCGATGGGTCTGGCTGTAGTAATAACGGCATCGGGTAAAAGATTTCGTCTATGACCATTCTGCAACGCAGTAGTGCCGCTCACAACATCCAGCCAGGACTCGCCATAGCGTTCCCGCGCCAGCAGCACACCCTCGCGAATACCATGCGGGCTGACCGAAATCTCGCTAAGATGCAGGCGCGCCATCATAGCCGCGATAATCATAGCTCCCGCCAGCAGGATACGCGTTCGCGCCACCGGCTGTTCAAAACGCTGCGCAATCTCCTCCGCCGGAAGCGCGCTTAACAGGCCCTGGCAGCGCAACAGGTCATGGTGCGTCAACTGCATCTGGCTCAATCCCAACTCAAAAGCGCGATGAGTGAGATGCAAAAGAGAATTCGCGCTCCCGCCTGTGACGATCAACGCCGGCGGCTTCTGTTTGATACGCATCCCGCTAAAGTAGGTATCCAGAAAGGTTTCAGCAACCGCTATCTCATCGTGCCCCGGCGGATTCCCGGCAAGGTAGCGATCATGCAGCCACCCCGAACCAACCGGCACCGAGGTCCTCCAGGTGATTTGCCCCTGCCGGGAAGTCACCAGTTCCATACTGCCGCCCCCCAGGTCCATCACGCCGATAACCTGCGGGGGATGGGCTTTTGCCTGCGCCTCGTAAGCCGCGCCCGCGAAGGTCAGCGTCGCCTCGGCATCGCCACTGATAAGCTGAATCCCCAGGCCCGTCCTCTGCCGCACCGTCTCAATAAACTCCGCGCTATTACTCGCCTGCCGAATAGCCTCAGTCGCCACCACAAATATCTCCTGCGCCTCGTGCTGTTCCGCCAGCGCCTTATACTGCGCAATCGTCGCAACAGCCAGC
>JADEYI010001977.1_pt1 | contig 11991 bp, 13 predicted proteins | sample 8542331 | NCBI WGS metagenome assembly JADEYI01 (sample SAMN16510988, study PRJNA670497) | mine drainage metagenome | isolation source: biofilm near Copperflume 1 | place: Germany: Marsberg coppermine Kilianstollen | collected 2018-02 | reverse complement strand
CGGCTGCCTCGTGCGCCGCGTCGTCGTTCGGCTCGAAGGCGCTGCCCGCTGCATGGTCTGCGGGTTCAGCCGCCTCCGGGTGCGCGGTCTCCGCCGCGTCTCGTGTCGAATCGTCGCTCGGCTTGAGCGTGGTGCCACTGGGGCTACTGGCGGTGACGGTCGCCACCGGGGCCGTGCTGAGCGTCGTGGTCCGCGTCGGGGTCTGCGCCATCACGGCGCCGGCCCCGACGATCGCGGCGACGCCCAGGCCCCCGGCCGCCGCGATCCACCACCTGCGTATCCTGTTCATGGGACTTCCTTTCTTCTCTTCGTCTGTTCGTTTCCTGGTGCTGCATATCGTGCTCGGCCCTCTGCTACCGCATCGATGCTCCTTTCGTCTCGCCGAGCGAGTGACGGAGCCATCGTCGCGCGGCGACCTAAGCGAGGGCTGAGAACCAACTAAGAGCCGCCTAAGACTTCCGCGCCGGCACGGCGCCGCGCCGCACGCACGCACACCGCGCTGCCTCGGCGACGCACGCCCCGGGCGACCGAAGTTCTTAGCCGGCTCTTACTCCGCCCTCAGGGGCGGCTTAGGTACGTCGCGGATGATGGCCTCACTGGACACCAGCCCAAGCACACGAAGCACGGGCGCCCGAAGAGAAGGAAGAAAGGAACCCGTCCCATGTCAGCCAAGTCGAACAAGGTCAGATACCGCCGCCTCCGCTCGGCGATCCTCTCCGGCAGCATTCTGAGCTTCCTGCCGCTCCTTGTGCTGATGAGGAGCGCGACCGGCGGCACGACCACCGCCACGACGCTCCCGGCCCCCGCGGTGGTTTCGGCCCGGAGTGCTTCGGCGCCATCCGCAACGGCCGGCGCGCCCTCGACGACGGCGCCGTCCTCCACGCCCGCCCAGGCCCCCATGACGTACACTCAAACCCGGGCGTCATGAGCACACAGCAAGAGATCCTGGACAGCTCGCAGCCATCGCCACTTCAGCTCGTCGCGCCCGTCGCCGCGCTCGCGCTCGTCCTTGCCGTCGTCGCGTCCGGCGCGAACGCCCAGACGGTCTGGTACGTCGTGCGCGGCACCGGCGTCATCGCCTACCTGCTGCTGGCGCTCACGGTGATGGTCGGGCTGCTCATCAGCGGCCGAGCCGTCTCGGCGGGGCGGCCCCGGATCGATCTCTATGAGATCCATACCTTCGCCGCACTGCTGGCGCTGGCATTCACGAGCGTCCACGGCCTCGCGCTGCTCCTCGACAACTTTGTGAGCTTTTCCCCCGCCCAGATCCTCATCCCGTTCACCTCGAGCTACCGCCCCTTTGCGGTCTCACTCGGCATCATCTCCGGGTACCTCGCGGCGGTCGTCTACGCGAGCTTCTGGGTGCGCCGCTACATCGGCTACAAGACGTGGCGCACGCTGCACTACGGCAGCTTCGCCGCGCTTGCCTTCGCCATCGCTCACGGCCTGCTGAGCGGGACGGACACGCCGGCGCCCTGGATGCTCCTGGTATACGTCGTGTCCGCGGGGATCGTCGGTGGTCTCACCACGTATCGCCTCCTCACCCCGCCCACCCGCCCGCGGAGGACTGGCTGACGTGGCGGACGGCGACCTCCTTCCGGCGTCCGGCGCGCCCACCATGGAGCGGCGTGAGCTGCGCGCCATGAACAGCACGATCAGCCTCGTGTGCTGCGCGCCCGACGGAGCGCGCCGCCTCCATCGCGCCGCACGATGGCTGACGGCGTACGAGGGCCGGTTTAGCCGCTTTCTGTCCACGAGCGAGGTGAGCCGCCTGAATGCTTCCGCGGGCCGGCCGTTCCGGGCGTCTCCGGGGCTCTTCAACCTCCTCCGGCTGGCCCTCGGCTTCGCGCGCCGCTCGGGCGGGCTCTTCGACCCGACGGTGCTCGCGCAACTCGAGGCCGCAGGCTACGACCGGTCATTCGAGATGATCCCCACGATGCGCCGCGCCACGCGCACGGTCCCACGCGGGCGGCCCTCGTGGCAGAACGTCCATCTCGATCCCGCCACGCGCACGATCACGATGCCGGAGACCACACGCATCGACCTCGGCGGCATCGGCAAGGGCTGGGCCGTTGACCGCCTCGCCGCGCAGCTCGGCCTGCCCTGCCTCGTAAACGGAGGTGGCGACGTGTTTGCGGCTGGCCGGCCGCCGGCCGCCGCGGCCTGGCTTGTCGGCGTCGCGGACCCGTTTCAGCCCGAGCGCGACCTGATGGTCCTGACCGTGCGCGATCGCGGCGTCGCGACGTCGAGCAGCCTGAAGCGGCGCTGGAAGGTCGGCGATGCCTACGTGCACCACCTCATCGACCCGCGCACGGGCGCGCCGTCCGAGAGCGACGCCGTCCAGGTCACCGCCATCGCGGCATCGGCCACGCTGTCCGACTACCACGCGAAGGTCGCGCTCCTGCGCGGCGCGGAAGGGGGCCTCGCATACCTCGATCGTGAACCCGGGGTCGAAGGTCTGGTCGTCCGGCGCGACGGGGTCGCGTCCGAAACCGGCGGCCTCGTCCGATACCGGGAGCGCGCTACGGGCGAGCAGGAAGCGAGGGCCGGTGGCCGGTGTGCGGGACCCTGATCGCTGTCCCGCATGGGATCGGTGCGGCGTCCTCCGCCGCCGCGCGCGGTCCGGCGAGGCCACCACGTGAAGGGTGCGCCCGCCACAAGCGCACGCGATGAGCGCAGCCGTCCGCGCCGGCGGCGCCACGGCGCGCTGGTATGCTGGAGCCGATGCGTGTCCTCGTCGTCGACGATGACTCCGGGATCAGGGAATCGCTCGGCCGCGCGCTGGCGCGCGAGGGCTACGATGTCGAGGTCGCGGCCGACGGCGACGAGGCGCTCGCGTCCGTCGCCGGGCACTCGCCTGACGCCATCGTCCTCGACGTGGCGATGCCGAACCTTGACGGTCTGTCGGTGTGCCGAAAGCTGCGGGCCGAGGGCAACAGGGCCCCAATCCTGATGCTCACGGCACGCCACAGCCTCGGCGACCGTGTCGCGGGCCTGGACGCAGGCGCCGACGACTACGTCGTCAAACCGTTCGCGCTCGAAGAGCTGCTCGCCCGCCTGCGCGCGCTCCTCCGCCGGGCGGCGCCTTCGGACGGAGACCTGCTCCGGCTCGGCGACCTCGAGGTCGACCCCCGCGCCCGCGTCGCCGCGCGCGCCGGCCACACCATCGACCTCACCCGCACCGAGTACGAACTCCTGGAGCTGTTCGTCCGCAACGCTGGCCACGTGCTGACGCGCGAGGTGATTTTCGACCGGGTCTGGGGATACGACTTCGGCAACACCTCGAATTCGCTGGACGTGTACATCGGCTACCTTCGGCGCAAGACCGAGGTGGACGGACTCCCGCGGCTGATCCACACGCTGCGCGGCGTCGGCTACGTAGCGCGGGCGCCATGAGCCTGCGCACGCAGCTCACGCTCCTCTCTGCCCTGACGGTCGCGGCGGCCGTGGTCATCGTGTCACTCGTCGCCTACTTCGCGACGCGGGACCGGCTGCTGACGCAGGTCGACCAGACGCTCCATGCCCTCGCCGTGCCGGTCGTCAGCGCCGAAGGGCTCCCCAGCCCCGACTCCGGCGATCACACCGCCCCCGCGCAGGACCCGTACGCCAGTACCGATACGTTCTTCCAGGTGATCGATGGCGCCGGCACGGTGGTCAGCGCGCCGGCGAACCAGAAGATCCGGCTCCCGGTGGAGGGCGAGGATCTGGCCGTGGCGCGTGGAAGCCATGGCGCCATCACGAGAGACGTGTCCGTCGGCGGCCTCCACCTCCGGATGCTGACGAGCCCGGGGCGCGGCGGACGGGCCGTCCAGGTCGCGCGGTCGCTCGCGGACATCGATGGCTCGCTCAACGCGCTGCGGCGGGTGCTCCTCGTCGTCAGCGGCATCGGCATTGCGCTCGCGGCGCTCGCGGGCTTCTTTGTCGCGCAGCGCACGCTCCGCCCCATCGCGCGGCTGACGCGTGCGGCCGAGCACGTGGCGGCGACCCAGGATCTCGCGGCGCCCATCGATGTGAAGCGCAAGGACGAGGTCGGGCGGCTGGCTAACAGCATGAACGAGATGCTCGCCGCCCTCCGCGAGTCGCGCCAGCAGCAGCATCAACTGGTCACCGACGCGAGCCACGAGCTGCGGACACCGCTCACGAGTCTCCGCACGAACATCGAGGTGCTCGCGCGCTCCAGTGACATCTCGGGCGAGGAACGCGGCGGCTTGCTCGGCGACGCCATCTTCGAGCTCGAAGAGCTGACAAAGCTCGTCACCGAGCTCGTGGAGCTGGCCTCGGACCAGCGGGCCGACCGCCAGGCCTTCGAAGACATCCGGCTCGATGAGCTCGCTTCCGCGGTTGTCACACGCGCTGCCCGGCGCAGTGGTCTGCGGATCGACCTGGACGCAACCCCGACGTTGGTCGTGGGGAGCTACGCGCTCCTCGAGCGCGCGGCGGGCAACCTGGTGGACAACGCGATCAAATGGAGCCCGCCCGACGCGAGCATCCAGGTCACCGTCGGTGACGGGCGCTTCGCGGTGCGCGATCACGGGCCCGGCATCGCCGCGGCGGACGCCCCGCACGTCTTCGATCGCTTCTACCGGGCGGAGGCGGCACGGTCGAAGCCCGGCTCCGGCCTCGGCCTGGCGATCGTGAAGCAGGTCATCGAAGCCCACGCTGGCCGCGTCTGGGTCGAGCCGGCGCCGGCGGGCGGCACGATCGCGACCTTCCAGCTCGCCGCCGTCGCGCTCGACGTCGAGCCCGCCACCCGGCCCGGCGTAGCCCCGTCGTAACCCTGGCCCCACGGCGCGACCGGGCCGGCCGCTCACCGCCGGCGGTCAGCGTGCCGGGCGCGTCTGGCATCTCGCGCGCGCCCCCGCATACAATCGCTGCGATCGTCATGCGCGACCACACCAGGAGGAGAGCCCGTGCCCACCGTCCCGACCGTCACCGGCCCCGTCGATACCAGCGCGCTCGGCTTCACGCTCATGCACGAGCACGTGTTCGTGCTCTCGGAGGGCGTGATCGCGAACTTCCCGCGCCTGTGGCCGCGCGAGGAGCGCGTGGCGGCCGCCATCGCCGCCCTGCGCGAGGCGAAGGCGCACGGCGTCGAGACGATCGTCGACCTGACCGTGCTCGGCCTCGGGCGCGACGTCGCGACGGTGCGGGAGATCGCCCGCGAGGCGGGCCTGCGGATCGTCGCGGCGACGGGGCTGTACACGTACGACGTCCTGCCCCACTACTTCGAGTCGCGCGGGCCCGACCACATGGCCGATCTGTTCGTGCAGGACATCGACGAAGGCATCCAGGGGACGGACATCCGGGCCGGCATCCTGAAGTGCGCGACCGATCAGCAGGGCGTGACGACCGGCGTGGAGAAGGTGCTCCGCGCCGTCGCACGGGCGCACCGCCGCACGGGCGTGCCGATCTCCACGCACACGCACGCGCCGAGCGAGCAGGGGCTGCGCCAGCAGGACATCTTCGAGCAGGAGGGCGTCGACCTGCGCCGCGTCGTCATCGGACACAGCGGCGACAGCGAAGACATCGCCTACCTGGAGAAGCTCATGGCGCGCGGTTCGTACATCGGCATGGACCGATTCGGCATCGACATGCTGCTGCCTACCGACAAGCGCGTGGCAACCATCGTCAAGCTGTGCGAGCGCGGGCACGCGGACCGGATGGTGCTCTCGCACGACGCGAGCTGCCACATCGACTGGTTCGACGCGGCGATGATCAAGGAGGCGGTGCCGCGCTGGAACTTCCTGCACATCTCCGACGACGTCATCCCCGCGCTCAAGGCGGCGGGCGTCAGCGAGGACCAGGTGCGCACGATGACGGTGGACAACCCGCGGCGCATCTTCGAGGCGCAGGGGCCGTACTGACCGCAACCCCCTGCGGGCCGTACGGCGTCGCCGCGCCCGGAGCGTTGGTCTCGATGCCGGGCGGCGCGCGGGGTTCGCGTCCGATTGTGACGCCTGGGACGCCACGGCTATAATGAGCCGCCAGTTCGCCGAGCGCCCTGCCGCCGGCTCACGGAGTTGTCGATTGCCGAAGCAGAACCGCCCGCTCGTCCGCGACGGCCGCCTTCAGTCGAAGAAGAAGCGCACGGACCGCAGCTACCTGCGCCCGGACGCCGCGCCCGCCCCCGTGGGGGGTGCGCCGGTGGCCGGCGAGACAGGTGCCGATGAGGCGGTCGCATCGGCGGGACTGGCGGCGCCATCCCCGGACGGCGCGACGGCGCAACCGGCGGCCACCGGCAGTGCGCGCGGATCGGGGCCGTCTCCCACACCACCAACGGCCACCGCGACCGGGGGCGGCCGGCTGCCGACGACCGTGCGCGCTATCCAGCAGCAGGGCGTCCGCAAGCGCCGGGAGTTCGACGTGCATGCGCTGGGCGTCCGCGACACCACGTACGCGCTCCACGAGCTAAGACGCATCTTCGTGCTCGCGTCGATGGTCATCATCACGCTCGTCGTGCTCTGGTTCGTCCTGCGATAGCGGTCCGCGCAGCGCCGGCGCCACAGGCCCCGTCAGGCACCTACGCGGCGTCGAGGAAGCTCATCTCCTCGATGGCGGTGGCCTCGTCCGGGAAGCAGAGCGTGGTCACGCGCCAGATGCCGGCCCGATCGCTGACGCGCTCGCGGATCCGAAACAGGGCGTCATGCGTGCCGCTGCTGCCGGTCTCCACGAGGACGGCGACGAGCATGTCGTCGTATGGCTGCGCCAGGACGTCGGACGCGCGGACGACCGACTGCATCGCTTCCACGGCGCGGGCCGTCTTGACGCGGATCGAAAGGCCGTCGGACGCCGGTAGAGCCTCGAAGATCAGCACCCCGAAGGGGTGGCCGTAGCGCCGGGCGCGGTCCGATTCCTCGCGGATGCGGCCGCGCAATTGCGTGAGGTCGAGGAGTCGCGGATTCGGCTCCATCCCAGTCCTCCCAGGAGGTATCGAACCGGAGCGGGCGTGTCTGTACCCTCCAGCGGTGAAGTTGAGGCGGCATGCTTCTCGTACCACGACGTACCACGACCACCGGAAGGATCGCCCGCGAGCTACCGTAGGCGGCCGGCGGCGATGAATGATGCGATCCCGAGCGCGATGAGGCCGAACAGGTCCGTCTGCAGGTCGCGGAAGGTCCAGACTCCCGTCACGAAGAGCAGCCCGACGCGGATCAGATAGGCGAGCGCCACCCCGCCCACGGCGATCGCCTGCAACGGCGGCCCCGCCTTGCGGTTCGTGCCGACCGAGACGATCTCGCCGACGGCGAAGCCGGCCACGAAGCCGACGACCGCCCCGAAAAAGAACCCCGTGAGCGGGTTGAAGATCCACCACGCGATGCCGACGCTGACCCCCGCACCAAGCGCCGAGGCAGCCGCCCGCGCGAAGGTGGGGCCGCCGATATTGTAGGTCGGGATGCGGCGCACGTTCGCGCACTCGCGGCAGCGCGCGCCGACGGGCGTCTGGACCAGGCAGCGCGGACAGATGGGCTTGCCGCAGCGGCTGCACGTAAGCTCGGTCTCGACCGAGGGATGCGTCGCACACTGCATCAAACGGCCCCGTGGGGCGCCCGGGCGATCACCGCACGAGGTCCCGGTTCGGTAGGCGCGCCGCCGCATCGAGGAAGCGCTCGATCGCGGAGTCGGGCAGCGGGATGTTGCCGGGCAACGGCTCGTCGTTGCCGAAGATGCCGTGGTAGTCGCTGCCGCCCAGCGGCAAGAGGCCGTGGCGCTCTGCCGTCTGCCGCAGCCGCTCGACCGTCTCCGTCGCGTAGTCCTTGTAGAAGACCTCCATCGCCGCCATGCCGGCCGCCGTCAGCTCGGCGAGCAGCGCGTCGAGGTCGTGAAGGTCTGCGGGGTGCGCGAGGCACGCCATGCCGCCGCGCTCCACGATGCAGCGGACGGACTCGGCGGGGGTCATCTTGTCGCGCTCGACGTACGCGGGCCCGTTGCGGCCGATCCAGCGGTCGAAGGCGTCGGCCACCTTCGGGACGTAGCCTCCTTCGACGAGCGCCTGCGCGATGTGCGGACGGCCCACGGACGCCTCGCCGGCGATCTCCTGCACGCGCTCCCACGTGATCATGATACCCAGGCCGCGCAGCTTCTCGACGATGCCGAAGCCGCGGCCCACCCGGCCGGCGCGCAGCCGGCGCAGCAGCACCTGGAGCTCCTCGTCGTCCGGGCTCAGGCAGAGCCCCAGCATGTGCACCTCGGCGCCCTCGATGTCGGTGCCCATCTCGACGCCGGGGATCAGTGTGTAGCCGGCGTGCCGCGCCGCCGCGGCACGCGCCTCGGCGATGCCCTCGGTGGAGTCGTGGTCGGTAAGCGCGTGGTAGCGGACGCCCTGCGAGGCGGCGAGGTCGACCAGCTCGGCCGGCGACAGCACGCCGTCCGAGGCCGTGCTGTGCGTGTGAAAGTCGCCCTTACTCGCCATCCTGCATCCACTCCCTGTCCACGCGCGCGATGGAGCGCGCCGCACCGGAACCGTCGTCAATCTCCACCAGCACGGAATTGAACTGTACCGCCTTGGACTTCTCGGCGACAGTGAAACGGGCCGGCATGCCGGTCAGGAACTTGCGCAGCACCGGCTCGACATCGACGCCGATCACCGAGTCGCGCGGCCCGCACATGCCGGTGTCGGTCACGAACGCCGTCCCCTTCGGCAGGATCCGCGCGTCGGCCGTCGGGACGTGCGTGTGCGTACCGACGACGGCGGACACGCGCCCGTCGAGGTACCAGCCCATCGCGATCTTCTCGCTCGTCGCCTCGGCGTGCATGTCGACGAGGATGGGCGCGCCGGGCGGCACCGACGCGAGCAGGCGGTCGGCGCAGCGGAACGGGTCATCGATCTCGTACATGAACGTGCGGCCCATGAGGTTGATCACGGTCAGCGGCCCGATGCGCTCGATGCCGCGTCCGGGCACACCCTGGGGGTAGTTCGCGGGGCGCAGCACCTTCGCCTCCCCGTCCAGGTACGGCACGATATCCGCCTGATCCCAGATGTGGTTGCCGGACGTGATCAGGTCGACGCCGCCGTTGAAGATCTCCTTCGCCGTGTTCACGGTGAGGCCGCGGCCGGCCGCCGCGTTCTCGCCGTTGGCGACGACGGCATCGAGCGCGAGCTCGCGGCGCAGCGCGGGCACCAGCGCCGCGATGGCACGCCGGCCCGGCTTGCCGACGACGTCACCGATAAAGAGCACCCGCACCGTTGGCCGGCTTACCGGGCGTACTCGCTGGCCCGCGTCTCGCGGACCACCGTCACCTTGATCTGGCCGGGGTACTCGAGCGACTCCTCGATCTTCTTGCTGACGTCGCGGGCAAGGCGCATGGACGCGAGGTCGTCGATCTCCTCCGGCTTGACGATGATACGGATCTCGCGGCCGGCCTGGATGGCGAACGACTTTTCGACGCCCTTAAAGCTGTTGGCGATGCTCTCGAGCGCCTCGAGGCGCTTGACGTACAACTCAAGCGTCTCCCGGCGTGCGCCGGGCCGGCTGCCGCTGATGGCGTCGGCGATCTGGACGATCACGGCCTCGGTCGTCTCGACCTCGATCTCCTCATGGTGCGCCTCGATGCAGTGCACGACGGCGGGGCTGACGTTGTAGCGCCGCGCCAGCTCGCCGCCGAGCGCGGCGTGCGTGCCCTCGATCTCGTGGTCGATCGCCTTGCCCAGGTCGTGCAGCAGGGCGCCGCGCCGGCAGACGTTGACATCGGCGCCCACCTCCTCCGCAAGCATCGCGGCGATGAAGGCGGATTCGACGGCGTGCTTGATCTGATTCTGACCGTACGACGTGCGATACTTGAGGCGCCCGAGCGTCTTCAGGATCTCCGGGTGCAGACCCGGGCAGCCCGCCTCGATGGCGGCCTGCTCGCCGGCCGTCTTGATGCTGGCCTGGACTTCCTGCTGCGCCTTCTCGACGATCTCTTCGATGCGCGTCGGGTGGATGCGGCCATCCATCACGAGCTTGGTGAGCGCGACGCGGGCGACCTCGCGCCGCACCGGGTCGAAGGCGGAGAGCGTGACGGCATCCGGCGTATCGTCGATGATCAGGTCGACCCCGGTGGCGGCCTCGAGGGCGCGAATGTTGCGCCCCTCCCGGCCGATGATGCGGCCCTTCATGTCGTCGCTGGGGATGGGCACGACGGACACCGTCGTCTCGGTCACGACGTCGTTCATCAGCCGCTGCATGGCCGTGGCCAGGATCGCCCGCGCCCGCCGGTCGGCCTCTTCTTTAGCTTCGGCCTCGAGGACGCGGACGCGGCGGTTGGCCTCGTCCTGGATCTCCTGCTCGATCTCGCGGAGGAGCAAGTCGCGTGCCTCTTGGCTGGTCATGCCGGAGACCCGCTCCACTTCAGCGACCTTGGCCTTGCGCAGCTCGTCGATCTGCGCGCGCGCAGCTTCCTGCTGCTGCTCCTTCTCGGCGAACGCTGCTTCCCGTCGTTCGAGTGCGTCTAGCTTGCGATCGAGGTTCTCTTCCCTGTTGGCAACGCGTTGCTCAAGCCGCAACACTTCGTCGCGGCGCACCTTGACCTCTTGTTCGGCCTGAGCCCGAAGTTGAAGGGCCTCCTCTTTGGCAGTGAGGAGGAGTTCCTTTTCCTTTGCCTGCGCGTCTCCCAGGATCTTCGCGGCCGCCTGTTCGGCCTCGAGCTCCTGGTTCCTGGTTGCGCTACGCCGTACGGCGTAGCCAAGAAGAGCCCCGATCGCCAACGCCACAGCGCCGACCACGGCGCCGACCACGGCGATGGCGATCATCGGTAGCCTCTCTTTCCCTGTTTGCTTCTCCCTCTGAACGTAGCTCGCGTGCGCCTGTCCCATGCCATGCGAGCTACACGACCATCATATCGCATCGATCAGGCGGGCGGGCAAGGGGTTCGACGCACTTACGGCGCCCAGGTGATCTCACCGTGGAAGGAGCCCGCGGCGATGCGCGTCACGGCGCCGCTGCTGAGGTTCACGTCGCTCAACCCGTTCATGCCGAGGACGTACAGATGCTTGTTGTCGCGACCCCAGGTGAGGGCCGGGAGGTCCTCTTTGAGTTTGGCGACGCGGCGCGCCGTGCCGCCCGTCGCCGGGACGGTCCAGACGTCCTCCGGCAGCCCATCGAGTGCGCGCGCGGGGTTCGCGGCGAGCGCCTGCGTCGTCACGTACCGGAGGTCCGCGCGGGCCCCGGTCTGGTCCGCCGACGTGAAGGCGATCGTCGATCCGTCGGGCGAGTAGCGCGGCGAGTTGAACGGCAGCAGGTTCTGGTCGGCCCCGACGATGACCCTCGTACCGGAACCGTCCACCGCCGCCGTATCCAGCGTCTCGCCGCCGCTTGGCACGAGGTCGGTGTAGACGACGTGTGTGCGGTCCGGGGAGATCCCGAACGTCAGCGCGCCCTCGATGAGGCGGGCGCGCTGGCCGGTCGCGACGTCGATGCGCTCGAGCACGTAGGTGACGGTCGTGGTGCCGGCCTTTTGCGCGGGCTCCTGCACCACCGCGAGAAGGTGCCCGGCATCGAGCCACTGCGGGAAGCGCACGAGCTGGTTCGGATGGACGTGCGTGAAGACCGCGTGCGCGCCCGACCCGTCGCGGTTCGCGACCCAGACGTCGGAGCCGGCGTCGTAGGTCGTCCCCTGCACCTTCGGCGGCGGCTGGACAACGTACGCGAGGCTCGCGCCGTCGGGCGAGACCGCCGGGTCGAGCAGGAACGTGTCGGGCGTCGGCTGCGGGATGAGCATCTTCTCATCGCGCGGCGCGAGTTCGAGCTGGGCGATGCCCTTCGGGCGGGTCAGGATCAGCGTCCCGGGGCCGCTCGACGACGAGCCGCCCGCGCTCGATCCGGCGGCGGGCGCGGATCCGGAGGAGGCCGGTGACGAGGAGCCGCCACCGCAGCCGGCGAGCGCGATCCCGGCGACGAGCGCGCAGGCGACACGAGGCGGCGGGTCACCCGGCCAGCCTACTCCATGAAGCTCCCGAGGTCATCCTCAGCGGGCGCCCCGCCGCGATCGCGCCAGCAACGGTCGATCGCGGCG
>JADEYI010001975.1_pt1 | contig 11998 bp, 9 predicted proteins | sample 8542331 | NCBI WGS metagenome assembly JADEYI01 (sample SAMN16510988, study PRJNA670497) | mine drainage metagenome | isolation source: biofilm near Copperflume 1 | place: Germany: Marsberg coppermine Kilianstollen | collected 2018-02 | reverse complement strand
GCTGCCGGGCCTGGCAGAGCCATTCGCGGACTTCGATACAACCGTCGATCTACGCAAACAGGAAACCGATGAGTTTTACGCTGCCCTGCAACCGGTAAGCATGGACGAGGAGACGCGGCGCGTGCAGCGCCAGGCATTGGCGGGGATGCTCTGGAACAAACAGTTCTATCACTATGTTGTTGAGCAGTGGTTGCGAGGCGACCCCGCCCAGCCGCCCCCTCCACCTCAGCACCGCCATGGGCGCAATGCCGGGTGGCGGCATCTCTACAATGAGCGCGTCATGTCGATGCCGGACAAGTGGGAGTACCCCTGGTATGCTTCCTGGGACCTGGCGTTCCACTGTGTTCCGCTCGCCCTGATCGACAGCACCTTTGCCAAAAGCCAGCTCGATCTGCTCCTGCGGGAGTGGTACATGCATCCCAGCGGCCAGCTTCCGGCGTTTGAATGGTCATTTGACGACGTTAACCCACCGGTAATCGCCTGGGCAGCCTGGCGCGTCTACAAAATTGACCAGGAGCAGACAGGCCAGGCAGACCGCATGTTCCTGGAAAGTATCTTCCACAAGCTGCTCCTTAACTTTACCTGGTGGGTCAATCGCAAGGACTCGGAGGGCAAGAATGTTTTCCAGGGTGGCTTTCTGGGCCTGGACAACATCGGCGTATTTGACCGGAGCGCTCCTCTGCCCACCGGCGGCCACCTTGAGCAGAGCGACAGCACCAGCTGGATGGGCATGTTTTGCCTGAATATGATGACTATCGCGCTGGAACTTGCGCTCACCAACCCCGTGTATGAAGATATTGCGCTCAAGTTCTTCGAGCATTTTCTAGCGATTGCAGAGGCAATGAACAATATCGCCGAGGAGGGCATTCATCTCTGGGACGAAGAGGACGAATTTTTCTACGACGTACTCAATTTGCCGGATGGTTCTCACTTCCCCCTGAAAATCCGCTCGCTGGTGGGCTTGATCCCCTTATGCGCGGTGGAAACGCTTGAACCGGAGGTACTCCAGGCCCTGCCGAGATTCAACTATCACCTGACATGGTTTCTGACCCACCGGCCCGATCTAACCCGCCTGGTCTCTCACTGGCAACAGGCCGGTGCAGGCGAGCAACACCTGCTGGCCCTGGTAAGGGGGCATCGTATGAAACGCCTGCTCAGGCACATGCTCGCCCCCGATGAGTTTCTGAGTGATTACGGCATTCGCTCTCTCAGCAAGTATCACGCCGGGCATCCATATATACTCCACGTTGATGGAAGCGCGCACACGGTATCCTACGAACCGGCGGAGTCGCGTGCGGGAACCTTCGGCGGCAACTCCAACTGGCGCGGCCCTGTCTGGTTTCCCATCAACTACCTGCTGATCGAGGCGCTGCAGAAGTTCTATCATTACTACGGCGACGATTTTAAGATCGAGTGCCCGACGGGATCGGGCCAGTATCTGACCTTGAAGGAGGTGTCCGATGAACTCTCGCAACGCCTCATTCGCCTCTTTCTGCGGGATGAGACGGGACGCCGCCCATACAATGGGAAGAACGACAAGTTGCAGCATGATCCCCGCTGGCATGAGCATCTTCTGTTTCATGAATACTTTGACGGTGATAGTGGCGCGGGACTTGGCGCAAGCCACCAGACGGGCTGGACCGGCCTCGTGGCAATGCTGATCCAGCAGCAGAGCAAAGGCGGATCGGGAACCTACAGCGAAAGCTCGATAGGCAAGACAAGTGGGCAACTCCGCCCCCACGATATCCTGGAACGGCGATAAATCTTCTTTCCCATACGGTTCTTTCCACTTGCCCCGGTCTGGACAAGCGGTTTTATTTGCCGGTAGACTACATCCTTCGCCAGATCGCACAAGACTAAAACATCTCTCATGGTACTGTCCTGCTTTCTGTTAGACCTCCTCACCCTTCTGGACACATGTGATAGTATTGAAGAATAGCGGGTTTGTATTATATCGATGGGGAGATGATCTATGGCATTTGACATGTATCAGCAGGTATTCGACAGGGATGGCTTGCCACATGAGAAAAAGGCCGGGCCGTATCTCGACCAGTTGATGGAGTTGTTTGTGCAGTCGCCCGAAGGGCAGAAGCTCTTGAGTGAGGGGATGGAGCCTGGCTGGGCCAGTATGATGCTGGACTTTGGGATGAACTATCAAGGCGTCACCCCGCCAGGAATGACTCCTGATGGTTTGCGCGAAATCCTCTTCGATCTCGTCCCACGCAAGGTATCGACTTCTGCTGATGATGCAGAAGAAATTGTCCGCGAGTTACAGGCTTTCTGGTCATTCTTGCAACGTGAGTTTCATCTGGAAAATGCCACTGCCTGCCTCAAGGTGCTGGATGAGAGAGCAGCCCGCGAGTTGAAGAAAAAACTGAGCAACCCGGCGAACTTCGGAATTGCCAAGTCGTTCGTGATGATGGGGATGGAGAGAGGCTTCGATTTGAGCAGTGAAGAGGGCATCAATGAGTGGATGGAAAGGTACAATGCTGAACTAGCAGCAGGCACCGGACTACCTGTTCCGTTGCCTGGCGAACGGAGCGAGCAAACCCGGCAAATCCATCAGAGGTTACAGCCCGGACGGGCGAGCAACAAGCGGAAGAAGAACCGCAGGAGGAAATAGAAAGCAGAAGAACGCATCTTCTTGCGTCCCGGGAGGTAGGAACAATGTCCAAACGCAGCACGTCGGAGCAGGTACCCAAAGAAATGCAGGCGCGTTTCGACGAGATCACTCGCTTGACGGATGCCTTCAGCCACGAGTACTTGAATGACGAATATGCGACTATCTGCCGTGAGTTGACAGCGACGCTCTGCCGGAAACGCCCGTCGCCGTTGAGCCAGGGCAAAGCTGCTACGTGGGCTTGCGGGATTATTCATGCAATAGGTACGGTAAACTTTCTTTTCGATGCTACTCAGACACCCCATGTTTCATCGAGCCAGATTGCAAGCGCCTTTGGTCTCAGTTCGAGTACCATGCAGGCCAAATCCAAACAGATGCGCGATCTCCTGGGTATGTATCAGATGGACCCGGATTGGACTCTTCCCTCTAAGGTCGATGATAACATGCTGGCCTGGATGATTCAGGTCAATGGGATCATCATCGATGCACGATACGCTCCACGAGAGATTCAGGAGGAGGCGTTCCGCAAGGGGTTGATCCCCTATATTCCTGGCGCATGAGTATGTTGCCTTTATTCTCTTTGTAAGAGGATAGAAACCATGACCGATCGTCTCAAGAAAGATGCAGGTGGCCCTTGTCCTCAGGGACGGCGGCTACCGGGTTTACCGGGGAGGAAAATTTGGAAAAGGAGGGCCATGACCTGCCCCGTTGGTGCGCCCGCGTTGCCATCATTTGCCACAGCTTCTCGACTCGAAATGGGTCCTGACCCACGATTGCGGGCCGCAGTTCCCCTGTGATGAGCGCTTCCGTACTTTCCAGGAAGCCACTATATGCTGCTGCTTCCCCTACCCCAACAATTCCTTCATCTGTATGCACCTGCACCAGCAGGGTGGGGCGATCGGGCATGTAGTGAATTGCGTCCGCCATTGCGATAGTCATTGGGTAGCGAAGCTTGATGGTCGTAACATCCGTGATGATCAATGGGAGCCTCGTTTTCAGTTTGGACACTGTGTGTTTACTTACGGGCCAGACGGGTCTTGACCTAAACGCACTTTCTTAGCGCGGGTCAGGCGACATCGAACCAATGGCATATGCCAGGAGCAAAAAGACCGGGAGGGGGATACCGAATAGAATACCCTGGCTGAGACCAGCCCAATCGGATGTAGCGTTCACGCTGACGGTTGCATCCTTCGCAAGCACGAGCGCCAGGCCGCGAGCGGCGAGCAGCATCGCAAGTGTAGCGAGGAACGGGGGAATAGAGAAACCATATATTGAGGTTCGTCTGGGCATCAAACCCGATGCCGTGAATATGGGAGGCCTCAATATCTTTGGCGGAAAATTTGGAAACTACCCCCAGCCTATAACCCTCAAGGTCAATTTTATGCCCGATCTACCCACTGGAACTGTGAGGAAAGCCTGGTACTCTACCGGGAGTTGGGCGAGCAGGAGCGGATTGGCCGGGTACTGTATCTTCTGGCTCAGGCGCTCTTTGCCTCAAAAACTGACCTGGAGCAAGCCCATGCTCTAACCGAGCAGAGTCTGTTTCACTTGAGGAAGGTCGGCCACAAACCTTTCATAGCCAGCGCACTCGTTTTACCGGGGCAGATCTATTGGGAGCAGGGAAAGCAGAGTCGCGCTCGCGAACAAGCCGAAGCGGGCCTCATGCTCTTGCGAGAGCTGGGAGATCGGGGAGCGACGGCTGAGGCGTTGATTGGCCTGGCGCGAGTACGGGCGTATCAGAGTGACTTCGCGGCGGCAGAGCAACTTTATCGTGAGAGCTTCGCGCTGCTCCAGGAGATTCACGATAAGGAGTTCATCCCTTCCTGTCTGGAGGGATTAGCGGCTGTGAAAGCCGAAGCAGGCGAACTGGTATGGGCTGCCCGTTTGTGGGGGGTTGCTGAGGCGTGGCGCGAGGCGATTGGCACGCCGATCCCGCCTATTTATCGCCTCGACTACCAGCAGGCGGTGGCCGCGGCTTGTACCCGGTCCGGGCAAGAGACCTTTGATATGGAATGGATGCAGGGACGAACGATGTCCCCAGAGCAGGCACTGGCTAACCAAAGCATTTAGGGATCGATGTCGCAGGCGGACGCGTGAATCGACAAAATGCCGTACTAAATTGTTTTATTCGCTGATAACGCCGACGGGTTGTATCTGAACAGTCGCAATAGGACTGACTTCTACATGAGGTAGATCAGATTCGACGATCTCTCCAGACTCCATCCGAATATGATAATGAAATGCTTCGCGGTCAAAAGCATGTTGATGGGAAATTAAGATTACCTGGTTGAACTGCTGTGCGATGGTTCCAGTTGTAATAAGTTCAACAAGGGCCTGGGCGCGTAGAGAATCAAAAGCGCTAAGCGGCTCATCCAGGAAGATAAATGCTGGGGCTATACCCAACTCCTGTGGCAGAGTGGCAAGCGCGAAAGCTAAACGTAGAGCCAGTGAGCATTGATCGCGAGTTCCTCCAGAGAAGAGATTTTTAGTAACATAACGCTCAGCCATGGGATCCCAGATACGAATACGATAATCCATATCTCCGGGTTGACCATCTGTGTCTTCCGGCGTCAATCGTACATCACGATATCGTCCGCCTGTGAGTTGCTGCAAAAGCGGCTGCATGTTGCGCTCCGTAATCGGAAGAACACGACGAGCAATGCGATCATGTGTCTCTCTGAGAAGCTGAGTTGCCCATCCACATATTTCGCGCTTCTCAAGGATTGTGGTAACATTTAGCTGGCATGTCTCAATACTTAACGGGGTGCCGGGGTGTTGCAATTCTGTCGCTAGCAGACTCTCCTGCTGACGCGCAGCATAAAGGCACTTTCTCACCTCTTCCAGCTTCTCTGCTACCTGGCTCTCTTCGACAGGAGATACCTGTGCTATAAGGGGCCAGTACGTAACAATGCTATTGTACCCATAAGTTGAGGGATGAACAATAGCACGCATAGAGAAAATTTCATCAATTACCTGCTGACTTTGTTTTATGTCGTTTTCTACTCCATCCTTCTGCTGCTCTATTCTTCCTTTCTCTCCGAGAGCTTCATCAAGCCTCTTCCTGCTGGCCTGTTCATCTAGTATGCTCATTGAGGTTTGAAGGGCTTTTCTGGTTTCGTTAAGTGTGGTTGTCAACTCGTGTTCATAAGGCAAAGAAATATCGACACGGCTGAGCAATTGAGGAAGAGACGGCAATCCTGTAATCGCCAGGTGATCCAATGCTGCTAAAAGGTCTCTGATCGCGGTTGATGTAGTTGCCAGCGAATTGGTAAGATTATCCCAATGCGTTTTATATTTCTCTTGCTGCTGAAGGCGGGTGGCAAGTTGATTTTCTAATGTCTGTATTTTTGCTTCGGCTCGGCCGCGTTCAGGGTCTACTTCTGTTTCAAGCCGGAGATGAAGCTTACTCAAAAGTGGGTGAGTTGCATTCTCTTGCTGTTGGCGTATTGTCTCCATTTCTGCCAGGTTTTTCTGTGCCTTGAACAATTGCGTAGCAGGATCACTGGCTTTTAATGCTGCAACTATCTCTTGCGCCTGTTGCAAAGCGTATGCTGCTTTCGCCTTATCGGCCTCTGCTTCCCGAATCAGTCTGGCTGATGCCAGTTCCTGTCGTTTTTGGACTTCGCCAGTAGAATGTAACTCAATTTGACAGGCAGAAAGCGATGCTTGAAGTGCATTGCTATCAGTAGGCCACTGTGCAACTCCTGTAATTGATCGCCTGGCTGCTTCCTCGACTGTCGCCACAATCTTTACTTGTTTTGTCACTTGCATCTTCATCTGGGCTAATTGTTCCGCCGGATTGCCAGATTGTTGAGCAAGATACAATTCCTGTTTGTTTCTTTCAGCAGCAAAGCGAGCCTGCCTGAGCTGTTCAACTAAACGGACATAGTTGTCGCGCGCAATATGAGCAGCTTCTTGCAATGTTTGATGTCCCTGCATAGCGCCAGGTTGTTGCCGAAGTTCCTCTTGAAGGCTGCGACCATCCTCGAGACTCGCAGGCACTATAAGGCCACTCGCGAGGATTTGCTGCTCATATTGAGTGAGCAGCGCTGGATCACCCCCTACCTGGATGGCTGTCTGGCGTTGCATATCCAGGCGCTGAAGTTCTTGCTTCCAATGATCCAGGGCTTCGGAAAAGTGTTGCGCACTCTTTCTTGTACGGATATACCATAGCCAGGATGCGCCTGCGCCGCATAAGAAAATGGCGCATAGAGCGAATCCAGCGGACCATAGGAAGCCCAGGAGCAATGTTACTACTGTCAATACCACCATTCCTATTCCTGCAACGAAGGGCATACGTGTCTTAGTTCGAGCAGTAGTTAGCGCTACCCTGGCTTCCTGCTGTTTGTTAAGCAGTTCAGAGTGGTGTGACACATACCCACTCAGGGTCATTTCAACACCTTTTAGTCTCATCCATGCGTTTACTGCTTCATATACTGTTGCGCGGCGAACAGCCTCATTAGCCAGCTGCATCTCCTTTTCTGCGCGAGCTACAGCTATCTCTAAGCTTCGTACTTCGTCCTCTCGCTGTTGCATCTCCATGGTGAGTTTGAGAAGCTCCTGCTCTTTTGCTTCAGTCGCGCTAATTTCTTGCCTGAGCGCTGCAAGCTCTTCATTTGCAACTTCCCACTGTTTTACGGGAGCAAAAGCCTCTTCTATGCGAAGCCTCTTTGCTTTCAACTCGCTTAACACCTGTATGAAGCGCTGCTGTTCCACTTCAGCTTCTTTATGACGTTGAACAACGCGGGCTTGCGCGTGCGCTAACTCATCCTCTCTCTGCTTCTGTTCATTTTCTGCCTGTTCGAGTTCTTTGAGGTAGCGTTGAGCCTCACGCACCGCTTGCGCAGCTGCCTCAACCTTCTTTCTTGCCTGCGCTGCCTGGGAAACCGCTTCTGCTGTCGTGAGAACATCTTTGAGATAGACCCGTGCCTGGGGTAGTTCGACCTGTTCGATAGTATCCAGTCGTTTAATTTCTCCTGCAATACGGAGTGTCTCGTGACGAGTATGCGCAATATCTGTTATCTGATGAGTAATGGTTTCACACTGGCTTACAAATTCTTTGATCTCTGTACAACGGTTCAAGCGATCCCGCACCTCTCGAACACGGGCTATGCATACTGCCAGGCGTTTCTCAATTTCTTCATTTTGTGTCGCTAGAGCGGTCAAACGGCTCACCTGGATAGCAACTTTCACGCCATCAAGTCGCTCTGCAAGTTCGGTTGCTTCGGCAGAAGTTGTGCGTACTTCGGCCTGTAGTCGAGCCAATCTCAAATAGCTTTGCGCCAGGGTTAGCTCTCGCTCCTGCTCTCGCCTGAATTTGAACTGTTCCATAAGCTGAGTCAGCCGTTCCAACCCAAGCAGTTTTTGAATAGCTTGCTCTCGCTGGGCAAGTGACAGTGACTCGATTCGACCTAATTCTTTCTGTTCGACAAAACAGGAGTTGCGGAGGCTATCTCCATCGAGATTTCCCAATTCCTTGAGAATGCGCTCGTCCACCGCTCTGACCCGGTTGACCTCCTCTGATTGAACACCGGGTCGTCGTATAACGAGTTTAGCCTGTTGTGATTTTCCTCGCTCGAAGTGGCGGCTGATTGTTAATTCTTGTTGGCCTACGCTGAATGTCAATTGAACCATAGCCTGTGATTGGCCGTGTTGTATTACTTCTTCCTGCCTTGCTTGTTTATCTTCTCCTACGAGAGGCTTTCCATAAAGCGCAACGTAGACAGCTTCAAAAAGCGTCGATTTTCCTGCCTCGTTATGTCCTTCAATCAATACTGTTCCATGTTCGGGGAACAGCAAAGTAATCGAACGTAGACTTTTGAAATTATTCGCTTCCAGGCGTTTCAATGTAATCATCGATCGGTCTCCCTTCCAGAAAGCTCATCGTAGCAATCAAGTACGCGTTGGCGTGTTTTTGCCAGGATGGCTCGCCTATCGGGTGTTTCAGTCTTCTCCATCCATTCCTGGGCAACGGCTTCCAACATTTCGCGAGGCGCGATGCGTTCACCCCGCTCCACCTTTGCTTGAGAAAGATCATTGATTAAGAGTAAGCGACTCTCATCTATCTCGAAAGAGAACGTGCGTTGCTGTCCATACATCCAGATACCGCGCAAATCGAGTAAATGGTACTGCTCGCGCGTAATTGGTCCTTCTAAATTCAGCCGTACCATCGCATCTTCAGTACAATAGGCATCTAATTTTTGGATGATACGTGCCGCAACGGTGAGAATAGGAGCTTCATTTTCCTGTATATGTGAAGGATTCAACGGAGTTGCAGTATTAGGCTGCTGGAGGGGCCACAATTCGGGTGTGCGAATCATGATGACATGCCGTGGCTGCGGATTGATAGATATTTGTTCTGTGTGATGCAATCCCTCACGCGTGAGTTCAAGATACACAAAACCTGTTTTATCTTCACTTTGACCAAATTCCATGCGTTCGGTAGCTCCACAAACCACCACCGCTTTGTCCCCTATCGAGAAACGGTCATAGGCATGAACATGACCAGTCAGCACAACATGAAAACCTTCAAATTTAGCCAGGCTACTTCGCCGGACGAATGTTTCCTTCTCTCCTGGAAACGCATGGCCCTCTATTGCGGCATGCAGAACTAGTATTCCTAAATCAGCTTCTTTCAGAACGTCATCAGGATCAGTAATCTCCACATGATCCAGTGGATCCCCTCCTGGTGCGACACCCGGATGGTAACTCAGTCCAGCGAGAGCCAATCGTAGTCCCGCTACATCAATCTTCACAGGCATTAGCACATCAGACGAGTCAAAATAGTGCATGCCATTTAATCGGTGGTAAATATTTTGGGGAGCAAATCCTCCCTGCTCAGTCTTTTGGCGTGGGGTGTCATGGTTGCCGCTTACAGCAAAGGTATGAATGCCTGCCGCTTGTAGTCGCATGAGTTGTTCTGCAACAAAATCGCGCTCCCGATTGCGCGGGTCGACACTGTCAAAAAGGTCCCCTGCCTGGATGAAAAGGTGTGCTCGTCGCTCAATTGCGGCGTCTACTGCTTGTTTGAATGCCATCCCCAGTCGTCTTCTTCGTTCGGCCAACTTTGTTGGAGAAAGTTTTGGACTGTATGCCGAGAGGTGGTTATCAGCCGTCAGTATGACTCGTACACTACCCTCATCTTGCCCTGTGGTATTTCCAACGCTTCTGCTAAGGGTAGAGAAAGCGTGCTGTTGATCCAACTATTTTCCCTCCTGATTCCTCTGCACTGAACTTACTAAAGTATCTCCAATACTTACCACTCTTCTTGCTGGCGTGGCGCTGTTGGCTGATTATTGAGCTTTTCCGCTATACGAGTAACATGTACGTCCTGCCTGGCGTGTTTCAAGGCAGCAACAATATCAACATCGCTGCCTCCTTCAGCTGATGCGCGTCCGGTGATCCGTACCATTACCGGAATACGTGTCAATTGTCCCAGCACAATCGCTTCGCCTTTGTTTAATCCCGGCAAATCACCCAGGAGTTCTGCCGAGATCGCTTCAGAAGCCTTCTGCACTGCGCGCTGATCATCGGGATTCGTTAATTGCATTACAAACTGGCTTCCACATTGTGAGAGTGTATCGGGACTAATCTTACTGGGCCTCTGTGTAATCAGAGTAAGAAATACGCGAAATTTACGCCCCTCGGCTGCAATAGTATTGATAATGCGGCTGGCACGAGTTTGACCATTTGCCGGAATCAGGTTATGGGCCTCCTCAAGTACAATAAAGACAGGATAGTGCAGTTTTCCTGTTATGGCACGTTTCCAGATATCTCGTAACAATCGCTCGGCAGAATAGGCTGCTACAACTTTATCGGCGCCAGCAAGATCAAGTACGGTGAGCCGTTGAGGCTGTAACAAATCTTGCATACGAATATCCTGATAATCCCAGATGGAGAACCGACGTAAGTCTTCAATATATTGGGCAGCTTTACGAGCTGCACGACGCTCGTCACTTCCCAGAAATTCTTCCTGATTATCTTCTTGCTTTTGTGCCTCTTCTACTGCATTGTTACCGTTATCTCCAGCCGCCAGTTCCTTCAGAGTAGCAATCAACTCATCAGGCCGGTAATCCACTCCTTCTCGTTGAAGACGCTCACAGGCAAGTTCAATGGCTCTTCGCTGATTTGAGGCTCTTTCAGAAATGCCTGCAAGATCGGCAATCTCATCATGATTCAGGTCAGCAAAGCGCACCGTAAATGGGCGCACATCACCAATGAGTTCGTCCACAAAACGCCTGCCCTGAATCCCCGGAATACGATAGAGTAGAACATCATCAGCGAAGCTTGTTTTTTCCGCACTGTGATAAGGGCGTTCTTCCTGTCCGGCTTTCTTTCGAATCTGCACGTAATCCGAATTTGGATCAAAAACCAGGATAGTTCCTCCAAGTTGCAAGAGGCTCTCGAAAAATTTTCCTGCCAGGTAGGATTTACCAGCACCCGTTTGTGCAATGATTGCCAGGTGACGGCGCAATCCATTGGGATCTAACAAAACGGGTACATTCAGGCGATTAATGAGTGTGCCAATTTCCACTCCCGCCGTCACATCTGCGCTGAAAAACTTTTTCAAAATCTCATCAGAGGCAATATAGACAGTACTGCCTGGGATAGCAGCACACCGGGGAGTACGCACTACTCCATTTAGCAGATAACCGATAACCCGAGCTCGTCCATACATCTTCGGCTGAGGAGCATATGAGCCTCGAAGTATGGCCATTGTCTCATCGTAGGTGAGATTATCAGAAAGAATAGCTGAACCAATGCCAATTTCTATAACTTGAGCGAGGACATCTACGAATGTATTTGCAGACTGGCTTGAGAGAGCAATTCCTCCGCTTTTTTCCTCGACCCCCGGAATTACCAGATATTCTAATCGGGGAGGTAGCAATTCCTGGCTGCTAACGAAAGTAAATTCCAATGGGCTGGTTTCACCAACAATAAAGCCTGCCTCGCGACCGTAAATAGATGAAAGTGTGTTTTGCATATTTCTTTCCCTGGCCTTGCAAGAGTAGATAGCGCATGTGAGCGCTCAGTGGATGAAGCGCCGGGTTGATCGATCATATTGAACTGGTTGACCGAGCTGGCGTCGTAGCACTGACAGATAAATGTGATCGACTGTCGTAGTATGCAGACGAACTTCTTGATCAACTACATACAGTGCCGCGTTATAAACTGAGAGTCCGCCATACCCACTTAAAAGATGCCGGACGAGTGGTAAGGCCGTAGTGTGAGGAACCAGTGTTCGGGTAAATTCAAGCAAGCGAAGATCATTTCTACCAAATGTGCTTGCCAGAGCATCTACGCGGAGAGCATCATCGCCAGCGGCAAGACGTATATAAAAGGTACCAATCGCGGGAGCGTTGGACAGCCTATCCAGTA
>JADEYI010001974.1_pt1 | contig 11999 bp, 14 predicted proteins | sample 8542331 | NCBI WGS metagenome assembly JADEYI01 (sample SAMN16510988, study PRJNA670497) | mine drainage metagenome | isolation source: biofilm near Copperflume 1 | place: Germany: Marsberg coppermine Kilianstollen | collected 2018-02 | reverse complement strand
TTTGGAGGGTACGTTTTATGGCAAGCGATCAAACTCTCGTTCTTTCGGGAAAGCGCGCCGTCGTCACTGGCGCGGGTCGTGGCATCGGGCGCAGCATCGCACTCGCGCTCGCCAGTGCTGGCGCGGATGTCGCGGTGACGGCCCGTACCAGCCTGGAACTCGATACACTTGCCGGTGAAATTTCAGCGCTGGGCCGCCGCAGCCTGGCGGTCTCCTGCGATGTTACAGACCCCGAACAGGTACAACGCATGGCTGCTACGCTGCTTGAGGGTCTGGGAGGAATTGATATTCTTGTCAACAACGCGGGCAATGCGGGCAGTCATAAATTTCTCAATCATTCAGACAAACTCTGGCACCATATGCTGGCTGTCAATCTGACCAGTGTTTACTACGTATCCAAAGCCTTCGCTCCAGGGCTGGTCGAACAGCGCTCTGGCCGTATCATCACCATTGCCTCTATCGCCTCTCGCGTGGGAGGAAGCTACATCGCCGCCTATACTGCCGCCAAGCATGGCGTGTTGGGCCTGACACGCGCCCTGGCAACAGAATTACTGCCGTATAACATAACAGTCAACGCTATCTGCCCCGGCTACGTGGATACGCCCATGACCGATGGGAGCGTCGCCAATATCTCCGCCCGCACCGGCATGAGCGAGGCGCAAGCGCGCGAAACGCTGGCAAAGTCCAACCCGCAGCGCCGCCTGATCGAGCCGCAAGAGGTAGCGTCGATTGCCGTCTTCCTGGCGCAAGACAGCAGTAAGGGCATTACAGGGCAGGCCATCAACATCGATGGCGGCGGAGTCATGTCTTAACACATGGATCAGGAGGCTAAAGATGGCTTACGATTTTCTCTATGAAGTCAGCGATGGAGTCGCCACTGTCACACTTAATCGCCCGGAAGTAATGAACGCGCTCACTTTCAATATATACGCCGAATTACGCGACCTGTTCGAGTCATTACGCACCGACGATACAGTACGCGCCGTAATTCTCACAGGAGCAGGGAATAATTTCTGTTCCGGTGGAGATGTGCATGAGATCATCGGCGAACTGTTCAAGCGCGATATGCAGGGTCATCTGGAATTTACGCGCATGACTGGAGCGGTGGTACAAAACATGCGGATGCTCGATAAACCAATTATCGCGGCGCTCAACGGCATGACTGCCGGCGCGGGAGCTGTACTCGCGCTGGCCTCCGACCTGCGCATCGCCTCCGAGCGCGCGCGCTTCGCTTTTCTCTTCACAAAAGTGGGACTGACGGGCGCGGATATGGGCGCGGGCTATCTCTTACCCCGTATAATAGGCATGGGACGCGCTTTTGAATTGTTGCTTCTGGGCGATACCATCGATGTTACTACCGCCGAACGCTCTGGGCTTGTGAACCGCGTCGTCTCTCACGCGGAACTACTGCCAGCCGCGTACCAATGGGCGAAACGCCTGGCTGATGGCCCCAGGCTGGCGATTTCCATGACCAAGCGTATGCTCAACCAGGAACTACACATGGACCTGGTCTCCGCTATCGAAGCCGAGGCCCAGGCCCAGGCCTTGATGCTGATGGGCGATGATCACCGCGCGTTCTATGAAGCGTTTCAGTCTAAGTCTAAACCTGAGTTTCGTAAGCCATAACCAGCATTGGTGATACTTCAACCAGATAAGGGACTTCATTTTATGGAAAAACAGATTGTTAACCCGCCGTCGCTGGCGCGGCCTGTAGGATTCAGTCATGGCATCGCCGTGACGGGGGGACGCCTGATCTTCCTGGCGGGCCAGACGGGAAGCGATGCGGGGGGACGCATCATTGCGCCGGGAGATATTGTTGCCCAGTATGAGCAAATTCTGTATAATTTCAGGGTGGTCGTGGAGGTGGCAGGCGGCAAGATGCAGGACATCACTAAGCTCAATATTTTTGTGCGCGACCGCGATGACTACCTGGCGCATCTCAAGCAACTGGGGCAGGCGCATCGCTTGTTCTTTGGAGCATACTATCCGGCGATGGCGCTCTTTGAGATTTCGCGTTTCTTTCAGGACGAAGCGCTCATTGAAATCGAGGGAATGGCAGTCGTCGATCACTAGAGGTACAGAGTATGGACTTTGCGCTGACCTCAGCCCAACAAGAGGTACAACGAAAAGCGCGCCAATTCGCTGAGCAAGAGGTTGCGCCCGTGGCACGCGAATCCGACGAAAGGGGTGAGTTTCCCCTGCACCTGGTGAAGCGTATGCGAGAACTGGGTTTTCTCGCGGGACCGGTTGACCCGGCCTATGGCGGCTCCGGCATGGATTGTGTCAGTTACGCGCTATTGTGCGAAGAATTAGGCCGGGCGGACTCCTCGGTGCGTGGTTTTCTGACCGTCCACGCTGGCCTGGTATCTATGTGCATTCAGGACTGGGGTACAGAGATACAAAAACAGCACTATCTGCCCCTGCTCGCCAGTGGTGAATGGATTGGCTGCTATGCGCTGACCGAACCGGAGGCGGGTTCGGATGCCGCCAGCATGGAGATGAGCGCCAGAGACGACGGCGATCACTTCGTGCTTAATGGTGAGAAAATCTGGATCACCAATGGCACCAGCGCGCATCTTGCTATTGTCTTCGCCACAATGGATAGATCGCTAAGGCACAGTGGTATCTGCGCTTTTCTGGTTGAGACCGATAACCCCGGAATTCACCGCCTGCCCATGCCTGGTAGGGAACTGGGACACCGCGCCTCCGAACACGCGCATATCACCTTGAGGGAGTGCCGCGTGCCAAAAAGCGCGCTGCTGGGTCAGCCCGGCGAGGGATTCAAGATCGCCATGTCCGCGCTTGATCGCGGTCGCATTGGCGTAGCAGCCGGCGCGGTTGGCATCGCGCAAGCGTGCCTGGATGCCAGTGTAGCCTATACCACGCAGCGTCGCCAGTTCAACCAGCGCATCGCCGATTTCGAGATGGTACAGGCCACACTGGCCGACATGGCCGCCGGTGTGGAAGCCGCTCGATTGCTCGTCTATCGCGCGGCCTGGGTTAAAGATCAGGGATTGCCTGCCACAAAGGCCTCCTCCATTGCCAAACTTTTCGCGACCGAGGCCGCCATGCATGCCGCTTCCCAGGCTGTGTTGCTGCATGGTAATCGCGGCTATTCCAACGAATATCCCGTCGAACGCTTCTATCGCGACATCAAAGGGTTGCAAATTTACGAGGGAACCAGCCATATTCAGCGGGTCATTATCGCCCGCGAACTGGTCGGGCGTGACAAAAAATAAGAGAGAAGTCTGAACGTACAATGAATGTATGCAAGGAGGGAACACAATGAATGTGTATTCATCTCACATCGATACCTTTGCACGTGACAATTTGCCACCGCGTGACCAGTGGCCCGACCTGATCTTCACCATCCCCGAAGTACTCTATTCCGAACGACTGAATTGCATTGTTGAACTACTGGATGTGCATGTTCAACAGGGAAACGGCGATCGCCCGGCGATTATCGGCGAAGATGGTATTCTGACCTATACGCAGATGCAAGCACAGGTGGACAGGGTGGCTCATGTGCTGACGCATGATATGGGACTGGTACCCGGCAATCGCGTGTTGCTGCGCGGCGCGAATAACGCCATGATGGCCGTTTGCTGGTGCGCCATTGCTAAAGCCGGGCTAATCGTGGTAGCGACGATGCCTCTGTTGCGTGAAAAAGAACTGGTAGACATCATTGAAAAAGCGCAGATCAGCGCAGCCATTTGCGACCGGCGGCTAGATGCCGAACTACAAGCGGCGCAACAGCGTTGCCCGGTGCTTCAACAGATTGTCTATTTCAACGATGCTTCTTCCGAAGGACTTGAGACGCGCATGTCAGCCTGGAACGAGCCTTTTAGCGCGGTGGATACAGCCGCAGAAGATACCGTTTTGATTGCATTCACCTCCGGTTCAACGGGGCAACCGAAGGCAACTATGCATTTTCATCGCGATATCCTCGCGGCCTGCGATTGCTTCCCTAAATCGATTCTTCATATGACACAGGATGATATCTGCATCGGAACGCCTCCCCTGGCTTTTACTTTTGGACTTGGCGCGCTGCTTATCTTCTCGCTGCGCGTAGGGGCAGCGACGGTCTTGCTGGAAAAGTTGACCCCCGAAAGCCTGCTTTCGGCTATCGGGAAGTACCGTGCAACAATCGCCTGGTCCAGCCCGCTCTTCTATCGCCAGATGGCAGGGATTGCCAGCAAGTTTGACATCTCGACGCTGCAACAGTGTGTTTCCGCGGGCGAATCGCTGCCAGTCTCGACGCGCACACTGTGGCGTGAGGCGACCGGCATAGAGATAGTTGATGGCATCGGCTCAACAGAGATGCTGCATATCTTCATAGCCTCCGCAGGCCACGAAGTACGTCCTGGCGCTACAGGCAAAGTGGTAACTGGTTACCAGGCTTGTATCGTTGACGCGGATGGTCAGGAGGTGCCACCCAATACAGTAGGGCGGCTGGCGGTGAAAGGACCAACCGGGTGTCGCTACCTGGCTGACGAGCGCCAGCGCACCTATGTGCAGAACGGTTGGAACCTCACCGGTGATGCATATCTGATGGATAGCGATGGCTACTTCTGGTTCCAGGCGCGCACCGACGATATGATTATCACAGCTGGCTACAACGTCGCCGGGCCGGAGGTGGAAGGTGCATTACTCATGCATCCTGCTGTAGCCGAATGCGCCGTTGTCGGCGCGCCCGATGCCGAACGCGGTACTATCATCAAGGCCTTCGTGGTACTCTTGCCTGGCTATAGCGGAGATGCGGCCCTGGCACGCACATTGCAGGATTTCGTCAAGCAAAGCATTGCTCCGTATAAGTATCCACGCGCTATCGAATTTTGCGATGCTTTGCCGCGTGCTGGTACAGGCAAGGTACAACGCTACAGGTTGCGCCAGCATGAGTAGAGTACCATTCCCCTTTTTGCTCTGGCGTTTGTCTGTAGCGTTGTATAGTTAATGACTATAAGAAATTCACTACGTAAATCCAAAAAGGAGTACTACTACATGGATGCCAATGCAAAAAAACAGGCGCTACGTTCTTTTACGTATGGCCTGTTTGCCGTATCCTGCGCCGATCGAGGTGAAGTCAACATCTTTACCGCCAACTGGATAACCCAGGCTTCATTCGAGCCATCAATGGTGGCTCTTTCGGTCGAAAATGATTCGAAATCTCTGCCTATGATCCAGCGCAGCCGCAAGTTTACAGTGAACGTGCTGCGTTCTGGTCAGCGAGAACTGGCGGGCAAACTGGGGAAATCGGCCATCCACCATCCTGATAAATTGACCGGCATCGAGTACTCGCTGGGAGCAAACGGCTGCCCACTATTGCCTGACGCGCTGGCCTGGGTAGCCTGCGAAGTGCGCCATAGCATCGAGGCGGGCGACTCAACACTTTTGGTTGCGGAAGTTGTGGACGCGGGCATACCAGGCGAAGGACAACCTTTGACTATGAACGAGGCCGGGTTTCGTCATGCTGGATAAAGCTGCGATGTGCTAAGATGTGTACAGTAGTCCTGTGTATAGAAGGAGCCTCGTACATGCAAAACGGAAGCGGCTTTTCCGTCGATGCCGAATTATACGATCCTGATTGCGCATTTTGCAATTATCATGACATTACCCACATTCTGAAAGAGACTCCGCATTTTTTGCTGGCGGCTGACCATGCCCCGCTTGTGGAAGGACACATTCTTATCATCCCTAAAAGCCACTATACCTGCTATGGAGATGTGCCAGGCGCGCTGGATGCAGAATTGTTCGCCTTAAAAAGCGAAGTACAGCAATTTTTCACGCGCTTTTATGCGCCTCCCGTCTACTGGGAACATGGCATTTTTCGGCAGACCGTCTTTCACGCGCATATGCACTGCTTTCCCTGGGGCGAGACCGGGTATGATCTCGATGAAGGGTTGCATAATGAGATTGTCACCTCCCGGCAAGACATTCGACACTGGCACAGGCAGCATGGACAGTACTTCTACATGGAGGATAGCACGGTCGCGCTGATTTTCGCGCCCGAAATGGAGCGTTACCTGAGCATTATGAAGCATGTTTTTGTGCGCGGCATCACGCTGCGGGGAGGCAAGACCCGGTGGAGATCGCCCAAACAGCGATATGAGGAAGGTGTACCCTTAATAGAGACGGCCATGGAGAAGTGGCAGCAATTCCAACGAGAAGGAGCAAACTATGCCGGTGAGTCCAGTACGCGATGAGTATATCATCGCGGGAGATTTGACCTTTCACTATCTACAATGGGGAGAACAGGGGCCGCCGATTCTATGCGTGCATGGCATTACCGCCAATGCCTTTTGTTTTCAGGCCCTGGCTGATGAGTTATCCAACTCGCATCGTGTCTTCGCTTATGATCTGCGCGGGCGCGGGGATAGCGATAAACCGGAAAGTGGCTATTCCCTATCCATTCACGCGGATGATCTCGCGGAAATAATTGACGCCCTGGAACTGGATCGCCCAAGCGTGATTGGCCATTCGCTGGGTGCTATGATCGGACTGAATTTCGCAGCTCGCTATCCTGATACATTGAGCAAACTCATTCTTATGGATGGTGGCGGTCATCTCCCGTGGCGCACGCTCGAAGAGCAACCAGCCTGGCTGACAGCTTCTATTGGTCGCCTGGGAACGCCCGTCGCCTCATTCGATGAATACATTCAACGTCTCAAGTTTGCCCCATTCCTCGGCCCGTACTGGAATGAGTACCTGGATATTTACTTCGCGCACGACGTGTTTCACCAGCATGATGGCTCAGTTATTTCCAAGGGCTACCCGGCAGGTGTGTATGAAGACCAGATGGGCATCTATGAGTACAAACCCGAGTTGCTCTGGCCGCGTGTAGAGGTACCCACCTTGCTCTTGAGAGCAGGACAGGGTTTGTTTACCCCTGACGACCAGTTGTTGACCGGAGCAGTTGCCGAAGAAATGCTTGCAAATATTAAAGATTGCCAGTTCGTGAACTATCCGGAACTGAACCATTATACGATTGTCTTTCTGGCGAAGGATGGCCCGGCCCAGACTATACGGAATTTTGTATGTGCGAAATCGTAGTCTCTGGCTATAGGAAATCACAGGCTTTCCAGGGAAGGAAAATCAGGAGAGGGGGAAATATTTATGGCGCAATGATGCTGGGCTGCGGCTATCCAATGGGGCCATTTACCCTGCTTGACTATGTCGGGCTGGATACCACCATGTGGGCAGCCGAAGCCATCTACAATGAGTACAAAGACCCGCTCTATGCGCCGCCGCCGCTATTGCGTCGCATGGTGCAGTCGGGCATGTACGGTAAGAAAAGCGGACGGGGATTTTATACCTATGAATAGGGAACTCACGAGTAAAAAAAGCGAGTGTCCACCAATGTCATGTAGCATTGGTGGACACTCGCTTTTTTACCCGTGTATGATCACTCAGAGCCTTTTTCATCTACCACACGCTGGGGAAAAGGAGTTACTTCTTCGCGGTAATAGGAGTGGGTAGCGTCGGTATTCATGCCCGGCCAACGACGCCCATAATTATAATGTCCCGTCTCTGCCGGTGAAAGTGGCAGATGTCCAAACTGTGGGACGCCGGTTACTTTGGGCAGACCCATCTCTGGCGACTCATGATACAAATCATCTGGCACACTGTCCAGTTGCTGCTGGCGCAGATCATCCTCGCGTAGCGATAAACGAATCACGCCCTTGACATTCCCTGCCACCACGCTTTTTGGCACATAGTATGCTTTGCTGAATAAGCCGCCGCGCTCGACCAGAATATACTGGCTGAATCGCGCTCGCACTTTTCCCAGTTTCTTCCCATCGCGGTCCAGCACTTCCTGACCCAACTCGAATGTGTGCGCTGACACTCCGCCGGCTGGTGATTTTTCAATCGGCATACAACCGCTCCTTCATTTCAAATAATAATGATAACTGACGAATGCATTGCAATTCGCCAGAAGTTCGTTACTCGTATTATATAGAACAGGTAGATGAATCTACAACCCCTCGTGTTCCTCGACCTTGACGTTGCCCGTTGTTTCTGGTTCCAGACCGCGCGCAACGCGATCTTTAGCCATTGACAGCGCGTTACCCTGTGCGTTGCCTGGCGTGAAAAGGGCATGTGCGCCGGGATGCGCGCGTTCTAGTGGAAGTTGTTGGTGATGATAGAGGCGATTTGAGAGCAGGGCATGATTAGCCGTCATTGCCACCTGCAACGACTCGACCACTCGTTCAAGATGCTCGATACCATGCAGCACTTCCTGCACGCTGGTATGATTACCATTGAGAGCGCTTGCTTGCGACTGGTTGCGCACAAACTCGTCGCGCAGGCTATGAATACGCACAGAAAGGTACTGTTCCAGATTTTGTAATGACCGCGAGATGGCTTCACTGAGGGCAGAAAGGCGCTCATCGAGAGCTTTGCCAATCATATCGCTCAGGTCTTCCCAGGGCAATTCTGTTTGCACCTCGAAAGCTTCCAACGGATGAACACCGTTCGCCGTCACGACGGTATCCTCGATTGATTGAAGCGCAGCTTCCTGTAATTGCTTGCTCAACAACTGCGCTATACCGGGTAGCTGCGCTTCCAACAAACGAGCCAGACTGCTCTCTATCTGCTGGTTTTTCTGTTCCGCGTCAAGGTTGATAGTTTGAGTAATCCGTGTTTGTTGCGTTTGCAGCTTATCGCTGAACACCGCGTCCAGTCGGCTTTGCATCTCTGTGAGCCTCAGCGTCATAGTGCGCAGAATTTCCTGCTGCATGGTAAAGAAACGCTGGTCGTTTTCGCGGCGAGATTCGACGATACGCTGCTCGAAAATGCGCTCCATCTCTTTGCGCTGGGCCGTTAGTCGCTGCTCAAGAATGGTATTGAACGATTGTAGTTCGTCTTCGGTGAATGACATAGCGCGTGCTCCTTGCTCTCTTCCCCGTTTCGGTTGCATTCCGAAGCTAAGTATAGGGTTACTTGTATGAACGTGTCAATTTCTGAACAATTTCATACCCAGGTTGGCTATTCTTTCGTTGCCATAGCCTATTGAATCAAGCTGTTTCATGAAGAGAACTTCGTTTGCCCAAATGTGCTCCCTCTCTTTCTTTGTCTCTGGACATCGCGGGCGCATTCGAGACTATAATAAGGAGAACCTCGGTCCGGATTTGTGTTCAGTTCAACCCGTTCTTTATGGAGGGTATGTGAAGAGATGATCGCGATCGTGCAGCATAAGTCTAATGTGTTCAATGATCTCTCAGGATGGTCGCCGAAGTACACGCCCGAATCGCTGCTGCGCGAGGCCGCGACCCGCCTGCAAGACCGCTTCCTCTTTGGTTCGGATTATCCCTTCATCACACCTCGGCGCTGGCTCAAGGACTTTGATGCCATCGACTTCTTCACGCCGGAGGTAAGGGAGAAGCTGCTGTGGCGCAACGCCCAGAAGCTGCTGTCTCATACCGCCGTCGGGCAGATGAGCTTCTCTTCTTAGATGAGAGGCCTTTTCCTCTTGACAGAATAATGTCATAGTGACTATACTTTGATAAGCACTATTACCCTTACTCAGTATCGAACATTGGATTATCAGAGGGCTGCCAGAGGGAGGTGTTCTAGAATATTCGCAATCGTCGAAACAATGAAATGTCACACATCAAAAGGAGGCTACGATGCCCACCAATCCAATGGATTACAACGGCAAAGATACCGTACTTGACGTAGCGCGCACCGAACGCGCGAAGTTCTACACCATCATTGACGACCCGGCTAACTGGTATGTCCAGACGCGTTGCAGCGAATGGGAAGTGCGCGACATGGTCGGCCACATGATCGATGTCACCGAAGGCTACCTGACAGCCTGGGACATGGCTCGCAAGGGTGAAACCGGTAATGCACTTGGCCTGCAGGTAATGAGCGACCGGCTCAACAAACATGCCCAGGCATTCCGCAGCCTGCCACGCGAAGAAGCCATCTCCCGGCTCAAAAGCGACTCAAATCAGGCATTCGCTATTTTCGATGCCCTCACCCCTGAAGAGTGGATGGGCGCCACCGTCCCGCACCCCTATATGGGACCTATACCGACCTGCTTCTATCCCTCCTTCCAAATTATCGACTATGGGATTCACACATGGGATATGAAGTGGGGCCTGGGAGATAAAACTGGAAAGCTGGATGAGCGCACTGCCGGTATCCTTATGCCGTTCATGTTTATCGTCATGCAGTATACGGTAGAAGAGGAATCGTCCAAAGGAGTAGATGCTGTAATCGGCATCATCGTCGATGGCGAATGGGGCGGTCAGTGGCAAGCTACAGTCAAAGACGGCCAGTTCACATGCGTTCCAGCCGACAAACTTGATGACGCGCAAGCCGTTTTCCACTTCAAAAATGCATCAGATTTTGTTCTCACCACATATCAACGTTTTCCAGGCGGTGAGACGCGTGGAGACCCCAAAGTAATCGACCAGATTCGCCACCTGTTCTTCAGGATATAGGAATTTGGAAGAGGCACAACTATGTCTACAATCCAGGCTCAAGGTGTTCACCATATCACCTTCGTAGGTTCCAACCGCGAGGCTACCGTCGATTTCTACCAGAGAGTGCTGGGTATGCCATTCGTTATGGAGCAACCCAATCTCGATGTCCCAGACGAGACGCACCTCTACTTCGACGCAGGCGATGGACGGCTGATTACTTTCTTCGTGCGCCCCTCGCGGGTAAATGATCCTACTCCCAATCCTGAAGGCATCGGCAACCTGCACCACCTCGCCTACACCGTCTCACATGCTACGTACACCCAGGTTTCCGAACGCCTCAACGAGCGCGGCATCTGGAATACTGGCAACATCGACCGCGGGTTCATGGACTCCATCTACTTCAGAGATCCCAACGGACAGCTGCTCGAGATGGCCTGTTACAAGTTCGTTCCACCAGAAGGTTACAGCATTGCCGAAGTGCTCGCCACGGCCCACCGTCTGAGGGTGGCCGCCGGTGCCTACAATATCCAGGATGCCCACCTGGCCGACGCCATCGCCGAGCTGACCCGGCGTAAAGCAAATTCCATCACGGAGGTTGTACTGGCATGATGCACCCCGCCGGGCCAGATGCGCGGCCTCAGGGTACGTTCTGGATGTTGGACCTGGGCCAGCCACTGCCGGCTGGCCCCGTACCGCAGGTCCCGGTAGCCTTCATGCGTGTCGGGCCGGAGGTGGCTCGGGAACTGGCGCAGGCCATGGACCTCGACGATGAAGCTGCGGTACTACAACGCTTTGACGAAGGGCGGCATTGTTATGCCGGTAGGATCGAAGGCAAGCTTGCTACATATGGTTGGGTCACGTTTGACGAAGAGGACATTGGTGAACTGGGCCTCAGCATACGACTTAAGGCTGGAGAAGCCTACATCTGGAATTGCGCCACGCTGCCGGCATACCGTGGGCAACGTCTCTACCCTGCGCTGTTGACACACATAGCCGGTGAACTACATCATCAGGGACTGCGCCGCATCTGGATTGGCACAGACACCGACAACCTGCCTTCCCAGAGTGGTATTATCCTTGCAGGCTTCCAGCCCATAGGCGATATCGTCATCAGTAATGTTTTGACGATGCGCCGGGCCTGGTTGCGGGAACGACCCGGCATTTCTGAACGGCTGGTAATGGACATTCGCCAGGCGGTGCTGGGGGGACGCGAAGAGGTATGGATGCCGAAGCAGGACAATGAGAAAAACGCACCGGGAGCCGGTCCGCTCGACGGCCTGCTGATCGCCGACTTCTCACGAGTGCTCGCTGGCCCCTACTGCACCATGCTGCTTGGCGACCTCGGTGCAACGGTGATTAAGGTTGAAAGCCCTGCCGGGGATGACACTCGTACCTGGATGCCACCAGACCGCGACGGTGTGGCGACCTACTACATGGCAATCAACCGTAACAAGCGTTCGGTCGTGCTCGATCTCACTGATCCCGCAGACCTGCGGCTGGCACACGAACTGGCGGCCCGCGCCGATGTCTTCATCGAAAATTTCAAGCCCGGCGGCCTCAAACGCTTCG